>RCNC010001353.1_pt1 | contig 16457 bp, 15 predicted proteins | sample 2041301 | NCBI WGS metagenome assembly RCNC01 (sample SAMN09708231, study PRJNA481090) | Marine sediment metagenome, whole genome shotgun sequencing project. | biome: marine sediment; feature: ocean; material: sediment; isolation source: Sewage treatment plant 13A marine sediment (STP13A) ... | reverse complement strand
ATCCATATCATCGATTGACTGGGCCGTATCAAGTGCTGTCAGCTGCATTCTCAGGCGGCTAACATGTGTCGTCTGGACACCAGATGCTTTACCTGTCTCATAGAGACGCTTCAATCCTTTGTGTCGAAATGACTTAATCACAGAGTTAGTATAGCGCGTTGCGCATCACGCAACAAATGCCTGCATAACGTCTGAGTTAAGCGGCGCAGCGGAGCTGCGTCCGGCGGAGGCCGAAGGCCGGAACGAACTTGAACGTTTTATGTTTCATTCTGACTCACGGTAATTCTAAAATTCTCTCGCTGCGCCATACTCTAATAATGTAAATTGTTGATAATTCTCTGAGATAAACTATTCGGAATGGCTTGTGGATCAGCTCTCGAATATTTTCAGTAGAAAATTCTGGAACGACCCTCCCAATATCCGGATTGTCGATGAACGTTTCTATTCGATCAAGAATTTCTGTAACAAATCGTTGACCCATTTGTGGAGCTAATTGCTCTTCGTAATAAAGATGCAGTTCTCGTAGGTCGTTTACCGCTGAATCGGTTAGACGTACTATCACTTTTCGAGACCTAATATCCTCTTTGCATCAGCGAGATCAGTTGCTTTTCCTTCCTTTACCTCTATTAATCCTTTCGCCACCGCTTGCATAAATGCCACTTTCTCCTCGAGCATTTCATACTCTTCCAACCCCTGAACTACGGCCACGCCCCGGCCGCGACTAGTCACCAGAATGGGGCGTTTGTTGTCATTTGCCCGATTTACGATTTTTCCAGGGTTTACCTTTAAGTCGGATAGAGGCACAACATCTTCTGAGAATTTGATTTGCACTCTAAATCTCCATATTACAATTTACAGACCTGATTATAGCACCTGTTAACAGGTGCTATATACAGACCATACTGATCCTGTTTAACCGCTGTGCGCGTTGGAATAGCCTCATTTCCCCAAATCCATGTAGGGATTTGATGGTTTTTCGTGTTCCATAACCAAAAAAGGCGCCTATCAGGCGCCTTTTTTGTTCGCGGATAAACCCGCTATTTCTTTTCCCTTAATCCAGATCGAGAAAACTACGCAGCTGCTCCGAACGGGTCGGATGACGCAGTTTCCTGAGTGCCTTGGCTTCGATCTGACGAATACGTTCACGCGTCACATCAAACTGCTTACCAACCTCTTCCAGCGTGTGATCGGTATTCATATCGATACCGAAACGCATACGCAGCACTTTGGCTTCACGCGGCGTCAGTCCGGCCAGCACACCCTGCACGGTGCCGGTCAGGCCGGAACCTGTGGCGGAATCAACCGGTGAGGAAATGTTGGCGTCCTCGATGAAATCACCCAGGTGCGAGTCTTCATCATCGCCGATCGGAGTTTCCATCGAAATGGGCTCCTTGGCGATCTTGAGTACTTTGCGCACTTTGTCTTCGGGCATTTCCATACGCTCTGCCAGCTCTTCGGGCACGGGCTCACGACCCATTTCCTGCAGCATCTGGCGAGAAATACGGTTCAGTTTGTTGATCGTCTCGATCATATGCACCGGAATACGGATGGTGCGGGCCTGATCAGCGATCGAGCGCGTGATGGCCTGGCGAATCCACCAGGTCGCGTAGGTTGAGAATTTATACCCACGGCGGTATTCAAACTTGTCGACCGCTTTCATTAAGCCGATGTTGCCTTCCTGAATCAGGTCGAGGAACTGCAAACCGCGGTTGGTGTACTTCTTGGCGATAGAGATCACCAGGCGCAGGTTGGCTTCGACCATTTCTTTCTTGGCGCGACGGGCCTTGGCCTCACCGATGGACATAGTGCGGTTGATATCTTTGAGTTCCGCAATAGTCAGCCGCGTTTCCGTCTCGATCCGGCCCAGCTTGGTCTGGACAACACGGATTTCCGGCGCATATTCCTTCAGGGGGGCAACCCATTTTTGGGTGCCCTTGAGAATCGGCGTCAACCACCTGTGGTTAGCCTCGTTCTCGGTGAAGGACTTAATGAAAATTGACTTCGGCATCTTGGCCTGAAAAACGGCCATCTGCAAAATCATGCGCTCCAGGTCACGGGTCCGCGATACTACGTAACGCAGGCGATCGACCAGGTGATCAACCATCTTCGCCGGGTACTTGATACGCTTGAAGATATAGGCCATGTCATCACAAGCCTTGATGACCGTTGGATGTCCCGGGCCATTTTTTTCCTGCAAGGCAAGGTATTTCTTATAAAGAACGGCCAGTTCTTCGAACTTGGCATCGACCTCTTCGAGATCCGGACCGGTAGGCCCCTGATCCTCTTCTTCCTCTTCCTCTTCTACTTTTTCGACCTTACCGTCTTTGTTTTTCGCGGCCTCTGCAGCCTTCACTTTGGCCGGCTTGACCGGTTTTGGAATTTCCTGCTTGGCCAGCTCAACCGGATCGATAAAGTCGATCATCAGTTCGGTCAGGCGTTGCCTGCCGTCCTTGTAGTTGGCGTACTGCACCAGCAGAGTGGCGTATGTTCCGGGGAACCGTGATAGCGCATGGTGTACCTGCAACAGGCCATCCTCGATACGCTTGGCGATGGCAATTTCGCCTTCACGGGTTAGCAACTCGACCGTACCCATCTCGCGCATATACATGCGCACCGGGTCTGTAGTGCGCCCGATCTCGGTTTCCACAGCGGCCAGCGCTGCCGCTGCCTCTTCGGCTGCGGTGTCATCCTCGGTTGCCGTGGTGGCTGTGTCATTCAGGATCAGCGAATCGGCTTCCGGCGCTACTTCATGCACCGAAATTCCCATATCGTTAATCATGTTGACAATATCCTCAATCTGTTCAGGATCGACGATGTCATCCGGAAGATGATCGTTCACCTGGGCATATGTGAGGAAGCCCTGCTCTTTACCTTTGGTAATGAGCACTTTTAATTGTGATTGCTGATTTTCGTTCATAAATTTTTATATGTAGTGAAACTATAGTCTATGACCATCAACGCGGCTACACCGTTACATGAAAGTAACGCTTTTCCGCCCCTTATTCCGACTCTTCACCTTGTAAAGCGTCTATTAATTCCTGCCGTTTGTGCTGCAAAGCCAACAGCTTTGTCCTGTCTTCAGTCGCCAGATCAACGATTTTCGGCATATGTGAGATCTGTGTCTCGGTCCACTGTAACTCCAGGCCGGTTACTGCGTCCCTGAATTCCAGGGCCAGTAGTGAATCTTCACCATGCAAGCGCCACGCTGCCAGCGTATTCAAATGAGATTGTGCAGTGTGGCCGCGCCAAAGTTCCAGTACCTGAGCGGTAGTCATATTGGGGCTTTTGGCGCAGAAGTCAACAAGTTCCCGGTAGATTTCAAAGCCGGCCAGGTCACAACCTTCAAAGACCTCCATGTTCTGCACGTCCACGGCAAGCGCAGGGTTCTGTATAAGATGCGCCAGGGCCGTCCTCATGGGTGTTCTCTGCTGCGCCGGTTTGCCGGCAAGCCGGGTAGGTCTCGCCGGTCTCGGCTGCTGGGCAGCGCGGCCGATGATCCGGTGCTGGGCCAGTGTTTCGAGGCGTCCCAGCATCATGTCGTGAAATACGCCTTCCGGGATTTTATCCAGCAGGGGTTTGGTTTGCTCCACCAGCCTGGCCCGGCCGTCAATCGAGCTCATGTCCACGACCTGGGTGAAGTGATCAAAAAAGAATTCAGAAAGTGCCTGTGCCTGGTCCAGCTGTACGGAAAAGTCTTCTGCGCCCAGCTTTCGTACCATGCTGTCCGGGTCTTCGCCATCAGGCAGGAAGAGGAAACGGGCCTGGCGGCCTTCCCGCAGACGCGGCAGGGTCGCCTCCAGCGCTCGCCAGGCGGCTTTTCTTCCGGCACGGTCACCGTCGAAGCAGAATATAATTTCGTCTGAAGCGCGAAACAGCAGTTCGGTCTGATCGCCGGTGGTGGCGGTGCCCAAAGTTGCGACGCAATTTTCAAAGCCGAACTGCGCCAGCGCTACCACGTCCATATAGCCCTCGACCACCAGGATACGATCCAGCTTTGCCTGGCTTTTTCTCGCCAGGTACAAACCGTACAGTTCCCGACCCTTATGGAACAGTTCTGTTTCAGGCGAGTTGAGATATTTCGGGCCATCGTCCTCAAGCGCCCTGCCCCCGAAACCAATGACACGGCCACGCCGGTCGTGGATTGGAAACATGATGCGGTGCCTGAACTTGTCGTACTCTCCGCTTTTGCCCTGGCTGAGCATGCCGGCACGTCTCAGCTGACCCAGGCGCTTCTCATCCGTTCCCAGGCGGGAACTGAGCTTGTCCCAGCCCTGCGGTGCAAAACCGATGCTGAACGTTTTGGCGACGTCACCCGACAAGCCGCGCTTCTTGAGGTAGGCAATAGCCTCCGGGCTCGTTTTCAGTTGTTCACAGTAATAGCTGGCGGCAGCCTCAAGAATGTCGTACAAATCGATTGCCGGCCGAGCCGCGCGGGCGGCTTCCCGCGGCACTTCAAGGCCGGCATGATGCGCCAGATCCTCAACTGCATCGACAAACTCGAGGCCCTCGAAGTTCATCAGGAAACCAATGGCAGAGCCGTGTGCGCCACAACCGAAACAATGGTAAAACTGTTTTAGCGGGCTAACGGTAAATGAAGGGGTTTTCTCGTCGTGAAACGGGCAGCAGGCTTGAAATTCACGACCGGCCCGTTTGAGTGGAACCCGCCGTTCGACAATCTCAACGATATCAAGACGGCCGAGCAGTTCTTCGATAAACGAGTCCGGTATCAGGCCCGCCATTCAGGAAGTAAGTTGTGTTTTGACAGCCTGGCTAACCGCTTTCATGTCTGCACGGCCCTGGACCTGACTGCGCAACGCGTTCATGACTGAACCCATGTCGCGGATGCTGCTGGCGCCGGACTCGGAAATGGCCGCCTGGATCAGCGTTGCAAGCTCTTCTTCACCCAACTGCTCTGGCAGGTAGCCCTGAATCAGGTCCAGCTCAAATCGCTCGACCACCGCGAGGTCCTCGCGGCCGGCTTTTTCGTACTGCTCCAGCGACTCGCGCCGTTGCTTGACCATCTTATCCAGCACGGCCAATACCCGTTCGTCGTCGAGCTCGATACGTTCATCGACCTCTATCTGCTTGATCGCAGCCGTTACCAGGCGCAACGTTGCCAGTTGCTCACGCTGGTGCGCGCGCATGGCTGACTTGACGTCTTCCTGGATACGGGACTTCAGTGACATTTAGTACAGGCGGGTGCGGCGAACGACTTCCCGTGACAAGCGACGCATGTTGCGTTTTACAGCGGCAGCTGCTTTGCGTTTGCGTTCCTGGGTCGGTTTTTCGTAATACTCACGGCGACGGGTTTCAGCCAGCACACCGGCTTTTTCACAGGAGCGCTTGAAGCGGCGCAGTGCGTATTCAAACGGTTCATTATCGCGAACTTTTACACTCGGCATTAAATTTCACTCTTCCTTTGTGCCAAAATTTGGCGTTGATTCAAGTTAGCCGTCTATTTTACCGTGGGTTAATAGCCTGACGCAAAGGTTTCATGAAAAATGTTTTTCAGGCGTAGGCCACAACACCGCCACGACGCGGGTCGCCAGCACCATCAAAGGTGCCGCCGGGCTTGACCGAAACCGTGTGAACGCCGCCGAAAAAGAGATTTTTTTCAGACCAGATATGGTTTTCAGGAGCAGCGGATTGAAGTGCGGCCAGCGAATTTTCACTGAACCCCGGTTCCAGGCTCAACATGTCACCCTCCAGGTGAATGCGGGCAGCCGCCACAGCCTGCTCCGGCGCCATGTTGAAGTCCAGCAGGTTGACCAGTACCTGTGTAATGGCGCTGCGGATACGGTTCGACCCACCAGAGCCCAGTGCCAGTCGCGTGCCATCAGCCAGTTCCACCACGGTGGGCGACATCATCGAGGCCAGCCGGGCGCCTTTCTTCCAGCGGTTAAAACCTCCCGGGTTGAGATCCTCTTCACCCAGCATGTTGTTCAACATCACACCGGTTCCGGGTAATACATAGGAGCATCCTTCGCCATTGGAGGCGGTCAGGCTGGCGATATTGCCTTCCGCGTCGGCAACGCTGATGTGCGTTGTGCCCCTGCTGAACAGGGAATGCAGCTCAAGGCCCTGCTGCCACTGCCGGACCGTCTCCGGCCCCAGCAGTACTTCCATCCTGGCCAGATCCAGGCCTGCCTCCATGGAGTATTCATGCCGTGCAACGCTGGCTGCCCGCATCCCGCGCAGCAGGTTCAATACATGCCCGGTGCTGCCCCAGGTATCACTTGCCGAATCCCAGTCACCCATTACGCCCAGCGCAAAAGCCACCAGGCTTCCGCCGGGTGAGGGGGGCGGATTGATCGCACAACGGGCGCCACGGTGCCTGAACACCACCGGCTTCCTGAGCTCCACCCGGAACTCTTCCAGGTCCTGCAGGGTGATATGCCCGCCTTTCTCAGCACTGTCACTGGCCAATTGCGCTGCCCACTCGCCGCGGTAGAAAAGCTCCGGGCCCTCGCTAATCAAGGCCTCGAAACAGTCCGCCGCCGCCGGGTTGCACAGCAACTCGCCTTCACCGATCAACTGCCCCTGCCGGGTGGGCGACTGGTAAAGCGCAAACGACTCAGGTGTGGCCTGCATGATGGACTTCAAAATCCGGATCACGTAATGGTGGAAGGCATCGACGCGCACTCCCGAGCGGGCCAGGCCGATGGCTGGCTGCATGATTTCACGGACCGGCATTCGCCCCAGGTCACGATGCGCATCGAATATGCCTGCTACGACTCCGGGAACCGCGATGGACCCCATGCCGATATGGAATTCCTGCTCCACTGTGCCGAAATCAGCCATGATCGGGTAGAAATCAAGCTCATCATCCGGCCGCCGTTCTTTTGGGGTCTGGCAGAAAAAATCGTAGACGCGGGGTTTGTGCCCGTCGGGCAACGCCAACAGAAACCCGCCGCCACCGAGGCTGGCCAGCAGCGGCTCGGCGATCGATGCCGTGCACAGCGCACCCAGTGCCGCATCAAAAGCGTTGCCACCGGCCTTCAGTATTTCAACGGCTGTCTGCGAAACTTCCGCACTACCGGAAGCCGCCACGCCCAATCCCTTTGCCAATTGTTTACCCTGTGAAAACGAGCCGGAAAAGATAACACATGCACATCATGCCGCAAGCCCGCCCGACATAAAACAGCAAAGCCATTGCAGTTGTGCCCTGGGAACCCTATAAAGGGAACATGCGTGTACTCGGTATAGAAACTTCCTGCGATGAAACCGGGGTCGCCATCTACGATGGTGAGCTCGGCCTGATGGCTGATGTGTTGTATTCACAGGCACACATTCATGCCGAATATGGCGGCGTGGTGCCCGAAATCGCCTCCCGCGATCACGTCAGAAAACTGGTCCCTCTGCTGGACGAATGCATGGAAGAAGCCGGCTGTAGCAAGAGCTCGATCGACGGCGTGGCCTATACAGCAGGCCCCGGCCTGATCGGTGCCCTGCTGGTGGGCGCCTCGGCCGGTCGGGCCATCGCCCAGGCGCTGGAAGTTCCGGCGGTTGCAGTCCATCACATGGAGGGTCACTTGCTTGCCCCGTTACTGGAGCCCGACCCACCGACATTCCCGTTTGTCGCCCTGCTGGTTTCCGGCGGTCATTCAATGCTGGTCGAAGTACGCAGAATCGGCGAGTACCGGGTGCTGGGAGAAACACTGGACGATGCAGCCGGGGAAGCCTTCGACAAGACGGCCAAATTACTGGGGCTGGGCTATCCCGGAGGTCCGGTTTTGGCAGAAGCCGCAAAATCCGGAGACCCTGACAAATACCGGTTCCCACGCCCAATGACGGATCGTCCCGGCCTGGAATTCAGCTTCAGCGGCCTGAAAACCCACACCCGTAACCTGTGGCACAAACACCTTGAGGATGACAATGCGCAAGCGGATATCGCTGCCGGCTTCCAGCAGGCCGTGGTCGATACGATGGTGATCAAGTGCCGGCGGGCTATGCAGCAGACCCGCTGCAGCCAGTTGATCATTGCCGGCGGTGTGGGTGCCAACCTGCATCTGCGCGAAACGCTTTCACGTGCGGGCGAGAAATACGGCTGGGGCGTTTCCTATCCCCGTATCCGCTTTTGCACCGACAACGGCGCGATGATCGCCTACGCCGGCTACCACCGCCTGCTGGCCGGCGAATCCGAACCCAATATCATCAGCGCCCGCCCGCGCTGGCCCCTGCACGAGCTAATGACCGCGGATGGATGAAACCATGGATCGAGTATTTATAGAAAACCTGACGGTCGAAACCGTGATTGGTATTTTCGACTGGGAACGGGAAATCCGCCAGGCAGTCAGCCTCGACCTGGAGATGGAATTTGATATCCGCAATGCTGCAGCATCCGATTCAATCGAAGACACGCTGGACTACAAAGCGGTCTCGAAACGCCTGATTCGATTCATCGAGCAGAGCGAATTCCAGTTGGTGGAAACCCTCGCTGAGAAGTGCGCAACCATCGTCCTGCAGGAATTCCCGGTAAGCCGCCTGAAATTGAAACTCAGCAAACCCGGAGCGGTCCGCGGGTCAAGCGCCGTGGGCGTTATCATCGAGCGAAGCCTGGAACAGAAAAAAGGTTGAAAGCATGAGCACCGCTTACCTCGGACTGGGCAGCAACATCGATGCCAGGAACAACATCCGCTCGGCGATTGCCCACCTGCGCGAAACATTCACCAGCGTAGACCTGTCCCCCGTTTACCAGGCCACCGCCTACGGCTTCGACGGCAATGACTTCATCAACCTGGTTGCAAGAATCGAAACCCAGCTCACACCCCTGAAACTGAAAGCCTTCCTGACAGAGCTCGAGAACCAACACAAGCGCGACCGCCGGGCACCGAAATATGGCGACCGGACGCTGGACATCGATATTCTGCTGTACGACGACCTGTACCTGCTCAGCCCGGCCCTGGAGATACCCCGCAATGAAATCCTTGAAGCAGCCTACGTACTAAAGCCCATGGCTGACCTGGCGCCAGACCTGAACCACCCGGTATGTCACCAGACTTTCAGAGAGCTATGGAACAACTTCCCGAAAGACAACCTGGCATTAACGCCAATCGACCTTTAGCAGGGAAAGGAGACTCCTCGCCAGCGCCCCGGTTGGCGCAGCCAGAGGGGCGCCCAAACAATGCCGTTGAGCGCAGCCGCCTTCAGTTTCAAAGAAGCTGGAGCAGGGAAGCGAGACTCTATACATTCAGGGAACGGCCGCCATCTACGGCCAGGATCTGGCCGGTCACGTACGGTGCATCCAGCGCCAGGTACGCAACGGCCGAAGCGATATCGCCAGGTGCTCCGATCCGCCCCAACGCGGTGGCGCCCAGTATCGCTTGTTTCTCCGCTGAGTCGGGCTCATTTTCAGGCCAGAGAATCGCGCCAGGCGCAACGCCGTTGACCCGGATTGCCGGACCCAGCTCAGCTGCCAGGGCTTTGGTCATCATCGCCAAACCGGCTTTGGACATGCAGTAAACAGCATGTTGCGGCATCGGGCGGTCTGCATGAATATCAACGATATTGATAACGGAACCACCCGCCGTGCGCAGTTCGTCGAGCAGAGCCTGCACCAGGAAGAATGGCCCCCTGAGGTTGCTGTTCATCAGGTCTTCCCACTGCCAGGCACGTGTGTCTCCAACCTCGCTGGGGTAAAACCGCGACGCGTTATTCACCAGGATATCCAGGTTGCCAAATAGTGATTTGCACTGTCCGGCGAGGCTCTCTACACCATCCGGCGAAGACAGGTCCGCCTGGACAATGGTCACGCTACCGTCCCGTTGCCGGTTTAGCTCTTCGGCCAGCTGCTCTGCAGCTTGCTGGTTTGAATTGTAATGAAGCAGCACGTCACAGCCGCGACCGTGCAGTGTTTTGCAAATGGATGCGCCAATCCTGGCGGCGGCTCCGGTGACTAATGCTGTTTTTCTACTGGACATGATCTTTTCACTCAAACAAACTTGTTAGTTATGTCCCGCAACATCCTGCCCGAACCCCCGGAAGAGCTCAAGCAACTGAGCCATACATTAGCCAAACATATCCGTGAAAAACTTGGAACGGACGGTATGATTCCATTTTCAACGTTCATGGAAATGGCGCTCTACGAGCCCGGCCTGGGCTATTACTCGGCGGGCCTGCACAAGCTGGGCGAGTCGGGTGACTTTGTAACCGCACCGGAACTTGGATCTCTGTTCGCCCGCTGCCTGGCCGGCCAGGTGACCGAACTGGCGGAAACCCTCGGCAGTTATGACATTCTCGAAGTGGGCGCCGGCAGCGGCCGGCTCGCAGCTGATTTGCTAACGGCACTGGAACCCGGCAAGCGGCCAACCCGATACCGGATCCTGGAACGCAGCGCAGACCTGCGCGAGGTGCAACTGGAACACCTGGCGACCCACGTTCCCGATCTGCTTGACCGGGTGGAATGGCTGGACCATCCGCCTGAATCCGGCTGGCAGGGCGTACTGATTGCCAACGAGGTGCTGGATGCACTCGCCGTGGAGCGCTTCCGGATGGGTAAACACGGCGTAGAGCAGGTTTGCGTCAACTGGGAAAGCGGCCGCTTTGGCTGGGCCTTTCGTGATGCCCCGGCAGCGCTTGGGCAGGCTGTGGGCCACGTCGCGAGCGACACCAAGGTTGAATTTGCAGAGGGCTATCGCTCTGAAATCAATTTGCACACGGCTGATTGGCTGGATGCGGTCACCTGCATGATGACGCGTGGCCTTGCCCTGTTCATAGATTACGGATACCCGCGCGGCGAGTATTACCGCCATGACCGGACAGATGGCACCCTGATGTGCCACTACCGGCACCAGGCGCACGATGATGTATTTTTCTGGCCCGGCCTGCAGGACATCACCAGCTGGGTGGATTACACGGCACTGGCCGAAGCGGCCGATCACTGCCTGCTGGAGGTTGAAGGCTACACCAGCCAGTGTATGTTCCTGCTGGGTTGCGGACTGGACACGATACTCTCGGGAAACAATCTCAATAGCGAAGACGGTGGGCTAGCCCTCGCAACCCAGGCCCGTCATTTAACCCTTCCGGGCATGATGGGTGAAAAATTCCAGGTCATGGGACTCGGTCGCGGTCTGGATCAGCCGCTACGTGGCTTCAGGCTGCAGGATCTCCGATACCGGCTATAGCAGAAATTCTGGCTTGCCTGAGCCGCTCGCCAATCTCCTTGCCATTCAGCCCTTCGGTATCAATATCCCTGGCCCGAATGGTCAGCACGGCCTGCAACGCAGACCGCAAACGATCACCCTGCGGATAACTTCGCCCGGCCATCCCTTCCCTGCCCCGGTAATCGGCCTCGCAGGCCAGCACAAAGTCATCTACGCGTTCCGGACGCCGCAACAGGTCCGCGTCTTCAATCAGCTTCATAACGGTAGAAGGTCGTGCCTCGAGCAAACGGTGGCATCTCAGGTGGAGCTCACAGACCTTCAGAGCGAGGTCGCGATAAGCGCCCGGCGCGCGCAACCGCGTACAGACCGCGCTCACCAGGGGCATCCCGCTCTTTTCATGACCGGTGTGGGAAGGCAGCAAGGAATCCGGCGTGATGCCTTTACCCAGGTCATGCAGCAAAAGCGCATACACCACTTCAGCTGACGCCCCCATGGCCGCCCCCTGATTCATTGACATCAACACGTGGACGCCGGTGTCGATTTCGGGATGATACCTGGCCGGTTGCGGTACACCGAACAGGCGATCAACCTCAGGCAAAATGACGGCCAGCGCGCCACAGGCACGGAGCACTTCGATAAAAACCGCCGGCTCAGCGGCCGACAGGGCCTTCTCAATTTCAGCCCAGACCCGTTCCGGTACGAGGTGCTGCAGTTCCCCGGAAGTCACCATCTCCCGCATGAGGGCCAGGGTAGAGGCGTGCACCGTGAATCCGAGTGGCGCGAAACGGGCCGCGAAACGGGCGACACGCAAGACCCGCAGTGGGTCCTCGGAAAAGGCTTCTGAGACATGACGCAGGACCCGGTCCTGCAGATCACGCTGGCCACCAAATGGATCAATCAGTTCACCATCGGCACCCCTGGCAATGGCGTTGACAGTCAGGTCCCTTCGCGCCAGGTCTTCTTCCAACGTGACCCCGGGGTGAAAATCAACCGTAAAGCCATGGTAACCATGGCCCTGTTTGCGTTCGGTGCGGGCCAGCGCGTACTCCTCACTGGAGTCGGGATGCAGAAAAACCGGGAACGATGCTCCGACCTGGCGAAAGCCACGGGCAATCAATTCCTCCGGCTTGCTGCCCACCACGACCCAGTCGCGCTCCTTTGGGGCCAGCCCAAGTAATTCATCGCGGACCGCTCCGCCCACCAGGTAGGTCGTTGCGTTCAGCTTAGAGATTGGCCTGCCTCCTGCACTGGTCAAGACGGCGCTGGCTCGGAGACCCGGACAGGTAAGCCGGGACGACGCTCTCAATGGAGCGTGGCGTGATACCAAACCGCCACAGGCTGTTTTCCACGCTGGTGTTGTCTGTTTGCAGCGAACGGTAGTTATCACTGGAGAACGGCTTACCCGGGACAAAATCCATCAACAAGCCCTGGAGCCTCGACAGGCCGCCAGGCAAACCAATGATTTTTCGTTTCAGCCCGGCGGCACAGGCGGTGAACTCAATCAATTCCCGCAGGCTGTACACCGTGGGCCCGACCGTCACCAGCGTCTGCCCGAATGAATCCGCGTCGGTCAGCGCCAGCGTCATCGCTGCCGCCACATCACCCGCCCAGACCGGTTGCATTTTCGCGTCCGGGCAAGCCAGCGGCAGCACGGGGGCAAACTTTAGCAGACCCGCAAAACGGTTAAAAAATGCATCGCCGTCGCCAAAAATGACGGACGGTTGCACGATGGTGCTATCGAGGTGATCTGCCGCCCGGATCAACTCCTCTGCCCGGCCCTTGCTGACCAGGTAGTGGCTGCTACCCAGGCCGGCGCCCAGCGCACTGACCTGCATAAAACGCGGCACGGCAGCGGACTGGCAGGCAGAAAGAATTTTTTCAGTCAGTTCCACGTGGGCGCGCTCGAAACCTTTTCCGTTTCGTCCGGACTCGTTGAGGATGCCCACCATGTTGATAACCGCATCGGCCCCGGCCAATTGTTGCCTCAGCTTTTCATCATCGAACACATCCGCTTGCCGCACTTCGACGTCCGGGATCACGTTCAACTCACGACAGCCTTGTGGGTAGCGGCTAAGTGCAGTGCAATGGTGTCCTGCAGCGGTAAGCTGCGGCAAAAGATGGTGTCCGAGAAAGCCGGTCGCACCCAGCAACACAATTCGCATAGTCAACTCCTTGCCCGTTGTCTGCCTAGCCGGGAGCCCGGCAGACTACTTCAGCGGTTTCGATCAGCTTCATGGTGTTCGTCGCCGTTGAATCAAGTGACGGCATACGCGAGGACAAGCGGGAAACGGGCTGCTTCAATCGCCAGTCGTAGAGGGTAGAGAACGCAAGCACCCGGGGAATATAGTCCCTGGTTTCATAGTAAGGCAGTGTTTCTACCCAAATTGTCGGATCATTGGTCACGCGCTCGCCCATCCACCGGTCAACCACGTGGGGACCGGCATTGTACGCACCTGAAACCAGCACCGAATTGTCTCCAAAACGGTTCAGCAAGTCCCGCAGGTACGCCGTGCCAAATTTGATATTAACTTCGGGTTGCATCAACTGCTGTCGCCCGGAGTATTTGAAGGAGTGCTGCCTGGCCAACAGCTTGGCAGTGTCGGGCATCACCTGCATCAGGCCGCGGGCGCCGGCCGGGGAAATCGCATCGGGCGCCATGGCGCTCTCCGAGCGCATCAGCCCCATTACCCAGGCGGGGTCCAGGTTTCTGTTGGCCGCTTGTGTGAAAACCAGGTTTCCGTACTCTACCGGAAAGCGCCACTCGTACCAGCGCAGGTCACCGCTGTTGCCGAGTGCAAAAATGGCCATATCCGGCCAGTTCTCTTGTGTGGCCACAGCGGCCGCGGCCCGCAAGCCGGCTTTATCCAGTCCATTGATGGCCATGCGCCATTCACTTCGTGACCAGCTCTGTATGCCTGCGCGCCTAAGCTCCAGCGACCTGTGAAAACCCGGTTGATTACGCAGCGCTTCGATGGCTTCAACCGCAACATCCGGCTCCTGCGGACAAATGGTATACGGTGCGCCCAACTGATCTGCAGCCAGGAAACCATGGTAGTTGGCTTCCAGGGCCAGTTCGCCCAGCTGTTTCGTTGCGGTAGAAGAATCACCGGTTTCCAGCTGTGCCCGCGCCTCCCAGTAGCGCCAGCGCGAATCGTCCCGCTGTTCCGGTGGCATGCTTGCGATGGCCGCCGCAACACCCTGCCAGTTTCCTGCGGAGAGCTCGTAACGGGTCCACCACTCCAGCAACTTGCCGTCCAGAAATTCAGCCGGCACACGCTGCATTCGTAGCGGCGTAACCTCCAGCTTCTCCACTGCAGACCACAGGGCTATTTCCCGCAGAATTCCGCCACGCAGGTCATCAGGCCATTCAAAGTGATCTTCAATCCGGTTATAGATTTTCTCAGCCTTGTCGGGATCACTACGTGCCAGGCGCCGCAAGCCATAGACCGTAATATCACGGCTTTTTTGAGTGTCCGGCCAATTCAGGGCCTTGGCCAGATGGCGGTAACCGCCACGATCCTGCTGATACCAGCGATCCGCCCAGACTTGCTCGTCCTGTTGCAGATAACGGGCAAGGTAGCGTGAAAGCTGTGGTTCGCGGGCATCCATCGCCCGGCGGATTCGTTCCCAGGCCAGGCCGGAAGTGATCCCATCCTGCTTTTTCAGCCAGGAGAACACCGGGTCACAGACGTCCGGTTGGGATTTGCCGACCGCCCACAATTTTTGCGCTACCGGAACCAGGTCATCTGTCTCGCCACGCTTGATCCGCGCGTGGGCGAGCGAGCATTGGACTTCGGTATCTTTTGAATCCCGCGCATACAGCAGCAGGGAATCCCACCGGCCACGGTCACCCAGCGTACGTAACCAGGCCCTTTTCAACCCGGAGGTGAACGCCCAATCCTGGTGGCTTTCGAGAAACGAGGTCATTTCCTCGTCGCTGACGTGTGCCCTGCGAAACCTCAGGTCTTCATATTTCAGATAGGGGTAGAGCACGTAATCCTGTAGCGTTGGCATCAATTGCCTGTATACATCCCGCTTGCCTTCGGTGGCTGCCCGCCAGGCCCGGCTGAAATCATCGCGCTGCAATTCCGCATTTTCATCTGCCACCAGCAAGCCCGGGCTTACGAGGGTGCAGGCCAGCGCAGCCCATGCCGTCAGAATGATACGATGGGTCGCGGCTTGAAGGAGGTTGTAGATCACATGCAACAGAATATGGAAATGGCCGCCCGCCGGCAAGGCCCATGGGGAGAAACAATACAAAATGCTCATTGAGTTTGCCCTGATTGGCATCGTGGCCGGATACCTGGCCGGATTCCTGGGAATTGGCGGTGGATTTGTCGTCGTCCCTGCCCTCACATACCTGTTCCTGCAAAACCCGGAAACTGCACCCTGGGCCATACACATGGCGATAGCGACATCGTTGGGGACGATGCTGGTAACGTCCCTCAGCTCCATCATCGCACATCAACGTAAGGGAGCCATTCGGTGGCCGCTTGTACGCTCACTCGCTGCCGGACTGGCCCTGGGGGCCATAATCGGGGCGATCCTCGCCGACAGGCTTGAGGGGGAGGCCATGATCAGGGTGTTTGGCGTGTTCGCGATGCTGGGTGGGCTGCAATTGCTACTGGCCCGCCAGCCCGCAGGGGAAAAACCACTGCCCGGCCAGCCGGGCGCCAGCATTGTCGGCCTGCTCTTTGGCACCATTTCAAGCCTGATTGGGATTGGTGGCGGCGCACTAACCGGCCCATGGCAGTTATGGCACGGGGTGAGGGCACAGAATGCCGTGGCCACGTCAGCGGCGTGTGGCTATCCAATTGCGTTGGCGGGAACCTTCTCATTTGTCGTACTGGGAATGGGGGGTGAATTACCGGCAGGCGCACTGGGTTATGTCCACCTGCCGGCCTTTATCGGAATCGCCCTGACCAGCGCTATCGCCGCACCGTTTGGGGTAGCAACGGTCCACAGACTTCCCCCCAGCCTGGTGAAAAGGCTGTTCGGTGGATTTCTACTTCTGGTTGGCCTGCGGATGCTGGCCGGATTTTAACGGCTTGAGCCGGACTCCACGCTAATCACAGGACGGGTAGCTTCCAGTAGCTTAACCTCGGCGGGCAACTGAATCTCCAATGCCACCGGGCAATGATCTGAGTAAGCCACGGGGATTACCTCGGCCACTCCTGCGCGTAGTGAATTGCTGATCAGAATATGGTCGATAGCTCGCTGTGGTTGCCACGAGGGGTAGGTTGCCATTCCTTCGGTAGGAGCCTGCAGGGCAAGCGCTTCACGCAATTCCATAACATGCGGCGTATCCACCTGGGTGTTGAAGTCACCCAGCACGACCAGGTGCCGGCTGCTGTC
>RCNC010001352.1_pt1 | contig 16461 bp, 14 predicted proteins | sample 2041301 | NCBI WGS metagenome assembly RCNC01 (sample SAMN09708231, study PRJNA481090) | Marine sediment metagenome, whole genome shotgun sequencing project. | biome: marine sediment; feature: ocean; material: sediment; isolation source: Sewage treatment plant 13A marine sediment (STP13A) ... | reverse complement strand
TACCGATGAAAATATCAGGGAACTGGAAAGCCTGGGGCAAACCTTTAATGAGATGACCGAAAGCCTACGCCAATCCGATCAAGCCAAAAACGCCTTTATCGCCGATGTCACTCATGAGCTGCGCACACCATTAACCGTTATCAAAGGTACTGTGGAAACGCTGGAAGATGAGGTGGTGAACCAGCTCCATCAAGAAATCACGCTCAAGGTCATTCAACAATTCAATGCCGGGCTCCCCGAGTAATGCTGCTCCGCCGCATTACGATACGCCGCTGCGCGGCTATGGTTGACCTGGGACGATATCCTGTATATATATGCATCACTCCGGAAAAAAATTTCCCGGTCACAAGATAGAAACGACTTTAATACAATTATCTTCATTATGTTCCGATTTAGCTTCAGGACGGCCGATCGGAACGTTTTTCTGGTCGGTGCTATCACCAGGTGAGAAGGTGCGGCAAAATGAAAAGCGCGTCGATCATCATTCCCGACAAATTTTATTTTAAAATCGGAGAGGTCGCTGAGCTTCTAGATCTTCCGACCCATGTGCTCAGGTTTTGGGAATCCGAGTTCAAGAGGATAAAGCCCAAAAGAACCTCTGCCGGCCAAAGGCTTTACCGCAAAAAAGACGTCGAACTCATTCTTGAAATCAAGAATCTTCTCTACGAGAAAAAATTTACGATTCCGGGCGCCAAAAAATATCTTAAAAACAGGAGCGTACGACAACACCCCCAGGCACCGACGTTTGATGAAATCCTGAATGAACTGACTGCCATCAAACAGCTCTTCGAACGATGTTGATGGGTTCTTCCTCCTAAAATCGTTGTATGATTTTAGGACGACAATGGAGAAAACCTGTTGACAGTTCAATATTTATGTCTTAAATATGCTTTTCTGGAAAGCGGGCATAGCTCAGTTGGTAGAGTACAAGCTTCCCAAGCTTGGTGTCGCGAGTTCGAATCTCGTTGCCCGCTCCACCAAAGCTCGTCTTTCAGTGGTTTGAGAGACTGGTAGGAAAGCGCTTTTATCTATGTGTACTTTGGAACTATTTTTTTGCTTATGGTTGTTTGCATGAACTGACGAAGATTCGCTGTCCCAACTAAAAAGTTGCCATAGATGAGAGAAACGGGTTTTCGCCCGTTTTTTGTTTTTTAAAACGACCCGTGCGGTATATCGGGAGCAGAAACAGTGAGCAGTAAGAAGAAAAAACAGCTTCAGCAAAAGGACCCATTTCCTTCGGTAGAGAAGGAACGTTTCCTTGCAACAGTGAGGTCGCTGGTGGAGCCGTTGTGCAACGCAGAAGGCAAGGAGCTCATTTTTGCCGAATTTCAGGTCGAGCCTGGCGGCAGGATACTGCGCCTGTACATCGATCAACCGGGAGGGGTTACCCTGGATGACTGTGCCAATATCAGTCGTCAACTCGGTGACCTTTTGGATGTCAGCCTGAAAGGTGATGAACCTTACAACCTGGAAGTCTCATCCCCGGGGATCAATCGCCCCTTGGGAAAATTTGCGGACTTTACCCGGTTCAAAGGGCAGGAGGCCAAAATTCAGACCTCCCAGCCCATTGACGGTCAAAAAAATTTTAAAGGTACTCTCATGGGGACTGAAGACAACAAGGTAACAATTTTAACCAATGACAAAACCGTCGCCATTCGTTTTGACACCATTACCAAAGCGCGGCTTATCAATTACAATGGAGAAAGCTGATGTTGATTACAGACATAAAACGCGTTGTTGAACAGATCAGCCGTGACAAAGGCATTGATCGTGGCATTCTTATCAAAGCCCTTGAAGAAGCATTGCGGTCTGCAGCAAAGAAAAAATACGGTAGCAAAGTCGACATTGAGGCTCAATATGTTGAAGAATCGGGAGAGATCGAAGTCTTCCAATTCAAAGAAGTAGTGGCTGAGGTGATCGAACCGGATCTGCAGATCACCCTGGACGAAGGCAGGGAACTGGACCCGGAGTGTGAATTCGGCGACAGCCTCGGTTCAAGAATGGATGCCTCCACATTTGGCAGAATAGCAGCGCAGTCGGCCAAACAGGTTATCATTCAAAAAATGAAAGATGCTGAAAGAGATGCTGTGTATGCGAACTTCATCGATCGCAAGGGCGAAATCATCAATGGCATCGTCCAGCGGGTCGACCGGGGGGACATTATTGTCAACCTTGGCCACACCGAGGGTATCGTCCCCGTACGGGAGCAGGTCCCCCGGGAATCATACCGCCGTGGTGACAGGGTTCGCGCCTTTATACTGGATGTGTTGCTTGACACGCGTGGACCGCAGATACTGCTGTCCCGCACCCATCCCAGTTTCCTGATTCATTTATTCAAAACAGAAGTTCCTGAAATAAGCGAAGGGATTGTCGATATCATGGGGGCTGCCCGGGAACCCGGCAGCCGCGCCAAATTTGCGGTTTCCTCCAATGATTCCGACATCGACCCTGTGGGCGCCTGTGTGGGCATGAAAGGAAGCCGGGTGCAGAATGTGGTTCAGGAATTGCGCGGTGAAAAAATCGACATCATTCCCTGGCATGCGGATTCGGCCAGGTATGTGTGCAATGCACTCGCCCCTGCCGAAATATCGCGGGTCATCATCGACGAGGAAAACGGCTCCATGGAAGTCATCGTGCCGGATGAATTTCTCTCAGTCGCCATTGGTAAAAGAGGGCAGAATGTCAGGCTGGCCTCGAAATTGACGGGTTGGCACCTCGATGTCAACAGTGAGTCCCGTTACAGTGAAGCCATGAAGAGCGGCTATGATTCGCTGGTTGAACTGCCGGGTGTCGGCATCAGTATGGCAGACGCCCTCTACGAAAAGGGATTTTTCTCGGCCGAGGAACTCAGTCAGGCCGATGTTGAAGACCTCATTACCATCCGCGGCATTGGCAACGAAAAAGCGGTCCAGTTGATTGAGTCCGCCAGGCAGCACCTTGAAACCGCTGCGGCTGAAAATGCAGACAATGATGATGCGTCACCGCAAGAGCCGGAAACCGCTGCAACAGAAAAAACGGACAATGATGATGCGTCACCAGAAGAGCCGGAATCCGCTGCAGCAGAAAAAACGGACAATGATGATGCGTCACCGGAAGAGCCGGAATCCGCTGCAGCAGAAAAAACGGACAACGATGATGCGTCATCGCAAGAGCCGGAAACCGCTGCAGCAGAAAAAACGGACAACGATGATGCGTCACCGCAAGAGCCGGAATCCGACGAAGCGGGCGCGAATGAAACTGAATTTGAAGATGCGCTGGCAGTAGAAAATTCTGAAAAAAAAGACGACTAATTCGAAGGTAGATTCTAAGCCTATTTAAGGGGGATGGATGGGAAAGATCAGAATATATGAACTTGCCCGGGAGCTGAATATGACCAACAAGGAGCTTCTCGATAAGTTAGAGGAGCTGGGCATTCCCGTCAAAAGCCACATGAGCTCTGTTGAGGAGTCCGAAGTCGACGGTATCAAATCCAAGATTCGTGGAGAAAAACAGCCGGATCTCGTGGAAAAGCGCATTCGGCCCTCGGTGATTAGACGACGCAAAATTAAGGCGCCCGCAAAGCCGGCACCGGTTGAGAGTGAACCGGTAGCTGAAGAAGCTGAAGATAAAACCGCCAGTGCCGATGCCAAAACTGCCGAAACGCCCGAGCCACCCCTGGATGCGGAAGGAGCAGAGGAAAAGGCCGAAGAAGCTGCTCCACCAGAGGCGACGCCTAAAAAAGGTGCTGATGAAGAGGCCGCTGAAACGTCGGATATAAAAGCAGAACCCGTAGAAGAACCTCAAGAGAAAGATACGGCCGAAAAACCTGTTGAGTCCCCCGAGCCAAAAAAAAAGGCCGCTCCAGCGAAAGCCGTTAAAACCAAGAAACAGGAAGCCTCGGCAAAAATTATCAAGCTCCCCACCGAACCGGTGAAACCGATAATAAAGAAAAAGCCCGTCAAACCACGTACCCCGGTGGGCAGGCCCGGTCAACCCCGTGCAGCCGCGGATAAGCCCGGCTACAAGGAATCCCCGGCCAAAGCTAAAAAGAAAAAGGGCCGCAAGGCCGCTGAGCCTGTTGACGGTGACCGCAAGTTTTTCAAAAAGAAAATCTCTTTCAAGAAAAAAGAGGTTGTCGAGGGCAAAGATCTTTATTCCGGCCGGGCTAAACGGGGCCGCAAGGGCCGCAAAGGGGGGCGGATCAAGCATGAAAAAGGCCTCCAGACCCAGATTACCACCCCCAAGGCCATCAAACGGCGCATCAAGATCGACGACACCATCATATTGGCAGAGCTGGCCAAGCGCATGGGTATCAAGGCCAATGAAATGATTGCCAAGCTCATGTCCCTTGGTGTCATGGCCACGGTCAACCAGACCATTGACTTTGATACGGCGGTGCTTGTTTCGGCCGAATTCGGCTATGAGCTGGAAAAAGCCTCTTTTGAGGAAGAAATTATTTTGCAAGTAGAAAGCGATGAACCTGAAAACCTGTCCGAGAGGCCGCCGGTGGTCACCATCATGGGCCATGTCGATCACGGGAAAACGTCCCTGCTCGATGTCATCCGCAAAACGCGGGTGACCGAAATGGAAGCCGGCGGGATCACGCAGCACATCGGTGCTTACAACGTCGCCACATCCAAGGGCCACATTGTATTTCTCGACACACCCGGACATGAGGCCTTTTCGGCCATGCGCGCGCGCGGAGCAAAAGTAACAGACCTTGTTATCCTTGTGGTGGCCGCCGATGATGGTGTCATGCCGCAAACCGTTGAGGCCATTAACCATTCCAAGGCGGCGGAGGTTCCCATCATCGTTGCCGTGAACAAAATAGACAAAGCCAATGCGGAACCGGAGCGTGTACAGCGCGAGCTGTCTGAGAACGGCCTGGTACCTGAAGACTGGGGGGGGGACACCATTTTTGTCAACGTGTCCGCCAAAGAGAATCAAGGGATCGACACTCTACTCGATATGATTTTGCTCCAGTCGGAAATGCTGGAGCTGAACGCCAATTCCGAGAAACTCGCCCGGGGACATGTGGTCGAGGCGAAGCTGGATGCGGGTCGAGGCCCGGTGGCCACGGTTCTTATTCAGGAGGGAACGCTGCATGCCGGAGATCCTGTGGTCTGTGGAATGCACCATGGCAAAGTCCGGGCGTTGTTGAATGACAGGGGCCACCAGATCGAATCAGCCGGACCTTCCATTCCGGTAGAAATCATTGGTTTGTCCGGTGTCCCCAAAGCCGGCGATGAACTCATTTCCCTCACGGATGAGAAAAACGCCAAGCAGGTCAGCCTCCACCGTGTACAAAAGCAGCGGTCCAAAGACCTTGCCAAAAGCAGCCGCCTGAGCCTGGAAGGACTTTTTGAAAGACTACAGGAAGGTGAGGTCAAAGACCTCAACATCATTCTAAAAACAGATGTTCACGGATCGCTCGAGGCATTGCGGGACTCCCTGTCCAAGCTGAGCAACGATGAAGTCAAAATCAACATCGTTCACGCCGCCACCGGAACCATTACCGAATCGGATGTTTCCCTGGCCACCGTGTCCAATTCGATCATCGTTGGATTTAATATCAGGCCCAGTTCAAAAACTCAGGAACTGGCCAACGAAGAGCAGGTGGATATCCGCTACCACAATGTTATTTACGATGTCATTACAGAAATCCAGAGTGCCATCCTGGGCCTGATGTCATCGATATATGAAGACCGGACACTGGGGTGGGCGGAGGTTCGTGAGACCTTTCATATTCCGAAAGTGGGCGCCATTGCCGGATGTTATGTGACCGATGGAAAATTCGAGCGCGGGCAGAAAGTGCGCCTGGTCAGGGAGGGTGTGGTCATATACGACGGCAAGATGTCTTCCCTCAGGCGATTCAAGGACGATGTCAAGGAAGTTCAAAGCGGATATGAATGCGGTATCGGGATCGAAAACTTCAACGACATCAAACTCGGTGACACGATTGAGTGTTACTTCACCGAAGAAATCCGGCCGGAACTTGCCTGATGGAGATCATGACCCTATGAAACCATTTTCCCGTTCCGACAGAGTCGGCGGTCAGATACAAAGGGCATTGTCGGACCTGCTCCTTAAAAACGTCAGCGACCCGCGCCTGGAAGGTACGACCATAACCGGCGTAAAAATAACACGTGATTTGAGAATCGCCAGAGTTTACTTTACAACGACGGGCGGAAAGGCAAAGAGCCAAGACGCTGAAGAAGGTTTTAAAAGCGCCGTCGGATATGTAAAACGAAGCCTCGGCCGTCAATTGGGACTGCGCTACATGCCGGCCTTTCAATTTTATTATGACGAATCAATTGATTATGGAGCGAATATCGACAAGCTCATTCAATCAACCAAAAATCAACATGGATAATATTGTCACCCAATTAAAAAGCTGCCACAATGTGCTTATTGCGAGCCACATCAACCCTGATGGCGATGCCATCGGATCGCTGGTTGCCATGGGTGTCGCCCTCCAGACGTATGGGATCGACACCACGCTGTTTAACGAAAGCTCTATTCCAGCGGTATATCGCTTTCTCCCGGGTGTGGAGCGTATTTCGAGGACCCTCGAAGGGGAGAACCCCTTTGACACGGCAATTGTCCTGGACTGCAGCAACCTGGACCGGGTTGGCAGCAGGGCAGACCAGGTGTCTGCCGTTCCGGTTGTCATCAACATCGACCACCACGTCACCAACAACGGGTTTGGTGACTTGCAGATCATTGATTCCTCGGCGTGTGCCACAGCGGAAATTGTCTACCGCCTGGTAAACGCCATGGACGTTGAAATCAATAAAACCATGGCCATATCGATCTACACAGGCATCGTAACAGACACTGGTTCTTTTCGTTTTTCCAACACGAACCATGCCGCGTTTACCATCTGTGACGAAATGGTCCAGAAGGGTGTGCAGCCGTACAATGTTGCCCAGCATGTGTACGGGACCTATTCCCTGGGCCGGATCAAACTGTTGAACCTGGCGCTTGAATCCATTGAAATTTCAAAAAATGGCACTGTTTCCATGATGATGCTCACCCAGCAGATGCTGAATGATACGGGAACCAACCCTGAAGATACGAATGGTCTCATCAACTATGCGCGGCGTATTGAAGATGTCAAATTAGCAGCATTAATTCAGGAACAGAAAAACGGCAACCACGTGCAAGGGGGTGCCAAGGAGTACCACGTCAGCCTGCGGTCCGATGGTTCTGTGGATGTCGCTGCCATTGCATCCGGGTTCGGCGGCGGGGGTCATCCCAGCGCAGCTGGATTCGATATAAAAACGATCCTTTCAGACCTGAAGCATAAAATCATTCAATTGTCTGAAACCATATGAAATGCTCGGTTTGGGTATTCGGGAGCCTATGCTAGCACGCAGTACAAATTTCAACGATGATGGCATTGTTATCATCGATAAACCCGAGAACATGTCTTCCGCCAAGGTTGTCGCGCGCGTCAAAGCGGCCCTGGGAGCAAAAAAGGTGGGGCACACCGGTACGCTGGACCCATTTGCCACGGGCATATTGATCTGTTGCATCAATCGCGCCACCCGGTTGGCACGGTTCTTTCTCGAGGGAGACAAATCCTATGGGGCAACGCTTCGCCTCGGAATTGAAACGGATACGCAGGATGCCACCGGTGCCGTTATTTCCGAAAACCATGTTGCCGACATTGAGGAGAAACACCTGACCGATGTGTTTCAGCGTTTCCAGGGATGGATAGACCAGATTCCACCGGCATATTCAGCCCTGAAACATAAGGGGGTGCCGCTTTACAAGCTTGCCAGACAAGGCAAGCCCATGAACAAACCGGCACGCAAAGTTCATATTTCTAGCCTGCGCATTCTTGAAATTGAACATCCTTGTGTCCGGTTTGAAGTGCACTGCTCCACAGGGACCTATGTTCGGACCCTATGCGCCGACATCGGGGCAGCGTTGGGGTGCGGAGGGCATCTGAAAACCTTGCAAAGAACCTGCAGCTCAGGGTTCGTGCTGAAAGACGCACTGCCGTTACCTGAGTTCGAGCGGATCACCAAGCAGGGTGATGTTTCCCCGCATGTCATCACCATGGCTGACGCACTGTCAGACATGCAGACAGTGGTGGCGGATAACGGCTTGACAGCAAAAGTTGCCCACGGCATCATTTTGACCGGCAAGGATGTTGCCCGCGAAGAAAACGGGAATCAAGGCAATTACGTCAAGATAGTGAATCGCCGGGACGATCTTTTAGCCGTGGTGCAGCGAAAAAAAGGGTCTAAAAACTATGATTATTGTTGTGTTTTTAAAGAATAACATGCAAAAGTGAAGATCAATATGACCTTGGCCGTTTACAACCCATAGAAAAGATTTAATTTATAGATATATTTAAACAGTTTATTCTAAACAATTTGAATACAGGAGGCGAGAAGAAAGTGGTTTATACAGCAGAAGATAAAAAAACGCTCATTGAAAAATATAAAACGCATGAAAGTGATACCGGTTCCCCGGAGGTTCAGGTCGGGCTTCTCACCCACAGGATTACATATCTGACCGAGCACCTGAAAATTCACAAAAAGGATCATCATTCCCGCAGAGGGCTTTTAAAAATGGTCGGCCGGCGCCGCAGACTCTTGAACTATGTGAAAAACAACGATATTAAACGCTATCGGACCATCATAGAGACCCTAGGACTCAGACGTTAGACAGGTGTGGGTCATCTAGCGCTTGCGCAGGAACCCCCACGGTTTATTTTGTATGTACCGCATCTTTAGCGGTACTTTGCGACGAGGGCGGCAACGCTTTCGCATAAAGATGTATTAGCCAATCAGTAGATATTCCCGTTTGGCGCCTTCCATTCGAAAGACAGCAATGGTGGGACCGTCCGCGGGAAAACATGTTAGGAAAAATTTATGGAAATCACACTAAAAGCAGATGTCGGTGGTAAGGAATTAAGCATAGAGACAGGGAAGGTTGCCAAGCAGGCATCTGGCTCCGTTGTCGTCCGTTATGGGGACACAACCGTATTGGTAACAGCCGTTTCGTCTCATGATGAACGGAATGTCGGCTTTCTGCCGCTGTCGGTTGAATATCAGGAAAAAATCTATGCAGCCGGACGCATACCGGGAAACTATTTCCGTCGTGAAATCGGCCGACCCAGCGAAAAAGAAACGCTGACGGCTCGTTTGATCGACCGCCCGATTCGACCCCTGTTTCCCAAGAAGTATAATTTCGAAACCCAGATCATTGCCACGGTACTGTCCATGGATCAGGAAAACGATCCGGATGTCATCGCGATGGTCGGCGCTTCCGCCGCCCTGGTCCTTTCAGACGTTCCCTTTGCCGGACCCATTGCCAGCGTGCGGGTGTGCCGTATCAACGGTGAACTGAAGATCAACCCCATTCTTACCGAATGGGAAAACGCCGATATCAACATCATCGTCTCCGGTTCCAAGACCGGGGTCGTCATGGTGGAAGGCGGCAGCAACGTTGTCAGTGAAAAAGATATGCTGGAAGCCATATTCGTCGGACATGACGCATTAAAGCCCATCATCGAAATCCAGGAAAAACTACAGGAAGCCGTGGGTAAACCCAAAAGGACTTTTTCCCCTCCGGAAAAGGATGCGGAACTGGTTGCCAAACTCACAGCCGAGGCCGAATCCCAGTTGCATGACGCCATTGTCATACCCGACAAAATGGAGCGTTACAGTGCCGTCCGGGAAGTAAAGAAAAGCATATTCGAAAGTCTTGGGGAAGATTATGCTGACCGTGGTGGCGAAGTCTCCGAGATTCTGGGTGACCTGAAAAATTCCATAAGCCGCAACATGATCCTCAAGGATGGCCGCCGCATCGACAACCGTAAATTCGATGAAATTCGACCCATCGCCTGTGAAGTCGGCTTATTGTCAAGACCCCACGGGAGCGCCCTTTTTACACGGGGTGAGACCCAGGTTCTGGGCGTCCTGACCCTTGGTTCCGGGCCGGATGAACAGCGCGTCGAAACCCTCAGGGGAGAAGAGTTCCGCCCCTTCATGCTGCATTACAATTTTCCGCCCTATTCCGTAGGCGAGGTAAAACGGGTCGGCGGCCCCAGTCGCCGGGATATCGGCCACGGTGGCCTTTCCACCCGTGCGATAGAAAAGGTTTTACCGGACAAGGAGGATTTCGACTACACCATTCGCCTTGTATCTGAGGTTTTTGAATCCAATGGCTCATCTTCCATGGGAACCGTTTGTGCAGGTATACTGGCCCTGATGGACGGCGGTGTACCCATCAAAGCGCCGGTCTCCGGAATTGCCATGGGGCTCGTGAAAGAGGGCGACAACACTGTCATTCTTTCGGACATCCTGGGCGACGAAGATCATTTCGGTGACATGGATTTCAAAGTCACGGGAACCAGTGAGGGGATTACGGCCCTGCAGATGGATATTAAAATCCACGAACTCTCCAAGGACATCATGGAAAAAGCCCTTGAGCAGGCCCGTGTAGGAAGACTGCACATACTTGGTAAAATGCTTGAAGCGCTGGACACACCCAGGCAGGAAATTTCTCCCTTTGCGCCTAAAATTATCATCATCAAGATCAACCCCGACAAAATCAGGGAAGTGATCGGCCCCGGCGGAAAGATGATCCGTGCCATCCAGAGTGAAACCAACACCCGCGTTGAAATCGACGATGCGGGTATCGTCAAAATTGCGGCAACCTCTGCAGAAGAAGGTGCGGCTGCCGAGCAGGCTGTTCTTGAAATTACGAGGGAACCTGAAATCGGCGCCATCTACGAAGGCAAGGTCGTCAAGACAACCGACTTCGGCGCCTTTGTTCAGATCATGCCGGGAACCGATGGACTGGTGCATATCTCCCAACTGGCCAACTATCGTGTCAACAAAGTAACCGATGTGGTCAAGGAAGGCGATATGCTGAAAGTAAAGGTCCTGGAAATCGGGCGAGACGGTAAAATTCGCCTAAGCCACAAAGCTGTTGCAGATGATGAAAGCTGACCAGGACACCCGTAAAACCACCCTGGGAAACGGGATTAAAATCCTGACCAAGAAAATGCCCCACATCCGCTCGGTAACCATGGGCGTCTGGGTGGATGTGGGCGCACGCGATGAGAGCCTTAAGGAAAACGGCCTCTCCCACCTGATCGAGCACCTGATCTTCAAAGGGACAGAAAAACGCTCGGCATTTCAGATTGCCAAAGAGTTTGATGCCATCGGTGGGCAAACCAATGCCTTCACTACCATGGAAAACACCTGCTACCATGCCAAGGTTATGGACACGCATCTTGACACCATGGTGGAAATCCTGTCGGATATTTTCCTGAACTCCCGTTTTGATGATCTGGACATTCAACGAGAACTGCCTGTCATCCTTCAAGAAATCGGGATGGTAGAAGACAGTCCTGATGAATATATTCATATTCTCTCGGGAAAAAATTTTTGGGGCGAACACCCCCTGGGGCGCTCTATTCTCGGCAGCCGTGATAATATTCAAACCTTTAATTCCGATTGCCTGGAAACCTTTTTTCAAAAGCTCTATCAACCTGACCGAATTGTTGTTTCAGCGGCGGGTAACCTGGAGCATGACCAGTTGCTCAACCTGATAGGACCTTCCTTTGAAGCGATCAAAGCCGGAAATGGTTTTCCAGAACGGACGCCACCCGTTGGAAGCATGGGTGTTGACATAAACCAGCGGGACCTCGAGCAGGTTCACATCTGTCTCGGTACCCACGGGCTGCCCACGACAGACCCGGGCCGATATGCCCTGTCGTTGATGAACACCATTCTTGGCGGCAACATGAGCTCCCGATTATTCCAGGAGGTCAGGGAAAAAAGAGGACTGGCTTACACCGTATACTCCTTTATCTCTTCCCATGTGGACACCGGCATGTTTGGTGCCTATGCCGCTGTTGAACCGTCTAAGTCCATCGAGACCACGAAGCTGCTTCTGGAACAGTTGTTCCGCCTGAAACAGGAGAGGGTCTCCGACAATGAGCTTTCCGGCGCCAAAGAGTATACCAAGGGAAATATGTTCATGGCTTCGGAGAGCAGCGAAAACCAGATGGTCCGGTTGGCCCAGAATGAATTCCACTTTGGGCGGAATATCCCGCTTAAGACCATTGTGGAAAAAATCGAAGCTGTAACTGCGGACGACATTCTGCAACTTGTCAACCTTATCCTGGAAGACAACGCTCTCTCATTGACCATGCTGGGCCAGGTTGCTGACAGAACAGCTCATGAAGAACTCGTCAACACTTATAGGGACACATGAACCCCTTGCCTGCCATAAAAATCCGCCGCCTGCGGCCGAAAAACGATGCAGATATCCCCCTTCCCCGCTATATGACAGCCCAGTCTGCTGGGATGGATGTATGCGCCGCTAACCCGGAAGATTGGGTGCTGAAACCCGGTAAAATCAAGCTGGTCCCCACCGGATTTGCCATGGCCCTGGCCGATGGGTTCGAGGCCCAGATACGTCCCAGAAGCGGGCTGGCTATCAAGCATGGCATCACGCTCATCAACTCACCGGGAACCATAGATGCAGATTACCGAGGTGAGGTCAAAATTGCGTTGATCAATCTCGGTGCTGAGCCTTATACGATCTGTCGCGGCACCAGAATCGCTCAAATGGTCATTCACCGAGTGCACCAGGCTGAATTCCAGATAGTCGACCAACTGGATGCCACCGCACGCAACGACGGCGGATTCGGGCATACGGGAACATGAAATAGTGTTCGAAGATCCAGGTGATTGAATCATGAGAGCGCCAACCAATAACCATGACAAATTATCCGTATGCATGCTGGCCAGCGGCAGCAAGGGGAATGCCATTTACATTTCCGACGGCACCACTACCCTATTGGTAGATGCCGGGCTTTCCGGCGTTGAAATAGAACGCAGGCTTCAGGCACACGATATCGACCCCCGGGATATCGATGCCATGATCGTATCCCATGAGCATTCAGACCATATCAGGGGCGTCGGCATCCTTTCGCGGCGCTTTGGCCTTCCGGTCTACTTTTCAGAAAAAACCGGTCAAGAGGCCAGCCTCACGATTGGGAAAATAAAGGATATGCGGTCATTCAAGTGCGGGCGGACGTTCAATGTCAATACCCTTGACGTACACCCCTTTTCCACCGCACATGATGCCGAAGATTCGGCCGGTTTCACCATCTCCCGCAATGAACGGAAAATTGGCATTGCCACGGATTTGGGCATCGTAACGGCCATGGTGAAACAGAACCTTAAAGGGTGCGACCTGTTGATCCTGGAAGCCAATCACGATCCGGAAATGCTGATGACCGGCCCCTACCCCTGGCCGTTGAAACAGCGCATCAAGGGGCGGACGGGCCACTTGTCCAACCAGGCCTCGGGAGCCTTGCTGTCCGAACTGAAACACGACAAGCTGCAGCATGTCATTCTGGCACACCTGAGCGAAACCAATAATACCCCGGCCAAGGCACTTCAAGAAGTGGGGCCGGCACTGGACGGCTGCCGCGCCCGCATCCATGTGGCCACCCAGGATCTTTGCGGAGAGATGTTGAATATCAAATAAAAGTGTGAAGTGACCTAAAGTGATCTAAGGTTCATAAATTTAAAGGTATTCTATCTGTTTATACAAAAGGCAGAGCGGAGCGATTCAGCAACTTTAGTTCACTTATAACGTTAGCTCACTTTAAACTGGATAATATTCAAGGAGTCATATTAATGGACGAAAACCAGAACAACGAGAACAACGATATGGAAGAACAAAGTTTTGCAGACCTGCTCGAGTCCTACAGCGATGGTATGAAGGACGATCTGCAGGTGGGCGACAAAATCACCGGCAAAATCATAGCTATCGGGAAAGACAGTGTTTTTATCGATACCGGCACAAAAGTTGACGGTGCCGCCGAAAAACAGGAATTGCTGGATGAAGACCAGGTATTCCCCTATGAGGTGGGCGACACACTCGAGCTGTATGTGGTCGCTATGAGCGAAGAGGACATCCGATTGTCCCGTGCCCTTTCGGGGATCGGGGGCTACAATTTGCTCAAAGATGCTTTCGACGGTGCCGTTCCGGTAGAAGGCAAGGTAACAGCCCAGTGCAAAGGTGGTTTTCATGTGGACGTCCTAAAACGCCGGGCATTTTGTCCCATAAGCCAGATGGATGTTAAATTCGTCGAAGATGGCGAACCCTACGTCGGCAACGCCTATTCGTTTCTTATTACCCGGCTGGAAGAAAATGCCAAAAACATCGTTATCTCACGACGCGTGTTATTAGAAGAAGCCCTGGATAAAGAGCGGCAGGCCTTTTATGAAACACTGAACGCGGGCGATATCCATAAAGGCACGGTGACCAAACTCATGCCTTACGGTGCCTTTGTGGAACTTGTGCCCGGCGTTGAAGGCATGGTGCACATCTCTGAAGTCCGCTGGTCACGTGTGGAAAACCTCGAGGACGTTCTGGCGGTCAATGAAACCGTCACCGTCAGGGTACTGGGTGTTAAAGACGGCAACAAACCCGGTATCAAAAAAATCGAGCTGTCCATTAAACAGATCCAGGGTGACCCCTGGCAAACGGTTTCTGACAGATACAACCAGGGGGATATGGTACAGGGCAGCGCCGTGAGGTGTATGAAATTCGGGGTGTTTGTGGAACTCGAACCGGGTATCGAAGGACTGGTTCATATCAGTGAGATGAGCTACACCCGACGAATTCACAATCCTGAAGATGTGGTCCGGGTAGGTGAGACCATCACGGTGCTGATCAAGGAAATCGACCCAGCCAAGCGCAGGATTGCCCTGAGCATCAAGGATATTGAAGGAGATCCATGGGCGCAGGTCCACGAAGACTTCCGTGTGGGGCAAAAAGTGGCGGGTACCCTGGAAAAGAAGGAAACCTTTGGCTGCTTTATCAACTTAAAGCCGGGTATCACCGGCCTTTTGCCAAAATCCAAAATTACGGCCGCAGGCAGTACCGCCGGCATTGACAAACTCAAAGAAGGCCAGCAACTTACGGTCATCATCGAAAACATCAACCAGGCAGAACGAAAAATAAGCCTGGCTCCGGGAGACGGGGAGGCTGAGGAGAACTGGCAGAAGTTCTCTGATGACGGCGCTTCTGCGCTGGGTGATCTGGGTGAAAAGCTAAAACAAGCATTAAAGGGGTGATTCAACATGCCTGAAAACTCATATGACACGATTATCATTGGAGGCGGTCCCGGAGGCCTTTCCGCCGGTATTTATGCCAAGCGGGCGGCACTGAACGTGATGCTGATTGAAAAGGGTGTTCCCGGCGGCCAGATCGTAAACTCTGACGAGGTTGAAAACTACCTGGGGTTCGAACACATTGGAGGGGCCGAGCTTTCCATGAAATTCAGCCAGCACGCCCAGTCCTATGATCTTGAGGTTTTGTCCCAGGAGGTAGCCGAAATCATACCCGGAGTCGATTTCCACACGGTCAAGCTTGCCAATGGCGACACATTAAAGACCTGCAGCATCATCATGGCCATGGGTGGTAATCCCAGAAAACTCAATATTCCGGGCGAGAGCGAGTACTACGGTAAAGGTGTTTCCTATTGTGCCGTCTGTGACGGGTTTTTCTTCAGGGACAAAACCGTGATGGTCATCGGCGGTGGTGACACGGCTGCCGAAGAAGCCCTTTATCTCTCCAAACTCGCCACAAAGGTTTACATGGCCCATCGGCGCGATGCACTGCGGGCGGGCATGATTTTGCAACAACGGATTTTTTCGGAATGTAAGATTGAAATGCTCTGGAATACGATCCCAACGGAGATCAAGGCCGAAGCCGACGGGGTCAACGGGGTCGCTTTGCAGGATACTGTCACGGGTGACAAACGGGAGCTGCCGGTGGACGGGGCCTTTATTTTTATCGGGTTCGTGCCTAACAACCAGCTGGTTCCAGCCGGGGTTAAAATGACCACCGAAGGGTATGTGGTGACGGATGAAAAGTGCGAAACTAACATCCCCGGTATTTTTGCCATCGGCGACCTCATGGAAAAGTATGCCCGGCAAATCATTACCGCTGCAGCTGACGGCTGTACTGCCGCCCTGGCTGCCGCCCACTACGTTGAAGCCAAAAAATCCTCGGATGAATGCATCCTATAAAAAAGTGCGGCCAAGCCTTGCTTGATCGCACTTTTTAAATGAGAGGCTTCTCTGAAAATGCCGTTATTTATTTCGGTGCCATCTCTTTTTGTATTTTGAAGATGCCCGAAAGAAAGATGCACGCACACCCAAGAAGCCGGGTTACTTTTATCGTCATCACGGCCAAGCCGTTGACCAGTTATGATACAAATATTATGCCACTTTCGATAAAAATGGCATAATGCTTGTATTTTAAGTTAGTTGTGTAAATTTTCGTTGCACACTCCCCAACGCAAAATGACAATTTTTGTCACTTTGCCTGCCGAAAACTGTCACTTTGGTCAAGTCTTGATTAAAAACTATACTACATATTGCCAGTAATACCGTTTTCTGACAAACATCCCTTAACTGAATGCAT
>RCNC010001351.1_pt1 | contig 16464 bp, 19 predicted proteins | sample 2041301 | NCBI WGS metagenome assembly RCNC01 (sample SAMN09708231, study PRJNA481090) | Marine sediment metagenome, whole genome shotgun sequencing project. | biome: marine sediment; feature: ocean; material: sediment; isolation source: Sewage treatment plant 13A marine sediment (STP13A) ... | reverse complement strand
GCATCGAACGATCTCGAATTACTGAAACTGGATCGCACCCTCACCAAAATTGAGCTGAACGTACTCAAATCCCTGATGACAAAAGCCTGTGATGATCTGGACAGGGCCTTCCGTCCTATCACCCGGCTGGAGTCTACCCTCATCAAAGTTGAGAACAACCCGAGGCTTGTTTCAATTACCAATCCTAAATCAGAAGTCATCATCGGCACATTCGATGTAACGGTAGGAGAAATGCATGGCCTTATGGAACTTGTTTTTCCCCTTGCCACGCTGGATCCGTTCAGAGAAGACTTCAAGGACCTTTTAAGCGTCAGTTCTCTCAAACATGGCGGCTGGACCGATATCCTAATTGAAGAGCTAAAAGATATGACAACCACCGTTATTGCCCAATCCGGTGTAATTGAGCTTCCTGTTGGTCAGGTCATGGGTTTGAAAAAAGGAGATATTCTCCCCCTCGATTATGATCTCAACTCAACACTTAAGGTCCTGGTTGAAGAAAAATTGAAATTTTTTGCTCAGCCAGGGGTGCACAGAGGTAAAAAAGCAATAAGCCTGACAACCATTTGTAATTGAAACTATAAGGAGTAACCATGGAGTCTAACAATATGGAGTCTGGATCCCGTCCTGACCCAAAAGAATTAAAAGAGCTTCTTGAAGAAGATGCCACCTCCCCCACTGTCCGTCAGGCTGCCTCAAATTTAAACGATGCGGAAAACGTGCGTGGCCTCGATTTTCTTTATGACGTCCCCCTGCAGGTTTCAGTTGAAGTGGGAAGAAGTAAAATATTGCTTCGAGATCTCCTGAAGATGGGCGAGGGGTATGTCATAGAACTGGACAAGCTGGCTGGCGATCCATTGGACCTCTACGTCAACTCCCGTCTTATCGCTCGAGGTGAAGCTGTCATGGTTGGAGAAAGATTCGGAATCAGGCTGACTGATGTTGTCAGTACAAGTGACCGTATAGAGAAACTGGGCTAAGATTCTTCAATGAAAAAAAGTCATATTGTTTTCAGTGCTTCATTATCAATGACGTTATACGAGTCATTAAACCCGCGCTTCGTTTTATCTGCTGAAAGCTTTTCCATGTTCAATTCTTCATTGAAAATGATTTGGGGACTCCTTGTCGTTCTCGGCATTTTACTGATCATTTACGGTTTGGTAAAAAAAAGGGTGACCCTGCTTCAGGGCGGAGGGAAGGGTATTATCAAGGTAATTGAAAGCCGCCACCTGATGCCGAAAAAATCACTTTTCCTTATAGAAGTAAGAGGCAAAGAGTATCTTGTTGGCAGTGGTGGAGATTCTCTTAACCTGATCGCATCAATCGAGGATGAAACCCATTCTCGTTCAAATTTTAAATCGATTCTGAAAGATACTGAATCAAGCCAGTCCGTATGAACGTCCCAAAACGAATTCACACCTTCCTTTTTCTCTGTGCAGCAATTCTATTGATTCCATCTGTTGCTGTTGGTGTCACTGTGCCGACCGTCTCTTTTGGAATTCAGGAGGCCGAGTCTCCCCAGCAGGTATCAACGGTGTTGCAGGTTCTATTCCTGCTCACCATTTTGTCAATTGCTCCTGCGATTCTATTAATGACGACATGCTTTACCAGAATTGTGATTGTTCTTGGCTTTGTCAGGCAGGCTATGGGGACTCAAAACATGCCCCCTACGCAAGTTTTGGTTGGACTCTCCCTGTTCCTCTCTTTTTTTATTATGTCGCCAGTTATCAATGATATTAACGATAACGCCCTCCAGCCATATCTTGAAGAACAGATCACTCAGGGGCAGGCTTTTGACCGTGCTTTACTACCCATGCGAGATTTTATGTTTAGCCAGGTCGGGGAGGAAGAGCTTTTCCTGCTTTCAGACATTACGCTTGATCAGGAGCCATTCAGCAAGGAAGATATCCCAACTCTCACCCTTATTCCCGCATTTATGCTCTCAGAGATGAAAAAGGCCTTTCAGATGGGGTTTATGATTTATGTGCCGTTCTTGGTAATTGATATGATCGTCGCCTCTATACTGATGTCAATGGGGATGATGATGCTGCCGCCGGTAATTATTTCATTGCCGTTTAAATTGCTCCTTTTTGTGCTGGTTGATGGCTGGGGGCTGGTTGTCGGTTCACTTATAAAAAGTTTTTCGTAACATAAATCTACCGGAGAAAGACCATGACGCCTGAAATGGCTATCGATATCTGCCGCAAAGCTGTCCAGACCGTTCTCCTTGGGGCTGCGCCAATGCTGCTTGCCGGCCTCATCATTGGTCTTCTGATTTCTATTTTCCAGGCAGCAACACAGATTAATGAACAAACAATGACATTCGTACCGAAAATAGTTGCAGTCTTTTTGACCATGCTGATTTTTGCTCCCTGGTTAATAAAATTGCTAACCGTATTCACCACCGGTATTTTCGAGGCCATTGCCACCATCTGAAGCAAATGGATATTCAACTCGTTCCTATTGAGCAGTTCCAGGCCTTTCTCATCAGCACTGCCCGCGTTGCAGGGTTCATTGGTGCAATCCCGGTTTTTACAGGTCCACAAGCTCCCAATCAGGTTAAAGTGGCGCTGGTTTTCTGCTGCTCTCTGGTACTTTTCCCGTTAATGCAGGGTTACATCCCCGAAATTTCTTTTACTCCGCCGACCTTTATCATATTTCTGGTTGCAGAAGTCCTGATAGGAGTAATTGTCGGTCTTACCGCCAGACTCATATTTACAGCAGTAGAATTTGGCGGCACCATCATCGGTTTTCAAATGGGATTTGCCGCTGCCAACGTCTTTGATCCGCAAAATCAAAGACAGATTTCCCTTCTCTCCCAATTCCAGAATGTCTTTGCCATTTTTATTTTTCTGGCCATTGGAGGACATTTTATTTTCCTCAATGCAGCTGTTGAATCCTACAGGATTCTGCCGCCAGGAGGAATCGATCTTTCAGGAAGCGCAGTTCCATATCTGATGGAACTGGCCTCACACATGTTCCGCCTGGGTATCCAGTTCAGTGCCCCGGTTCTAGCGGTATTACTCCTCTCCGGTCTCATACTTGGAATCCTGGCACGAACATTTCCCCAGGGAAACGTCTTTCTCCTTTCTTTTCCACTCAACATTGGCATCTCTTTCACCGTCATAGGTTTGACACTTAATCTTGTTTACATCACACTTAGTCGAGAATTTGACGATCTTCCAAACCGCATTTTCACCCTTCTGTCGTTTCTTCAGCCCTAGTTGTCTGAGAAAAATCTATTTTATCTCTAATACATCCATACTGGTCTGCTTTTTGCTCAGTAACAGGTATTGATTTCCATCTGGTACCATAATCTCAGGGTAAAAACAGTATGGCTGAAGAGAGCACATCCGGCGGTGAACGCACTGAAGCACCATCGGCTAAAAGAAGACAGGATTTCAGAAACAAAGGACAGGTCGCCCAGTCCAAGGAGGTTCATACGGCCGCCCTGTTTACTGTTACGCTGGCATTCTGGTTTTTATATCTGCCCAGATTCCTGCACGGCATAACTGATTTTATCTCCGCTATCTGGCAATCGAGCTGCCAATTCAACATTACCCCGGCATCCATTATTAAACTCTCAGCATTTATGTTCAAAGACCTTTTTCTTCTGATGTTTCCGTTGTTTTTGACGGTACTCATTGTTGGTTTTCTATCAAGTTTTCTGCAGTTCGGCTGGCTTCTCACCGGAAAACCGCTGACACCTGATTTCAGCAAAATGAACCCGATCAAAGGGATGGGAAGATTGTTTTCAAAACGATCACTGGTGGAGTTGGTAAAGTCTCTTACCAAGGTAGTGCTGATAGCCTGGATTGCTTACTCCACCGTGATTGATAACCTACCGGAAGCGTTTCTTCTTATTGACACAACGGTAATCACCACCCTGGTTTTTCTCGGTAAAACAGCGGCATTGATTCTTGCCAAGGTCTGCGGCCTGCTGATCCTCATTGCCTTTCTTGATTTTTTGTTTGTTCGTTGGGAAATGGAACAAAAAATGAAAATGACCAAGCAGGAACTCAAGGAAGAACACAAGGAGTCTGAAGGTGACCCGATGATAAAGTCCCAGATCCGCGCAATTCAGCAGGATATGGCACGAAAACGTATGATGGCTGAGGTCCCTGAAGCAGACGTTATTATAACCAACCCGACTCATTTCTCGGTCGCTGTCAAGTATGACAGTGCAGAAATGCAGGCACCAACAATTATCGCCAAGGGTGCTGACCTTATTGCACTCAAAATACGCGAAATCGCCAAAGACCATGACGTGCCGATTATCGAGAACCCGCCTGTGGCCCGGTTATTGCATAAACTCGAGGTGGGAACCACAATTCCTGAATCGTTATTCAAGGCAGTCGCTCAAATATTAGCTCATGTCTACTCATTGAAAGGAAATAAATCATAATGGAAGCTGTTGGCGTTCGTGACCTGTTAACCCGATTCAACTGGAGAGATTTGTCCAAACGAAGTGATGTAATAGCATCACTTGGCCTTGTTGGTATTATTATGATCATGATCATTCCGCTGCCATCGATCATGCTCGACCTGTTTCTTTCGATGAACATCACACTGGCGCTCTTGATTTTGGTGATAAGCCTCTACACCGTTAAAGCAATAGAATTCTCCATTTTTCCATCAATTCTGCTTACTACAACCCTTTTTCGACTGTCCCTTAACGTGGCCTCCACCCGACTCATCTTACTCAACGGTGACCAGGGACCTGACGCTGCCGGATCGGTAATTCAGTCTTTTGGTCAATTTGTGGTTGGTGGAAATTATGTTGTTGGTATCGTCATCTTTGTCATTCTTGTACTGATAAATTTTCTGGTAATTGTCAAAGGTGCCGGACGTGTTGCTGAGGTTGCTGCACGCTTCACCCTCGACGGAATGCCAGGTAAGCAGATGGCAATCGACGCTGATCTCAATGCCGGTATGATAGATGAAAACGAAGCACGAAGACGGCGTACCGAGGTTGCTGACGAAGCAGCCTTTCACGGAGCCATGGATGGTGCATCAAAGTTCGTCAAGGGAGATGCGATTGCCGCTATTATCATTACCATGATTAACATCGGAGCCGGTTTCATTATTGGTGTTCTTCAAAAGGGAATGCCAATGGGGGAGGCTGCCCAGACCTATACCATCTTAACCGTAGGAGATGGACTTGTCGGACAGATACCTGCCCTTATTATCTCTACTTCAGCTGGTCTACTGGTCACCAGGTCGACCGGCAAAAAAGATTTCGGAACTGACCTCAAAGAACAATTTACTGTTCATTCTATCGCTATCTGGGTGGTTTCTGCTATCCTGCTCATCTTTGCTCTCATTCCAGGTCTCCCATTTATTCCGTTTCTGACGCTTTCCATTTCTCTTGCCTTGCTCGGATATTATCTCGATCGTGAAAAACAATCAGCTCAAGCCCTGGAGGATGAAGCTCCAGTCGAAGCTCCTGTAAGAAGGGAAGAAAATTATGAGGAAATGCTCAACATTGACCTTCTTGAACTTGAGGTCGGTTATGGCCTGATACCACTCGTTGATTCAGCACAAGATGGTGAACTCCTTGCCAGAATACAATCAATAAGGAAACAGTTTGCCTTGAACAATGGCTTTATTGTTCCACCCATTCATATCAAAGATAACCTTCAACTTAACCCGAACCAGTATACCCTTGCTCTTAAGGGTGTGAAGGTAACTGAAACTGAGATCATGCCCGGACATTTCATGGCAATGGATCCGGGAATTGCAACTGAGTCGATCAAGGGTATCCCCACAAAAGAGCCGGCCTTTGGTCTTGATGCACTATGGGTCACCGAAGATAAAAAAGAACGTGCACAAATGGCTGGATATACCGTTGTTGACTGTACAACCGTAATCGCCACTCATATCAGTGAGATCATCAAGCAGCACGCCCATGAAATGATCGGGCGCCAGGAAGTCCAGAATCTCCTCGACAATCTTGCCAAAACGTACCCGAAACTGGTCGAAGAAATTGTCCCGAGCACCGTTTCACTTGGAACCGTCATGAGAGTTCTCCAAAATCTTCTCCGTGAGGGTATTTCCATACGTGATCTCAGGTCAATTCTTGAAACAATAGCAGATTGGGCGCCAACCTCACAAGACCCTGAGATACTCACCGAATATGTACGGCACTCCCTCTCCAGGACCATCAGTTCAGATCTTGCTACCGACAATACCATACCGCTTCTTACACTCTCAAAACCTTTAGAAGATTCGGTCCTGAATGCTGTGCAGCACAAGGAAACCGGAAGCTATCTGGCCATAGATCCACTGATCGCACAAAAAATACTCGACGCTATCGGCCAGGCTGTATCGTTATTTCAAGGGGGCCAGAAACCGGTGCTTCTGGCTGCACCGCAGATACGCCCCCATGTAAGAAAATTGACAGAAAGATATTATCCAGGCCTTATCGTCATATCTCATAACGAGATATTACCTACCTTTAAGGTTAAGTCTTTAGGAACAGTGACTATCGATGCAAGTTAAAGTTTTTGAATCCCCGGATATGGCAACAGGCTTGAGGATGGTTCGCAATGAACTTGGCGCAGATGCGCTGATTTTATCAACACGTTCCATCCGTAACTCAAAGCTCGGTATACTTGGCAAGTCTATGCTGGAAATTACTGCTGCAATAGATGAGACGCCTCCTTCTTTCAAAAACGGCAATGGCTCATTCGGACTGTCAGCCGAGAAGCACTCAGCCACGACACCTTTTTACAGGAAAAACAATTCAACCAACGCAGACAGGATCGGCACCCCTAATAGCCCTTTCTCCCTCACTCCCTCAAACAAATCTGGGGAAATAAAGAAAACTCCTCATTTCTCAGAGAACAAGGAACATCAAAACAGTGGTCAGGATGTAAATAGAGAACTTGACGAACTGAAATCGATGATCAGGTCGCTTTCCGCCGAGGTTTCCCAACTCAAGCCGGCAAAGCCGCTACAGCAGCAGACAGATCATTCTTCGGCTATAGAGGGCACGACTGAAGAGCATCCTCCATCACCGGAAAAGGTTCTTGTCGAGTTGCTTTGTAGTTATGGCATTTCAATAGAGACATCAAAGGTTATTGCGGATCTTGCACGCGACTCTTTGTCCCATGAAGAGCTTTCAGATCCTGAAAAATTATCAAGCTTCTTTCAGGAGATTACCGGTGGGTTCATTCATGTCTCACCGCCTGATTTTACCGAGTCAAATGGTCAGAAAAGGATTGCTTTCGTTGGCCCTACCGGTGTCGGCAAAACAACCACGCTTGCCAAGATCGCCGCCCTCTGCATCGGCAGATTCCGCAAGTCAGTGGCTCTTATTACAATTGACACCTATCGTATTGCCGCTGTCGAACAGCTTAAGGTCTATGGTGAAATAATGAATTTACCGGTAGACGTCGTGCTGACTCCAGGCCAGTTCCAAAAAGCGATCCATAAACATCGCGATAAAGATGTTATTCTCATCGATACTGCCGGGCGCAGCCCAAAAGATAAAATCAGTATTGAAGAGCTTTCAACCTTCCTGACCGATGATCTGCAGATAGAAAAGCATCTGGTCCTGTCAGCAGGAACACGTGATTCAGAATTAATAGAGGCTGTAAGTCATTTTCAAAAATTAAACCTGGATAAAACAATTTTTACCAAGATTGATGAATGCACCCATCTTGGTGCAATTCTTAATACACAGCTAAAAAACCCAACCCCGCTCTCATATATAACAAACGGTCAGCGTGTACCCGAAGATATACTTCAGATTGACCGGGAAGCAGTCGCCAGGCTTGTAATACCATCTATTCAAGGAACCACTCCATGACAGAAAGCAACAATAACCTAAATGACCAGGCGGAAACCCTGCGAACAATCAATGCCGCTTCAACTCCGACAGAAGACAACGAAACAACAAGGGTTTATTCGATAACCAGCGGAAAAGGCGGCGTCGGTAAAACAGCAGTCGTTGCCAATATTGCAGTATCGCTTGCAAAGCTTGGTAAAAAGGTCCTCATACTTGATGCTGATTTGGGGTTGGCAAATATCGATGTCGTCTTTGGTCTGACTCCCGCCCATAATCTCAATCACTTTTTTTCAGGTGAACAGGGACTCCGCGATGTAATGGTTGAAGGACCTTATGGGATTAAGATTTTACCGGCAGGGTCCGGTATGCAAAATTTTATCAGACTTGATGCTTCACATAAATTAAGACTTCTTGAAGGCCTTGATTCCATGCCGGACAGCTTCGATTATGTGCTGATCGACACTGAAGCCGGAATTTCCGAAAATGTAACCTATTTCAATACCGCTGCCCAGGAGATCCTGGTGGTTACAACTCCTGAACCGACTGCAATTACCGATGCATATGCATTGATGAAACTGCTCTCGGTTCAGTTCCATGAAAAGCACTTTAATCTTGTTGTCAATATGGTTGAAAATGATAACGATGCCCTGGACGTATACCGTAAGCTAACGATGGTCTCAAGCCGATACCTTGATATTTCTATCGATTTTCTTGGATCGATACCGGCAGATAAACAGATGAATGATTGTATACGAAAGCAAAAAGTCATATCTGATCTTTATCCGTCATCAAAGGTTGCCGGCGCCTTTTCCAACCTTGCTGAAAGAATCACCCTTGAACCGGCAGATAGTGACCCGAAAGGTAACCTTCAGTTTTTCTGGAAAAAACTTCTTCGTTTTGGAGAGAAGCAGAACAGATGATTTACTCCCAGCCCTCACACGCAGAAGATAAGTCGAAACTTATCAAAGATAATCTTTATCTTGTTGACATCCTTGTCGGACGAATGGTGACCCAGGTCCCTGCTTTTATGAACCAGGATGACATGCGAAGTGCTGGTATGCTTGGGCTGATTGATGCTGCTAATAAATTTGACTACTCGAAAAACATCCTCTTCAAAACCTTTGCCGAATACCGCATACGAGGAGCAATTCTTGATGAGATGCGTAAGCTCGACTGGTTCTCCCGTTCCCTGCGTGACAAACAAAGCCGTATCGGCAAAACGATCAGTGAGCTTGAAATTAAACTCGGCAGAGATCCTGAGGATGAAGAAGTTGCCGAAGCAATGGAAATGACAACCGATAATTATCGGAAGGTTCTTGGTGAAGTCAGTCATCTGGGCTGTGTCAGCCTCAATGAAACACTCGATCATTCTAACGAAGGCAGAGTCTTTCTCGACACCCTTGTTGAAGAACGGCGGGAAGCGTATCCTGCCGATCGATTGGAAAACAAAGAACTTACAAAAACAATTGCGGAAACACTCGAAGAGCTGTCTGAAAAAGAACGGGTTGTCATCTCTCTCTACTATTACGAAGAATTAACCCAGAAAGAAATAGCCGAAGTGCTCGATGTGTCTGAAGGCAGGGTTTCCCAACTGCACAGCCAGGCACTTATAAAGCTGAAAACAAAAATGAAAAACAGACTTCATTAATAAAGGTTAACATATGAATTACTTAATTTATATTGTGGCTGCAACCCTCCTGCTGCTGGTTCTGTCAATAATTAACCTGATGCGATACAGGAAAAAATATTCTCGTCTGTGCAGACAGCAGAGCATGATCGATGATAAAACCAGATCGGTTAGCGCTCAATACCAGCAGCTGAAAGATAAAGTTGAACAAAATCATTCATTCTCAAAAAATCTCAGGGAAGCTGATGAGGCAACAACGAGAATGCAGATGTCTACCTCGTCTTATCATGCCAGGGCGGCAACCGTTTCAATACCTGAACGTTATCTTTATATCAGATCACTGTCTGGAAAGGGAACCAAAGCGGCTGAAATCGCTGCACTGTTTTCGATCTCAAAACAGGAAGCTGATCAACTGGTAACCCTTTCCCAAATAAACTCAGGGTGTAAATCGTATTAATTTTTGAGAAGGATCAAAGATTACCTGTCATTTCTTTAAGAAAAATGAGGAACAAACCGATATATCTATTGAGATAATAAGATTGATAAAAAAAGGTAAAGAACATGGTATCAGGAAAATATAGCGCTTTAGCAGGAGCTGTCTCACAAGAACAGTCACTGGCAAATATTTCTAACAACCTGGCAAATGTCAGTACGACCGGTTACAAAAAAATGCTGGTCAGTTTTGAATCGATTTTAAACAATGAGCAGCAGGTCGGTGATGCCAATGGGATCAATTACGTTCGCATAAACAAATCAGTCACCAACTTTAGCCCGGGGCCGCTGAAAGAGACAGGTAATACCTTCGATCTTTCAATCCATAATTCTGGATTCTTCAAAGTACTTGGACCAGATGGTCCCCTGTACACCAGAAACGGATCATTTACCCAGGGACCAGACGGCGCGCTGGTAACCACGAATGGATATCCACTACTCAATGAAAGTAATACCCCGATAGACGTTGCTACAGACTCAAACTACAGAATATCAATTAATAGATTTGGCACTATATCTGCCCTTGATACGCTTGGAAACAGAGAAGAAATCGGGCAAATTTCTATCGTAGACATTGATGACCCATCAAAATTAAAGCGTCGAGACAACACTACATTCGAGCTTTCCGAGGGCGCCCAGGAAATCCCCCAGGCCGAACCGCATCTGACCTCTGGAAGCCTCGAACTGTCAAACGTCAATATGGTAGATGAAATGACTCGAATGATAGACGCTAACAGGCTCTATGAAACCTACCATAAAGTTCTGAAAGGGTATTCATCGATTAGTGAAAAACAGCAGGACCTTGGAACACTTTCTTAAATTAGATTCATTATAAAAGGATATCAGTATGATACGATCAATCTGGACAGGCACTACCGGTATGAATGCTCAGCAATTGAGCATAGATGTAATTGCCAACAATCTGGCCAACGTCACGACCACAGGATTTAAGAAAAGTACCACGGAATTTAAAGATCTGTTTTATGAAATGCTCAAGGTCCCGGGAAGTCAAACCTCTGCTGATACCGAGTCGCCGACCGGAATTCAGGTCGGTGTTGGCGTAAGACCAGATTCAGTCGCCAAAATATTTACCCAGGGCGATCTTATCGGGACCGAAAACGAACTGGATGTGGCCATCGACGGCTCAGGTTTTTTTGAAGTGGAACTTCCAAACGGTAATAACGCCTATACCCGCGCTGGTAACTTCAAACGGGACAGCACCGGCCAGGTTACAACGTCAAACGGGTACCCTATAGTTCCGGCGATAACCATACCAGACGGGGCAAGCGATATTACCATCAGTGAGACTGGGGTCGTCAGTGCAATACTGGGAGATGATACCGATAGCACCGAAATTGGCACCATGGAACTTTCTGTCTTTACCAACAATCAAGGATTACGGGCCTTGGGTGACAACCTTTACCAGGAATCAGCCTCATCAGGTACCCCGACACCAGGTACCCCTGGAGACGATGGGGTTGGGGTACTTCTCCAGACCTTCCTGGAAGGTTCAAACGTCAACATAGTTTCAGAACTGGCCCTGATGATTACAACCCAGAGAGCCTATGAGATAAACTCAAAAACAATTCAGACTTCTGATGAAATGATGCAGGCAACCATCAACCTCGTTTAGATAAATAATATGTTATTTCGGACACTATTCATTCTTGCACTACTCTGGTCAACACCATGTCTGGCGCTTGACATTACCTTCATACAGAGCCGCTCCGTCAGTAAAGATAGCGTTTTGTTATCTGATATTACAAACGTATCTGAAGAGACACCGCTTTCAAAAGCACTCCAGTCGCAAATAGTAGGTACATCTCCCGACCCAGGTCTGGTTAATGTTCTTGATGCACGAGAAATCATAAAAAAGATTGAGAAATCTCATAATAGCAAACTATCGGGCGTGTTCTGGAAAGGATCACCATTGATTTCGGTGACCAGAGAAAGCGTAACCATAACATCTGAAAAAATTCAGGAAATCATCGATGACTATATCGCTGAAAATATTCACCGGTTACCCGATGCCGAAATCAGCTTTATCCCGAACTCTCTGCCGCTGCCCTTTGAGATACACACCGGTTCTTTAAGCTGGGATATTATTCCATCAAGTCCCGGGATAATAGGCAGTTCAAGATTCTCGATTATTTTCAAGGTTGATAACAAGGTACGAAAAAACTTTTCAGTAAAAGGACATACCAAAGCTATCACTCCAGTTGTGACCGCCACACGAAGACTCAGATATGGCGACATAATTACACCTGCAATGGTAACGATTGGTGAGCGTGACATCAGCACCTTGAAGAGTTACTCGAGATCTGCTTCCGAGGTCATTGGCTCGGTGGTGAAACGCAACATCCAGCAGGGTGCTGTTATCGGCCCTGAACACGTAGAACTGCCACCGGTAATTGAAAAGGGAGAATTCGTCAGAATTGTTGTAAACCACAGTGGTCTGGTGTTAACAGCTACCGGGATAGCAAAGTCGGATGGTCATATAGACGAAGTTATCAGGGTCAAGAACACCGATTCAAATAAACTGATCTACTGCCGTGTCCAGGCACCGGGTCTTGTGGAGGTACGATTATAAAATGATACGGTTACTCCTACTGCTACTCATTGCACTGTTGATTACCTCCTGTGCACCAAAAAACAATAACGTGGTGGATATTCCTGAACCTCTTGAAGAAATACAAACTCAACAGCAACCGAGGCGAACGGCAGGCTCGCTGTGGAGCTCTGCTTCTGGTTCACTGGTTTCTGATCACAAAGCGATGAGTATTGGAGATATTCTCACCATCGTCATAGCTGAAAAATCAAGTGCCTCCCGTCAGGCCACCACCTCTTCAGGCAGAGATTCGACCATACAGGCAGGCATTCCAGCGCTTTTCGGTTTGGAAAATCAAGACTTTATTACCGATTCCGGTCTTGACATGGATAATTTGATCCAGGCAAATTTCAGCAATGAGTTCGAAGGTAGCGGAAAAACCATACGCAGCGGAGACCTGACCGCTTCATTGTCCACCCAGGTAATAGACGTCTACCCGAACGGTAATTTAAAGGTCAGGGGTGGTAAAGAGGTCATGGTAAACAGTGAGGTCCAGATTATTTATGTAACCGGTATCGTCAGACCAGTTGATATAACAGCCGCTAATACCGTTGACTCAAATAAAATTTTGAACGCCAGGATATCATACACAGGCAGAGGACCCGTTGCTGATCATCAGGAGCCAGGTTGGCTGACCAGAACGCTTGACCATGTATGGCCTTTTTAGCATTACTGAAGTCACCTGAATAACACTTTAAAGATTAATTTCGTATCGAGCCTTATACCATGATTAATAAAAATTTTATAGCTGTTGTTGTCTCTCTTCTCATCTTCCTGGTTCTGCCTGCCCAGGCTGCAAGGATCAAGGATATCGCCCAACTAAGCGGTGTCCGTTCCAACAACTTGATTGGCTACGGACTGATCACCGGTCTCAACGGAACTGGTGACGACATGAGAAAATCAGTATTTACCCTGCAGGCAGTTTACAACTTGATGATTCGCAACGGCATCACCGTAAACCCTTCTGAGCTGCGGAACATTAAATTAAAGAATGTTGCTGCGGTCATGGTAACCGCAGATCTGCCACCGTTTGCAAAACCTGGTTCAACCATAGACGTTCAGCTCTCTTCCATTGGTGATGCCAAAAGTATTTCCGGGGGAACCTTGCTCATGACACCCCTGAAAGGTGCCGATGGTAATGTCTATGCGGTAGCTCAGGGACCACTGACGAACGGCGCCTTTGCTTATGGAGGCAAAGCTGCTAACGTCCAGAAAAACCAACCAACGGCGGGAAGAATTCCCAATGGCGCAATCATAGAAAACAGTGTCCCGGTCGATTTAGGGGTTGCAGGTCAGCTCAACTATCAGCTTGACAATGCAGATTTCACAACCGCGTCAAATATCAGTCAGGCCGTCAACCGGATCTATGGACCGAAAACTGCGTTTCCTACAGATTCAGGCAGTGTAGCCATTTCTATTCCAAAGATGTTTCAAGACCATGTTGTTCAGTTTGTTTCTGCAATTGAAACCATTGAAGTCGACGCCGATTCAGTTGCCCGTGTGGTCGTCAATGAACGGACCGGCACCATTGTTATGGGTAAAAATGTGACACTGTCGACGGTAGCCGTGTCACACGGTAACCTCAGCCTGATTATTGATGAACGCGCCGATGTCGTTCAGCCAAACCCCTTTGCCTCAGGCCAGACCGTAGAAACGCCAAGGACTGATATAACGCTTGTCGAAGAAGAGGGGCAGTTAACTGTTCTTAATATGAAAAATGATGTAAACATAGGTGACGTGGTAACTGCCCTGAATGCCATTGGCGCAACCCCGCGTGATCTCATAGCAATTCTGCAGGCCATAAAAGCATCCGGCTCCATGCAGGGTGATTTGATAGTCCTCTAGCAGGAGACAGATTATGATCCTTACACCGATAGACCCCCGTACCATTCTCAGCGCTTCAAAACCTAACCTGGATCATGGTCAGAAAAAGGCACAAGACCTTGAATCACTCCGTCAGTCAACTCGTGAATTTGAGGCGCTCTATATCAATGAAATGTTCAAAGCGATGAGAAAAACCATCCCTGACGGCGGCCTGATCGAAAAAGATAGCAGTCACGACATTTATCAGGAAATGCTTGATATGGAACGAGCCAGAAGTGTAAGTGAAGGAAAGGGAATCGGACTCGGAAATGCCATGTTTGAACAGTTAAGATATATGATCGAAGACCGGATTGAAAAATAAACTGCTTTTTCCCGCCAAATTAGTTTTCCGCCACCATCTGCCATAGAAATTTTCCTAAATTATTTTCTTTAACCTTCCGATACATTATACAAGAAAGCTTGAAATCAACTGTTTTCAGATTGAATGTAAGCTCAGACAGCTCTATGCTGGGCATCTGAGATTACATTTTCTGAGAACCAGGTTGTGAAGAAATAGATCCTGAATGGATAAAAAAAGGTGACGACATGAGTATTGAATTTTTTGGAGTAGGCGGACCACCCAACGTTGGTGGCGTAAAAAAATCTCCGAAGGCTGACACGGCTAAAACAGCCGATACCTCAAAGAGTGATCAAGTGGAATTTTCTTCAGTGCTGAAAGGTGTTCATGAGACCAACGCAAGCCAAAATGCAGAAGCTGCCGAGCGTGCTGCACGGGTCCAGGAACTGAAGGAGCAGGTCGCAAGTGGTTCCTATCAGCCTGACATCAACAAAGTCGCCTCCTCATTATTACAATTTCTTGTGGAAAAGAAATAGATTATGCGCAATATAACAACGCATGACAAATTGCTAAGACTGCGAGCGTTAATTCTTGAAGAACGTCAGCATGCCAGAAATCTTGACATGGACAGTCTTCAGGCTGCAATGCGCGAAAAGGAAGATCTTATTAATTTCCTTGTCCACCTCCAGGAAATCGATAGAGAAGATCAGGAGATCGCATCAGAGATCAGAAGAGAAAATCGTAGAAACGCCTACCTGTACAAATCTGCTCTTGGCTGGATCAGGGAAACCATGGAATTTTTCGGCAAAAAGACAGTCACCTCCACCTACGCAGCAGACGCAGGCACTGTCACCTCTCAGGTAAACGGCAGACTATTGTCGGGAAAAGTTTGATATGGCCGGCCTACTCAACGCCTTAAATGCCGCACGCACTTCTCTTGAAGTAAATCAAAAGTCCATAGAGGTTGTTGGAAATAACATCTCCAATTTAAATACCGAAGGATATTCACGTCAGTCAGTTAAACTCGCCCCCACCCCTTCCCTGCAATTCGGTAGTTTTTTTATTGGCAACGGAGTTAAAATAACCAGTATACAGCGCGACCATGATGTATTTATCCAGTCACAACTTGAAGACAAATATGTCGATTTCGGTTTTGCAAACGGCCAGGCAAGGTCACTGAGTGAGCTCGAAGGGGTATTTAACGTATCAGAAGAGAATATCAGCACTGAAATTGACCGATTTTTTGATTCATGGCAGCAGCTTTCATCAAATCCAGGAGACCCAGTTTTAAGAGACGTTGTTATTCATCGGGGCAATTTGCTTGCATCAGGTTTCAATAGTCTGGCTAATAATCTCAATGGCGTCGTTCATAATATTAATGAAGCTATTCAATCAAAGGTAGATGGGCTCAACGGCGTAATTGATGAAATTGCAGAACTGAACGATCGTATCTACAACATTGAAATTCAGGGCCAGATGGCCAACAGCGACCGGGATCGTCGTGATATGCTGGTTAAGGATCTTGCGGAAAAGCTCGGTAGCACTACCTACCTGGATAAGTCCGGTATGGTTAATGTTCAGCTGCCGGGTGGATTACCAATTGTCCAAGGGAACATGGCCATGCGACTGGAAACGGTCACAAATGGTTCAAACGTGGATCTGCAGCTTCATACAGGCGGTACGGTACGCAACATGAGCACACATACACTCGGCGGGGAAATGCTCGGGATGTTCACCATGCGTGATGAGTTTATTCCATCAATCATGGAAGATGTGGATAGACTTGC
>RCNC010001349.1_pt1 | contig 16469 bp, 8 predicted proteins | sample 2041301 | NCBI WGS metagenome assembly RCNC01 (sample SAMN09708231, study PRJNA481090) | Marine sediment metagenome, whole genome shotgun sequencing project. | biome: marine sediment; feature: ocean; material: sediment; isolation source: Sewage treatment plant 13A marine sediment (STP13A) ... | reverse complement strand
GCAATTGTGACATCGCCTCCTTCTACACTTTGGTTCAGCCTGATTCTTGGATCCGGCAGAAAATCCGACACCGGCAGCCCCGATTTTACACCCGGCCGAAATGGCTTCAGTGCTGGCAGCAGCGGATTGTTCGCCACTTTGCGCCGCGTCATCACTTCGCCGAACGACTCCGGCAAGGTCTGCCCGGCAAATGTGTACAAAACCATGTTCATTCTGCAAGTAGTGCTGTTTTAACCAGTCGGCAACAGCCTCAGCCACGCGACTGTCATCTACGATACAAAAAACAGTTGGGCCGGAACCGGAAATTCCCATCGCCAGTGCGCCCATTTTTGCCAGCGCATCCCGTGCCGCATCGAAACCCGGCAAAAGGGACTTGCGGTAAGGCTCAGCCACTAAATCAACCAGGCATTTTGCCGCACCCACGGCCTCACCCTGGTACAACTGGTGCACAAACAAGGCGAATTGTGCACCGTGAGCAACGACCGTTTTGCGATCGTAACTTGCCGGCAGAACCTCTCTTGCAGGCCTGGTTTCCAATCGGGTGCCCGGCCACGCTACAACCGACTGCCAATGGCCCGGCCAAGGCAGGGCATATTGACGCGCGCCACCCGGCATACACAAACGCAAGCCACCGAGTAAACATGGCGCAATATTATCCAGGTGGACCTCACCGCTGATGCTGCCCTCCATTTCTGCCATCAGTTGTAACAGTGCAGGGCGATCCAGTGGGCAGTCAAAATAACGGTTCAACGCAACCAGCGTGGCCACAATCGAGCTGGCGCTGGAACCCAGGCCACTGCCCACCGGCAGACGTTTGTCCAGGGTGATGTTCAATGGATGAATATCGGCGCCCACCGCGCGTGCTGCCTGCTCAAACCGCCGACAGGATGTTATGACGATATTCTGCTCCTGATCCTGCGGCAATGCATGTTCGAATGGTCCGCCAATACACAACATCCAGTCGTCCGGCCTGCCCGGCATGATGCTGACTCGATCACCCAGCAGGCTGCCATCGACAGGCGCCAGCGCAAAACCCAATGCATCAAATCCGACCGAAACGTTGCCGGAAGACGCGGGCGCATATACGGTTAATAATTTCTCATTCATAGGTCTAAAGGTCTCCAGGCCGTGCGCAGCAGATCCCCAAATACACCCGCCGCGGTGACATCAGCGCCGGCACCATAACCACGCAGCACCAGCGGAATAGGTTGGTAATACCGGGACAGCAAGACCAGCGCATTCTCGCCATCGCGAATTGAGCCTAGTGGTTTTTCCTTTGGCACAGCATCCACGGAGACACTGCAGCGGCCGTTCTCAATCCGGCCGACATAGCGAAGAACACAACCCTCGGCTTTTGCAGCATTCACCCTGTCGGTAAAAGCCTCATCCAGCACTTTCAGACGGGAAATGAGTTCTGTACTGTCGACATCTGCTGCGAAACCGTTTTCAATGACGGGCTCAACTTCAATGTCTTCAAGCTCAAGCTCCAGGCCCACTTCGCGTGCAATGATCAATAACTTTCTTGCCACGTCCATACCGGAAAGGTCATCTCTCGGGTCAGGCTCGGTAAAGCCCATTTGCATCGCTTTTTCAACGGCATCGGAGAACGCGACCCCGTCCTCAAGCAGGCCAAAAATCATCGACAAAGACCCTGACAAAATTCCACCGAATGTTTTGAGCTGATCACCGGAACGGATCAAGGAATGTAGCGTATCTATAATTGGTAAACCCGCACCCACATTGGTCTCGTACATGAACTTTCGATAATGCCGGGCGGCAGTAACCCGCATTTCCCGGTAATAAGCAATACTGCCGGTGTTCGCTTTTTTGTTAGCGGCAACGACATTAAATCCGTTGGCCAGAAAATTTGTGTACTGGCTTGCTACACCCTCATCCGAGGTGCAATCGATAATGGTGGGATTCAGCAATCCCAGTTGTCTACGGATATCGATGATGTCATCGATGGTCCAGGCCTCACCTTTCGTGTCGAGATCCTCCTGCCAGCGGCCCAGCTCAACGGTGTCATGACCGACAAGCAGTTTCTGACTGTTGGCTATCGCCCGGACATGTAATGCCTTGTGGTCAGCCGTCAGGGAGCTATCCTGAGTCTGAAACTGCTGTAAAAGTGCCCTGCCGACATTGCCACAGCCGAGAAGGATGACATCCATATGACTGGTGTGGCTGAAAAACGCGGTATGGCAAGACCGCAAAGCGGCCTCGGCCGCCTTTTTCTCAACAACCACCGAAATGGCGCATTCGGTAGATCCCTGGGCGATAACTTCGACATTAACACCGGCTGCAGATATTGCGCTCAAAAAACGTGCCGCCAGACCACGGTAGTGCCTCATTCCGTCGCCCACCAACGTGATCACCGAGCGCTGATCCATGACCGAGACCCCGCTGATCAGGCCGTGCAAAATCTCAAAATGGAATGTTTCCGTCAGGGCCTTACGTGCCAACTCTGCCTCGCTGCTGCGAACACATAGCGTAATACTGTATTCAGAAGAGGATTGAACGATCAGCAGCACTGAGATGGACTGGTTGGACAATGCTTCCATAACCCGGCGCGCCACGCCGACCCGGCCACGCATACCACCGCCTTGCAAGGTGATGCTGGCGACATCGTCCAGGTTTGAAATACCCCTGACCACCGTTGGCTTCTCGGTATCCGCATGGATTAATGTGCCCGGCTTGTCCGGGTAATAAGTATTTTTAATTTCACAGGGTATGCCGGCACTCATCAATGGCGTTAAGGCCTTGGCGCTGATGACTTTGGCGCCGAAAAATGACAACTCCATGGCCTCTTCATAAGAAACTTCATCGAGGCATTTGGCACTGGCGACGATACGCGGATCAGCTGTAAAAAATCCGTCAACATCTTTCCATATTTCACAGCTCCGCGCCTGCAAAGCTGCCGCTGCGCACGCGGCTGTATAGTCTGAGCCGTTGCGGCCCATCAATTGCGGTTTACCCCTGGCATTGCAGCCATAGAATCCGGGCAAAATCAAAATGCTGTTTTCACCGCTTGTAGCCTGCTGCAACAACGGCGCCGCCGCTTCGACATCAACCAGGCTATCGGTGTAGCTTTCATTTGCAGGCGGCAAAACACCAGTATCCGACCACTGGGCCGAGTAGCCCTGCGCCTGCAGGAGGTCACACATCAAACGGCTGCTAAAACCCTCACCGGTTGAAAGAAGCTCCGCCTGCACCTGGGGGGGACACTGCTCAAGCAAGGCGACACCTGACAGGCGGGATTCCAGTCGCTGCAGTTGAACCTGCAAAAACCCGCTGGCCAGGGGGCAGGCCCAACCCGAAGCCTGCATTTTCTGCAGGATGCCCTGCTCTTTTTCCTTAATGCTTTCAAGAACCGCACTGAAATCACCGCCTTCGATGGCCGTTTTTATAGAACTTTCCAGCAAGTCGGTCACGCCTGCCATGGCAGACAACACAACCACGACCTTTTCAGAAGATGCCGCGTTACTAATGATATCGGCTGCGGCAACGAAACCTTTGATATCGGCCAGGGATGTACCACCATATTTTTGAACTAACATGGGCTATACCCCCGGGCTTCTTTCTTTTTGTTCAATGTCCTGTTCTCTTTCTTAAACCAATCAATGTGAATGTCTGTAATGCTCACCTGACCTTAATAGGCCTCTTGGTGGACCGACCGGACCGCTCGTCCGGAGGGATCATTCAGTTCCTGTAAACTGCTGTCCCATAACACCGCTTCCGGCGTGCTGCAAGCCACCGAAGGGCCGCCAGGCACACACTCGGCTGCACTGGCCAACGGGAAGTGGCTTTCAAATATACGCCGGAAAAGATAGGCCTCTTCCGTAGCCGGTGTATTGTAGGGAAAGCGTTTTCCTGCATGCACCATCTGCTTTTCACTGACCTGGGTCCTGGCAAAATCGCGGATACCGTCAATCCAGCTATAACCGACACCATCAGAAAACTGTTCTTTTTGCCGCCATACAATTTCCTCGGGCAACATGTCGCTGAAAGCTTCGCGCAGAATCTGTTTTTCCATCTTGCCTTCCGTGATCATCTTGTCTTTCGGGTTCAGCGACATGGCTACATCCAGAAACTCCCGGTCCAGGAAGGGCACCCGGGCCTCAACGCCCCAGGCGGACATGGCCTTATTGGCGCGCAGGCAATCATAACTGTGCAAGCGGGACAGTTTACGAACCGTTTCTTCATGAAAAGAACGCGCATCGGGTGCTTTATGGAAGTAGAGGTAACCACCAAATACTTCATCGGCACCTTCACCCGACAGCACCATCTTTATTCCCATGGCGTGAATTTTTCGTGCCAGTAAATACATCGGCGTGGCTGCGCGGATGGTCGTGACATCGTAGGTTTCCAGGTGGTAGATGACTTCATCCAGTGCATCCAGCCCTTCCTGCTGGGTGAATTCAAAACCGTGATGCACGGTACCGATATGTGCCGCGACTTTTTCTGCTGCTGCGAGATCCGGCGACCCTTTCAGTCCCACCGCGAATGAATGCAGGCGTGGCCACCACGCAGGACTTTGTTCGCCGTCCTCTACCCGCATATCGGCATGTTTTTGGGTCACTGCGGCAATGATGGATGAATCCAACCCCCCGGATAACAGAACACCGTACGGTACATCCGTCATCAAGTGGCTAACGACGGATTGTTCCAGGGCCTTACCCACGGCTTTGACACTGGTTTCCGCACTTTGCACCGCTGAAAATTCCTGCCACGGGCGCTGGTAATACTGTTTGGGCTGCTCGTCACCGCTCATCCAGTAATGGCCCGGGGGGAACTCCATGACAACATTGCAGACATCCATCAGGGCTTTCATTTCCGAAGCCAGGTATAACTGATGTTCATCATCAAAACCGTAGTACAGCGGGATGATGCCGATAGGGTCACGTGCGATCAGGTAGCGACCGGCGGTTTCGTCATAAAGTACAAAGGCAAACATACCGTGCAGATCATTCAGAAATTCACTTCCCTTTTCCAGATACAGCGGCAGAATGACCTCGCAATCCGACTCGGTCGCGAATTCATAGGGTTGTTGTAAGGACTCGCGTAATAAACGGTGGTTATAGATTTCGCCGTTGACTGCCAATGACTGCTTGCCATCTGGTGAAAGCAACGGCTGCGCGCCTGTATTTACATCAACAATTGCCAGGCGTTCATGCGCCAGTACCGCACCTTCACAGGTGTGAATTCCACTCCAGTCAGGCCCGCGGTGACGCATCAAACGGGATTGCCGCAATGCAAGCTGACGCAGGGCCTGCAAATCCCCATTGATATCGAGTACAGCGAAAATAGAACACATAAAAAAACCCCTGGAGCCATTAATCCAATTCGTGCCTTGCATGATACTTTCAGTAGGCAATGCATGGAACCACAAATCTTCCCTTAATTTACCTCAAAGCATGTGAAATTCTTCTGAGGTTCGAACTACACTAGTAGTAAGGTGTAAAACATTCTGGATTATTGGGTTCTGTTTCAAAAAGGGTTATGCTGGAGAACTATGAAGAAACACCTCAAACGGGCGTTGTTGCTGGTAGTTGTGCTGGCAGTTACGCTTGCTGTTGGCGTGGCTGTTGTTCTTTACAACCCCGGTTTAATCAAAGGGCCACTTGAACGTTACCTGAGCGATGTTGCCGGTTATCCGATTAGTCTTAAAGGCAAGCTGGAAATAGACACGGGAAAGCTGAGCACACTAACGGCCGAACATATTCAAATCTCCGGACCGGACTGGGCCGGCCACGATGACCTGATCGCGGTAAGTCACCTGAGACTATCCGTGCTTACCTCTTCTCTTTTTGAAAAAATTATCGTCATAGACTCCCTGCAGGTGGACGATTTGCAGTTGAATCTCGAAACAGATGCCAAAGGGAAAGGCAATTGGATCAGTGCTAATAAATCCAATACACCGTCCTCAGCCAAGGAAGATGACAGCGATACCCGTGGCTCGTTTATTGTTTTCAGCAATATTGAGGTCAGTGATTCCACCTTGCGTTTCCAGAATGGGAAAACTGACGTTGATTATGTGTTTAATATCTCTAGCCTCAGCCACCAGCAACAGTCCGATGGAATACTCCATACCGTTCTGAGCGGCGATCTTAATAACAGACCGGTCGAATACACCGGCTCCATTGGTCCCTATGTGAACCTGTTGAACGGCCGGGATGTAAGTTATACCGTCTCGGGTCAATTTGGTGAGTTAATCATTGATAGCAAAGGTCAGATTTATGATTTGCTGAAACCCCGACAGCCCAAATTCACCCTCAACATCCAGGGACCGGATATCGATGAAATCACCGACATGCTGGGTATTGATGATCTTGGCAGCGGCGGATTTAACCTGCGCGCTAACGGCGCTAAGGTCAACGGTGCTTATGCAGCAGACATCAGCGGTCAAGTGGGCGATATAAGCTTGAGCGCTTCGGTGGAGGCGGACGACCCCACACAAATAAATGAAATTGACATTAAGGCGGCCATCAATGGCCCCAGTCTGGGTGCGTTTACCCGCACTTTTGGTATTGAACACTTCCCGGATAAACCATTCAATCTCAAGGGTGCTGCTGAACGTGTTGGCGGCACACTGAATATCAGAGACCTGACTTTGAACATCGGTGGCACTCAACTGGTTCTGGATGCGCTGCTGACTAAATTCCCCGAACTGGATGCCAGCCGGGTCAAGCTTTCGGTAACGGGTGACGAAGTTGCACAGTTTCGTGAACTACTGGGTATCTCCGGCATAGCAACCGGACCATTCAGTATCAATGGAAAGCTTGATGTTTCGCCCAAAGGCCTGGAACTGGTCCTGGTTGAGGTGGAGACTTCACTGGGGCAGGCAACGCTTACCGGCACACTGGGCTCAGCACCAACTTACACCGGTAGTAAGTTTCAACTGCACCTGGACGGTAACAATGCACGTTCACTGGTGGCGTTATTTGATATAGATGCTTTACCGGAGCAGCCATTCAACCTGAACACGCAATTGGAGATAATGGAAAACGGCATACGCATTGAACATGGAGTGCTGGTGACCATAGAGGATGAGCGTCTGGAACTGGGTGGTTTTATCGCCTTCAACCCGGGCATCAAGGGGACCGATATAACCTTGAGGGTACGTGGCGAGGATCTCGCCGAGATATTAAATCGTCTTGTGGAAACTGAAGGGATACCCGACCGGCCTTACGACTTGAGTGGCCGTGTTCAGATATTGGATGATGGCCTGCAACTTGAGAATATCGAAGCTGAATTCGAAGGTATAAAACTTTCTGGCGGCGGCTTGATAAACCTTGCAGATCAGCTGCTGGGAAGTAGCCTCGACTTTCAATTGGCCGGGGATGACCTCTCCTCATTGAGCAATTTTGAGGTCATTGGCGATTCGCTGGATATTTTTGTGCCGGGTCTGCCCTACCAGGCCAATGGACGCTTTAACATTGCAGATACAGGTTTGCAATTTGACGGTGTAACCGGACGGCTTGGAGAAACCGATCTCAATTTCGACCTCCTGATCAGTCAACAAGCGGATATGGCCGGGTCAAATGTCCGCTTTTCCATTAAAGGGCCTGGCTTAAACGAGCTGCTTGTTGACAACGAAAAGTTTAGCTTGCCGCCTGGAACATTTGAGAGCAGCGGTCATGTCTCATTGTCAAATGATTCCCTGAGTATCAAAGATTTAAATTTTGCAAATGAAAGAGCGCATGGCCAATTTGACCTTGAGTTCGGCTGGCCTTTCGACAGTGCGTCAGATATGAGCTTTGATGTGCGTGTTGGCGGCGATGACATAAACCGGTTTCTACCAAAAACGGATTGGTTTGAAGCGGAAACGCTTGCCTTTCAAGCAGATGCTTCAGGCAACATTCAAAACGATCTGATTTCCCTGCAAAAACTTGAAGCCGAAGTCGGTAATCTCAGGTTTTCTACAAAGGGTCAATTCGGCGCTAGTCAAGACAAAGAAAGCGCTGACATCTCTTTTGAGATTTTTTCAGATGATATCTCAAAACTTGGTCGGCTCAAGGGTGAGCGGCTGGAGGCCCTGAAACTTGATATCAAGGGTAGTTTCAAAGGAGACGCCCGTCAGTTTAATGTGCGCAACCTGAATGGCATTTTGGGAGAAAGCCGCATGAATGCCAATATCGATGTGTCATTGAAAGGCCCAAAACCGGTCATCAAACTGATCGCAACTTCCGATTTGATTGATATCAGACCATTTCAAAGACCAGACGAACCCGATGACGAAAGCACCACTCCGGAAAAGAAAGACCGTTTGATTCCTGCAACGCCGCTGCCACTGGAGGCCCTCGCCGCCGCTGATGTTCTCATCAAAATCAATATTGGAGAACTTCGACACCTGGAAGACAGCATAAGAAACGTGGTTATCGACACAGAGATCAAAGCCGGTGGTCTGAATGTTCCCCAAATATCGTTTGAAGCACCGATGGGTGACCTGAAGACCTCGTTTTCTATTACACCCACACAAGCAGGGCAGGCTGATGTAAAAATCAATCTGGATGCCGAAGAACTCGTACTCAACACTAGTGGAGTGCCAAGAGAAAAAGTGAGCCAGATACCCTCTCTTAACCTGGATTTCAAGATCAGCGGAACGGGCGGTAATTATCAGGAAGTGGCTGGCTCACTGAATGGGGCTTTTTACCTGGAAACCGATGGTGGAACGCTCGAAGGTGTCAACCTGAGCGTACTGGACACATTTGTGCTTGATGAAATATTCAGTGCAATGATGCCCAAATCCGACCGTGCAGATGACCTGGCTCTCCTCTGCGGTGCCACCATACTGAATATCACTGATGGCCTGATTGAGACCAACCCCGGACTGGCTTTTACGACCGATCAAATCGCTATAATCGCCAAGGGCAATTTGAATTTGAAAACAGAGAAAATGCATTTCAATTTCAACGCGACACCCACCAACGCGCTAAAGATCAGTGCGAGTGAACTTTTCAATCCCTACATCCTGGTAAGTGGCACGATGAGCAAACCGGTAGTGGGCGTCGATCCCGCAAAAGCGCTCTTGCACGGTGGTGCGGCGATAGGTACCGCCGGAATTTCAATATTGGCCAAAGGGTTAATTGATCGGGTTAGTAATGCAGTTCCGCTGTGTGAGGAAATGCAAAAAACGGTGAGGATGGAAAAAAGCGCCCGGGGCAAGAAGGGCAAGCGTCGAAAATAATCCTTAACTCAACGCATTCTCGCCTGTAACTTGGCCAGCGCTTCACTACCCGGGTTCAGTTTTTCAAACTCAAGATCTTTCATCGGGGTTTCCGAGGTGCGATAAATGCGATGCATTTCGGGTAGTTCTGCATTGATATACAACAAACCTGTGACAACTTCACCCTGTGCTCGTTGCTGCTCGAGGTAACGCATCACCCTGCTTCGATCGGTGGCGTCATATCCACTACCGGCTTTTTTCAGCAGCAGTTTTGAGCCGTCGTGTAATTCCACGACCGTGCTGTCACCTTCTGCATAACTCACCCTTATCTCGCTGGCCGGCGGTATAAAATCGGTTTGCGAGGCCGGATGGTAATGATCACGGGTATAGGTGTAACTCTTGGTGGACCCGGGGTGATTGTTAAACGTCACACATGGGGAAACTATATCGAGGATAGCGCAACCGCGATGCATGATACCGGCCTTGATCAGTGTGACCAATTGATCGCGATCGCCCGAGAAGCTCCTGGCCACAAAACTACTGCCCATGGAAATAGCGGTCGATACCGCATCAATATTTTTCCATTGATTGATATCACCCCGTTTTGACTTGCTACCCTTGTCAGCAGCAGCCGAAAACTGACCCTTGGTGAGGCCATAAACACCATTATTTTCAATGATATATAACATATTCAGGTTACGACGAACAGCATGTCCAAACTGGCCAAAACCAATCGAAAGCGAATCGCCATCACCGGATACGCCAATACAAATCAAATCCCGGTTACCCGCCTGGGCACCCGTGGCCACCGACGGCATACGGCCATGAACCGAGTTGAAACCATGTGCTCCAGAGAGAAAATATGCCGGGGTTTTTGAAGAACAACCAATACCCGACAGCTTGATCGCTTTCTCGGGCGGTATCGATAACTCCCAGAACGCCTGGACTATCGCTGCCGTGATGGAATCGTGTCCGCAACCGGCGCAAAGTGTAGATAAAGCACCTTCATAATCACGCTTTAACAAACCAATGTCATTACGAACCTGCCCTGGCAGGTCAATTTGAGGTTTCCTGATAAAACTCATGCCACGTCCTCCACACACAAATGCTCACACAGGCCTTCCACCACACACTGGCTTGGAATCGGCATACCGTTATAGTGTAAAACCGCTACCAGTTTGCGGGCATCGGTATTGGTTTCCAGGATTAACAATGAACGCAATTGCGCATCGCGGTTCTGTTCGACCACAAACACTGTTTCGTGGCTTTCAACAAACTCGGTGACCTCGCCGTTAAACGGAAATGCCCGAACACGCATGTAGTCCGCATGGATACCTTTATCCCGCAATATATCCAGCGCTTCCTGCACCGCACCGTCCGAGCTTCCATAGGCAATGATGCCAATGTTGGTTTCTTCTTGGGCGGGTTTTAATATGGGTTTGGGTACCAGTGCCCTGGCGGTATCCCATTTGACAAGCAGGCGATCGACCAGATCCTTATACTCCGTGGAACTTTCGGTATACATACCATGCTTGTTGTGCCCGGAGCCTCGTACGAAATATGCCCCCCTGGGGTTTTCGCCCGGCAATGTCCGTGCGGCAATACCATCACCATCTACATCAAGATAGCGAAAGAATTTTTCCAGTTCATCGACGTCATCGGAACTCAAAACCTTGCCGCGATCCGGCCGGTAACTGTCATCCCATTTGAGTTCGGGAATCATCCAGTCATTCATACCGATATCCAGGTCAGACAATACAAACACCGGTGTTTGCAAGCGCTCGGTGAGATCAAAAGCAGTAACCGCCATTTCAAAACACTCGTGCGGGTTGGCTGGCAGCAACAATGGGTGCTGGGTATCACCATGTGATGCATAAGCACACATCATGATGTCACATTGCTGTGTCCGGGTCGGCATACCGGTAGATGGTCCAACACGCTGAACATTGAAAAACACAGATGGAATTTCAGCGTAGTAGGCAAATCCGATGAATTCACTCATCAGGGAAATACCGGGACCCGAGGTTGGCGTAAAAGCCCTGGCACCAACCCAATTGGCACCAATCACCATGCCCGCAGCGGCCAATTCATCTTCCGCCTGCACGATACAGTAGTTTTTCTGGCCACTTTCCTCGTCGATACGGAAGATTTTGCAGTAACTTTTGAACGCATCCATCATCGATGTGGATGGTGTGATCGGGTACCAGGCACCGACAGTTGCACCAGCATAGAGACAACCCAGCGCCGCTGCAGAATTACCGTCAATCATGATGTGCTCGCTGTTATCACCCATGGTCTCAACCCGGACCGGAAGCGGGCAGGTGAAATTTTCCATGGCGTAGTTAAAACCGAGATTGATAGCTTTCAGGTTACTTTCGACCAGCTTGGGTTTGCTGGCGAAGGTTTCTTCGATCAGGATACGCAACACCTCAGTATCTATGTTCAGCAATGCGGCAAGAACACCTACATACGCTATATTCTTCATCAGGATGCGCACACGGGCATCACTGAAGTTTTCATTACAAAGCTTGGCCAGCGGCACCCCCAGAACGGTAATATCGTCACGGTTCAACTGGCGTTCACGTGGCCAGGTTGAGTCATAGATCAGGAAACCACCGGGAGTGACATTTTCAAGGTCTTTTTGATAGGTTTGCGCATTCATCGCCACCATCACATCCACATTCTTGGAGCGGGCCATGTAGCCTTGATGATTGACACGTATGCCATACCAGGTCGGCAGACCCTGGATATTGGATGGGAACAGGTTTTTGCCGGTCACCGGTATGCCCATACGAAACAGGGTTTTCAAAACAATACCATTGGCGCTTGCAGAGCCGGTCCCATTGACCGTGCCGATCTTTAATACAAAATCGTTTACGCGGACGTCTGACATGAACTCATTCCATTATTTTGGCAATTATTTTTTTGGCCATTTTGATCTTGATTGTCGTGGTCAATGGCACGCGGAAATTTGAATAATGATTTCTGCATATCCCAGGCTGCCGTTGGACAGCGCTCGGCGCACAGGCTGCAATGTACACAGAGGTTTTCATCCTTGACCATAACCCTTTTTGTCTGTTTCAGTGCCTCGGAAACAAACATCGGCTGATCACGATTCCTGCGTGGTGCCTTCAATTGGCCAAGCAGGTCCACCTCCTCGGCATTGGGGGTCATCGTCAGGCATTGGGTTGGGCATATATCGATACAGGCATCGCATTCAATGCACAGATCGTCCAAAAATACCGTCTGGATGTCACAGTTGAGGCAGCGTTCGACCTAGGTCTGAACCTGCTCTGCTGTAAAACCCAGCTCAACTTCCGTGGTCAGGTCTTTGAAACGTTGTGATAACTCCACATGTTCCATCTTTCGTCGTGCGGAAGGGTCAAAATCGTTGGAGTAGCTCCATTCATGCATGCCCATCTTTCGGCTGCCAAGATTCATCAATACCGGCAGACGCTCATGCAGGTCTTCACGCTGACAATGCCGGTGTATCGAAATCGCGGCCTGGTGACCGTGTTCGACTGCCCAGATGATGTTCTTGGGGCCGAATGCCGAGTCGCCACCAAAGAACACGCCTGGCAAAGTTGATTCAAAAGTGGCTTCATCCACTACCGGAACGTCCCACTGGTCAAACTCCATACCCAGGTCGCGCTCGATCCATGGAAAAGCATTGTCCTGGCCGATGGCCAGTATCACGTCATCACACGGCACGATAACTTCACCGGTAGTCAACTGGCCGACAATACGGCCGTACTCGATCTCGTACTCTACCTGTTTGAATTTCATACCAACCAGGCGGCCGTCTTCAATCACAAATTCCTTGGGTGAGTGATTGACAATGATCTCAACGTTTTCTTCCTCGGCATCCTCTAACTCCCAGTCGGAGGCCTTGAAGAAGTCACGCGGTTTACGCGCCATGACCTTGACGTCATCTGCACCCAGTCGCAGTGATGTGCGGCAACAATCCATCGCCGTATTGCCAACGCCAATAATCAGCACGCGTTTGCCAATGTTTTTGAGATGACCAAACGCCACTGATTCCAGCCAGGTAATACCAATATGAATGTTGGCAGTGCCTTCTTCACGGCCGGGCAACTTAAGTTCTTTGCCCTTGGGTGCGCCGGTACCGACAAATACCGCATCGTAACCTTCAGCCAGCAAACCTTTCATGCTCTCGATCGGATGATTCAGACGCAGGTCAGCACCCATATCAATGATGTATTTGATTTCCTCATTGAGCACATTTGCCGGCAAGCGAAACGAAGGAATATTTGAACGCATCAGACCGCCCGGCTCAGGCAGGGCTTCAAATATGGTGCATTCATAACCGACCGGCATCAGGTCATTGGCAACAGCAAGTGATGCACAGCCTGCACCGATCAGGGCAATTTTCTTGCCGTTTTTCTTCTCGGGAATAATGGGGAGGCGATCACTGATGTCCTCATCACGATGATCTGCGGCAACACGCTTGAGCCGGCAGATGGCTACCGGTTTCTCATTGGTGCGTCCGCGCCGACAGGCCGGTTCGCAGGGCCGGTCACAAACCCGGCCGAGGATGCCAGGAAAAATATTGCTTTCCCTGTTCTGAATATAAGCATCGGTAAAATTGCCCTGGGCAATCATACGGATGTACTCGGGGACATCAGTATGCGCGGGGCAGGCCCACTGGCAATCTACAACCTTATGGAAATAATCCGGGTTGCTCTGGTCCGTGGGCTTCATCTCTGATCCCAAAAGTCTCTCCTCGTTCCCGGCTCTAATGGCCAGACTAAACGCAAGGATAACTGTTTTAACAAGGCAAATCACGCACGAATGTTTCTCATTCGTATGCGTCGGTTAGATGTTTAAATCAGAGGGTTTGGTCCAACGCCTCTATAACACGAGCAAGCTCTTCTGCATTGGTGTAATGCACAAAAGATACCCGCACCACGCCTTGTGCCGGTGGAATGCCCAGGGCATCCATCAATCGATACGCGTAACAGTTGCCATTTGCAATACCGATTTTCTGTTCCGCAAGTGCTTTCGCAACATCGGCCGGATCACGTCCATCGACGGTAAAAGATACGGTGGGTGCCCGGTGTTTGGTCTCGGACTTGCCGATAAGATGCACACCTTTACGCCCGCAAAGAAAATCCAGCAAAGGCCGCAGGTTTCTGCGTTCTGTATGCTGAAACAAGGCGCGTACCGCATTTGTTTTTTTAGTCGCGGCAACTTCATCATCACCAAAATGGTGTGCATAAACCGCGTCAAAATAATCCATCACACCATTGACCGAGGCGATTTGCGCGTGATCGGGACCGGCAGGTGTAAACCTGTCCGTGGTGTGGTCCGCATTGAAAAAGTGCCCCTGGTTAGGCAATTGATCATTGAGCGCTTTACGCATAACCATCACGCCAAGATGCGGGCCATAAACCTTGTAAAGAGAGAACAAGTATATGTCTGCACCCAGGGCTTCAACATCCGGCAAACCGTGACCGGCGTAAGAAACGGCATCAACAATAGCCATGGCCCCTGCTGCATGAATCTTGTCTACCCACTCCCGCACCGGGTTCGTACTGCCAACGATGTTCGAGCAATGCGTAAATGCCACGACCCGGGTGGACTCATTCAGCAGCTTTTCCAGTCCCGCCGTTTCAAGCTCGGCCGTTTCCGGATTGACCTGCCACTCGCGGATGACCATACCTTCCGCTTCCAGCCTGCGCCAGACACCAACATTGGCTTCATGATCCTGGTTGGTGACAATGATTTCATCACCGGGTTTGAGATGTTGCCGCAATGCCTGCGCAACAACATAGGTGTTTTGCGAAGTGGATGGCCCAAAGTGAACCTCATCCGTCGCCACGTTAAGCCATGAGGCCATACGCTTCCGCGCCCGCTCCATTTCCACCCCGGCAGTGTGCGAGGGCTCAAAGCCATAATGGGGCTGAACCTTGGTTTCGCGATAATAGCGGTCCAGCGATTCAATCACCTGCCCACAGGCATATGACCCGCCGGCATTTTCAAAATGTGCAAAACCTTGCAGCGACGGTTCGCTGAAAGCCGGAAACTGATTTCGGATAAAGTTGATATCCAATTTAGCCATGTTTTTTCTCTTTTATGTGCAAACGGTTCGAGGCACCTCGAAAACTCCGGCAAGGATAACGTTTTTCTGGAATTTCACCAACAGGAAGAAGGCGGACCCGGTAACCTGGTGAGAAATTAGCCTGGGCCATGAATTGTTTTGCATTTGCGGCGCGTCTCGCGTCTTTGCATTTGTGGGAGGCACGTCTCGCGGCGAATTTCCAGGCATAGTGCAAATCGTGAACAATCGCACCGCACATTCTTATTTAGCGCATTGCGATACTTGAGCAATCGCACCGCACAATTGGTGTGTTGTGCACAACTGACACAATCGCACCGCACATCCATGTGCTCCTTGCGATATACCGTTCATCCTGAACATATTCGCCGCGAGACGCGCCTCCCACAGGGGCGGGTGTGCCTCCCACAAAAACATGCCTCCCATAAGGCTGCTCTGACTGTAGGAGGGATCGGCGAAGCCGGTCGCGAATGCTTTCAGCCGGCGTTACTCTTCAGCCAACCCGGCATAGTATTTCCTGAGAATCTTGATGACCTCAGGGCGCCCGAATTCGGGTGGTACCGGCGCATTTTCGGCCAGCATGGCCCGCTGCTGGGTACCGGAAATATGAATACGGTCGGCGTCATCATGGGGGCAGGTCCTACCGGTCGCCATGCCGAAACACTTGTTGCAGTAGAAGGTAATGTCAATCTTCAAAGGCCGGGTTTGAAGAGCACCTTCCCACAGGGTATCGAAAATGTGGTGTGCATCAAACGGCCCATAATAATCACCCACGCCGGCATGATCACGTCCAACGATCAGGTGGGAACAACCATAATTTTGACGAATCAAGGCATGCAACAAGGCCTCACGTGGCCCTGCATAACGCATTTCAATCGGGTAGCCCGCCTGGATAACCGTACCATCAACAAAATAATGATCGATCATGGCCTGGATCGCCTCGGTGCGTACATCCGCAGGAATATCACCGGGCTTAAGCTTGCCCAGCACCTGGTGGATAAACACACCATTGGTCACTTCGATGGCAATCTTGACCAGGTGTTCATGCGCCCTTTGCATCGGGTTACGGGTTTGAAACGCCGCCACCGATGACCAGCCGTTTTCCAGGAACATGGCGCGCGCCTGGGCCGGGCGGATGTACAGTTCAGGGTATTTCGCCGGATATTCACCTTCAGAAAGACAGGTAACACGACCGGCCAGGTTGATCTCGCCCTGCTCCAACACCTT
>RCNC010001348.1_pt1 | contig 16470 bp, 14 predicted proteins | sample 2041301 | NCBI WGS metagenome assembly RCNC01 (sample SAMN09708231, study PRJNA481090) | Marine sediment metagenome, whole genome shotgun sequencing project. | biome: marine sediment; feature: ocean; material: sediment; isolation source: Sewage treatment plant 13A marine sediment (STP13A) ... | reverse complement strand
GAAGGCGGGGATCCAGTCTCACAATGAGGCGTACTTCCTGTACGTTGAATGACGAGGGATGAAGCCGAACGCCGCAGATGGGACTTTTTCAACAGCCTCCTAGGGAAGGGGTTTCGTTCTCAGAACCAGGTCACATCCGGTTGTTTGCGTTTCACGAGCCGGTTGTATTGCACGTCCTGGTAGCCGAGGGTCATGGCGCCGTAACACTTCTGGCTCCGGGGAATGCCAAACCACTTTCGGATCTTGGGATTGTTGTTGACAGTCGTCTGGATGAACCCGTTGAAACAGCAGCCAACGCCGATCGTGTGCGCTTTGAGTGAACAGTTGTACAGGGCCGCGGCACACGAGAAACCTGTCGTCTCGTCCCACCTGTCACCGCACACGAGCATGATCGCAGGGGCGTCGAAGAAGAGCCTGTCTTCACCCCTGCTCTGTCGCTCGTAAAAGAGCTTCATTCCAGGACCGTACTGGTTCTTGAGCTTGTCTACGAGGGCGTCTCCCAAGAGGTAAGAGGCAAAGGGCAGAGAAGCCGTCTTTGCTGCCGTGGCAAACAACTTCATGACAGCCGGCACGGTTATTTCCCGCAGTTCGGCGATCTTTTTGGGATCCGTGACGACCATGTAACGAATGTTCTGGGAGTTGGACCCGGTGGCGGTATACCTTCCAGCCTCGATGATCGTATGGAGATCCTTCTTTGTCAGCGGCTTGCGCTTGTAGCGACGTACCGAGCGGCGTGAACGGAGAAGCAGTTGCAGCGAGCGCGGAGAGGGGAGGGCGTCCGGGCCGAGAGCGGAGAACTTCTTCGTTTCGGCCGAAGAAACAACAATCGCATTCGAGGGACACATGGAACCGCAATGGCCGCATTGGATACAGTATTGCGTTTTGACGGCAGCGATCCGCTTGTTGTGTGTCTCGAATACGTTCGCGGGGCAGACGGTGAGGCAAAGACCACACCGGGTGCATTTGCGTTGAATGACCCTGGGTGGGGGGGACCCCGGAAGTGTACTCTTCATCTGTTGTGATGCAGGTCTGGTGGTCATCTGTCTGGCTCCGTGTCGGGTGGCTGTCTCTGGATTCGTGATGGAAAAATCAAGAAGACCATAGCAGAGTCAGGATTGATTTCCAATTCGCTCAGGGGTTTAATGGAATAAGACTACATCTTCCGAAGGAGGACAAGGTATGAAGAAGGAACTGTGTGACCGTCTCGTCGATGCTCTGCTCTTGAGGGGGGGCGCCATTCTCCCGCAAAAGAGCAAGGCCACCTATGATCTTCTCGAGGAGCTCTTTGCCCCGGAAGAAGCGGAGCTTGCCTGCACAATGCCCCTCGAGCTACAAACGGCGGAGAAGATAGCAGAGAACGCGGGAAGAAGTGTGGACGAATCGACCGCCATCCTCGAAAGTATGGCCGACAAGGGCCTGGTCTTTGCCATTGACAAGGGCGGGCCTACGCTCTACAGACTGATGCCCCTGGCCCCGGGAATCTATGAGTACCAGTTCATGGCCGGGGAGGTGAGCGAGCGGGCGAAGAAGCTGGCTCGGCTCTTTGACGAGGTCACGCCGGTTTCTGGTAACGAATCCGCCTCTTTCAATGCACCACGCTTTCCCTTCTCCCGGGTGCTTCCGATTGAGAAGGAACTGGAGAGTGAATTGAACGTTCAGCCCTACGAGAAGATCTCAGAGTACCTCAAGAACGCGCAACACATCGCGGTTTCTACGTGCTACTGCAGACACCACGCAGAGTTGATGGGCAAACCCTGTGACAAGCCGAAAGAAGTCTGCATGAGCGTCGGCCCTGGCGCCAAGTTTGCTGCAGAAAGGGGCTTTGGTCGATTGATCTCAACAGAGGAGGCGCTCCGTATTCTGGAAGTGAGCGAAGAGGCGGGTCTGGTTCATTGCACGAGCAACACGAGCAAGTACATCGACTTTATCTGCAATTGCTGCATTTGCCACTGTGCGATCCTGCACCAGCACAAAGACCTGCGGAAGGTCAATCTCGGACAACCTTCGAACTACGTGGTGGTGGTGGACCCGGGACGCTGCGATCTGTGTGAGACTTGTATCGACAGATGCCCTATGGACGCTTTGTCGATAAGCGACAACAGAATCGAACGGGATGACCATCTATGCATTGGCTGTGGCTTGTGCGTATCTACCTGCCCATCCGAAGCGCTGAGAATGGTGGCTCGAGAAGAGCATCAGACACCTCCAAAGGGCCAGCGAGAACTTTTTGCAGCCATGGCGGCTTCCCTTCTTGACAAACCAGAATAGCCAGATGACTCAAGATTATTTCGGTAGCAATAACGCTTTGAGAATCCGCCTCTTGATGAATGACGGCAGGGAGAGCATAAAGAGCAATTGTCCCACACCTTTTGTGTCGTTATGCAGTTTCTTTCTCTTGGAAGCCCTCCACACAACCTCCGACACATCCTCCGGTTTCAGTTTGACGCCCATTCTTTCAACGCTTTCGGCGTTAACATTTCTCTGCAGCAACGGAGTGTCCACATAGGGAGCACGTACGTCACTCACATGGATATCATATCGTTCAAATTCTAGATTAAGTGATTCTGTCAAAGAAGAGACGGCGGCTTTGGTTGCAGAATACACAGCCAACTCAGCTGTGCCATACAATGAGGAGGCAGAGGACATGTTGATAATTCGAGCCCCCTCGGTTCGTTTCAACAGCTCGAAGCTTGCGTTTATGCAATTCAGTACGCCCTTGAGGTTGACATCAACAATCAGATACTGCTCTTCAAGAGGGAGCTTCGCATGGGGACCCATTCGCAGTATTCCGGCACAGTTGAAGAGAACATCCACTTCCCCGCCTGTGAAGCTGGAGAAGTGTTCGACGGCCTCCCGAACGCTTCCGAAATCCGCAACATCCATTTTCCGGAAGCAGGAATTGTCCCCGCCCAGCTCTTCACCAAGAGAAGCCAACCCTTCCTCGTCTGTGTCATAGGCACCGACAAACCATCCCTTGCTTGCGAAAAGCACTGCCGTCGATCGTCCTATTCCTGAGGCAGCACCCGTAATGAAGATGGTCTCTCTCCTGGTCAAGTTTCACCTCCAGACTTGGGATGTGGTTTGTATTGGGGATCCTGTTTCGTTCCAACATACCATACCTGACGCATTTTTCACGCGGAAGAAGACCGGGCAAGAAGGCTTGTGCTATTCCCACCAAAATGGTAATTTAAGATGGATTGACCAAACTGGCTTTCCAAGAGACTTGAACGGGGCAACAAGAAACCTTCGGAGACAAAGAGATGCCAACAGAGGAAGCGAACAGGTTCACATCCCTGGCAGATTTTAGGTCAAAGTTCTACAGCTTGTTCACAGGTCCGACTTTCTATTCAGCGTTCACGAAACTGGACGACAAGTTGAGAAAGAAGATAATGATTACCGTTTCCATTGCCAATAACTGTACGGAGTGAACCACGCATCATGCAGCCGCAGGTCTGCGGCTTGGACTTACGGATACGGAAATTGAAAAGCTGATCGAGGTGAAGAAGTCAGACTTCGAGTACAGGGAATGGCTGGTCCTGAAATATGCGCAAGACTGGGCATTGCTGAACGGAGCGGAACCCGAAAGCGACTCTGTGGCTGATTATCAGAGCCACTATCCCAAAGAGCAGAGAGAGTATATTCAAAAGATCATGCGAATGATGAGGTTTACCAATAGTCTCGGCAATACACTTTCGCGCAAGTCATCGAGTTGCGAGATCGAAGGAAGCTCCGCTGCCTGCATCATTCAAAACAGAGAATACTCTGGAAAGAAGGAAGCCGGAAAAGATGACAAGGACCACGATCACATTGTTGCGCACCCCCCAGTGTTTTTTCTGATTGTCCTGGCCGTGGGGTTCCTCCTTCACAAGTTGTACCCCCTTGCCATCATGGCGGATCCAGGTACTTTATCAAAGGTGTTGGCAAACGCTCTATTCGTAGTTTCAGGTGTTGTCATGGTGACAACAACGCGCCTGATGCTACGCAAGAAGACAGATCCACGGCCTGATAGGCCGACATCAACGATTGTCAGCGAAGGTTTCTTCCGGTACTCGAGAAATCCGTTGTACCTTTCGCTTATGCTGATTTACAGTGGAATCGCAATTTATGCAAATTCTTTGTGGTTAGTCTTCTTGCTTCCGGTACTTTTCGTCGCTCTTGAGCGTGGTGTTGTGCTCCGAGAGGAGAAATATCTTGAAGGCAAATTCGGAGATGAGTACCTGGAATACAAGAACAAGGTGAGACGCTGGATATAGAGTGAGGGCCGGAACCCTTGCGATTTTCCTTTAGGGGGAACCATGATTGCCAAGGCCCATCGTGATCTTGTCAAGAGAATGAGCAAGAATGTAATGAAACCATTGGTCAATGATGTGTTCCTGGAGTTGATGGCCACCCTCTTTACCGAGGAAGAAGCCCAAATACTGAGTCAAATGCCCATGCTGCCGGCCACGGCCGGGAAGATTGCTGAGCGAGCACACCGGCCGGAGCACGAGGTTCGGCCCATTCTGGACAAGATGGGAGAAGAGGGACGGATTCTTGCCGGGGGGGAACCGGAGAAGAAATATATGCTCCTGGGCCTCCTGCCCGGGATTTTCGAACTCTATACGACAATGGGACCGGATGATGACAGGAAACGCCGCTATGCAGAACTTTTTGAAGAATATCATAATGCGGAACTGTCCGCCAAACTGGCTAAACCCGACGTAAAGATGCTCAGGATTATTCCGATTCAACAGAGCCTCACCAGCAAAGCCGGGGTAATGCATTCAGACTATTTCCGTGAAGTGATTGACCGTCACGACGCGTGGGCAGTGGCGGACTGCGGATGTAAGAAACAGAAGGAATTGATCGATAAGCGTTGTGATAAGCCAATGGAAGTCTGCATGCAATTCGGTGCCGCGGCCCGTGGTGCGGCTGAGTTGGGCTTTTCGCGCCTCCTCTCCCGGGAAGAGACCTTCGAGATCGTCGACAGGATTGAAGCTGCCGGTCTGGTCCACCTCACCGATAATGTGGAACTCCCTCATATATCATGCAACTGCTGCGGATGCTGTTGTGTGGCCCTGGCGAGTTTGAACAAATTCAACACGCCGCAGATATTCCTGAATAGCCGCTATGTTTGTGAACACGACTCCAAGAAATGCGTGGCTTGTGGAGAATGTGCCAAGGCCTGTCCAGTCGGCGCGCCGCATCTCTATGAGAAGCACTTGAAGTTCCAATCCTGGCGTTGTATCGGTTGTGGCGTGTGTATATCGAAATGCAAGAAAGACGCCCTGAGAATGGTCTTGAGACCTGAGAACCACCACGTGCCGGAGAACTACGGGCAGATGATCGTCGATGGTGTGAGTCACTTTGCGGGCGTTCAGAAATATGTTCACAGAATAGGCCCGAGGTACTCTCAGATGCTCGGCAACTGGTTGCAGGGACGTATGACGAAGAAGTAGGTGAAGAATCAAAAGGGCGTCTTCTGTCGTGCCCACCGAGTTGTCAAGATCAGCCTGCCGTGAGAAGTCCTTCATCAAACACGAGTACAGGAGATAGGTCGCTATGAGAAGAACACCTATGCCACCTGAAATAGACAGCACGGAATGCACGGGTTGTGGGATTTGCGTACAGGCATGTCCGGTCTTCACGCTGGACATGAGGGACGGTAAGGCGGTTGTCGACCGTGGAGAATGGTGCATCGAATGCGGTCATTGTGGGGCGGTTTGTCCGGTGGACGCGGTGGTCCAGAAGAAGACTGTAGTTGCGCCTGATCTCACCGTAGGCGAGAAGGCAGCCGTCTCCCCGGAAGTTCTCATGCAGCTGCTCCGGGAAAGGCGATCTGTGCGTTCATACCTTAAGGAGCCCATATCCAAGGAGGTGCTGGAACAGATCATCAATGCGGGCAGGTACGCCCCAACCGGCTCGAACAGTCAGAGGGTTCACTATCTGATTATGACATCCCCTGATGAGATTTCTGAATTGGGTAAGGAAATAATGGAGTTCAATGCCAAATTCTTCAAGCAATTGGAAAAGAAGCCTTTCGCCCTCCTCATGTCAATGTTCATAGGACGCAAGAAGATTCAAGAACTCCTGAACTACGGCCCTGCGATTCTTCATGCACAAAAACGGATCGAGAAGGGGGAAGACCCGTTGTTGCGTCATGCCCAAGCCTTGTTGTTGGTCCACGCGGAAGACTGGGACGGCAGTCCTGCCTTCAATTGTGCAGCAGCCATCTATCATTGTTCCTTGATGGCACATGTTCTGGGGGTAGGCGTTTGCTTCAACGGATGGGTGGAGAATTCGGTAAACAACAACAAGAAACTGAAGAACCGGCTCGGCATCCCCAAGGACAACAAATGTTATGGCGCGATGACGATGGGTTACCAGGATATCAAGTACAGGCGATTGATTGAGCGCAACTTACCTGATGTTCAGTGGCGTTAACCAAGCCGACGTGACAGATAGCATTCAATGATGGAGGAAGAAGGTGGATAATGACAAAAGAAGAGTCACTTTGTTCTGGTACAGCCAAACCGGAAATTCCTTTTCATGTGCGGAAAGGGCCGGTGATTTGCTCGAGAGAAGCGGCTATGAGGTTACAGTTAGCTATGTTCTAAATCCAACAGATAGTAGTGATGATGCAGACTCGTTTCTTTTTGTATTCCCGACCATGCAGTTTTATGTGCCTCCCGCGATGAAGAATTTCATAAACAATTTGCCCAGGCAGTCGACGAATAAGAAAGCCCTTGCCATTATCACCTGTGCCGGTGCGCCGGCTAATGTGCCTTCTATTCTAAAGCGCATGCTCTCCGAAAAGAACATTGATCTTGTTAATCATTTGGTCATAAGATCTAGCAATAGCTGGATCTTTCTAAATAAGATCATCCCGCTTCCTCGGAAGACCCACAAGCCGGATGAAAAGTCGTTGATTCGTGTCGAATCATTTATACAGCGAAATATTATCAATAGTATCCGAAGGAGACTAACGATATTCAATCCTTTCAGTCTCTTTCACTGGATAGGCGTTTATGGTGAATCCGCTTCTGAGAATGAGCTAAAGAAACTATATGGGGAGCGGACCTTCATTAAAGAAGAGTGTATCGATTGTAACTTTTGTGTTGCCCTGTGCCCTTCCGGGGCTATAAGTAGAGCAGAAGAAATATCCTATGATGATGACTTATGCATCGGGTGTTGTGGATGCATGAATGTATGCCCCACAAATGCCTGGCGATGTTCGAAGATCGGTCCTGAGTATTTCTATAAGGGAATCAATGTCAAAAGAATGGCAGTCGCTACCGGGCGATTGCAGCACACCCCTACCTAAAGGCAACAAGGACAGATTTGTCTATGTGAGCAAGGACGCCTTGAAAGCACTGTATTAGTTGAGCTATCAGAAATTCTATCAAGACCGTTGTTTGAATAGGGGCGGACGTTTTTCGAAGTTGGCTTTCACCGCTTCAAGCTGGTTGTGCCCGCCGATCAAGGCGCGTTGCAGGCTTTCTTCAAGTTTGAGTCCTTCTTCGGTGTCACAAGACCGTACGTTCTCCCACAATTGCTTCCCTGCTGCAATGGCATCCGGAGATTTGGCAGCTATTTCTCTCGCCATCTTTTCAGCTTCCGCCAAGGGGTCTTCGCAGATCCGCGTGATGAGACCCAATCGCAAAGCTTCTTCGGCTTCGACAATTCGACCGGTAAATGTCAGTTCCTTGGCCACATCGAGCCGGACCAGGTCCTTGAGCGTTTGCGTTCCGGACATATCGGGAATCAGCCCCCATTTGATCTCCATCACGGAGAAGCGGGCGTCTGCAGAGGCCAGGCGGATATCCGCACCCAGGGCTATCTGCAACCCGCCGCCATAGGATACGCCGTGTAATGCGGCGATGACCGGAACCGGTACCTGCTTCCAGACGTAACCCGTTCGTTGGGCGAAATTGGCCGGGTTGCCCTCTGTTCTGCGGAGCAGGTCAATTTCTTTCTGCCCGCCGGATCCCATCTTCATGAAACTCTCAAAATCAAGCCCGGCACAAAAACCACGGCCCTCTCCCGACAGAACAACGGATCGGATGGATGGTTCGGCTTTTAGCGTTTCTCCGGCCTCGATGATTGCTTCAAACATATTAAGACTCAGAGCGTTATACTTTTCCGGCCGATTGAGGCGCACAAAAGCAACATAATCTCTGATCTCTATCTTGACCAGTTGTGTCATAATGCCTCCTCAATCTTCGATGACGGCAGCGACGACCATGTCCGACAGTCTCTGAAAACGTAGAATATTATCTCCGTCCTCGATGACACCGGCCGTCAGACATACAAACGTGAGGTCTCGCTCAGGGTCTACCCAGAATAGGGTGGATCCTGTGCCCTGTCCGGAAAAGGTTCCCGGGGATGTGGAGATGCCCATTGGCGTCGGGAAGATCCCCTCACCGCGCAGGAAGAAGGAAAGCCCCAGGTAGGCTGGCCATTCCGGCCAACCACGCATTTCCCGTGCATAGTCAAAGATATCATTGGGAAGGCTTCCGGTGTGATTTGTGGTGGCATTCTTGATGATGCTGGGGGATAGTATCCGCACCCCGTCTAACTCACCTCCTCGCCGGAGCATTTCAGTGAAACGAAACAGATCGAAAGCGGTGCCGATCGCTCCACCGGCAGGAAACTCCGTTTCTTCTGTGAAGAGGTAGTTCGTTGCCTCGAGCATCACAGGATCGAAGAGTCCGGGGGTTGCATAGCGGGCCACAATGGGGACTCTGCGTTCCGCAATGTCCGGTCGGAGTACGAGGGAGGTATCCTTCATTCCGAGGGGCTTGAACAGATCCTCGTCGAGTATCTGACGGAAAGGGCGCCTGGCCGGATCAAGGCGGCACACCATCTCGGCCAGGATAGCGTGCGCCGTGGTGGCATTGTAAGAAACCATCTTGCCTGGGATGTGATGGAGGCGATCGTTCGAGACACCGCTGACAAGTACCTGGATGTTTGCGATCTGATCCATGGGGACCATGAAAGGTATTTCCGTATTGAGTCCACTCGTCTGGGTCAAGAGGTGTCCGACGGTTACGTTTTGTTTGCCCTTTACGCCGAATTCCGGGATGACTTCACTGACCTTTGTGGTGAGCGTGAAATCCCCTCTATCGATGGCCGCCAGAACGATAGCGGACGTTAACTGCTTCGTTACGGACATGAGGTGGAATACGTCATCTTTCGTGGCAGCGCGCTTGTTGGCCAGGTCCGTGTGCCCTATTGCCTCATGCATGGCTATCTGGCCGTGGCGTGCCACGATGAAGACGGCCCCATCATAGATTCCTTGGGCAATGTCTTTCTCGATGGTCTTAGCCAGGCGGCTAAGGGCTATTGGGTCGAGACCTGAGCCCTTTTTTGCAGGATGGACACCCTTACCTTGACTCTTTGGCATTGTCTGACTCCTTCTTTAACAATAGGATGTTAGTTTATTCATCCTTTTCTATGATATCCATTGCAGCCTTTATTCCATCCGCTCCGCTTGACATGATGCCTCCAGCATAACCGCTGCCTTCCCCAACGACATAAAGGTTTTCAAAGCCGGCACAAAGACGGTTCTTTTCCCGTTCCACCCGGATAGGGGATGAGGTCTTGCTCTCGAGCCCCATGGTGATCCCGGTTTCGAATCCCCTCAGACTTCTTGTGAAGTCCTTGAGCCCTTCGCGGATAGAACGGCTCACTTCACGGGGGAGGAGATCCCACAGGCGTGCGGGCTTCAAGCCCAGGGAATAGCTCGAGTCCGCAGCTGCGGACGGCTCCGTTTTGTCGATGAAATTCTGTATGGTGCAGAACGGCGCCGCGAAGCCACCTGAAAACCTGTGAAAATCCTCTTCAAGGCCTCCCAGCCAGTCAAGAGCTTGCAGCGGTGTTGCCTCGCCTCCGACAAGTTGATCCGGGTTGACTCCAGCCACGCAGGCGGCATTTGCGTATTTTCCGTTCCTCTTATACCGGCTCATTCCATTTACGATGTTCCTGTTCTCATATGCGGATGCCTGCACGACACTTCCACCCGGGCACATGCAAAAGGTATAGACCGGGTGAACACCGTCTCCTTTTGATGTGAGACGGTATTCGGCGGCCTTTACCCCCGGCAGGCTTTCCCGACCCCATTGCATTCGGTTGATAAGTTCCTGAGGGTGCTCCAACCTGCAGCCGATCGCAAAATCCTTCGTTCGAAATAAAACGCCTCTTCTGATCAACATTCGATAGGTATCAAAGGCGGAGTGCCCCGGGGCAACAATGAAATGATCGGCTTCCATTCCACCGAAAGGCGTCGAGGCTCCGATCACTTTTCTGTTCTTGATCTTGAGATCTTCGAGAGGCGTCTCAAAGAGCATGGTTCCGCCGATGGCCTGGAATTCCTCTCGCAGATTTCCCACGATCTTCTTGAGGCGATCACTTCCCAGGTGTGGGTGCGCCATGTATCCGACTTCTTCCGGAGCCCCGGCTCCAATGTAGCTGGAGAGGATGAATCGCCTTTCCTTCGGCATATGTTTGGATCTCGAGGTGAGCTTCCCATCCGAAAAGGTGCCGGCGCCGCCCTCACCAAAAGCATAATTGGCGATTGGGTTGAATTCGCCGGTTTCTTCAAGGGCCTTGATTCGTTCCGCCCTCTTCTTTACCTCGGAACCTCTTTCGATCAGCGTCGTATCGAACCCTGCTTTTTGCAGGACGAAGGCTGAAAAGAACCCGGCAGGGCCGCTTCCGACAACGACCACCTTCTTTTTTCGCTTTCGATACGCTATGACGAGAGAGGGGGAGGGGATCGGATCGTTTCCCTTGATTTCTCCTGACAGGACAGAAACGCGGACCTCCCAGTGGATGCTGTCTTTCTTCCTGGCGTCCAGGCTCTTTCTTTCAATTTGATATGAAAAATCCCTCGTATGGATCTCTCTTTGGATTCTTCTTCGAAGCTGGTCCTCTTCATAATCAGTGGGCAACTTCAATGTAAGGCTCTTGTATCCCATACTCATCTATCCCTCGTCATTTCTCGTGCAACGCAAGAGATCCTTGGCTGACCGGTGCTTGATCCTGAGGTTGTTTCGGCCCACGAGACCTTCAGAGATCTCCGTTACGTCAGACAAGGAGGTGAAGATGGTCGGCAGGGGGTCTCGTTTCATGAAGAGCCTGAGAGCCTTTTCGGAATCGTAAGGGACGAGCCGGCGCTTTTCCCGGCGGGCCTTGAACACGATACAGGGACTGGTGGCCTGGCTGTCGGGCAGATCTTCCAGATCCCGCTCCTTGCCGTAGACCTTGGCCAGATCATCCAGCGGGCCGAAATCCAGAGCCCTCAGGGGACAAGCGATGACGCAGATCGGTTTTTCGCCCACCAGGAGCCGGTCAATGCAGAGGGTGCACTTTCGGGCCCTCACGCCCAGTTCATCGTTCTCGAAGACAGGGGCTCCGTAAGGACAGGCGTCATAGCACAGGCGGCATCCGTCGCACTTCTCTCTGTTGATGAGGACAGCACCGTATGCGGGTTCCTTGTAGATCGCCTCTGAAGGGCAAGCATCCGCGCAGACCGGTTTCTCGCAGTGGTAGCAGGGAATCCACTGCGTGTGGAGCCGGACGTCGGGGAAGGAACCCTTCTCGTACTGGTAGATTCTCAGGTACTTGAGGGGTCCCGGGGGAAGGGCGTAGTAGTTCTTGCAGGCCACAGAACAGGTCTGGCACCCCGTGCAGCGGCTCTGGTCAAAGAAGAAGCCGTGTTGCGTCATTCCCCGTCCCCCAGTTTCTCAACCTGGACGAGCCCCTTGCAGGGAAATGTTCCCACAACCGTGTCCGGCAATTCCTCTCCGTGGGTGAAGAGGTTGGGGGCCCCTCGATTGTCGATACCGTCGGGCATCAACTCGGTCTTTTCTTTCTTCGGAACGTACCAGCCCCCGTGGTGGATGGCCACCGTGCCGGGGACGATTCTCGACGTTACATAGGCAGGGCCGACCATTTCCCCTATGTCGCTGTAGACCCTGACCCGATCGTTGTCCTTCACGCCCCTGCTTTTCGCATCCGCCACATTCATCCACACCGCGTGGCGGTAGCAGTCGGTTCTGAGCCATATGTTGTTGTCGAGCCAGGAGTGGACCCGGTAGTAGGAGTGGGGAGACGACATGAGCAGGGGATACTTCTTCGTGTCCTCGCTGAAGAATGTATCCCGGCCCCCCCTGGTCATCTGGGCCATGGGCGGGAGGTTCCCTCCGCCGTAACATCTCCCGGTGCCGGGGGGGACTTCGTTGTGCTTCAGGTATTCCGGCCCCTTTGCCAGAGCCTTGGAGTAGAATTCGATCTTTCCCGAAGTCGTGCCCTCAAAGGGGTTCTCGCCCGCCTCCACATGGTGTTTCAGGGGATAATAGGGCTCCCCCTCCATGGGAAAGCGGAATACGGGTCTCTTCTGAAAGGTTTCCCAGCCGGGCGGGTCGAGTGGGGCAATGTCCTTTCTCCCTGCCCATTGCTCGTAAGCCTCCTTATAGAGAGCTTCGACGGTCTCGTCCCAATCCTCGTCGGCCGTATGCGCCATGCGGGGGTTGTACATTTCGACCAGGCCAAGACGTTTTGCGATCTGGGTCCAGACCCAGTCGTTCGGTTTGACCTCGCCCGGTGGGTCGACACACTTCTGGCGATAGACGAAGTGACTGCCAAGGTTCAGAGTGGTGGTGAACAAGGGCCAGTGCAAACCGCATCCGCCGTTTCTCCCCTCGTAGGCGCTGTAGATTTGAGGAAGGAGGATATCCGCATACCGTGCGGCGGGGGCATCGGCGTACTGGGCGAACACCAGGGTAAAGGCCACCTTCTTCATGGCCCGGATGGTCTGGTTCATGCTCGGCAGGTTGTTTACGTGATCGTTCGACTCCAGGATCACCAATTGGATGTTCGGGGCCGGGTTCTCCGCCTTATTGCCGATGGAGCTGTTGAACTCTTCCTCGCTGATTTCCCCCCTGTCCAGCTTCTCCCGCAAATCAACAGCCTTTGGCCATTTGTACATGGCCATGAGCACCGGCGCCCGGTAGGTCCTTCGCTGCTGCTGCCAATCCACCCGCGGGAGCGACCCGCCGAGCCTTCCCCACCAGAGCCCGGTCTCGACGGCCGCCGTCCCTCCGGGGATGAAGGTGTTTCCGGTCAAGGCCTGGAGGTACATGCTCGCCCTTGCCGGGTTCTCCCCGAAGAACTGACGGCCCAGGGAGAGGGACACGTTCAGGTTGACAGGCTTGCTCTTCGCATAGAGCCTGGCAAACCCTTCGATGGTTTCCGCCGGAACGCCGCACAGGGTCTCCGCCCACTGCGGGGTCTTGTCGACGCCATCCTCGGTGCCCAGAACATAGGCCTTCCATTTCTCGAGGCCTTCGGGTTCCACCCATTCTTCGACGAAGTCCTTGTCGCAGAGGTCTTCCTTGAACCACACGTTGGCCATGGCAATCATCATGGCCACGTCGGTGGTCGGACGAATCGGGATCCACTGATCTGCCAGGACCTCGACAGAGGGTGTGTAGCGGGGCTCGATGCAGATGATCGGGATGCCCCGTTCCTTGGCCTGCAGCAGATTGTGGCTTACCCTGCTGCTCATGAGTGAAACAGGATTGAACCCCCAGAGGACGATCAGCTTTGCGTTGAAGATGTTGGTTTCGTCTTGGGTGAATGCGTAGTGACCCAGGCTGATCATCCCATCGGCGATGTCTCTGCCGTACACCCAGTTCTGCGGTTCCTGGAAGCCGTTTGCAGAGTGTGCACCCCACGCTGCGACCCCGGCGCCAAACCAGCGGGAAAGGGGGAAACTGCACCAGCCCATGTAGCTGTAAGGTTGGTGCAGGATCGAATGGGGCCCGTACTGTTCCTTCACTTCGACGAGCTTGGCCGCGATGGTGTCGAGCGCTTCATCCCAGGAGATTCTCTCGAATTTTCCTTCACCCCGATTGCCGACACGCTTCATCGGGTAGATCACCCGGCGGGGGTCGTCGAGGGCGTGCGCCATGGCGTAACCCTTGGGGCAGGGACGGTATTGGACCATCGACGTGCTATACAGCTCGTCGGGCCCGTGTTCGCCCTCCCTTGCCGTGCCGGGATGGATCGTGTCATCCGGTTCTACGGACACGACTCGTCCGTCCCGGACCCGCACCTTGAGGACACACTGGTCGAAGCAGTGGAAGCCGCACGAGGTATACCGGATGACATCGTTTCCCTGACGGTCTTGGGGGACGTCCCGGGACACGGATCTTTCCTTCTTCTCAGTTCGTACGGGTATAGACGTTTACGGGAATAGCGGTCTGGAGGGCAAGGCCGGTGACCGGGTCGTATCGATAATCGTCCGGGATCAGGCGCTGGACGTTTGATCCCTTCTCTCGGACGTCTCGGTCGTCCGAGGGATCGCCCCAACCGAAGGCGAGGGCGATGACGTCGGCCGCCACGTCCTCGGTCCCTTCCACGATGGCCTCCACGTTTCCGTAACCGCTGTCGATAACCACCTTGTCCCCATCCTTGACGCCCAGCGACTGCATGGCCTCCGGGTTCATCAGCACGGGGTTGAAGGGGCGCTTGGCACGCAGGGACGGCAGATTCTGCCCCTGACTGCAGTACACCTCCCGCATGCGGTAGGTGATCATCCGGAAGGCGCAGTTCTCGCCGGCCTCGTAGCCACCGGTGTCGAGCACGGGCTCGGCACGTACTTCCCGCAGTTCGGTGACGACCTCAGGGTGGCCCACCGCCATCCGCCGGTCCTCGTGGCCGATCATGTTGGGGATGACACGCCCCGCGATTGCTTCTTCCTCGCCCCAGACGTTGCCGCCCGGGTACTTGCGCATTTCGTCTATCGGAATGCGCGCGTGCGAGAACAGGCCGTCCAGGATCTCGTCGGCCGTGGGCTTTCGGTCTTCAGAGATGCCCGCGATCCTCAGCCGAAGGCCCATCCGTTGTGCGAGGCCGCAGAATACCTCCCAGTCTTCCAGCGTGCCGGCCGGTGCCTGGACGAGGGGAGGGGTGTACTGCCCGAAGGCGAAGGGATATCCCCAGTCCATGAGCCTGGGGACGTCCGCCCGTTCGAAGGGGTGTTTGACCGCCAGGACGTAGTCGGCGAACTGCGCCGTAGCGGAAAGGAACAGATCGTTCACCACCAGGAGGTCCAAGTCCTTTAGCGCTCGGACCGTTCCCTCCTCATCCGGGAAGACCAGGGCCGGGTTGCCCCCCACCACCATGAGGGCCCGGATCTTGCCCTCCCCGGGGGTCAGGATCTCATCCGTAAGGGTATTGCTGGGCATCTCCCGGTAATATCCCAAACCACCCGTGGTCCCCTTGATTCCCCGGACGCGGGATACCTGGCCCGAGTACAGCGGCTTGTTCACGGGCCCCATGTTCTCCGGAATCCGCTGAGCCAGCGGGCCCTCGTTGCGTGCCATGCCGCCGCGGCGGTCGTAACGCCCACACAAGGCGTTCAAGATCATGACGAGCTGGTTGGTCAGGTTCTGGTGACGCCCCATGTGTATGCCGCTCCCTTCCTGTGCGGCACCGCTTTTCGCCTGGGCCAGCACCCGCGCCGCCTGCTCGATCCGATCGGCCGGCACCCGGGTCCGGCGGGAGACATACTCCAGGTCGAAGTCCTTCACCGCCCCGTGCAATTCCTTCATGCCGCTTACAAAGCTCTCGACATATTCGCGGTCGTAGAGATCCTGCTCGATGATGATCTTGATCATTCCTGCCAGCAGTGTAGCGTCCTCTCCCGGCTTGACCTGCAGGTGGATGTCGGCACGCCGTGCGACTTCACAGCGCCGGGGGTCGATGACGATGAGCTTCATGCCCCGCTTCTGGGCGTCCTTCAGCCGTTTGAAGGGGTTTGACTGGGGCATGGTCATTACGTGGGACACAACGGGATTGGTGCCCACGAACATGGCCACGTCGGCGTTTGCGATGTCGAAGAGGGTGACCGGGACCGGGGCTCCGAACAGGCGGTCTGCAGCCACGAGCGTACTGGGGCAGTCAATCGTGAAGGTCGTGTAGAGGCTGGGCGAGCCGAGGGCCTCGAACCACTTGCGGACGAACCACGGACCGCTCGCAGAAGTCCGATGAGCGCCGCAGCCCAGGAACGTAGCCACGGAACGGGGGCCGTGTTCGGCCACGATCGCCTGGAGTTTCCCGGCGATCTCATCCAGGGCCTGCTCCGTGGGGATGTCCACCCTTCGGCCGTTGACCCGTTTCTTGGAGGACAGCAAGCGGTCCGGATGGTAGATCCTCTCCACCTCGGCCCGCCCCTTCAGGCAGGTGTATCCCCGGGAGACCGCGTTGTCCGGGTCTCCGCGCACCGCCAACACCCGGTTGTCCTCCACGTCCACCTCGATCCCGCAGAAGGCGTGGCAGAAACGGCAGAACGACTTCTTGGTCTCGATCATTGAGGCAAGCCTCCTCCCGCCCGGAATTGTTCCTGGGTCAACAAGATGTAGAGTGACGACCTTGCCCCAAAGTCATTCCCTCTCCCTTGAGGGAGAGGGCCAGGGTGAGGGT
>RCNC010001347.1_pt1 | contig 16471 bp, 10 predicted proteins | sample 2041301 | NCBI WGS metagenome assembly RCNC01 (sample SAMN09708231, study PRJNA481090) | Marine sediment metagenome, whole genome shotgun sequencing project. | biome: marine sediment; feature: ocean; material: sediment; isolation source: Sewage treatment plant 13A marine sediment (STP13A) ... | reverse complement strand
GGCGCTGTATTGTGGGAGCAATGCAATACTGTGGGAGCGGCGCTGTATTGTGGGAGCAATGCAATACTGTGGGAGCGGCTTCAGCCGCGAATTCTAAACCTCAAGACCCACCCTGAATTGGCACGACAAAAAAAAGGGGTTGAATCCACTGCTGTCCCACTTACTCCAAAATGGGGGCCTGGCCTGAAAATCGCGGCAAGATGCCGCTCCTACGATTCTGCCGATCGTAACGTAGGAGCGGCATCTTGCCACGATTGACAATGCTCGGCCGCGGTGGAAAACATCGTCGCCGACCGTTGCGAATTTCAAGTCCCGATGAACGAAGACGACCTGCATGTCAGTTCGTGCATTGGACTTACAGTCCTGTAACGAGAGTAAGTGGGACAGCAGTGGGTTCGCCCCCTATTTCATTCGCTAGTCAGTTCTACGATTTCGTGGCCTTCCTCGTCCAGCTCTATGATCTCGTAACCGAGTTCTTCAAGTCCCGGTAGAATAACCTGCTTGTCTCCGACAACGACGATGATCATGTCATCCATCGTCAGCTGCTGCGCCACGATTTCGTCCAGTTCGGACTTGTCGACTGCAGCGAGAATTTCGCGTTGCTTTTCGACGAAGTCATCATCAAGATCATAAACGAGAATGTTGCTGAGAAAGCCAAGTTTCTGGGACGGCGTCTCAAACAACCTCGCATCATTTTGTCCAAGCGCTTTGCGCGTATAAGCGAGCTCTGACTCGGTGATTCCTGACTCAACAAATCCCCGTATCTCATTCTCAAATTGCACAATCGAATCCGAAGTTGCATCGGTTCTAACGGCGGCAGCGGCAGTAAATACCCCGTAATCTTTTGTACCGGCAAATCCGGTGCGCGCACCGTAGGTATATCCCTTGTCCTCGCGGAGATTTAAATTGATACGACTATTGAACGATCCACCTAGCGTGAAGTTTGCAAGCGAAGCCCGGTAGTACTCGCCATCCGCGTCGTAAGTTAAGGCGCGCTTACCGATTCGAATTTCGGACTGCGCTGCACCCGGTTTGTCAACGAGATAGAGCTTAATCTTGCCGGTTTCAGGAAATGACTGGAGCTCAACTGCTGCCACAGCAGGGCCATCCCAGTCTTCAAACACCGTCAACTTCGATGCCAGTTCCTGCTGACCAAGATCGGAAACAGCAATAATCTGGCCAATCTTCGGCGAATAGTAATCTGCGTAAAACTGCTTAACGTCTTCCAGTGTAATCGTGGCGACGGTTTTCTCAGTGCCTATATTCAGATAGGAAAAACTGTTTTCCTTTCCGTACAGCAGTTTTTGATAGACAACATCAGCGGTCACGGCTGCCTGCTTTTTGCTTTGGCTGATGGCCTGAAAAGTTTGTGCCTTTACGCGTTCAAAGTCTTCCGGATCGAACTTCGGTTTTAGCAGGCGTTCCGCGGCTATGGCGAGTGTCTCGTCAAGGTTCTGCGTCAAGCTACGAATGCCCAGCGTCGTGGCATCATTGCCGACGGCGAACTGCACCGAAGAACCGAGCTTTTGCAACTCATTGCTCAGCTCCTCGTTGGTTGATTCGGTTGTTGCTTCATTCATCATTGCTGCGGTTAATGCGGCAAGACCCAATTTGTCGAGCGGTTCAACGCGTTGACCCGCCTCAATGCGCAAGCTGATGGACGCGGTAGGCACCTCTGCATTCAATGCAGCAAGAACCGGCACGCCATTCTCCAGTTCGAATCGAAGAATCTCTGGCAACGTTATGGTGGGATTGTCGCCGCTGGGAGGTTGCGCTCCACGATCAAAATCGTCGCTTGCGCGACGGTACTCAAGATCAGCTTCACTGGTTGCAGCATAATCAGGCAAGTCCCGTTCATAGCGCGACCAGGTATCTGCACTGGCGGCCTGCTCCGCTTGCCCGTTTGGAACAACGCTCATGATGACCGCAGGCTTGTCCTTTATATACTGCTTGTAAACGCGCATAACGTCTTCGGCAGTGACATTTTCATAACGCGCGATGTCCTCGGCGACGTAATTCGGATTGCCAGTGAATGTTTCGTAGGATGCCAGGCGACCCACTTTTCCGGCAACGCTCTCCAGCCCATATATCATTCCGGACACAATATTCATCTTCGCGCGAGTCAGGTCATCTTCAACGATACCCCGCTCCTCAAACTCATCTAGCGAGCTACGCATAATGTCTTCGAGGTCAGAGAGCGAAGCTCCCATCGGCGGGTTTGGTAGCGCAAGTATGGTGAATGTGCAGGATAATTCCTGACAGCCATGGCCGGCATTGGCCTGTACCGCGAGGCCGTCCTTCACCAGATTCTTATACAGGAGTGAGGTCTCGCCTTGCCCCAGAACAAACATCAGGACATCGAGCGGCGCCTCATCCGCATGGTACAAATTAACCGTTGGGAACGACATATAGATCAGTGGTAGCGCGACGTTATCCTCGAAAGAGGTGTAGCGATCCTGGTCCAGCGTGACCACCGGCTTATCCGGCATTGCCACTTCGGGGCCGCGTGGTATCGGGCTGAAGTATTTCTCTACCCACGCCAGCACCTCGTCAGTGTCGAACTTGCCGCCAATAGTCAGTGTTGCGTTGTTCGGTCCATACCAGCGCAGAAAGAACTTTTTAAGATCGTTTACATCAACCCGATCGAGGTCCTCAAGGTAACCAATGGTAGACCAGGAGTACGGATGACCTTCCGGATACAGTGCTTCGCCGTTGCGTTCGCTAAGGCGACCATATGGCTGGTTGTCTACACGTTGACCCCGTTCGTTCTTAACCGTGTCACGCTGGACCTCAAATTTTTCCTGGGTAACAGCATCGAGCAAGAAGCCCATGCGATCCGCTTCCAGCCAAAGAAGTTTTTCGAGTTGGTTGTCGGGAACGGTCGCAAAGTAGTTTGTGATGTCGGTACTGGTGCTACCGTTTAGTGTCCCGCCTGCCTCGGAAATGATCTTGAAGTGCTGTTCATCAGCCACATTTTCCGAGCCTTGAAACATCATGTGCTCAAAGAAGTGGGCAAAACCGGACTTGCCGACCTCCTCACGACCAGAACCAACATGGTAGGTAACGTCGAGATGCACCATCGGGTCCGATCTGTCCTCATGCAGGATTACAGTAAGCCCATTGTCGAGTCGATATTTCTTGTACGGAATAGCGATTGAATCGTCCGCTGGCTTAGCAAATGTCTCAAGCAGCACAATAGAGTCAGGCAGGCCCGAAACCTCAGCTGTAGGTAACGGTTCGCTGCTTTTCTGACAGGCAACCAGACCGATGCAAAGGCTGAGGGAAAGGATCAGGATTCTTGAGACATTCATGCGATGTTCCTTAGGTTGTTAACGCACAGCGCGCCGTCTCGGCGCGCTTAATATCTTGCACCTACTCCGACCGCGAAGCGTCGTCGTGGTTCAATGCCGAGCTTAAGTTCGTGCGCGGAATAAGTATCACACGGAAAGGGGCCGAACCGAATAAATTGTTGTCGGTTAATTCGGTTCGGCCCATTTTTCTACGCGCTTTGTATTCCTTCAATAACGGCCATGACGACGGTGATCAGGATCACAACAGCCCCGATCATGGCGATGGCTTTTCGAAATGTGTAGGCAACACTCGCGAGAATAGTGAATCCCAGTGCCGCGAGTCCAACGTTGCTCCAGAAGCTGAAGCCCCACTCCGCGCCGAGATTGAAACCCGCAAGGGCACCGGCGACGCCAAAAACGAAAATCCAGAAGCTATAGGCTTCTGCATATTCCTGATCTTCTTCTTCACTATCTACTTCGACAATACTTTGGTCGGTCATGTGTAACTCCCGCGTTCTACAGTGTTCGATTCGGCTTAGCCGAAACTATGGCCCGTCAAATTCAAGATCATCCATATTGATAAAGGCCGGAAAATGCGATTTCAGGTCTTCAGGCATCAATGATTCCCATTTAGCAATCTTCTCCCTGACGTCGTCCTCGTAGCCATCGATCTCGCACATGTCTCCGCCTTGATCGAAATTCAGATGGAAGCGCTCCCTGTCACCATTTAGGAGATAGAAATCTGCCGTTCCATACTCGTCAAATATTGTCGAGTACCATTCAACGTTCGCGGCATCCCCTACGAACATTTCCGTAAGCGCCTTCCAATCGGAACAATTGAAGTGAAAGTGTGCATAGTCACCTTTCACTTCCAGGTCGCCGAAACCGCAATTTAAATCCCGAATTTTGTTTTCGGCGATCTGCCCGATTTGGCCAAGCCTGACGGCCGCCTCACAACCATCGTCACCGTTTTGCAGCAGGCTGATGATTTCATCAGATGCCTTAATTACCACTGTGCCCCATTCTTCCGCCATCGAGCCGTTCCCTCAATATTTAGCCTTGATTGCGGTCGCGGGACCGCGTAAGTCGTTCAAACACATAGAAAACTTGGCCCAGAGTAGGCAGTGAGAGCAGGAATATCCGGACGCACGTCAAATTTCGGGCAAATGGTTGCAGGACAGAAGTCGGGTGCGACCCCTTTTTCGATCTAATTCCGTTCGACTCCTTTTTCATGTTCCCAGGCTGCATGCCCACATCGGATCGCCACGCTGGGATAGAATTGCCCATCCTTTTCATCTTCTGCTGGCTGGATCGAATCGTTGGCCCGAAACACTGAAGAAACACGATGAACCAAATTTTTCGGTCGGCTGCTGATATAGCGGATGCCATCGTCGCCTCTGTCGGTAAAGATATCGTGCTCGGTCTACCGATCGGCATTGGTAAGGCAGTGCGGGTCGTGGACGCTTTATATGAACGCGCTAAGACTGACCCGTCGATCTCGCTCACCCTCTTTACGGGCCTGACGCTCGAAGTGCCATCTGGCGACAGCGACCTCGAAAAACGTTTTCTCACGCCGCTGGTTGGACGGCTGTACTCGCACTGTCCAACGCCGGCTTACGCAAATGACGTCAGGCAGCAGACGCTGCCCGCCAACGTGATAGTGCACGAGTTTTACCTGCGGCCTGGGGCCTATCTCAGCAATTCGCTGGTTCAGCAAAGTTATACAAGCATCAACTACAGCCAGGTTGCCACGGAGCTCCTCAAGCTTGGCGTCAACGTGATCGCAAACCTGGTCGCAACCCGGGAGCAAAGTGCAGGTCGATACAGTCTGGCTAGCAACCCCGAGGTAACGCTCGACCTGTTGCCACCCTTCGAGGTAATGCGCGGCCAGGGAAAGAAAGTCGTGGTCGTTGGCGAGGTAAACCGAAACTTGCCCTACATGCTCGGTGACGCTGACCTGGCCGCAGAACGATTCGATTTCATTCTCGATTCGGGAGGCGACGACTTTCCGTTGTTCCCATTGCCAAATCGACGCGTATTGCCAGGTGACTATGCTGCAGCGATGCATGTCGCAAGCCTCGTACGTGACGGTGGCACATTGCAGGTCGGCATCGGCTCGCTCAACGATGCGGTCGCACACTGCCTGATACTCAGGCATCGACACTCGGAGATCTTCAAGGAAGTCCTTGAACGCCTGCCAGGTGGCACGGCGTCCGCGCGATGCCCATCGTTACCGTTCGAAACCGCACCATTCAAGAAAGGCCTGTTTGCCTCAACGGAATTGATGAGCGACGCCCTGTTTGCGTTGTTTGAAGCCGGCCTGATCAAGCGGCCTGCCGACGAGTCTGACAATGCTGTTATTCATGCCGGCTTTCTGATTGGCTCGAACAATCTGTACAACAAGCTCAACGCGCTCAGTGAAGAACAACGCCAGCGCATCAGGATGACCAGCATCTCTTCTGTCAACACCGTCTATGGCGACGAACAAACAAAGCGTGGCCAGCGGCGTTTCCCGAGTTTCGTGAACGAGACAATGATGGTGACACTGCTTGGCGCCGCAGTCTCCGATGCTCTGGAGGATGGCCGGGTTGTCAGCGGCGTGGGCGGTCAGTTTGACTTCGTTTCGATGGCGCACGCACTTGACGATGCACAGTCTATTCTGATGTTACGTGCAACGCGCACGAGCAGCGGACGAACACGATCAAATGTGCGCTGGTCTTACGGCCATACCACCGTGCCACGTCATCATCGTGACCTCTACGTATCCGAGTATGGCATCGCTGCAACGCGCGGCAAGGCAGACAGCCAGGTCATCGAGGCGATGCTTGGCATTACCGATGCCGCGTTTCAGAACGAACTTCGGGGCAAGGCCGTGAGCGCCGGAAAACTGCGGAGCGATTACGCAGTGACCGCCACGGAAAATACACTGGAAAACGTATGCAGCGTATTTCGTCTCGATCATATACGCCCGCACTTCCCCGACTATCCATTGGGCACTGATTTCACCGCGACCGAGCAGGGGCTGGCATTGGCACTGGAGTGGCTCAAGACTGAAACGGCTTCGCCGTCGGGCAAACTACGCACGATATTGATCGCCCTGCTGCGAAGTCCCAAGTCGGACCACGCTGCGGCAATTCGTCACATGCGATTGGACCAACCACAAGGTATCAGTCAGCGACTCACTAAATTTTTATTGCTACACGCACTGGAGCAAACGAGCAATGCCAAACAAGGGTAAAGCGCCTTCGGCATCTTCTGTCGAACAAAACGTCTACAAAGTTTTTCCGAACGATCTGAATTCGAAGTACACCGTGTTCGGTGGCCTTGTCATGAGCCTGTGCGATCGAACCGCGTTGATCGTTGCGGAGCGCCACAGCAGCAGCGCCTGCGTAACAGCGGCTGTCGACAGCCTCAATTTCCTGGCGCCAGCAGGTGCGGGCGATACGTTAATTGTGAAAGCCGCCGTCAATCGCAGCTGGCACAGCTCGATGGAAATCGGCGTACACGTCGCAGCCGAAGACAGCTTCAGCGGCAATACGCGACACGTCGTTTCTGCTTATCTCACTTTTGTCGCGCTCGATGAGCATGGCCGGCCACACGAGGTTCCTGATATCTTGCCGGAAACTGCCGACGAGAAAAGACGCTACGAAAAAGCACAGGTCCGTCGGGATGGTCGCGTCTCCAAACGCTAGGGGCGCTGGTTAAGTCGTTTGCCTGCGCATTCGTATAAAAAAGGGGTCGAACCCACTGCTGTCCCACTTACTCCATAAATGGGGAGCAAGCCTGACAATCGCGGCAAGATGCCGCTCCTACGATGCTGCTAATCGTAACGTAGGAGCGGCATCTTGCCGCGATTGACAATGTTCGGCCGCAGTAGAAAACATCGCCGACGGCCGTTGCTAAATTCAAGTCCCGATAAGCGAAGGCGATCTGGATGTCAGTCCATGCATTGCTCTTACAGTCCAGTAACCAGAGTAAGTGGGACAGCAGTGGGTCGAACCGAATAAATTTCTGCCGGTTAACTCGGTTCGACCCCCCATTTTTTTTTGGCATCATGGCCCGATGAGAGAAGCGGACATTCTCGATTCATGTTGTGCGGCTCTGAATGATACGGGGGATGTTGGCGACTAGGCGTATCACTACAGGCAGTATAAAGTGCGAGACTGTCGGAATATTTTGCCGGTCCAAGATGAGGTGTAAATGGGAATCAGGTTCAGGCAATTGAGGATCCTCTTTCAGATCTCCGCGACAATGCTACTCGCTGTCCCCGCATGGGCATCGGAAAATCCGCCATCGATGCCATCCCATGGGGAATGCACGATGTCGGCCCGAGAAGTTGTCGATCAATTTGTCGATCTGTTTTACCGGAAGAAAAAGGTCCGACAAGCCTTCGAAAGCTGGGTACATCCCGACTACATACAGCATAAGGCCACTCTTCCCAACGGCCGCGACGCCGTCATCAACTTCCTCGAAAAACTATTAGAACGCTATCCGGAAAGGATCTTCACTATCCATCGCGTCATCGCGTCCGATGACTTGGTTGCTGTTCATTATCATAGCCAAGCGACACCAGAGGACCTTGGGTTTGCAGTGGTTGACATTTTTCGAGTTGAAGACTGTCGCATGGTCGAGCATTGGGATGTCGTGCAGCCCGTACCCGAGCAGTCCGCCAATGATAATACGATGTTCTGAAGCTTCAAGAATGGCCGCTGTGCAGAATTATCAGAATTGAACATCTGCCAATAGGTGCCCGTATTACTTATACTGTAAAATTACTCCATATCACCTCATCAAAAGAGCATACATCATGGGCATTCTGGATAAGCTACAAGAAGCAATGGAAGACGGAATTAATAAAAGTGCGCAGATTGATCAGCTGGTAATTGATGATGAAGTGGCTGCTAAAACCGATTGGGAACGGGCAAATCGAGGCGGCACAAATGTTGGCTCGCACACCCTTCGTGAAACATCGCCTACCCGTCTTGAATTCAAGGTGAATGCCATGGTTTTATTACAGCCGATGTTATTTATTATCGGCGGAACAGGCGCTTACATTTTTATAAATACGAGCCATTTCGGGCAGGACCCGATGATATCACTTGCATCGATTCCTATCGCCGGAAGTATTGTATTTATTGGTTTATTCAAGATTTTCAGATGGACAGAACCCAGAGTTTTTGACCGAACCATGAACTGCTACTGGCGAAGCCGTAAACAGCCAGACACGGCAAATGCACAAAGCAGTAAAAAAGCCTGCCTGCTTAATGACATACATGCTATCCAGTTATTAAAAGAATCCTTAGGTAATGCCGGCGATGGCAGTGGCTACGTCAGTTATGAACTAAATCTCGTACTCAAAGACAGCCGTCGTTTGAATGTTGTTGATCACAGCAACCTTTCACAGGTTCGTGCTGATGCAGAAAAACTGTCGCAGTTTCTGAATGTTCCAGTGTGGGATGCCAGTTAGAGCTTCACTAGTAGAATATGGGAACAGAAAAGAAAAGGGGTCGAACGGATTAATCGAAATTCGGTTCGACCCCTATTGGGGACTTGAAATTAGCAATACTCGGCGACGACGTTTTCCACTGCGGCCAGGCATTGTCAATCGCGGCAAGATGCCGCCCCTACGTTATGCCTGGCACAATCGTAGGAGCGGCATCTTGCCGCGATTTTCAAACTTGCTCTCCATTTGTGGAGTAAGTGGGACAGCAGTGGCTTCGACCCGTTTTTCCTGAGTCTCACCACTCCATAAGAGCTGTCTTATCGCGAACCGTTTCCGGCTCCGCAATTACTCCTGCACCGCTCCCAGCGTTTCGATGTACTGCGTCATGTTATCGCAGCTCGTATGCGGAAGGCGTCCGCGCTGTTCGAGCGGCGTCATCTCGTCGCCGCGCTTCTCCAGTGTCAGCGTCACCTGGTCCCTCGGGGCCAGGCTGACGTATGTCTCCACTGGCGGTGAACTGTTGAGCTGTACACGATAATCGCCTTCCGGAAGCAGCATCACACCGGCAGATCCCAGCGATCCACTCGCAACTTCGGATTCGCCCTGGTACACGCTAAATGACGTGGCGACCGTCTCTGCCAGCGCGGCTTGCAATTCTTCGGCGCTGCTCGCCGTGACATAACGTCCGCCCGCGGCACTGGCAACGGCCCGCAGGCTCGCCGTGTCTTCGTCGGCTGCATTGCCGAGCCCGAACCCGATCAGGTGCGCGGTAATTCCCTGCTCGCGAAGCGCGTAGGCCGCCTGCACCGTATCACCCCCGCAGCTTTCGATACCGTCGCTGACAAGAACAATTATGCGATCGCTCTCCAGCGTGCCGAAGTCACGTGCTGCCTGGTTCAAGGCATAAGCGATCGGCGTCTGGCCCGTAGGCTTCAAACCGGCGATCGCGCGGCGGATGCCGTCGCGATTCATCTCGCCGAATGGTACGAGTAAATTCGAATCCGCACAGTTGTTGCTTTCGCTGGCGCTGGTGCTGCCGTAAGCGCGGAGCGAGAGATCAATGTCGGCGGGCAGCCAATAAGAAACGTCTTCCAAAGTCTCCTTGGCGATTTGCATCTTGGACACACCGTCGATCTGGCCCCACATGCTTCTCGACGCATCGACGACGATTTGCACCGAGCGATCGTTGAGGGACACGGCAGGACGTCCGTCATTCATCGCCGTCACTTCCAGCGCTGCGCAACTCGTGTCGCGCACGTTGACCGTGATCGAAGACTCCTTCGTGTCGCCATCCAGGCTCGTGGCGAAAGCTGTGATGCGGTTTTCGCCGACGTCGAGTGGCAGACTCGCCGCAAAGGTTCCGCCTGCAAGCCGTGCCGGTACCGGTGCCGCACCGTTTACGCTCAGCGTCACGCTATCGACGCCCGTGGTGCGAAGATTGAGAAACGCCTCCGGCAACAATGCCGGATCGGATACGGGGAGGAAGCTGCCGCCCGTTGCCCAGGCTATGGTGTCGAGTATTTTGGTGCCCTGGTTGCTCGACCCGAGCAACAGTGTCTGGATCGTAATGCCGCGCTTGGTTGCCTCTACCGCGGCGTCATACGCCTTGTTCTTGCTCGACTTGCCGTCGGTAAACAGCATGATGACGCGCGATGAACCGGGTCTGCCGTTGCGCTCGAGTTCGGCGACGGCCGCCTCGATACCGGCGGCGAGATTGGTGCTGCCGGACCGGGGCAGGTTTTTCAATGTATTGATGACGTGTTCGCGATTGGATGTCATCCGCTGGGCAAGGTCGCTCTTTTTATCGAAGCTTACGACGCCGATCTTGATATCGCTTTTCGGTGAGAGGTTCTCGATCAGGCCGATCGCACCCAGCGAGCGGTAATCCTGGGGATCGCTGCTGCGCAGGCTCCCGGACGTGTCCATGACGAACATGATGTCGAGATAACGCACACCGCCGATCGCCGACGCGATGCCTTCTACCTCGATAATTGTTGCACCATCCTCCACGGTAAAGTCCGCCGAGGGGGACTGGATCTCAATCTGTAAGCTGCGTTCGGATTCAGCCGCGTTAGACGCGGCGGCGCCGATCATCAGTGCCGAAAGCAGCACTAGTCGGGCGTTTAACATGACACCACCTGTTTCTGACCTAAGTTCAGGCAGAATAGGCGCCCCGGCGGACATAATCCGGGACCTGGCGCCCACTTTCAGAGGGTTTATGGCAATCCGAGGCCGGGCAACTGAAAAATCGGTTCGACCCACTGCTGTCCCATAAATACGAGATTCCTGGCGTTATGCTGAAGCGTTGGCGCGATGTTCCGGCATTTTTGCGGCTTTGAGACGTCGCCCGCTGGGCGTAGTAATTTCGCCCCGCATGGCGGGCTCCTACAATTCCTATTAGAATTGTAGGAGCCCGCCCAGCGGGCGATTGCGCGGCACTGTAGTCAACCCGACGCTCCATCCAGGCACCGGTTTTGAGTTTATGGGACAGCAGTGGGTTCGACCCCCATTTCTCAACTACGTTGTGCTGGGTAGTGGCTCCGCACCAGCGACAACGGACTGTGATTCCGGCGCTTCGGCCTCAACCACATCATGCTTGCCGGAGAGAATCAGGTAGACAACCGGCACAACAAACAGCGTGAACAGAGTACCGAAACCCATGCCGCCAACGATGACCCAGCCAATCTGGTGACGGGCTTCCGCGCCGGCGCCCGTGGCGATAGCCAGCGGTAAAGCGCCCAGCACCATCGCACCGGTCGTCATCAGGATAGGACGCAGTCGCAACGAAGCCGCTTCGAGTGCTGCGTCGAATTTGCTGCGGCCGATTGCTCTTAGCTGATTCGCAAAATCGACCATCAGGATGCCATGTTTGGAGATGAGACCGACCAGGGTTACCGCGCCAATCTGCGTATAGATATTCCACGACCCCGTCTGTTGCCAAAGGCCCGCCTGGTTGCCCCAATTCACGGCATTCAGGCACAGGAATGCACCAAACATGGCGAGCGGTACCGAGACCAGAATAATGAACGGATCGACAAAACTCTCGAATTGCGCAGCCAGTACGAGATAGATAAAGAGAAGCGCGAGGGACATCAGAACAAACGCACCCGTGGCTGACTCGCGAAACTCCCGCGACTGACCACCGAGATCGTAGAGTGATTCCGACGCAACTTCATCGAGCGCACCCTCCATCCAGTCGATGGCATCACCCATCGCATAGCCGGGCGCAAGGCCGGCGCTGACTGTCGCTGCACGCAGCTTATTAAAGTGATTAAGCTCTTTCGCCGCGACGGTTTCGGTCACCGTTGCCAGGTTTTGCAGCTGGATCATCCGATCATCACTGCCGCGCACAAAAACATTACTGAGATCTGTCGGTGTCCGTCTCGAATCTTCTTCAAGCTGCACAATGACATCGTATTGCTCGGTGCCCATTTTAAAGCGCGTTACATTTCGTCCGCCAAACATGGATTCAATCGTTCGACCGACACTTTCGACACTGGCGCCAACGGATGCCACCTTCTCCCGATTCACATCGATCCTGAGTTCCGGTTTGTTGAGTTTTAGATCGGAGTCAGGATTCGTCAGACTCGTGTTCTCCCGCATCTTTGTGAGCAGGCGCTGCACCGTCACGTCAAGCTCGTCCCAGGTACCGGTCGTCTGCACGATGAATCTGAGTGGTTGGCCGAAATCGCGCTGCCCAAGTGGCGGCGGGCTAACTGGAAACGCCATCACGCCCGGTATACTCATAAAGGCCGGAAAAAGAGCCTGGGCCACCTGCTGTGCAGATCGCTCACGATCTTCCCACGGCACCATGCTGACAAACGTGATTGCATTGGTCACGCCGTTGAAACCTGCGACGGCAAAAATATTTGCCACTTCCGGCACGAGATCGCGATAAATCCCTTCCATTTGTAACGCATAACGATTCGTATACTCAAGCGTTGCGCCTTCAGGCGCAGAAGCAAAACCAATGACACTACCCTGGTCTTCGGCCGGGGCCAGTTCGTCCGGCAGCTGTATCTGCAAAAAAACCATTCCGGTTACGATTAGCGCGCCAACGAAAAGCGTTGACCATTTGTGCCGGAGAACGCGTGCCAGGGCGCGGTTGTACACAGAATCAATCCCACGCAATATTCGCTCGCCGAACTCGAACGCAGCGCCGTGTTTCTTTTCGTGCTTCAGGAGCCTCGAACACATCATCGGCGACAATGTTAATGCCGTGAAACCCGAGATAAGCACCGCACCGGCAAGCGTTAGTGCGAACTCAACAAATAGAAGCCCGCTTCGTCCGGTGGCAAAGGCAAACGGAAAATAGACCGCCGCAAGAGTAAGTGTCATTGCCACAATGGCGAAGCCAATCTGCCGACTACCCTTAAGCGACGCCGCCATTGGCGACAAACCCTTTTCCATGTGCCGATAGATGTTTTCGAGCATTACGATGGCGTCGTCCACAACCAATCCGATCGCCAGCACCATCGCCAGAAGTGACAATGTGTTGATGGAGAAATCGAACAACAACATCATGCCGAAGGTGCCGATCAGTGAAACCGGAATTGTCACCAGCGGCACCAGCACGGCACGCCAGTTCCTCAGAAAAAGGAAAATGACGATCATAACCAGAACGATGGCTTCCGCGACGGTGACATACACCTCGTCGATAGAGCGCTGAATAAAACTTGTCGAATCGAAAGCGTTGCTGATGTTCATACCTTCCGGCAGCGTTCGCTGAATCTGCGGCACCATCTCATTTAACGCTTTGGAAATATCCAACGGGTTTGCGGTAGCTTGCTTAACGATGGCAAGCGGCACGGCATTGACGCCATTATGCCGCGCACGAAAACGCGCATTGTCCGCGCCAAGTTCAACACGCGCGACGTCGCCCAGACGAACAAGAAACTCGTCCGTCTCCTTGATAATGATCGCCTCGAATTCATACGGCTCGTTCAAGTCAGTTTCTGCAAGAACGGTGAACTCGCGTTGCTGGCTTTCCACTCGTCCCGCAGGAATCTCAATGTTCTGTCGCCGTAACGCCGACTCGATGTCCAAGGGCGTCAGCTCAAAGCCAGCCAGTCGTTTTGGATCCAGCCAGATGCGCATGGCAAAGCGGCTTCCGTAGACGTCCGCTCTTGCGACACCGGGAATGGTCTGCACCCGATCTTTTACGAGTCGCTCGGCGATGTCAGCAATCTCGACAGTCGTATGACGATCAGACGAAAATGCCATGTAAATAATGGGCTGCGCGTCAGCCTCCTGCTTCTGCACGATCGGAGCTTCTGCCTCTTCTGGCAAAAACGTGCGCGCCTGTGCGACCTTGTCGCGCACATCGCTCGCGGCGCCATCAGCATCACGATCCAGCAGGAATCGTACGGACACCTGGCTGGATTCAGCGCGGCTGATTGAGCTGATGAAGTCGATGCCCTCAATGCCCGACAGTGCATCCTCAATCGGCTGCGTAATCTGCGTTTCAATCACCTGGGCATTGGCACCCGGATAGCTCGTTGCGACGGTGACGATGGGCACATCAACATCGGGAATCATGCGAACTGAGAGACGTTCGTAAGCGATGAAGCCGATCAGCACGATGACCAGGTTCATCACGGTGGCGAGCACCGGGCGCTTGATTGATATCTCTGAAATCTGCATTAGCCTGGCCTAATTCTGAACGTTTGACGCCGGTATAGCGGTTACGGCAGCGCCTGGAAAAAGCTTCATCTGCCCGGCAACAACGATTTCTTCACCGGGTTCAAGCCCGGACGTAATTTCGACCAGGCCGGGTTTGCGATCGCCAAGTGACACCACGCGCTGATTGGCAACGCCGTCACTAATAACGTAGATAATTTTGTCGTTGCCAATGGGCCAGATAGCTTCCTCAGGCACCAGTACCGCGTTCGGGTTAGTGGCCAGGGATACGGCAACCTGCGCAAACAAACCGGGGCGCAGTCTTAGGTCGGCATTTGGCAATCTCGCTCGAACGGCCATGCTGTGGCCGGTTACGTCGATCTGCGGGTCAATGGCGGTCACAACACCTTCAAATGATTCGCCGGAAAACGCGCCAACGGTGACCTCGATTGTCTGGCCGGGCTGAATCCGTGCCAGCAATATTTCGGGGACGCTGAAGTCCACACGCAGTGGATCGAGCTTGACGACATTGACAAGCTCCTGGCCAATAGTCGCGTAGTCACCGATGTTTATGCGGCGCAGGCCCACGAAGCCATCGAACGGCGCACGGATGATCGTTTTCGATAATCGTGCTTCCGCCGAACGCAGGCGCGCAACGCCGACATTGTAGTTGGCGCGCGCGGTATCATACTCGGTTGCCGACACGACCTGGCTCTTAACCAGCTCTTGTGCGCGCGCGTACGCGGCCTCGCTTTGCTCAAGATACGCTTTCGCCTCGTTCAGCTCAGCCTGGAGAATGGCCGCTTGAATGGAGAAAAGCGGCTCGCCTTTCTTAATGTGCTGACCTTCCTCGAAGTGGCGCTCCACGATCTGGCCGGGCACTTCGGCCCTTAGCATAGCCGACGCGTCGGCGAGCACGTTGCCGATCGCCTCAACCGTCGATTCAAGTTCGGCGGTTGTAACAATAATCGATTCAACGGTGACCTGACGACCGCCCGGCGGCCCGCCCTGTGCAAGTGCGTAAATCGGAAGAAACAGAAAAGCGCAGAAAAGAGCCGGGTATCGCATAAAACGGATTTCACCTTAGTAAAGAATCGAACGCACCATTCCTGCGTCCGCCTGGCTGGTATTGAAGGCAAAACGCCGAAAAAAGGCGAGCCTGCGACTATACCGTGTTCATGCGAGGTTTCGACCGCGATTTCATGGCAGGGTTGCAGCAAAACCCGCCTTATCCGGGACTATTCACATATCCAGACACTCAGCGAGCTTGAGGGTGCCATCAGCCGACAATATCGGGCAACCACGTGCCTACGCGATCGCGTCGTCCAGAGATGTTTCCGCGGAAACATGGACGATCACCTGGCAGCGATCAGCGGTTGAAGTCGAGGCCGGGGTGTTGTTAATGAAGGTTTCTGCGACTGCAGAAAGCTACTCTCAGATTAGCGCTCAAGTTCGGGATGCTTATTCTTGAGATCCTCGATTACGGCATAAACGTCGATGTTGGCCAGGGATCTACTCGCTTCGCGCAACTTCTGAGCATAGTCTCATAAGACTTTGATACTAAACGATTTCAATAAGCAAGTGTCGGTGCTGAGTAATGGAATACTCACGATCTCAGGCGCTATTCATCGCAAAACTCTAATACTCAACACCGGCACCTGCTTCACCCATCATGCAGTGGAGATTAACTTGATCGCCGATCCTCAAAGACACTGCGCACCTGTTCCATGAGTCGCGGAATATCTTTTCCATCTAAACCGTCGACAAGTATCGGCTCATCAATGATGAGGCGCACCTTTCCGGGCAATAGATCGAGGCTATCTGAGGGAAGAACTTGGTGTGTCCCAACGATGGTTACCGGCAGAATCGGTAAGTTGAGATCAAGTGCAAAACGAAAAGCGCCCTTTTTGAATTTTTGCAGCTCGCCATCGCGACTGCGAGTTCCTTCAGGAAAAAACACCACCGAAGTTCCGTCAACGATCTTGCTTTGAGCAGACTTTATCGACGCCAAAGCAGCCTTACGGTTCGATCTGTCGATAAAGATGTGGCCCAATGTTTCACAGCCAATACCGACGCCAGGAATGCTCCGCATTTCTTGCTTCATCACCCATTTAAAATC
>RCNC010001345.1_pt1 | contig 16475 bp, 10 predicted proteins | sample 2041301 | NCBI WGS metagenome assembly RCNC01 (sample SAMN09708231, study PRJNA481090) | Marine sediment metagenome, whole genome shotgun sequencing project. | biome: marine sediment; feature: ocean; material: sediment; isolation source: Sewage treatment plant 13A marine sediment (STP13A) ... | reverse complement strand
ACCCAGGTCCAGTGTAAGCTCTGTCCTTTCAGTTAATCCCTGGTACCTGCCAGGGGTAAGATTGGATACATATCTGTCGTCTTTTTCTGTAATCAGAGGAAGTAGATCCAAACCATTGACATCACTGGCCGATACCGGGATCAGTTTTTCCCTGACCTGGTATACCTTATAACCCGTAACAGGGGAAGGTAAAAGGCGTTCATTAACAAAAACCTCAACCGAATCGTGATGGTCGAGTGCTACAAGGGCAATCTTATCAAAATAGATGGTTTCCCATAATTCACCAGTGACCTGAACCGTGTATTTACCATTCTTTGGTTTTAATAATTCCCCCGGGATCTTAATATAATCTACCGAAGCATCCGGATCCGCATATTCTTTGGCTTCACCCATTATACCAAGGGGCATACCGAGTGCACTTCTCCACATGATATCTTTAAGGAAGACATATTCCTCTCCATTCCAGGTATAAAGAAAGGGGCATGATCCTTTTAAAATCTGTTCCTCAACCAGGTCCTGGTCCGTCCCGGGATAAAACAAATTTTGAGGAACCCCATTTGTCCATAAAATGCGTATTACATCAGCTTTTGACCGTGGTCCCAATCCAAAATGGACATAAGGTTCTGTCACAACTTTTGATTGATAAAGGTTCCCTGCCCGGATTTCCACCTTGGCCCCGATTCCATAATAATTATTTTTGGCGCTGCCCGTCCTCAGACCAACGAGCTTCATCTTTACATAATGGTTATTATTTCCACCATCATTTCGCAGGAGACGTACACTTCCGTCCAGACCCGTTATCAGAACATCCGTATCACCATCATCATTGTAATCCATGGTCTGGATCTTTCTTCCGGATGTAAGATCCTTGGGCAGGATATTCTTTACGATCCAGAACTTCCCTGCACCATCATTATGATAGAGAGACACCCCATTACTCCCTGCTTTACCTTCTTCGCCAACCACAAGGAGATCAAGGAAACCGTCGTTATCGAAATCCAGGAAAGATGCATCAAGCACCCGGATGTTCTGAAGTGTCTGATTCAGATCTTCTGATCTGTCGTCTGTCTCAAAGCTTCCATCACCCAGGTTACTGTACAACCTGGAATAACCAGTCTCCGTCGATGCTACAAAAAGGTCCAGAAATCCGTCATTGTTAAAATCTCCGGCCGTAACGGCATTTGATCCTGCCTCGGTTTTAAGGCCGCTCCCCTCGGTATTATCTCTGAATATCCCCTGTCTTTGATTGATATTGAGATTGTTTGGTCCCTCACTGTTTACCACGAAAAGATCGATATCCCCGTCTTCGTCGAAATCACCAAACGCTGCATCAGTGCTGTTTACCCTTCCACCTGATAAATTTGACCGGACCGCCTGCTCGAGAAAAGTTTCATCCGCATTATTCCGATACAGCAGGTTTGAGTCCCCCGTCGCAATAAACAGATCGAGATCGCCATCATGGTCAAAATCAAAAAAAAGAGACATATTTCCGTTCGACCCGTCTCCAACATTGGCTTGATCGGCCACATCAACAAAGGTTCCTTCACCAGTGTTTTTATACAAAATATTTGATCCTTCTTTCAAGATATACAGGTCCTGGAATCCATCGTTATTGTAATCGCCGAATTTCGCTGAAGATTCAACCCCCTGGTGCAGAATGCCTGATTCAAGGGATACATCCCTGAAATTGCCAAGCTCATTCCTGAGTAAAAAATGCCTGTAGGATCCTGACCGGGAGTCCGATCGGCCTATGTATAAATCTGAAGCTCCATCCCCATCATAATCACATGCCGTGATATGTGTGTTGCCCGTACCGCTATTAATGACATCCAGTCCCGCAGATGAGGTAATATCTATGAATTTTATGGCTTCCAGTATTGCCTTCCAATCCATGCCACGGGTTGTTATTCCCGGTTGCTGATCGAATGTGATTACCGGGAATCCAATTAAGGAACCTCCCGGTCCTTTTAGTTCCAAAATACCTGCCTGGTAAGGAAAAGTTACCTTTAAATAGTTATGAAAGATCATAAATGAAACCGAGGCTTTATCATACTCCTGAACCTGCAATGCAGCCATGGTCTTATTATAGTATTCAATGGCCTCTTTTGGAAATTCAGGGAAAACCTGTTGCAATCCTTCCATCTGTTCAAGCGCCTTATCGGCCTGGGCTTCGTGGATCAGGATTTCGATCAGGTTTAGACGTGGGACAATATTGCCAGGTGTACTCCCTGCCAGCGCCAGGGTATATTTATGACGATTTTTTAAAGATTCATCATCCGTTGATGATGCGTATAATTCAGTGAGTTGATACAGTGATTTTATATGACCGGGAGAGTGACGAATGGCCTGTTCAAGTTCACTGATTGATTTTTGGGTCTGGCTGCTCATTTCATAGACCTTTGCCAGAATTAGCCTGATATCCGGATCCTTAGGATCCATTTTAAGGGCTTTCTGCAGCCATTCTTCAGCTTCCGGGTAGTTCCCCATCCTTAGATAAACAAGTCCCAGATTTGCATAACCCAATACCTCTTTCGGATCAAGGTCCACAAGTTTCAAAAATTCAGCTTCTGCTTCCTCCAGCTGGTTTTCTTCAAGATAAGCCAATCCCAGTGTTTTAATGCTGATCATCTCTCCCGGGTCCGCCACCTGCTTTTTATTCTTCTGGTTGCACCCGCCAAGTATCAGGGCAAACATCCACAGCATCAATGGTAAGAGGTATTTCAATTTCATTGCAGAATTTTTATTAATAATTTTAATCCCCTGCCAGAATATATGGATTTCCCTTCCTAATTATCATCAGGCTGCTGCAGCCGGAACGGTTACCATTTACATCAAATTGAATATCACCTGTAATGCCTGATTTATGATTTGCTTCAGCAAATGCTTCAATAATCCTGTCACGATCCACTCCTGCCCTTCTGATAACTCCAATGATCACATTGATGCCATCGTAGGCATATGCTGCTGCAGCACCTGGTTGGTATCCAAAAGCTTCCTGAAACTCCTCCTGAAATGCCAATCCCTCCTTTGTAAACCAATGGCCGGAAGACACCAGTATACTTCCCTCCAGGTAACTCCAGTCAGGGCTTGTTGTTTTTAGCCCGTCCGTAACTGCTAATGTACCAAAAATCATTTGATTCATACTTCGTTCTTCCAATGCAGCTATTATCTCTGTGGCAAATTCAGGATCTCCAAATAAAACGATGGCTTCAGTACCAAAATTTTCAATATCTGTCAGGATCTGAGGGAGATGCTGACCTGAAGAAGCATATTGAAACTGTCTGGGTGCCGGAATATTCAGGGAAGCGGTGACTTTGACAAAGGTACTGGCAGCATGCCTGGAGTCATAGGTCTCGGTGGAAATGATTGCCAGGTTTTTTAATTTTCTTTTGTGATGGATTTCCTGGACCAATGTAGTCGCCTGTTGATGGTCGTTTGGTATACATCGAAAATACCAGGGAACGAAAGCCTGGGACAGGGTCATATCTGTTGCCCATGTAGATAAAAAGGCAATCCGGGTCTTCGTAGCCACCTGTTCTGCCAGGTGTGCGTTCCGACCATCAAGGGAACCCATGATGGCTACTACCTCATCTTCAAACACCATGCCCACAGATTCCTTGGAACCAGCACCCCATGGACCTTCTGTTGAACGGACAACCAGTTGATACTTCGGGATATCCAAGGCCTCATTTGCCTTCCGGATGGCCAATTCTGCACCGTGTTTTGCCGCCAGGGCCTCCTGCTCAGGAATTAAAAGCCCGATTTTTACTTTATTATCCTGTATTTTACTATGATTCAAGGTTTGAGCTCCCGTGGTGGCGGGTCCGCTTGCAATCACTATCAGGAAGCAAACCAGAGATAATGACCTGAACTGAATCATATATTATTGAATATCTGAAGAGTGATTAAACAATGAGTGGTTTATGGTGATATATTTTCCGTCCACATGCCTCTGCGATTTTCTCAATATCCTTTACCAACTGAACAAAATCATTCGGATAAAGGGATTGCTGGCCATCGCTTAAGGCTTCTAATGGTTTATGATGAACCTCCACCATGATACCATCTGCACCTACGGCAATGGCAGCTTTAGCCATGGCCGGCACCAACCAGCTGTGCCCGGTGCCGTGACTGGGATCAACGATTACAGGAAGATGGGTTTGCCGTTTCAAGACAGGCACAGCACTAAGATCAAGCGTATTGCGGGTGTAGTTCTCAAAAGTCCGTATGCCCCGTTCACATAAAATAATCTCCCGGTTTCCCTCGCTCAGGATATACTCTGCAGCATGAAGGTACTCATCTATGGTAGCCATAAAGCCACGTTTGAATAAAACAGGTTTCCTACATTTACCTGCTTCTTTCAGCAACGGGAAATTATGCATGCTGCGGGAACCTATCTGTATGATGTCTGCATATTTACAAACCAATTCCACTTGTCGTGTATCCATAACTTCTGTAACCACAGGTAAACCGGTTTCTTTCCTGGCCTGGCTGAGGTACCTGAGCCCTTCTTCCCCAAGGCCCTGAAAACTATACGGAGAGGTTCTTGGTTTGAAGGCTCCACCCCGCAATAGATTTGCACCTCCTGAATATACTGCTTTGGCAGTTTCCAGTATCTGTTCTTTATTCTCAACGGCACAGGGCCCGGCGATGATTACGATTTCTTTGCCCCCTATCTCTATCCCATTAACATTGATCACTGTATCATTTGCAATTGTCTGGCGATTGACCAGGTTGGGAGCAGAACTCCCGTATTTACTCGGGATATCACCTTTATGTGTTTCCATTATTTTGTATTTACTGCTGCGACAGATTTAGCGGTGGTGGAGTGAAAAATTCAAACTTTCCATCGCGGACCTCAGTCATCCAGATAGGTCCGATATCATTCCAGGAAGCATCAAAGATAATCTCACCGGTGATGCCCTGATATCCCTGAAAGGTTTTCAGGTCTGTAAGTAAATCACGAATAAGGGCACGGTTAAGTCCGGCTTTATGAATGGCCTCAATAACAATATTCATTCCGTCATAAGCATGGGCGGCAAAGACATCAGGTTCCTGGCCAAATCTCTTATAATAGTTATTGTTAAAGGCTTTTAATTTAGGGATATCAAGGGTGGGGTTATATTGACAGGTAGTCACCACACCCTCGGCCTCCTCACCGGCAATCTGGAGAAAGTCGGGAGAAACAAGCCTGTCGCAACCATAGACAGGTTGTTGCATCCCCATTTCCCGCATTTGTTTTAAGATCAGGGCCGTCTCCTTTGCATTTCCCCAGAGAACGACAGCATCGGGATTAGATTTAATGATCCGTTCGATTTGGGTGGTAAAACGGGTTTCCCCGTCGGCAAACCGGACCTCCAGGACAAGGGGATATCCAATACGCTGTGCTGCATCCCTGAATTCCATGATCCCGACCCGGCCATAGCGGTTGTCCGCACGCATTACTGCCACCCGGGAATGTTCTTTTTTCCTGTATATGTAGTTTACAAGTGCATAGCTGCTTTGCCGGTCATCTGCAATACAGCGGATCATCCAGGGTATGCGTGTTTCAGTGAATGTGGGGTCAGGATCTCCGGTATTAACCATGGGAAGTTCCACTTTCAGTGCCACACGCAAGGCAACATGTGAATTGACATCATCAATGGTACCTATAAAGGCCCAGACCTTCTCATCATTCATTTTTACTACCTCATTGGCAGCCGCACCCCAGAGTCCCACATCATTATGTGGCATGATTTTGAATGGCATACCCTTATACCCACCACGCTTGTTTTCCTCTTCTGCAGCCAGGGTAGCTCCCTGCAGCATCTGTATGCCCTGGGGAACCATCACCGAACCATCCAGCGGTCCAAGAACTCCGATTTTGATTTCCTTCAAGCCGGTTGGTTCAGGCTTTTCACGGCCTGCACCGGTGAAGTCCTGCACATCGTCGAAAAAATTCTTATACGCTTTCTGGAACTGACCATATGGAATCCATTCATCAGGTGTTTTGCCGTAGTTCTGCTTATCTTCCTGCCCTTGCAGCTCCAATACCGGAGATAGAATAAAAAGGGCTGAAACCAGGAGTTGAAGTATGCGTCTCATGATTGGTTCATTTTTATTATTTAATTTTTTCACCCCTACAAACACCTTTTGATGTTGCAAGCCAAATCTCGTCGCCCTGTGTATCGACACCAATTACAAAGTTATGTGAGATAGAAGTGGATGCATTTATTTCTTTTGTTTCGTCTCCGTTGGTTATCAGCACCTTACCCTTATAGTCATTTTCATTTCTCTGGTATCCTACCCAGGTCTCACCGTTAAAACTGCTTAATCCCAGGTCGGTACAAAGAAAAACAACAGGCCCGTCAGCCTTCAGGAAGTTAATGAAATTGCTGAGCAGCCCGCTATCATGGTCAAAATAACCTTTCCAGTGTGCACCGTCATAACGGCTTAATCCAAAGTAGGTTCCTACCCAGAGAATGCCATCGGCATGGGATACTCCTGTGGTAATATCATGAACAACCCCGTCGTCTGGGAATAAATCAATTTCCATTTCTCCATCCGGATCAACATAGTCCCTGAATTTTTCCGTACTGGTATTATATTCAATTACTCCGCCTCCCCAGGCAGCAATGAAGATCTTATTGTCCCCAGCACAAACCCCGTAAGTCCAGGGTTCATGCATGGGAGCATTCCTCTCGGTGTAGATCCCCCATGTTTTAGCATAAGTATCATAATGTCCGGCTCCCCCACCGGTAGCTACCCATACATCTTTTCCATCACAGATAACTGAATAGATCACATCGTTGGCCAGGCCGCTGTTGAATTGTGTAAATGTCTCGAATCTGCCGGCGGACCAACGGTTCAATCCCCCGAGTGTACCCAGCCAGACATCGCCTGTAAGCTCACTCACATCAATGGAAAGCACGCCCGGATGAGCCAGACCGTCTTCGACAGTATATGTACGCCACTCATTGTTCTCGTAAACGGCCAACCCTTTACTGGTGCCAACCAGGACCCTGTCACCGTCAATGCGCACGCAGTAAGCCTTATCAGCAGGCAAGCCATCCTTTTCGGTAAATGTTTTCCAGTTTCCGTACACAGGCATCTCCCCGGCATCAGCCAATATATTTTTCTCAAATGGGCTGGAACCAGATAAAGAAACAGACAACACTAATATGAATGAAATCTTGGCTCCCTTCCCTAAAACCATGTTTAAGCGCTTCATTTTCTTGAATTATTAATAATCGATATCGGCCTTATAGGTTTCAATATCAATGTCTTTGTAATATTTAGCATCCCGTAGAGATTTGAGGTATTCGACCAGGTCATTGAGCTCATCCTTCAGCATATCATTGGCCACACCGTGTTCATCCTCATCATTAAACCTGGTCCATATTTCTTCCAGTGTACCAGCCCGTCCATCATGCAGGTATGGTGCAGATTCATAAACGTTATTCAGCTGGGGTGAATCAAACAGCATGGGATCATCTGTATCCGCAAGAGTACCCACATCAGCCATCTGCATGTTGGTGAAATTGGGGGGAGGATGGCAGGTGACACATCGGTTCCCCTCAGGGATCTCATTACCGAAATTGTCCTGTGTCCTGTAATATAATTTCTTTCCCCTTTTCTGTGCTTTGGTCAATTCACCATTTGGATTGTGTCTCAGGTTGGGTGGATTTTTAATACCGGTGACTATGTAAGCAACAAGTGCGTCCAGCTCATCATAATCAAAAGCTTCGGTCCTGGTCAGGATGGTGGAGAAGCGCATACCGTCCTGTTTGTATACGCTTGAGTTTTTCCCGTTCCATTTATAGGGTGGAATATCCCCAATATCACGCAGGGTTTGCGTATTGGCCAGGTTCCTGCCCATATCTTTCCCCGCCATATTATACACCAGTCCATCTTCATGGGAATCAGGGTGGCATGTATAACAACCATATTGATTCTGAAATGTGCCTCCCGAATTATTAAAAATGCGGCGTCCCGCCCGGGCCACGGTTACCCTGGACGGGCCTCCAAGGTCAAGTGTTTTAACAGTCTCCAGGCTCTCGGTGCTGATCACTGCAATTCTGTCTTCCAGCCTCTCGGCTACATACAGGTATTTACCGTCGGGGGAAATTATCAGGCCCTTTGGGTTGGCACCTGTCGGGATGCGTTTCATTATGTAACGGTTGCTTATCCCAAGGTGATTTGCATAGGTGTCAAGCTCTTTAGGGGTAGATCCTGCCAGCAATGTCCGGATCGCATTAAGATCTATAGCGGATATAATATCCACCCCGGAATGGCTGATAAATGCCTTCTGTCCATCCGGTGTGATGACAATGTCAAATGGATCAGAGTAATATGCATTGGGTTCATCCGTGAGCAACTGGACCATCCTGCCCTCATTGCCCGTTTCAATGATACCTATTCCATGATTCATCATCCATCCCTTTTCGACCTGTATGGAAGGTATCAGGTTCTTGGGACGGACCAGCGTAGCCAGGACCATATCCCCCGAGGGTGTGAATGCCACATTCTCCATGATATGTGCATTTTCAAAGAGTTTGCGTTCCCTGACCCGTTGCCGGCCTGCATCAATTACGGTCATCTCGGTAACAGGTGGAGTAAGGTATTCTTTGGGAAGGGTCCTTCTGCTGGATACATAGAGAAGATCGCCTCCAGGGGAGATATCTGCCTGTACCGGGTTATTCCCTGCCATTAATCTTCGGACCTCAGAACCCGTCTGCAGGTCTATGAAGGATACTTCGGATGAATATGAATCCACAACAATTAAGAAGCGCTCATCCGGGCTGAGTACAAGTCCCGCCGGACCGCTTCCAGTTTGGAGTGTGTCAACAATTTTGGCCAGTGAAAGGTCAATCTCATAGATGTTATCAGCCCACTGGTTACTTACATATGCCGTATTTCCATCCCTTTTTAAAACTACGCTGTGTGGCCTTTCACCTACTTCTATTCTGTCCACTACTTTCTCCGAACCAATATCAACTACCAGTAATACATTCGCTTCCTGTGCCACTACGTATAAAGTCCCTCCATCTGACGAGATGGCCATATTGAAGGGTGATAGATAGTCAGCATTAATGGCATTCGCAATGAGCCCATCCTTCTGGGTATACAAGTGGCAACGAAGACAATTAAGGGGATGGTCTTCCGCGGCAGTAATATAGTTAACATGTTTTCGTGCCGCTTTTTTTCCCGGGACGAGGATCAGCAGACCGAGGACTATCAGCACAGAAGATAATATGATTATCTTGATATAAGTCCGCATGATTATTCAGTTTTTTCGTTTGCTGAACCCAGCGTGGTTTCCTGTGTACCCTCCACAGGGATGGAAACCGGTTGTTTTTTCACTGATAAAGGTACAAAATTCTTTGGCACCAGCTCTGGATCTTCATGGCATCCGACACAGCCACGGCGTTCAAAGGGGCGGACCCACAGCCAGCCGGAAGGCCCGTTTACTACCTGCTTTTTATCATCCAGGGTCTGAATCCGGAACGGGGTATCAGCCAATACATTCAGATAGAAAGAACCGTCTTCCTCTACGGGTACAATTCCCATACTTTCATCCAGGCCAAGTACCTCTATCATACTTGCTTCAACTGCTTCAGCAAGATTATCATATGGTTTGGCTGTGACATTGATGTCCTGGCAGAAAAGCTGTCCGGTTGATTCCGCTTTATTGACTTCATCAGGAAGGTGCCTGGGCCTTGTATATGCCTCGACCAGGACAGGCTCAACTATATGGTAATCAGCATAATCAATAATAGCATCCCCCATGGATCCATCCTCTACAGAGAAGGTGTAGAGTCCGGCTGTCTCTGTTTCTGAAGGCTGGTATGAAACCAGCAGATCTCCCGCCGATAATGAAGTCACCGAATAAAAACTTCCGGGAATCTCCGAAGTGTGATTCACTTTGGAATACAGGGGCCGGTTCTGGTGCACAGAAACCAGGTCAGTTTTATGATCCTTACCAGTTTCCCACTGGGTGAAATATACATTACCATCGAGGGTCTCGTACGCCTGGCTACCCAGCATGCTGCTTTCAGTTCCCTTATAGAAGAGTTCAGCTTTGGTGCCATTGGGTCTCATGGCCAGGTACATCATATCCCCTGTTTCAGGATACAACTGCCTGCTGAGCATTAAGATCCGGCCATCCCTGAGTATGGTGGCAGGGTGATCAAGGTGAGGTTGAAAAGTGATCCGGTTCAGATCTGTTCCATCCAGGTTCATGGTAAAAAGGACAGCCGTTGATCCGTAACCTTCATTGGGCATAATCCGGCTGAAAACAAGTCGGTCCCCGGGCAGATAAGCCGGACCCGAACATGATTCTTCAAAATCAGTGATTTTCCTGCTGTTACCATTTTTTAGATCCATTTCCCAGACCTGCCATGTATCTTGTTCTTTTTCCTGTGCCAGGAAGAGCATGTGTTTTGCGTCATAGGAAATTTCGGGGGAACAGGCTGAATAGAAATCATCCGTCAGGATTGTTTCAGATCCTGCCAGATCATCCATGTCCAATCCTACTATTTGAGCTTCAGGGTATTGGTGGGTGAATGCTTTCTTATGGAAGTTCAACTGGTCAGCGGGGACACGGGTAAAGATGACCATGCCTTCGGAGGCCAGGTTGCCACATGAAATCAAAAAAGTGCTCAGCAGTCCGGTTCCAACCAGGTAAACAGCCAATATTATTGATCTTCTGAGATTCATGGTTTAGTCGATTCTGATTCTTTAAGGGTAATAAGCTGCCCTGCTTTAATATTTTCAAGTAACTGAATGCGGCCAGAAGGCCATTTGACCTCGATGCTTTCAACCATATCACTTTCGCCCAGGCCAAAATGCATCCTTGGATCGTTCTGGGAAAGGTAACCACTTGAGCTTTTCTTCTGCGCCACCTGTATCAGTCCCCCGGCACTGACCGTAACACTGGCCCCAACTCCATCCCTGTTGCTGATTTCACCGATCAGATGCAATGTTATCCAGTTATTCAGGTTTCCCTTATTGTTCCGGAGCAATGCCCCGTGATCATTCAGGTTTACAATATAGGCATCGATGTCTCCATCGTTGTCATAATCCCCAAAGCAAGCCCCCCGGCCCACCATTTCTTCCTGGAAATACGCACCCATTTCTGTTGAAACATCAACAAACTTTCCGTTTCCTGTGTTTTCAAATAACTGGTCCTCCTGTCCGTATAAGTGTTTCAACTCTCCATTTACCTTGAATAAATCGAGATCCCCGTCATTGTCATAATCCAGGAAAGATGATGCCCATCCCACAAATTGTCCACAAGCCACCGCAATTCCCGCATTGTAGGACATTTCAGAGAATACCCCATTACCTTCATTCTTATAGAGGGAACAATAAACATCATCCGACACAAACAGGTCTATGAGTCCGTCGTTATCATAATCAGCAAAATCGACTGACATGCTGATGGTAGCCTCTCCAACCTGGTTAAATGCGACCCCTGACATAATACCCCTATCTTCAAATTTTTCACCTCCTTCATTGTGGTAGAGGTAGTTTACCATGTGGTCATTGGATACGAAAATATCGGTAAACCCATCATTGTCGTAATCTGCAGCTCCAACACCCATGGCTCGGCCATCTGTGTTGAAGACTCCCATTTCAAGTGTAACATCTTCAAAGGTCCCGTTTCCCAGGTTGTGGTAAAGCACATCTGACTGTCCTTCGTAAGCCATAGGCCCGGGAAATCCATCCGGGGCATAATAATAATTATATTGAGGGTCGAACTCTATATAGTTCCCGACATACAGGTCAAGTAAACCATCGTTGTCATAATCAAACCATACAGCTCCCACGCTGCACTCATTTCCACCAACGTTGGTGCTACTGGTTACATTGGCAAAGGTTCCGTTGCCATTGTTCCGGTAGAGTACATTGGGACCGTGATTGCTGATATAGATATCAGGAAACCCATCATTGTCGAAATCTCCAATCGTCATTCCCATGCCATAACCCCTGTCACCAACCTGCGCTTTTTTTGTCACATCTTCAAACGTTCCATCCTGGCGATTTCTGTATAGGCGGTTTTCCGAAGTTGTGACTGGCTGTTGATCTTCATTCATACTTAAATTCTCAGTATAATTACCGTTGCACATGTACAGGTCGAGATAACCGTCCTGATCGTAATCCAGGAAGGCGGCACCTCCACCTACAGATTCAACGAGATTGCTTAAATGATCATCTCCAATAGTGTGTACAAAATCGATACCGGAATACTTGAGTATCTCCTGGTAGAAGTCCTCTGATTCGGGTGCTGTCGTATTCGAACCTGATGGCTTGTTTCCTGATTGGCATGCCATGAAAAAAAAGCCATGCAATAGAACGAGTATAATTGGAATATTTCTTTTTGACATAAAAATGTGTTTTAACATTTTAAGCAGGGAGCAAAATTAATAAATTAGGTTTGTTTTCTTTATGCTTAACAAAACAATCAGGACTTACCTGACTGGTCATCCCGGCAGGAACATGTAATGGGCGGATATGTTTTTTGGTGCAGATTCATCTGAGATAATCTTTTCTTTCTCATTTCCAGGCATATACCACATGAGGAAAAGTTATCAATATCCCAGAGGTCGGCAAAAACAGGACCAGCTTTTTGCTTTATCCCATATTCAATGACCCTTTCCAGTGATTTGATGTCCGGTTCTTCAAAATATTTTTCCCCCTTTAATACATCCAGTGCACCGTTCCCTGATCTTACAGGAATAACAATGCAAGTTGCCACGCCCACACTGAAAGCATAATCAATTGATTTTTTAGCCCAGAGGATGCCTTCCGGTTCAGACAGAAAGGGAGGGCGCAGCAGGATGAATGCACGGCTTGTGATCCCATGGGAGGCCAGGTAGGTGACTGAATGCTCGAAGTCAGCCAGGTCCATGTTTTTATTAAGTCCAGGAAGTATATCCGGGTGAATCGTTTCAAGTCCAATGGCTACCTGTAAAGCTGGTTTAATCAGCTCCTGGAACTGCAGGGTCTTTTCACCTAAAAAAAACGGATGGCTTTCTACGGTAACAGTATCAAAATCTTCAATCAGCGATGCAATTTCCCGGTAATCATCTACAGGTATGGCCTTATTATCAAAAAAGCTGCCACTGTTGTAAAGTTTCAGATGCCTTGAAGGGGGTAAGCTGGAAAGGGCAAATTTGATTTGTTCCGGGATGGCTCCATGTGGGACAGGTTTATCTGTCGTGTTTTTCCAAAGATCACACATCAGGCAGCGGAAAGGGCATTCGTTATTCGTTAACAGAATGGTTGAAACATCTTCAATAAGTCCGGGTTTCCTATATTCTTTTTCCACGAACCAGGCATAAGGCCTGTATGGATCAACTGGGTTCTTTTTTCTACGGTGAGAAAAAACCCATTGATTGTCAATTGGATAATCTACAGATCTACTCATAGATCGCCAGGAATTCCTTTCGGTAGTCGATTTCTTTTTCTGGGAAGTGATCATTAAAGGTATCCATCGAGCTTACTCCATGCTGGAAGCGCCTTTTTGTGAAAACCGGCATTTCCATCCCTGTGACAGCTTTAACACCACTTGATACTACCCTGCCTTTAAGTTCATAGAGTTTTTCATGATCCCATTCCGTAAGTTCAATAAAAGGTATGCCTTCGGCAATTTCAATGACATTTTCAAGTGTATAGGGACTGAAAGCCGCAAACCCGAGTCTGTCTGCTGGAGTGTAAGTACGCATATAGCCCCTGCTCAATCCCCCGGAATAGGTTAAGGAGTGTTTCATCTTGTCAACACCCCAGCCTTCATGGTATAACATTAAATTATTCAGCACAGATCGAATGGTCAATTCTGGATTTTCTTCAATCGGATAATCCTTAAGGTTTTCATCACCGCCATCACCGTCAATGATGTATTTCCATTCAGGATAGCGGGAGCGGATACCTTCAAGTACTGCCAGGTTCATTGTGGCAGCCTGTATATCCAGCGGTTTGTAGTCTTCCACCACCTTTATGGTTTTCTTCCAGTCCAATGCTGATGATTTGATAAGGATGGGTTCCAGAAAAAGTTCCAGTCCCAGGTCTTGCAGGAATGTCCGGGCCTGTTTCAGATCTTCACCATGGTCATCCACACTCAGGGTGAATGCTTTTAACCTTGAGGGGCTCTCTCCAAGTTCCAACAGGGCCTTATAAGTCAGCACAAACACCGACCCGCTGTCAATGCCTGCAGAAAAAGTAACCCCAATGGGTCCCGTTTTTGCCCTGAACCTCAGCCATTTTTTAATCTCCTCATATAAAACGCCAATATAATTTCGGCCAATGGTTTCAATATCAGCATTTTTGAACCTGTTCCGTTCAGGTGTAAAAAAACGTCTATATACCGGACTTGGATCGGGACAGCCAAGTAATTCGATGCTTGTGACATGGTGTGCAGGAGCCATCCTTGTATAGGAAGGGTGAAACTGATCCTCCAGTCCTTCCTTTTTCAGATATGTATGGATCTGGTCAATGCGATCAGCAATTACCAGGCAGGGACCGTCCTTCAATTTGGCAATAAAAAAACGCAGGGGGCGCCCGATGGATCTTGCCAGGTGTATTTTCTTTCCTTCCTGTGCCACCAGGGCAAATTGACCATCAATCTTTCGTACAGCCCGGGCATCTCCAGTTTTGATCAGTTCAATTGCTTCCTCCCGGGACATGTTATATATATTATTCTTTTCTGGATTGGTCAGATCCACCACACGGTTTACATATTCATGATTCATCTTTATCTATGATTTTATTTTAGCTGTAAAGTAAGAGATTTTCGGGATAATTTAATTCCCGTGGACCTATAGATGTTTGCCATTCCCCGACCTTTGTCTTCCTGTTAATTGTATAAAATACATCTGGTCACTTTTTGGAAAAGTCCTTCCGAATTGCGGTTTCAAAAACTTTCCAATGTTCATCTGTCATTCTGCCAGGAGTGAACAAACATATCCCGGCTGCTCCATTTTCAATAGATTCACGGATGGCGTCTTCCAGCTCTTCAGGAATCAGGCCATGCCCTTCGGGATCTGGTTCATCGGCCTTATTCTCAGGTCTTGGACAGATAAACAGGCCGCTGAACAGAGGTTTCTGGTTGTTGAGGGCAGTCACTCCTTCATTACTGACCTCGCCAACCCATTCTGTACCTTTCAGATAAAAATCATTGTAGTTCATCGGATAGAATGCATCAATATTCCACTTGTCCCATTCCTGTCGAACGATTTTCCTGGCAATGGAATTCGGACCCGGGAATACGGCAGCGTTGATCTCTTTGCCCTTGGCGTGGACCATATCCGCTAATCGGTTTACGATACTGGTGATCAGATCATAGCGGTATTGTTTCCATTCCTCTACCTGTGAAGGATCCTCCACGGATTTGATATCAATTCCTGTCTTTTCTTTGAATCCATTCACGCAAAAATCACAATAACAATAATCGAATTGAGGGTATTCTCGGTCCATCACAAGCTTGTATTTCGCCCATAGTCCTTCAGCCAGGATCACATCTGGGAACCGGATATAATCCAGATGAATGCCATCCACTTCTGGAAGATTCGCAATGCTGCCATATAACGCTGCGAGAAACTGGTATACTTCCTCCCGGTTAGGGCATAGGAATTTATAATAATCTGCATAGGCAGGTTTGGTATATGCAGATTCTCCCAGGCCATTGAGTGCATATAACTCCGGGTTCAGTTTTGGGTTTTCAGCCTGTATCAAGGCTGGGATCCAGGTATGGAATTCCAATCCCACTTCTTTTGCAATCCCGCCAACCCGCTTGTAGGTTTGTGGATCATGGCCTCCATTGTACATGAGACCAATAATTCCCTTGTTTTTCAGGTCCATAAAGTCCGCTTTAATCTCTTTGTTGGTAGCCTGGTTAGGCCCTCCCATCCAAGCATAAACTGGGACTTTTATTTCTGACAAGGCTCCGGTTTTGGCTTTATCTTGTGAATCGCTTTTTTTATCAGCAGAGGGATTACAGGCGGCAAGCAACAAAAATGACAAAATGGTGAAAAGTTTGTTCATGACTTATCCGGATTAGTAAAATTATCTTTCTACAAAATAAGGAGAGTTTCGGACTTGTGCAATGTGTGGTGATTTCCAGGTTATTCAGGTTTCATATCAATAAGTTTAAAAGTCCTCAGGAAAATGTCGAAATTGCTGCTTCCAGACAAATGATCCAGTATCCCCGCTTCCAGTTTCTTCGCCTCATTTTCATTCATTTTGTATTTCGCCAATACCCATTGTACTTGAGGTGAAGAAGAACCACCTGAAATTCTCCAATCCCTCAAGGAATCCTGTTTGATTTCCCAGTCTTTTATTAGCGCTTCTGATGCTTGTGGTATCCCCTGGGTATCAAAAACACGGGTGGCTATGTAAATATTTGCAGGGTCCCTGGTGTCGCTCCAGTGTTTACGGGAGAAATCAATGATATGCTGATAATAGTTGTCGGCTGCTCCGCTGTTCCCTAGTTGCAT
>RCNC010001344.1_pt1 | contig 16478 bp, 13 predicted proteins | sample 2041301 | NCBI WGS metagenome assembly RCNC01 (sample SAMN09708231, study PRJNA481090) | Marine sediment metagenome, whole genome shotgun sequencing project. | biome: marine sediment; feature: ocean; material: sediment; isolation source: Sewage treatment plant 13A marine sediment (STP13A) ... | reverse complement strand
GAATCCACCGGGTCCTGGTCCAGGTCGAGGCTCTGCACCACATAGAGTTCACCCACCATCCCCTTCCTTCCCGCGGGCAGGACGTCTTCCATCTTCCCCCAGAGGCTCGTGTAGATGCTGTAGGTGAGGAAGTTCCTGCTCACGAGCATGTCCAGGCCGTCCATGATGACCGGGAAGGGATCGGATGTGATCTCGTGGATATACTGATACCCGACCTTGGGCCGGATGATGTGGAAGAGCCGGTAATCTCCCCACTGAAAGCCCCTCCCCACGGTGCCCTCTGCCTCGGCCCCGGTCTCGAGCAAGGTTCGGTGTTGGCTTCCCTCGCCCCCGAAGCTGTCGCCCACGTACTGGGAGAGGATCTCACGGATGCCCACTCCCCCCTTGAGGGCGAGGCCCGGCGCCGGGCTGAGGAGAACCAGCCCCTGCGGGAAGATCTGCTGCCGCCACCTCTTGTCCCCCATTTCATCCACGAAGTGGACCGCGTCGGAGCGCCACCCGAGAGACAACCAGGGAACCCCGACCGGCCTGCGCACATAATCCACGTGCACGCTGGGCAGAAGCTGCGGGACCTTGTCGCCCCCGATCTCGGCGACCACGTCGGAGAAATTTCCTTCCAGGGTCGTGTGGAAATTTCCCTTGTGGAACCCAACGATCCCCCGACTCTCGAGGATGCGGTCCGAAGGGCTCGCAACCTCCCAGGGAAAGTCTTCGGTGTAGTCATTGTCGGAGACGACCTTCAGCTCCAGCTTGTCGTAGAACGAGGAGGAGAGCTTCTGGATGTGTTCCGCCCGAAGACCGTAACGGAACTCGTCCACCTCCATATCGTAGAGCATGCTGAGATTCCACTGCCCGGCCGTGTCCTTGCTCGGTCGGTAGCGGAACTCCATGCCGGGCTTGGCGCCCCTCTTGGTGAGGCCTTCGAGGACGAAGGTAGCATCGTAGCTCGCGTTGATCGCCCAGTAGTAGGGAAGCAGGAACTCCCAGCCGTTGCTTCCGGACGAGCCGATCCCGGGCACGAGGAAACCGGATTCACGGTCCATCTTAACGGGCAGATAGCCGCTGGGAATATAGAGGACCGGCACGCCAAGAATACGGAAAGTCGCCTTCTTGACCTTCGCGTACCCGCCCAGGGTGATCTCGCCCTCACGGGCCCTCATCTCCCAGGGCACCCGGTCGCCGGGGTCAGGGCAGCGGCAGGTCGTGAAGCTCCCACCTTGGACCGCGTAGGTATCCTGACCGGTCTTCTCCAGCAGGTCGCCACGGATGTAGTACCCTGTCTCCTCGAACAGGAGTTCGCCCTCCTTCAGGCTCCCGGTCTGCGTTTCCCAGTGATACTGCAGTTCCTCGCAATAAAGGATATCTCTCCCCTGAAGGAGCCGGACCCGTCGCCTGGCGTAGCTCGTCTTGTCGTCCAGATCGAGAAAGACCTCCTCCGCCTCCAGAATGGCGCCCTCGTAGAAGATCCTCACGCCCCCTGTGGCGGTCCCCGACATACTTCGTTGATCGAAGGTGAGCGAGTCTGCCTTCACCCGGACGGTATCCGGCGGAACGGGCCGCTCCTGCTCCGCTTCTTGAGCCTCCGCAGTCCCCCTGTCCGAAAAACCGAGGGGATGCACTGTCAAGGAAAAAGACAGGAACAAAAAGAAGATGAGGTATTGTGCTCTCTTGAAATTCGAACGTCTCAATGTCTCAAACATGTTTGGGATCTTGGTCATTCGATATGGGGCATTCCTTCGCCTTCTTCAAGAATTCAGCCAGACGTATCGGGTCCTTCTTGCCCGGCGCAGTCTCCACACCCGAAGAAACGTCCACGGCATAGGGTCGGACGGTCTCGATCGCATTCCGGATGTTCTCGCAGTTCAGTCCGCCCGCCAGGATGATTCTGCCAAACCTTTTCGCCTCCCGGGCAACCTCCCAGGAGAAGGTCTTGCCCGTCCCCCCGGGGCTTCCCTCGACGAAGGCGTCCAGCAGGATGGCATCGGTTCGGTAGCGGTCGATCTCAGGGGGGAGCCGGGCGTCTCTTACGCGAAAGGCCTTGATCACCTTCACACGAAACTGATCGCAGAACTCCGGCGTTTCGCTGCCGTGCAGTTGGACCGCCGTCAGGGAGCACGCCGCCGCGATGGAATCGATCTCGCTGGACGGGCAGTCCACGAACACACCGACGGAGGCGACGAAAGGGGGAAGGCCGCGAATGATCTCTGCAGCCTCCGGCGGAGGTATGTAGCGAGGGCTCTTCGGGTAGAAGATGAACCCGACCGCGTCCGCACCCAGGTCGGCCGCGCGAAAGGCATCCTCCAACGTCGTGATCCCGCACACCTTCACGCGTGTCATGTCACAAGCTCTCTGAGTTTCTCCTCCGGGTCGGTTGCCGTCATCAGGGCCTCGCCCACGAGGAATGCCTTCACACCCTCGGATTCGAGAGACCGCACCTGCTCCCGGTCCCGGATTCCGGATGCGCTCACCACGACCACGTCGGACGGGATCCGAGGCATGAGACGCCGGGTCACGGCGAGATCCACCTTGAAGCAGCTCAAGTCCCGGTTGTTAATCCCCAGCAAGCGGGTGCCCTGTGCAAGGGCCCGCTCCAGATCCGCCTCGTCGTGCACCTCGACGAGCGCCTCCATGCCCACCTCCCGGACCTTCTTCAGGAGGTCCGCGAACTGGCCGTCTTCCAGGATCCGCATGATCAGGAGCACGGCGTCCGCACCGGAGGCCCTTGCCTCAACGACCTGGTACGGGTCGATCAGAAAATCCTTGCGAAGCAGGGGCAGGTCCACGTGTCCCCGGATCCGGGCGAGGTCGTCAAGGGATCCTTTGAAAACCCTCTCGTCCGTCAGGATGGAAATCCCGATCGCCCCTGCACGCACGTAGCGCCCCGCCCAATCGACAGGGTCCAGGTCATCCCTGAGGACCCCCTTCGACGGAGAGGCCCGTTTGATCTCGGCAAGGATCCGATGTGCGGGGCCATGGGCGTCCGTGATCCTCTGTATCAGAGACCGGGGAGAGTCCATGCGCCCGGCCTCTTCCTCCAACACCTCCACACGCCGGCGGCCCTTGGCCTCCCTGACCTCACCGCGCTTGTGGGCAAGGATTTCCTCGAGCATATTTCCCTGTCTTCCGCTATTCCCCATTCTCGTCCTCGGTGTCACCCTCGTTGTCGGTTGCAATCGCAAGCCGCGGGATCCCGGCCTGCCTGGCCGCGTCCATCAGCTCTACAGCCTGCCCGTGCCTGGCGTCCTCATCCGCCTCGAGCACGAACAGAGAGACCTTGGACTTCCTCTGCAGCCTCCGCAGGGTCTCGAACAGATCGTCCCGCGCCACTTCTTCATTGTCGAGATAGATCTTTCCCGCCTCCGTCAAGACAGCCTTCATGGTCTTCTTGTCTTCCGCGATCCTCTCGGACTGGGCCCGCGGCAGGTTCACCGACAGGCCCGGGTGCACCCGAAAGGTCGTGGAGACGGCGAAAAAGATCACCAGCAGAAACATGACATCGATCAGCGAGGTCAGGTTCAGGACAGGCTCGCCTTCCTCGTCCGAACCCTTCCTTTTGAAGTTCATGTCTCTTCCTCTCCGCCTCCCGGGGCCGATGTGGGCAGAAGGTTCAACAGGTAGGTCGCGTACTCTTCGAGCATGTGCATGAACCGTTCGGCGCGGGCCGCGAGATATCGCTGTCCGAGGAAGGTCGGGATGGCCACAGTCAGGCCCGCAGCGGTCGTGATGAGTGCCTCGGAGATTCCGGTGGCAAGGCTTGCGGGATTCCCCACGCCCTCGACCGAGATCGTACCGAACACCTTGATCATCCCGCTGACGGTTCCGAGCAGGCCCAGCAACGGAGACACGGAGGCGATCGTGTGGAGGAGGCCGATGTACTTCTTCAGCTCCAGGTCCTCCGCCTTTCCTCTTTCCTCCATGTTCTCCTTGATGAGATCCCGGGAGTTGCCATACTGCTGGAGGCCGGCAAAGAGAATCCGGGCGAGAGGGGACGGGTGCTGCTGACAGTAGGTCCGTGCCTCCGGAATCATCTTCTTCTTGAGGAAGTTCTCCAGTTCCCGCAGCGACTCTTCCGGAAGAATGAGGTCCCTGCGCAACACCCAGAGTCTCTCCAGGAATGTACCCAGGGCGATGACAGAGAAGACAAGAATCGGGGCCATCATAATGCCGCCGCGAACCAGCCAATCCAAGGGTCTCTCCTTTGTGCTCAAGGACGCTGGACGACGAGTATAGTCGTCCAATGGGGGCTTTTCAACGAGAACGCAAGAGACGCTTCCATTGCTTCTCGAAGACGGGTCGGTCGAAACGTTGCGCCCACTCGCGAATGCCCGGGGGATCGAAGCGGTCCTCCACAGACTCGAAACACGCAATCGCCTCTGTAAGCGCCTTTGCGGTAGGCTCCTGGAAGAAGATTCCGGTGCATCCCCTCTCCCATGAACCCTTGTCCGTTCCCCCCGCCTCTTTCACCGAAATCCCACGAACCGACTCCAGCACGCCTCCTCTCCCATAGGCGATGATCGGCCTGCCCGCTGCCTGCACCTCCACCGGAACGAGCCCGAAGTCCTCTGTTCCGGGGAACAGGAGGGCGCGGCAGTTGGCATAGAGTTCACGGACCTCTGCGTCGGATCTCCACCCCAGCCATTCCACGTTGCCGAGCCTTCCACGCCTCGACTTCGCGGCCTCCCCTGCCGGGGCATGGCCGACAATCTTCACGTGACGGTCGAGATCACGGAATGCCTCGAGCACGATGTCCAGTCGCTTGTATGGGGCGTTCGCGGAGACCACCAGATAGAAATCCTTCTCCGGCGACGGAGCGACCTCGTACTGCGACCACTCCACCGGGGGGTAGATTACCTGCGCCTCCCGTCGATAGTACTTCCGGATCCTGTCGGCCACGAACCGGGAGATGGCAACGAATTCGTCCACCCGATTGCTGGCCGCCACGTCCCACACACGCAGGTAGTGGGCCACGAGGCGGGTGAGCACTCGCGGTGCCGAGGTTCGACCGCCCTTGCCGAAGTAGAAGGGATACTGGTCCCACACGTAGCGCATCGGCGTGAGACAGTAGCAAATGTGGCGGCTCGTGGGGCCGGGGATCACCCCCTTGGCCGCACAGTGGCTGATGCTTACGATCAACGGGTAGGCGTGGAGGTCGAACCCTTCCGCAGCCAAAGGAAAGAGGGGCAGGAGGTATCGGTAGTAGCGGCCCACCCCCGGAAAGGCCTGCAGGAAAGAGGAACGGGGTCCGTGGGACTCGATGACCGGGTCCACGGTCCCCTCAAGGTGCAACAGGGTGAACAGATCGGCCCGGGGCAGGAGCTCGCACAGGACCTTCAGGCACTTCTCCCCGCCCCGCATCCCTGTCAGCCAGTCGTGCACCAGGGCGGTTCGGTTCGCGTCCGGGCTATCGGGGACTTTTTCGAAGAGAGGTTCTGTTTTCACGGTTCAGGATCACGCCGATCGGGAGTTCGTGAGGGGGCCGAAGTCGTCCTGTTGAAACTGCAAGGCACACAACTCTCGGTACAGGCCTTCCTGCTGCATGAGCTCATCGTGTTTTCCAATCATCGAGATACGCCCATCCTCGAGAACAACAATCTTGTCGGCGTTCCGGATCGTCGAGAGCCGGTGCGCGACCGCCACGGTCGTCCTTCCCTCCATCAGGTTGTCGATCGCCTTCTTGACCCACTGCTCGGACTCGGCGTCCAACGAGGAGGTGGCCTCATCCAGGATCAGGATGGAAGGGTTTCGCAAGATGGCCCGAGCGATGGTGATCCGCTGACGTTCACCGCCGGAAAGGCGGGCACCGCGGTCCCCCACCCGGGTCTTGTATCCCTCGGGCAAGTCGAGGACCCGGTCGTGGATGAACGCCGCCCGGGCAGCCTCGATAATTTCCTCATCCGTAGCATCCAGCCTTCCGTACCGGATGTTCTCCTCCACGCTCGTGTCGAACAGGAACGGGTCCTGGGTCACGACGGCGATGTGGCGCAGCAGCGAATCTCGGCTGAAGGTCCGGATGTCCGCGCCGTCGATGAGGATCCTCCCCTCCGTGGGGTCGTAGAAACGGGGGATCAGGTCGCTCAATGTCGTCTTTCCGACGCCGGTCTTTCCCACCAGGGCGACGGTCTGCCCTTTTCCGATTCTGAGATTGATGTCCTTCAGGACCTTCTGCTCACCGCCGTAAGAGAAGGAAACGTTTTCGAGACGGATCTCTTTTTGGATGTCGGTGAGAATTTCGGAGCCCTCCTGCCCCGGCGTCTCCGCCTCGAGATCCAGGATCTCGGTCACCCGCTGGATTCCGGCCATCGAGTCCGAAATCTTGTTGTAGGATCTGGAGAGATTCTTGATCGGACGATACAGCGTGGTTGCCAGGGCCAGGAACGCCACCAGCACGGGCAGTGTGAGACCGAGCATCTCCTTCATGATGGCGTAGATGCCTACCCCAATAAACATAATGTAAGTGAAGTTGTTGAACAGCTCGGTGACGCTCTTGCTCGTCTCATCGGTCTTCACCACCTTCATCTCTCTGCGGAAAAGTTCGTCGTTGACCGCTCGAAAGCGACGGCTCTCTGTCTCCTCCATCCGGAAGGCCTTCACGATCTTGATGCCGCTGAACATCTGAAGCATGGAGCCCATCTGGTCCCCGATCTTCATCTGTCGCTTCATGCTCCTCTTCCGAACCTTCTTTCCGAACCGGACGATCAGGAGCACCAGGGGGGGCAAGAGCCCAAAGATCACCGCGGTCAGCTGCCAGCTCAGGTAGATCATGGCTCCGACACCTACCAGGAGCGTGAGGGACTCCTGAATGAGTTCTCCGAAAAGGAGTCGAAAGCTCTCCGCGCTCCTCCCTACGTCGCTGTTCAGTCGGGCGAAGATCTCACCCTTTCGGGCTCGGGTGTGGTAGGCCAGGGGCAGCTGGAGGAATTTATCGCAAAGATCGCACTGGAGGTCGCGCACCATCCGGGCCACCACATAGGAAGAGCCGTATCCCTTTACGAAGGCCATCAACGGGATCATCCCGACCACGGCCAGGGCGATGCCGATCAGAAGCACGAGCTTCTCCTCCAGGACTGCGGCCAGCTTCTCCCGCTCCGCGGCCAGCTGCTCATCCGAGACCTCCCCCTTGATCTGCGAAAGGTCCAGAGACCCGAGGCCGGGCATATCGCGCATCTCGGTCGCCGGGATGATCACCTCCTCGAGAAAGGGCTTGATCATGTATGCCCTTCCGGTGAGACTCACGGAATAGATGATCATACACAAGATCGTGAGCAGGATGATCCTCCAGTAGGGCAAGCCGTACCGCAAGCTCCGCTTGAGTCCGTAGACTATTCCGATCGTGTATTCACTTTCCGGTTCGCTCATAGATTCAACCTTGTTTCTTGAGGCCACCCATGGTCTGTCCTCAGCCTCGGGCGTAATTGATCATTGGACAACTGTCACCCCTCATCCTACGTCTGTCCCCGCGCCGGCGCCTATGGGCCCATCAGGTTTGCCGCCTCCTGCTCGCACCAGGTGAAGATCTCTCCACACACCTTGGATTCGGGCAGAAAAGCGTTCAGCTCATCGGTCGAGGCGAATTCCCGTCCGCTGATCTCCTTGCAGTTCAGGCTGCCGAAGGCCTTCTCGAACCGATCGGCGAGGTAACGGGACCGGGCAAATGCCTCCTTCGGAAGATCTTCGACAGGCCCCCCGGCGAACGTCTCGTGCTTGACCAGGTTTCGATGCCCGACCACAAAGGCCTTCACGATGCTTCCGAAGCCCATCGAATCCGGATCGATCCCGTATTCCAGGCCGAGCCCCAGGATCGCACCGAGGAGCCCGCCGCAGACGGCCCCACTCAATGCCACGCCTCCACCAAGCCCTGTGCACGCCCAGCCTACAGAGTTCTCCTGCCTGCCCGACCGGGCAGCCAGCGCCTTGAACACGGTGTAAGCGCAGTGGGGCTCCGTCGGCCCCCCGGGCATACCCTTGTCGAAACGAAGAGCGAGACCCCTCTTCTCCGCGGTCCGGCGAACCTCGTCGTTTACGCAAACGAGGGCGTCGCCTATGTGCTGAAGGCATCTTACCAGCTTGTCCCCCGGGAATAAATACGACAGGAGCCCTCTGAGTGTTCCGAAGTCAGCTCCGACGCGTTCGTAGCAGAGGCTCGTGCCAAAACGACCTTCGAACCATTTTCTGTACGTGATCGAGGCCTCGTAGATGTCCTGCTCCAACTGCTGAGGATCTTGCCCCGGAAGGGAGGACAACAAGGCGCCCACACCGAGCACCCCGCCGCTGACCACGCCACAGGTCGAACCACAGCCCACACACCCCCCTTCGAAGTTGGTGGCAGCCCGCATCAGGACCGGGTCCGACCTCTCCGAGGTCGAAGCCAGGGTCATCAGCGTGGCCTGTGCGCAATTCGAAGCATAGACGAGGTTCTGTCTCGCCTTCCGGCGGATTTGACTCGGTTTGCTGATCTTGTTCATTCGATTTGCTCCTCCTTCCGACCTGCTCGAGGCCTATTCAACGCCGAAACAGTGCGGGGTTCAATTCTCGCGCCTTCTCGACGACTTCTCCGGCCTCTATGTCTTGCATACAAACGTTGTCCCTACATTTTCGTTGATTCCGGGTGCCATAGCAAGGCTGGCAAGGCAGGGAGTGCCGCAGCACCGTCCCCACCGGTTCGGGCGGAAAGGGCCGTGTCTCGTCGAACCGCGTGGGGCCATACAGGCCGACAAAGGGAACCCGAAGGGCTGCGGCCATGTGGAGTGGCCCCGTGTCCGTGCTCACGAAAAGAGAGAATCGTTCAACAAGGGCTGCGGCCAGGACGAGATCAGTCCTTCCGGCCGCGTCGGCCAGCCGAAAGTCCGGCGCCACGTTTCGCAGCCGACCTGCAATCCGGTCGTTTGCCTGTCGGTCCTGGGGGCCTCCGAACAACACGAACTGGAGTGAATCGTTCTCCTGGTGCATCTCCCTGACCAGTTCTTCCCACCGCCCTTCAGGCCAGCAGCGCAGATCGGTTCGCCGGAATTTCTTCCTCCACATCTTCCTGGCCTGATAGCTGTTTCCCGGGTGGAGCCCAATGAGCGGCGCTTCCGGGTCGAGCCCCAGAGAGACGAGAAGCTCTTCGGCGCGTCCCGCATCCCCAGGGTTCACGACGAGTTCCGGATGGCAGATGTCTCTCGGCACCAGGCCGGCATCCCACAGGGGGCGCTGGTACCGGACCGGGTTCGGCTGGTTCGACCGGAGCCCTTCCTGGTCATCCATCCGGCCGACGATCATCTTCCGGTCCGCGTCGATCGCGCTCAACAGGGGCAGGAAGCGCGGGTTTGTCTCCATCAGGTAGGCCAGCTTGTAGGACCGCCGGTTGAGGTCACGCAGCAACGCGAGCCACCAGGGGTGCAACCGGAACGGGATCTTGCGGAAGGGCAGGCAGTAGGCCTCCGTGACGGACGGGATCATCTTGAACAGATCCCCCAGGCCCGCCGCCGCGAGAAAATCGACTTCCATGTGCGGGGCGTATTTCTTCAAGAGGAGGGCAACGCTCGACGCGTGAAGGGTATCGCCCATTGCCCCGAGGCGTATCAGCAGGGCCCTGTCAGTCATCCCCGCCTCGCCCGATCTTCCGGAGCCCCCTGGACAGCCTCCAACCCGCTCGGTGGTAGCGAAGCAACCACATGTCTTTTCGCATCACTTCTTTGCACACGGTGAGAAGTTCCAGGTCTTCCCCGCAGTAAGCCCTGACAAAGGCCACGATGTCTTTCATCCCGATCAGATCCTTCAGATACCCCTGCTTGTCCATAGACCGGTAGAGCCGGACGAGGTTGCGGATCCGCATCCTGGAACCGAGCGGCTTGATCACCCTGGCTCGATCCAGATCGATGACGTAGCTGTTCACGCCACACTCGGTGATCTGGACCAGGATGTTCTTCAGGTTCAAATCGGCGTGGTACAGGCCTGCCCGATGCATCCGCTGGAGAAGGAGCGCCACACTCCGGATGATCTCCTTTCCCTGTCCGACCGTCCACCCTGCCCCCGTCCGGGCCGACTTCAGGTATTCGTCCAGGTCTTCCGAGGCCTCGATCTCCCGGGTCACGAGGTCCCCGCGGTACAAGCAGAGGCCCTTTTGCTCGATTCGGAGGGCCAGGACCTCCGCCGTAGGAATGTCCTGATCTCTCGCCCATTCGGATACCCGCACCTCCTGAAGGAACCTTCTCCTCCCAAGGTAGAAGTCCCTCAAGAGCTGTCCGAAGACACCGCCTCGTTGGTAGTGCCGGACCAGGGCACAACTGTCCCCCATCGGCCCGAGGGAAAGCCGAAGAAGTTCTCCGCGCCCGGAATAGGGGGACACCTCGTCCGCAGGACAGAACGCACGGTCCTGACGCAAAACTCCCTCTTCATCCAGCAGAAAGGAGAACCCCTTTCGAATCCAGACCAGCAACCCTGGTTTCCGGAACTCGAGGAAGTCCTCCGGCGGCAGTGAAACGTTCATCGATTGAACTCACATCCCTCTCACATTGACAGGAGCCAGGTCCCGTGCTAATTGTCGAAGATACGGATTGACAGAGAGAAGAGCCTACCCCAAACACTCCTTTCTGTTCAATCACGCACAAAACAAGATCGAACGGGGCGTAGCGCAGCCTGGTAGCGCACCTGAATGGGGTTCAGGTGGTCGCTGGTTCAAATCCAGTCGCCCCGACCACAAGTCCCAATGAAAACAGTAAGTTAGCCGGTCGCTGATTTGCTGTTTTCTTGTTTCAAACCGCAATCTTCCTTCAATGCGCCAAATATGTTCCACACTATGCTACGTTGCTGTACTAGAGGACCATACAAATCATTGAAGGGAGTCTCTATTTAACAATTCTGACAAATTGTGTTTATAACATGTACAAGAAATATTGGAATGCATGATCTAATATGAACCTTGAATTTAATTTCTATGGCATCAACGTTAAGGTCACTTGTAACAATTCAACTGTAATGAACTGTCTAAAGAAAGATTATGAATATTTTGTAAGTGAATCGAGCAATAGATCTGCACATCTGTCCTTTGAAGCAATGGAACAACCACCTCCTTACCATCTAATTCCCCAGGGAACAGAGGCATCTTCAATTTCAATGTTCTGCTCAAGTTATCGGAATGATGACTATGTGTATACCGATTACCAGGGGCGAGGGTTTTTGATATTAGACCTCGAGGGGGAGAATGGGAAGATTTACAGTAACAACGAATCGTTCTTAACTACACTTCTAACAAATACGATCTTTGAAAAAGTTTGTGAATTGCTGTCTGCAAAAGGGATCTATAGGTTTTCTTGGCTTAGCATGTCTGTAAATGGCCTAGCGATAGTATTCTTAATGCTTCCAGGCGGTGGCAAGACCTCCTTAGTTTTGGAGCTTCTAAAGACTCCAGAGTTTAAGATTCTCTCTGATACTTACACTTTCATTACTCGGACTGGCGAGATTCTGCCCTTTCCCCGTAATCTACATCCACGAGGAGGAAAGGTATCGGAGATTCCTCAAGATCGTCAACAAGTATTTGACACTACTAGATATGAACCTCGGGTGAGGATAGATATTGATCATTTTAGGGATCAATTATCGAATTCCTGCAAACCATACCTCATAGCGGTATGCAAGAGAATTTTTTCCGAAGACCCTCGTATTGAAAAACTGCCGAAATGGAAGAGCTTCCTTCTTGTTTACCGACAAGCACTCGTCAAATACAAGTTATACGAATCAATCAATGATCAACAAACTTCTGAAAAGAAGAAATCAACATATAGAAGATACCTTACCTCTGCTACACGTGCTTTGACTGTCATTAAGACACTCTGCAAATCACAAACTTATCTATTTTATCTTGGGCTCAATAATGATAAGAACGCAAGAGCAATAAATGCGTTTATGCGAGAAAAGATCCAAGAGAAAGAAAAGCACGATGCCACTTAACAACCATGCTTTAAAGTCAATGAATCAGCAATATGTTTTGGTATTATAGAGTAATCCTTACAGAAAGGAGCGCTTGTGTTTGAAAGCATTGATCGTATCGCTATCGCAGTAAAGGATCTTGATAAGGCAGTGGGTTTCTTCTCTGACCTGTTGGATATCAATTTTTACGTTTTTCCCACGAAAGAAGGGATGGGAATGAGAGGGGCCTATAGTGCCTGCGGCTTGGAATTGATTGCGCCTACCGGTCCGGACACCATGTTGAGCAAGTTCATAGAGAAGAGAGGTGAAGGCCTTTGGTCGGTCATTCTAAAGGTCAAGAATATGGATGAAGCGATCAAGAAGTTTCAGGAGAAAGGGTTGAAACAGACAGGAGATGTGACTTTCGGAACGATGCGGGAGGTTGGTTTCCATCCGAAAGGCTCTTTTGGCGTTGAGATCACCCTGGCAGAATATCCGGCAGAGCACCCGGCTACAGTGGCGGCTTTGGATGAAAGGGGCTCATGAGCATAGGGATCATGTGGATAACCAATCGAAGGAGTCTTTGTAATGGCAGATTACAAGTATCTGTTTGCCCCCTTGAAACTGGGACCTTCTCTTCCTTGTCTTCTTGCTCCAGAGTGCCATCACGTTCCTCCTTTTACCGGCTCATGATCGGTCTCTTTTTGGAGGACGTGTCATCCTATTTCAGGCGGGATCTACGGACATCATTTCCTGGACGCTACACCCTCCCACTATGTTGAGTTTGGTTCCTCCCTCCTCCACATCCATACGAGATGGAAGGATCTATATTACCGGTTATGAAGTCATCCGGAAAGTACTTCGCAGACGTGAGCATCCCCGTCAACTAGAAGTCTGAAAATAGAGTCTTGCGGTATCTTGAGCGCAGCACACGGATTAGGTCTAAACAATTAGTAGCTCGGAAATACGCTGTAATTCTCATCGGTTAGGTGGGTGTGTGCAGGACCGGCCCCTCTTCTCTTTTTGGACCTCCCTTCTTTCACATGGCTTGCTTTTTCTCGGCAGCGGGAATAGATACGTTGGGCATGAAGAAGGTGAGGGAGGACTGAAATGAACAGATTCATCGGCCTTCTCGATTCGGGTATGGGCGGTCTTACGGTTCTGAACCAGATCATCTCGTCCCTTCCCGACGAGAATACGGTCTATTTCGGCGACATGGGAAGGGCACCCTACGGGTCGAGATCCCCGGAGGTGATCAAGAGGTATTCCGAGCAGATCGTCAGGTATCTGACCGAGAATTATGATCTCAAGCTCATCGTTGTCGCTTGCCACACCGTTTCCGCGACGAGCCTCGACCATTTGAGGACGATCTCACCGGTCCCAACGGTCGGGATGATCGAATCTGTACCTCAGAAGGCCCTGGAGTCCACAAAAACAGGAAGGATCGGCGTCATTGGCACGAGGAGTACGATTCGGAGCGGGGTCTACCAGCAAAACCTCCACGACTTGGATGCCACCGTCAAGGTATACCCGCAGGATTGTCCCTTGTTCATTCATCTCGTTGAGGAGGGCTGGGCAAAGGAACCGGCCACGCGAATGATCGTAGGTGAATACCTTGCGAATCTGAAACATGCAAGAATCGACACCCTCATCCTGGCATGCACCCATTATCCCATTCTCAGAGGCACGATTCAGGACTATCTGGGTGAGGATGTAACCATTATCGATCCCTCTGTGGAGTGTGTGAAACACATACAGGAAGACCTTACGAAAGAGAACCAGTTGAACAGGGGCAACTACCCTGAAAGAATCAACCTGGTAACAGACAACCCCGACCTGTTCAGGTCTTCCGGCGAACGGTATCTGGACCGGAAGATCCATCAGGTAAGTCTCGTGGACATCGGAGATCTGGAGCGTAAAGGATAGCTGACCGATCTCTGGCAGGCATGAGCCAGCAGAGGAAACTACAGGAACCTTTTTCCGCTTGACGCGGTCTTTCTAGACTGCTTCATGCCACCTTTCATCTACTTGATGTCGAACCAGATGTCGCCCAGTTCATACCCCGGCACATATCCGGGTTCCCGCTTGCGGGCCATGTGCGCGGGAATGCCGCCGGTAAAACGCTTGAACTCTTTCTCAGCCTTTTCCGGTTCTGTTACCGCCATGGCCGAGATCTTACCGGACAGGAGTGCGCCGGTAATGCCGAAACTGAATGCAGGCTCCAGAAAGCCGCCCATGGTGCCGGCCAGGATGAAATCCTTGTAGAACAACCGTGGCTCCTTAGGCGCGTGAGCGTTATATCTCTTCCATTTGTCAAAGGTTCGCCCTTCGCATTCCTCCAGGACCTTCTTGAAGGTTTCGAGGTTCTCGGCGGACACCTCCTTCCGGGCAAAAAGGAGCACATACCACATTCTGTTCATGGACGCGCTATACCCGTACTCATTGGAGAACCCCCCCATGTATGCGGCAGCTGAGACCTCATCACTTTCGATTTCTGAATATGCCCAGTATCCACCCAACACGCTCCAGTCGATCCCCAGCCACTTGTAGACGCCCTGAGAGAGACCGGTGGCAATGATCGTCCCATTAGGCGCTTTCTTGAAATCATCCTCTTTAAAGGGGTTATTGAATTCTATGTTAACCCCTTCTTTCTCTGCAATCCTGAACAGAAAACTGTCCAGAGATGTTGGTCTGTGTCCGCGTTCCGTATTGTAGATTTTCAGTTTAGGTGCATTGTCATCACGCGTTCCCATCAGCGTATCAAGGCTCCCAATCATCTTTCCGTTAACATATGTCTTGCTGTTATCGCCTAGCAAGCGAAACGCCTCGCCGCAGTCGATCCCGATATAGTCCCACAAACCGGGGATATCTACCGGTGTACCATGTACGGAAGGATGAAATCCGGGTTCACCGCCAATGCGGTCATGCCTCTCACGCAAAATGACGTTAAATCCTTCCCGGTTCAAATTGATAGCTGCCACCAGACCCGCGGGTCCGGCACCGACAACAATAATATCCTTCTTGTCAGCCGCCATGGTTTTCTCCTTTCATTCGAGACTGCGTTCGTAAAAAATATGGGGAGGCCATCCACGGTGATGGTTTTACGGTTTTCCGTACTGCGCGCGTAGTTCCTTCTTGAGTATCTTGCCGAGCGGATTCTTGGGCAGGGCGTCAACAAAGATGACCCACTTTGGCTTCTGGAACTTGGCCAGCCGGGTGGCGGCGTAATACAAAACCTCCTGCTCGGTCAGTTCTGCATCCGGCTCCTTGACCACGATGGCGCACACATCCTCTCCGTAGACAGGGTCTTCCCTGCCGATCACCGAGGCCTCCAGAATCCGCGGGTGCTCGAACAGCACCTCCTCGATGTCTCGGGGATATATGTTCTCGCCGCCACGAATGATCATGTCCTTCTTCCGCTCCGTGAGGAACAGGTAGCCCTCCTCGTCGAGACGACCGACGTCTCCGCTGTGCAGCCATCCATCCACAATCGTCTGGGCAGTAGCCTCCGGCTTGTTAAAATACCCCTGCATCACGTTGGGCCCTCTGACGCATATCTCGCCGGGAGTGTTCGGAGGCAGTACTTTCCCCTGCTCATCCTGGATGGTCACTTCCACCCCGGTAAAGGGTTGGCCAGCGCTCCCGGGTTTGTACACCCCATCCGGCCGGTTCAGGGACACGCCCGGACTGGCTTCGGTGAGCCCATACCCTTCGAGGATCTTGCCGTGGAAGGTCTTCTCGAATCTTGTATACAGCTCCATCGGCAGGGGCGCGCCGGAGACGATCCATCGGTCCATGGATGAAGTGTCCGCCTGTTCCGCGTCCGGGTGATTGAGAAGCATGGCCAGCATGGTCGGGACCACGGCAGCATACGAGCATTTGTATCGCTCGATCAACTCGAGTGACTTGCCGGCATCGAACCAGGACAGGAGGATCCCTTTGATCCCGTAGATCGTTCCTCCGATGGAGGAGATGATACCGAAGGAATGGTTCAAAGGCAGGACAAACAAGGCCACGTCATTGTGCTTGAAGTCCTGTGTTTCGCAGCCTGCCATGGAATTGAAGTAGAGATTGTAGTGACTCAGCATCACACCCTTGGGCATGCCGGTGGTACCCGAGGTATAGAGCAGGACGGCGACGTCGTCATCTTTGGCCGGGTTGATCTCGAAACCAGGCGGGTTCCCCGCGATGAGTTGATGAACAGAGAGATACCCCTCGGCGGGCTCGGCATCTGCAGTGATGATGTGCTTGAGTGTGCACTTTACGGTAAGATCCCTGGCCTCGAGCATCTTGGGCAGGAAGATTTCGTGCACGATGCAGACCTCGACCTCAGAATCATCGAGGATGTGCGCAATCTCCTCGGGTTGCAGGACGAACAGGATGGGCATGGCCCATGTCCCGAGTTTGTAGGATGCGGCAAAGGTCACCAGCACTTCGGGTGCGTTCCCCATCATCATTGCGAGCCTGTCCCCGGGCTTCATTCCCAGTTCCTGCAGGCCCTTTGCCAGGCACTCGGCCTGCCGGTTCAACTCCACGTTGGTGTAGTCCCGTTCCTCAAACACCAGGGAAACGTACTCACCGAATTCCTTGAT
>RCNC010001768.1_pt1 | contig 16481 bp, 19 predicted proteins | sample 2041301 | NCBI WGS metagenome assembly RCNC01 (sample SAMN09708231, study PRJNA481090) | Marine sediment metagenome, whole genome shotgun sequencing project. | biome: marine sediment; feature: ocean; material: sediment; isolation source: Sewage treatment plant 13A marine sediment (STP13A) ... | reverse complement strand
CGTTGGCAGCGCGGCGGCCAACCCGTACTTCTGGTCTATCCACAACACGGGGACGGCTGGATCACGATGGCCCAGCGTTACACGGGGAGCTCCGCGGGTGCGACCTCGTTGCGACAGGCAAACTCGAAACTTCGGGCTCCGATGCGCGACCGCCTGATTCGGGTTCCGGTCGAGATTCTTCGGGCCGACCTCAGACTCGAGGCGGTGGGGCGGCTCTTTCCCGTCGATCAAAGAATCGATGCCGGATGGCAGCATTGGGTGCTCGACCCTTTCGGTGGCGATGAAGAGGACTGGGAGTGGCTTGCCGAGCTTTTCACCGGTCGAGAGGACCGGGCCCGCGAGCTCAAACAGGCAAACCCCGAGCGTGCTGCCCAGGGCTTGAGACGTGGACGAACAGTGGTCGTCCCCGAGTCAGCTCTCCTCTCGGTCTTCAGATCGCTTCCTCCAGTGGCGACACCGACCCCGGTTGCGACCGCGACCGCCCAGGCGCGACCGACCGCACTGCCATCATATTCGCCTTCGGCGGCCGTTGTGCCACTCGGCTACGGCTCAGACGAGCTCGGCGGATACGCCGTGTATCGGCTCCGCAAGGGCGAGGCCCTTTACTCGGCGGTGGTGGTGCGGTTCACCGGTCAATTGCTGGCAAAGCAGGTCAACGAAACTGCGATGGAGATCGCAGAGCGGTCAGGGATCGATGATGTCACGGACATTCCAGTCGGCTACCCGGTGAAGATCCCCCTCGACCTGCTGTTACCGGATTACCTGCCTGCAGACAACCCTCTCCGCCTCGCCTGGGTTGAGGAACAACGCGAGCTCGGCAGATTCTTCGAAGTTGTCCATGCGACGGACCTCTCCGGCGTCCAGGTCATCCTGGATTCCGGTCATGGGGGCAACGACACCGGTGCATTGGTAGAGGGTTTGTGGGAGTCCACCTACGCCTACGACATCATGTGCCGGATCAAGGCCAACTTGGAGAGACACACGCGCGCAAAAGTGTGGACAACTATCAAGGAGAAGGGGCGAGGGTATGCCGTACCTTCGGTCAATCGCCTCGAACAGCGGCGAGACGCCTACCTTTTGACCCGGCCTCCGTATTCACTGCAGGACTCGGTTTTGGGTGTCCATCTCCGGTGGTACCTCACCAACGACATCATTCTCAACCGCCTCGGTCCAAGCTTCCCTCGGTCGAAGACGGTGTTCCTCTCGGTGCACACGGATTCGTTGCACCCGAGCGTTCGCGGCGCCATGGTGTATGTCCCATCTCGCTACCTCAGACCCTCGAAATTCACCGTCGACCGGCGCGAGATCAAAACGTACGCGGAATACCGAAATCATCCGACGATTCGATTGGGAGCGGATTTCAAGGCGCGAGTGGAGGCATCTTCCCGGCACCTCGCCGACAACATCATCACCAGCCTCGAGAAGAACGAACTCGGGGTCCACCCCTACGAACCTGTCCGCGACCGCGTGCTGCGGGGCCGGCGGAGTTGGGTGCCGGCGGTGCTTCGCTTCACCGCCGCACAGAACGCCGTTCTGCTTGAAGCCTGCAATATGGCCAACACCGAAGATCGTGCGCTGCTCCAGGAAGCGGCGTGGCGCGAGCAGTTTGCCCGGGCTGTCGTCGAGGGGATGGCGTCGGCGTTCGCTCAGTAGGGGCGGAGTCGTGAGGAAACCCCGGGTGAACCGGGACGTGAACTGGTGGATCTTCCAAGGCCGAAGATGATGCGTTCGTCAATAGAGGGGGCACGGGCACGGGTTTGTGTGACCCCGATCTCTTGACGAAGGTGGCCATCAGGACCCACATTAAACGCAACACAACAGACGCGCGAGGGGAGAAACGATGAGGTCATATCTGGTCCTGACGGAAAACGGTCCCCTCCTCGTGTTGACCTCGATGGAGAGCATCACCGAGGATATCCTCCTCGACTCGCTGCACGGTAAGGGGATCGACAAGTTCATTGCCTACGAGGTACCGGTCGAGAAGGTGCACGAGTTCTATGGGGTCCCGTTCGAGATCATTTCTGCAGATCTTGAACGAGGCAAGGATCTCAGAGTGGTCGATTTCGATGGGCCCCACATCTTCAGCCGCCTCTCTTTCACGGATCTGGGCAGACAGATCCAGCACGAAGCCTGAACCGAACAAGATGGCTCGGGAGGCCGGCATGCGCGCATATATCGTGTTCTCGGGGACCGGACCAATCCTCATCCTGACGACCTATCCGGAACTGACCGACCAGCGCCTGGTCGCGAAGCTCACGCACAAGGGGATCGTCAAGTTCATCGCCTACGAAGTTCCCTTGGAGCGGGTGGCCTTCATTTACGGCGTGCCATTCGAGGTCATCGCCAATGATCTGGAGCACACCGAGGATCTCAGGGTGCTCGATTTCAATGGCCATCACATTTTCAGCCGATTCTCCTTCGACGAGCTTGGCGATTCGATCATGTGGGGGGACTAGGGCTGAATTCGGAATGAGGAATTAGGAATTAGGAATTTCCGCCCAAACGCCCAACAGCAATTTTGGATTTCGGATTTCGGATTTCGGATTTGCCACCCATCCGCCTACCCGATACTCGATACTGGATACTTGATCCGTCCACTTACCCAAATGCAGAATTAGGAATGAGGAATTAGGAATGAGGAATTTCCTCCCAAACGCCCAACAGCAATTTCGGATTTCGGATTTCGAATTTGCTACCCATCCGCCCACCGACCCAGCGGGCACTCCACGCTTCGACGCGTCATTCTCCGGACGTGCTCCCCGAGAGGATGCCAGGCACGCCGATGTGACGATGAGGACATCGTCACATCGGGAGCCAGGCACCTCCGGTCAACGCGCAGTTCTTCCACCATTACTGCGATGAGCCGATCAGCGGCGGAACGGGCGCGCCACAAAACGTGCCGTCCCTGACGATTTTGGGAGGAAGGGCCAACCCGGCTGCAACGGGCGTGGGCCCAAAAATCGTCAGGGGGGGCACTCCTCGGAAGGACGTTGAGAGAAGAGCGCCTCGAAGCCGGTAGGGCCGTGAGAAACTCAAAACTCAACACTCAAAACTCAGAACTCCGTCAGTCTGCTCCAGAAATCGAGATTGTGAGCGGCGAAGAGCTCCGGCAAGCGATGCACAGGGAGTCCGACCACGGTGTGCGGCGAGCCCTCGACGCCTGCAACCAGGAGGCCGCCGAGACCCTGGATGGCATATGCGCCGGCCTTGTCCATCGGTTCGCCGGTGGCAACGTACCATCGGATCACTTCGTCGGTGAGGTCGACGAACTGCACTCTTGCGGAGTCGACCACTTCGTGAACTGTGGAGCCGGTGACGAGCGCAAGCGCTGTGTGGACTACGTGCGACCTTCCTGACAGACGCCGCAGCATGCTTGACGCGTCTTCGGCCGATTCTGGTTTGCCGAGAATCTCCTGATCGACCTCGACTACAGTATCAGCGCCGAGCACCAGCCGCCCGGGATGACTCGACGCGACCTCTATCGCCTTGTCTCGAGCGGCGCGAGAGGCGTACTCAACAGGATTTTCACCATCGAAGGGCGTCTCGTCGATATCGGCCGGCAGGACCACAAAACTCAACCCGATGAGTTCGAGGAGTTGTCGGCGGCGGGGCGAACCGCTGGCCAGGATGAAGTGGGGGTCGGTCATCCCGATTTGAGCTGGGATTTCACAACCACGACCGATTCGGTGCGATCGAGAATGTTAACAATCGCACCGACTGGAATCGGCTGGGATTGATCGGTACGCGCTGCCATTTTGAGCTGGGTGCCCTCAACCGACACTTCAACTTGTCCGTAGCCGTTGGCCGGGATTTCGCGCACGACACGAACATTGTGAGGGTCTTCGGTGAGTTGTTCGGATGGGTCACAGACTCTGTAGAGCCAGGATTTCAGGGCAAAAATCCCGACCAGCCCTGCGCCGGCACCGATTGCCATCTCGTGGCGGGGTAGGAGGGAGCTGACGCCGTGAGCGATGAGGCAGGTCAAGCCAAAGAGAGTCAGAAACGAGGCCAGCAGGTCCGCCGCCGGATAGCGCAGGCCCTGGAGGTGTTCGTGGGAGGGGACGACGACATTGTCGCAGAGTTCAGAAGGGTGGAGAAGGCGTCGCGCAAAACCGGTGACAAGGGAGAGCGTGAACCCACCGAGAAATATGAGCAAATATGCAAATCCCCAGGTCACCGCCACAGTATAGCCCGGAGAATTAGGAATGAGGAATGAGGAATGAGGAATTACCGCCCGACCGACTAGCATTTCGGATTTTCTCGGACGTCCACCTCGAGCCTGTGCACCTTGGACGTTGTTGAATCAGATATCCGAGAGATCCAGATCTTGAGGTATGAACTTTGCGAGGTCGATGGGAGGTGGGCAGACAACGTGCAGATGTTCTTCGGTGACGGGGTGGGGGAGGCTCAGTGCGGTTGCATGGAGCAACGGCCGTTGCGCCAGGTCGGCTCGCTTCGAGTTGTAGAGGCGATCGCCGAGAACCGGGTGTCCGGCGGTGGCGAGGTGAACCCGCACCTGGTGCGTGCGACCGGTGATGAGGCGGCAGCCGACCACCGAAAGACCATTTTCGAGCGTCGCCAAAACCTCGAATTCGGTGCGCGAGGGCCTGCCGCCGTCGTCGCACTGAAACCGCCAGCGGTGATTGCGATCGCGGCCAATAGGGCGATTAACGATGAAGGATTCGGACTCGGGATGGCCCTCGATCACGGCCAGATAGAACCGTTCGACCTGGCCGCTGCCCCAGGCGTGTGAGAGTTTCGGGAGAACCTCCGGCGAACGGGCAAAGAGCATCGCGCCGCTGGTCATGCGGTCGAGACGGTGAACGAGCCGCAGGAACGGCCGTTGACCGTCGCGCCAGGCGAGTGAGAACAGCATCTGCTGATCGAATGCGGGAGCATCACCGGGACGATCCCCTTCGGCAGGTTGCGACAGTACTCCTGGTGGCTTGGCCGCGACGATCAGCCAGCGATCCTCAAAAAGGAGTTCGATCGTGACCGGTGAAGGCATCGATTCGGCACCGCATTCGGATGCCGGGAGATGGATATCGATGACGTCTCCCATTGTCACCAACCGCGATTGGACCCGCAATACCTCCCCGTTTCGCAGCACCAGTCCGTCCGCAATCATGCGTCGTGCTGCGCGCCGGCTGAGGCTCGTGGTGGCAGCCAGAAACACGTCGAGACGTTCTTCCTCTCGGTCCTGCGTGACGAGAAGCCGGGTCTTCTTTTGAGGTGGGTTTCTCACATCTCGGGTTTCACGACCTTGGTCGCCGGCAGCGCGCGAGTTCGCGCCCAGGAGCGAATGGCCTTGAGCTGTTCGTCCATTGTGCGAGCCAGAGGGATGATATTTCCGAAGGAGATGAGCAGGTCGTGTTGCGACACCTCCTTACCCTTGGCGTGGCCGGTGATGACCGCGGACTTCACGCCCTGCTCGATCTCGGCCCCGTTCCATGTGCGGGTCGCTGAAGCGAGCAGGATGAGGTCATACGAAGCCGGGTCAAGCCCGACCCTCTGGAGGTGAATCGACATGATCTCCTTGCGTTCTTCGTCGTTGGGAAGGTCGACGAAAAAGACCTGGTCGAAACGGCCCTTGCGGAGAATCTCTGCCGGCAGCAGGTTGATACGGTTGGCGGTGGCGGCGACAAAGACGTCGGCTCGGTGCTCCTGCATCCAGGTCAGAAAAGTTGAAAAGATCCGGGTGTTGGATCCGGTTTCGCCCTCGCGATAGCCCGCGATGCCCATCTCGATTTCGTCGATCCACAGCACGGCAGGCGCCACGGTTTCCACCGCATCGAGAGCGCGGTGGAAGATCCACTCCGCGGATCCCTGGACTCCCGCAAAGACGAGGTTCATGTCGAGGCGGAAGAGTGGCAGCTTCCATTCGCGAGCGATGATTTTGGTTGCCAGGCTCTTGCCGCAGCCTGAGATTCCCATCAACAGGACACCCCGTGGTCGAGGCAGGTTCTGCCTGTGGGCTTCGGGGAGGAACAGGCTGCTCCGCTCACCGACCCACTCTTTGAGTTGATCGAGACCACCGAGTTGACTCAACGAGTCGTCCGGCGGTACAAATTCGAGGATCCCCTCCTTGCGGGTAATCTGTTCCTTTTCATCAAGAACGTCGGAGAGAAAGTCGTCGCCGACCTCGGCGTGGCGGTCAAGAAGCCGGCGCAGCAGATGTTCGACTTCGGTCAGCGACATGCCCTTCAACGAAGCGACCAGTCGCTCGACCGTCGGCTCGTCGGTGCTTCGACCGTCGAGCAGTGAGGTGACAAGCGATGTCAGCTCACTCTCGTCGGGGAACATCGAGATGACCACGTAGGTCATGGGTTTAATCGAGTCGGGCAACTCGGCATGTTGTTGGAGCAGGAAAAGAAATCGGCCTGTGTTGCGAATCTTCATCGCGGTATCACGGAGGCCGCGGCGCAGGTGCTTGTCTTCTACGATGCCTTCGAAGTCCTTCAAGAGGTACAGGCCTGGTGGTCCCTCGGAGGCAATCCACGCCAGGGCCTCCATCGGGTCTCGATGAGCGTCGGCCCCGTGATCAAGAAAGCCGTCGACGCAGTTCCAGACGATGACCGGAAGCTCTTTCGGTTTGGCCGAGGCGGCGAACATGCGCAGGAGCTTCTCCTGCCGGTCCTCCTCCGGACTGACAAGGAGGGTGATCGGATAGGCGGAGGCCAAAGCGGTACGAATTTGCTCGATGGTGCTGAGCATTACACCCTTATTGTATCAACCGCTTCGTTTACGGCGTGTCTGTGTCGCGTCCAAGCCGGTTGATGGACCGCCCGGCACGCCGTACGGTGCGGATGGTTCGCGGCTGCCAGGCCTCGCGCGACCGCCACAGGATCGATGCAGTGATAACCGTGGTGAAACCGACAGCGAGCCACAATCCGGCGACCCTGCCGACGTCGACAGATGTGGCAAGACGACTCAGATCGCCTGCGAACCACCACCCGAGACCCGACCACACGGCGACGTGGACGACGAGGGCTGCGAGATCGACGGCGGCAAAACGCACCCAGGGAATTCGAACGACTCCGCAAGCGCCAAGCCACGCGCCGCGCCCGAGCGGTAGGACGCGTGCGGGCACGAGGCCGAGGAGCGCACCTGGTGAATGGGTCAGCCGGTGTGTCACCGAGGACAGACGGGCCTCGACTCGCGGGAATCGCTCGAGCCTGGGTCGGAGCCATCGGCCGCCCAGGTAAACGGCCTGATCGGTCACGAAATGGCTCAGCAGGACGGCCCCGAGAATGGCGGTGGCGGTGCTGCCTGAAGGGCTTCGCGCTGCGAGGACGCCCATGGTCACCATGAAAAGTTCCTCTGGGATCCAATGCCCGACCACCCGGATCAGCGGAGGGAGCAAAAGAGCGAGGAGGATCGCGTGCGGCTCAATCCAGGCAATGAGATCTACGAGATGCTGCACAACGGAACCGAGTATACCTGACGGGCCAACGAGAAGCGCGTTGAAGCTTGGGCGACACAGGTGCCACTCTTCGCATTGTTTGCCTTCGTAGCATCGACGGAATCGTTGTTCTTGAGCCAAACAATGCGAAGGGTGGCACCACGCACGCCGAAGCGAGACCGACGATGAGATATGCAGGCTAGCGATCTTCGGGGTGAGGAGTAGCTTCGAGAAGAGCTCGGGTGTAGGGGTGCTTGGGGCGCTCGAGGATGTCCGTAGTCGGCCCATCTTCGACAATCGTGCCGTCGTGCATGACCGCAACCCTTTCGCAGACCTCGCGGACGACGTCGAGATCGTGTGAGATCAGGACGACTGCAATTTCGTTTTGCTGGCGCAGCTCGGAAATCAAATCGAGGATCTGAGCCTGGACCGACACGTCGAGGGAGGAGACCGGCTCGTCGAGGATCAACAGTTTCGGTTTGGTCGCGAGAGCTCGGGCGATGGCGATACGCTGCCGCTCGCCACCCGAAAACTCCGACGGGTGTCGATCCGCAGCGGTCGCCGGCAGACCCACCTGATCGAGAAGGTCGGCGACGCGTTTCCGACGTTCGGTTGAATTGCCGATGGCGTGTGCTACCAGAGGCTCGGCGATGATGGTGCCGATTCGGAGGCACGGATCGAGAGATTGGCTCGGATCCTGGAACACCGCCTGGAATCTCTGTCGCAGGGGACGCACCCGAGACTCCGGCCATTCGCTGATCGGGTGGCCCTCGAATCGAACGGCCCCACGATCGGGACGTTCGAGAGCGAGAAGGAGCCGGGCGAGGGTCGATTTGCCGGCGCCCGACCCGCCGACGATGCCGAGAGTTTCGACTGGATCGAGTTGAAAGCTGACCCCGGCCACCGCCTCAACCGTATGTGGACCAGCTCCGCGCATTCCCCGTCGCCGGTAGGAACGGTGGAGGTCGTCGGCGATCAGCAGCGGGTTAGCCGTCGACATGGTTGCCTTCCCGATCGGCCGATTCCGCCCTTCGGTGTGGCGCTGAGGCGAGCAGCGTTCTGGTGTAGGGATGGCGTGGCGAGGAGAATACCGCGTCTGTCGGACCCTCCTCAACGATGCGCCCATCATGCATGACGGCCACCCGGTCCACGACGCCTTCAACAACGACGAGATCGTGACTGATGAGGAGGAGGCCCATGCCGCCGTCGTCGACCAGACGGTCGAGAAGCTCGATGACCTGCGCCTGGGTCAACAAATCGAGCGCTGAGGTCGGTTCGTCGGCGATCAGGATGCGTGGCCTCCCGGCGAGAGCGAGAGCAAGCATGACCCGCTGGGCCTGGCCGCCAGAGAGCTCGTGAGGATAGGCGCCGGCGATTTCCTCGGGCGCCTCCAGTGCAGCAACGGACAGCAACGAGAGCGCCTCTCGATGGGCCTCTCTGTGCCGAAGATCGCGGTGGACGGCAACTGCTTCCGTTACCTGGAACCCAACGGTGTAAACGGGATTCAGAGCCTCTGCGGCTTCCTGCAGGATGATTCCGATTTCGCGGCCACGAAGTCGATTGAGGCCTCCAGCCGACATCATCGCGATATCGATGCCGGCAACAGATACCGATCCTCCCGTCACTCGGCCCGGTTCGGGGACCAGGCCGAGACAGGCAAGCGCGGTGACGCTCTTGCCACTTCCCGATTCGCCGACCAGGCCAACTCGCTCACCAGCGTCGATCGCCAGGGTCACTCCATCGACCGCGTGTCGCCAGCCGCCGTCCGGTGTCGGAAATCCGACCGTGAGCCCCTCGATCCCGATCAGCGGCTCAGCGTTCATATCGGAGATGCTCCACGGTTGCCTTTTCGGTTTCCAGGGAAGCAAATAGGGTGGTTTGCTCGGGTGGCCGGCCCCAGCAATGGAGCACGTGATCCGCGGGATCGAGCCAGTCATCGCCGTTGTCTCCGAGGAGCACCCACCAATGGTCGCCGTCGACCAATAGATCGCCGGGACGGACATCTACGCCCCAGCGCAATTTGCGGAGCACCCGGCCCGCCTTCACCACGGAATCAGGTCCGACCGTGAGTTCGCCCTGGGAAGAAAAGGAGGCGGTATCTACAAAGGGCTTGCCCGACACGGCAACTGCCGCAAGGGTGCGCGAGGAGACCACGATCCGTTCCGAAACAAGATCGGTGAACGACATCTGAAAGGCGGGGATAGTGACTTCGTTCCATGCGCCGGTTTCGCTGCGGGGCTCAAAGCCGGGGAGACCGAAGAGTTCGCCGACCGAAGAATTGATCGTTTCACCAATCTCGGCGGGCCGGAAAACAGTAGGAAAATCTGGTTTGAGCACGGCCTCTATCCCGGCGGTGGTCGTGACCTGGATGGGGCGAAGGTCGCTGTCGGCTTCGAAGATCTCGACTCGGGCATAGAGCCGTTGGGTCCCTGCGTCGTCTGGCGCCGGCGTCGACTGCTGACCGATGTGGTCGTCGTTGTGGGTCTCCGGGAGACGGTCGGCTCGCAAGCTCCGCCCCATCTCTGGCGCAAAATAGGTGCGGTACCTCAACCGATCGCCGGCGTTCTCAGCGTTCAGACTTCCGCCCAGGTTGGTGCTCTCGACCGAGAACCAGAAGACTCGCACGGCACGACCCGTCTCGGGCCAGGTGCCGGCCTGCTCGTGGTCCGCCTCGATTCCGTCAATTGCCAATCGTTCGACGGGCGCCATCCATCGACCGGCCTTCCCGCGGCGACCAAATCGCAGGGCCACGACCGCCTCGACGGTTTCCCCCACCTGAACGTGCCGTTGACCTCCTCGAAAAACCGGGTCGGAAGCGGTCGCAGTGACCACCCTGGCTTCCATCAGCAAGGGTCGACGGATCTCTCGGATGAAATCAAAGAGAAAGGGGATCGCTATGAGCGCAACAAGAACTAAAAAAATTGCGATTGGAAGCTTGGATTCCGAGGCCATCGCCCGATTGTAACGTGAACGCTGGAATCCCGGGTCAGTGTGTTGCTGGACGATCCTCGGCGGACGACCCGACGATTGTGTGCAACGCTTCAGCGTAGGCCACGGATTTCGCCTGCCATTCGTCCTTGTGGTCCTGAGGCACCAGTGGCGTTGCCAATCGTCGACCAAAGAGACGGAGCTTCCCTCCCAAATGCAGGGCGCGCTTGGACTGCCGGACGCCGCCACTCCCGTTGCGTTTGTTGGCGAACCTCAGGAGGTCAGCCCACATGAGCTCTTCGTTCGAGGATCTCGCTGCACCAACCGTGGACGCGGTGCCACCGGCGTGGTGAACCGCCGTGAAATTCGGAATGATCTCGATTCCCCAACCCGCATCCGAGGCGCTGACGCAAAGGTCAATATATTGGCCGCGGAGGCGGTAACCGAGGTCGAAGGGTCCGATCTCTTCCCACAATGATCGCCGGACTGCGATCGCAGCACCGGAAACCCAATCGACGTGGCGTCTCCGCAGAACCGAGTGCGACCGCAGCCATTTCCAAACCCTCGACCGTCCCAAAACAGATGGGAGGCCAGAAGCGAAAATAAAGCACCACAAGGTGCCGGGCAGCCTGCCGCCGCTCCACCGATAACCGCCACCCGGGTGACGAAGCGCGGCTCCGGCCATCCCGAGATCGTTGTCGGATTCGAACGCTTTGATAATTGCACCAATAGCGGAGGGATCCACCTCGGTGTCGTTGTCGAGTAAGAGCAGTACATCGCCGGACGAACGAGACATGCCGTGGTTGGCGGCGGCGGCGAAGCCGCGTTTCGAGGGCAGACGAACAACGATGTGGCGGGGATACTTTCTCAGCACCGAATGGGCAGTATTGTCGTCGCTGCCGTCATCGACGACGATGACCTCGTCGGGTTGCGGGTTGCACAACCAAAGCGCGGCGAGGCACCGCAGCGTGCGCTTGCGGCTCTTGTGTGTGGGAATCACAACGGAAATGCGGAGTCGTGTTTTCATAGCGTGCATTCATGGTACCAAGGGTTTCCGGTGCGCACGGGTAGCGATGCGGTCTTTTGTGGCGTTCATCACAAAGCAGTCGATTCCTCAGACGCTGATAAAGAAAAAAAAAGGCCCCGGCGGTGCCGCCGGGGCCGTCAGTTCGAATGCATCAGCGGGTCAGTACTCTTCTCCGTTGCCGAAGGATCCTGCCTTGTTGCGCGCTTTCCTCTTGTCGAGGATGGCCGCGATGATGAAGTAGATGCCGAGCAGGAAGACCGGAACCGGCCACCACTCGAAGATCCATCCCATGTCGATGTCGAGGTATTTGTCGGTCACGAAGACGGCCGCGACCACGACCATGAAGACCCCGAACATCAGGCGGCCCTGACCGTCCGGGCGAGGGGCGGGGGCCTCTTCTCCTTCGGCTCGGGCGTTGAAGAACTGGGCTTCGCGGTAGGAGTCGAAGATCGAGAAGAAATAGGCGAAGGCAATTACGAATGAAAACCACCAGAGGCCGTCGACGGTCATGAAGATCGACAAAGCGATAGCCGCCCAGACCATGAAGGCTCGCTCGTAGGACCACACGTAGAGATAGCCTGCGCCGGGAAAAATAAACGCCAGGAATGCTGCCAAACCAGGCGATTTCGGCGGCGCCGGCCCGGGATCGTAATCCGGCAGCGGCGCACGTTCTGCGGGTGCGGGTGCCGGTGCAGGTGGCTCTTCGCCAGGTGTCGGCGGCAGCGGCGGAGTTGGCTTCTGCGGAGTTTCCGCCGCATTGGTCTCCGGTGCGTCGTTGTCGAAATCGTTCATGAGGTCACTCCTTGCTCTGAAGAACTGCTGTCGTTCTTTGGTTCGTCTTCATTTTCGTCATTGCTCACGAAATCGCGCACGGCCTCGACCTTTCGCTCTCCCCACTTCCAAACCCGCCACAAAATGATGCGGGCCTCTCCGCGTCCCGATTCGGCGACACCGCTGACCTCGGTGCTCACCGCCTCCGCCACCCGGCCGACAGCGTCACCCGCGCCGCTGCGCGCAAGGGTGACGGGGTTGCCGATGACCAGCGACGTCAGTACGGCGAGGAAATACGCAGCCGCAGTTGCCATCCGCCGATTCAGAAGCGCTCGAGTTTCGGGTTGCTTCTCTCGTGCCGCAATACACCGTTTGAGGAGATACTGAGACGGCTCCATCGCATCGCTCACCTGGTGAACCAGGGTCAGGTCTTGCCACGTACGTCGACACGACGGGCACGCCTCGAGGTGAGTGAGGAGCCGTTCCAGGTTGTGCTGTGAGATCTCGCGGTCCACCGCCTGGAAGAGCAGACCCAGCCATCTGGTACACGGCGATGACGCCAGATCCGCCAGGAGGTGGTCCGGTGGTTCGAGCTCGTCGAGCGTCGATCCCGCATCGACGATGCTTTCCAGGGTTTCCAGGATTCCGGCGCAATCCTCACATTCGGCGAGGTGCTCACGCACCGTGATCGCCTGCTCCTTTTCCAAATCGCCCTCGAGGTAGAGGCTGAGAAGATCGCGGACGTCGGTGCACCCGAACATCATGCGCTCCCCTCGGCCACGCTGCCCGCGGGGGGCACGGCGCGGATCTGGACCCGGCGGCGTACCGAGGTCGCGAGTTCGAGACGGGCGCGGTTGAGGCGCGACTTGACAGTGCCGAGCGGTAACTCGGTGGCCTCGGCCATTTCCTGGTAGGACATGCCGGCGAAATCTCGCATCAGAACGAGGGTTGCCAGTTCTTCAGAGATCTGGCGCAGGCTGGTCGCGATCAGACGCAGGCGTTGCCTGCGCTCGGTCTGCTCGTGCTGATCATCGGCGGCCGGGAGGCGATCGATGATCTCGGGGTCGAGCCACGCTGCTTCGCGTTCGCGCCGGCTCCGGCGGTAGGTGTCGATGATCAGATTCTTGGCCACCCTCCAGGCCCACGCCATGAAGTTCGAGCCTGCCTTATATCTGTGGAGGTTTTCCCAGAGTTTGAAATAGACCTCCTGGCAGAGTTCCTCGGCTTCGGCGGCGGAGGGCGCGTAGCTGGCGCAGAGACGATAAATGGGGCGCAAGGTGGTGCTCACCAATGCGCTCCATGCGTCCTCGTCGCCCTCGCGACAGCGCTCGACAGTGACTTCCAGTTCAGCCATATCCATTCTCACCCCCTAGAAACGGAGAGAGAGTAGGAAAGGTTCGCGATTTTTGACCGGAACGTCATATGGGAATGATACGCCACCCCAATGGCGTTGCGTGAGGCGGACGGAGGAAAGTTGAACGACTTTGTGTGGCCCACCGGGAGTATCGAGGACCGAGTGTCCTTTGCCATCGAGGAGGTGCGTCCCGCGATCAAGGCCGATGGCGGCGACGTGGCCCTTCAAGATATCGAAGGATCGACGGTTACGGTGACCCTGGAGGGTGCGTGCCGAACCTGCGCGATGGCCCAATCGACTCTTACCGATTTCGTGGCCGAGCGGATCAAGCTCTATGCCCCCGAAATCACCGACGTAGTTGCTGACTAACAGAAAACCCACCCTGGCAGGGTGGGCGGAAACTCAAAACTCAAAACAAAAGACTGAAAACTACAGGTTCAGGCTTGCTTCGTGTCCTGTCGGCATCCGGGACACCGCCCACTGAAGACCACCGTCTGTTCCTCCACCTCACAGCCGACAAGATCCTTCATGGTGCGCCAGTCAATGCTCTTGACGTCGCGCACGTCGATGATCTGATCGCAGCCGGAGCAAATGAAGTGGGCATGCTTCGAGATGTCTGCGTCAAAGTGGGCACGGCGGTCATTGCCATAGATCTCGCGCACCAGGCCCTCTTCTTTGAGCACACCGAGGTTTCGGTAGACGGTGCCGAGAGAGACCTTGGGCAGCTGGCGGCGGACTTTTTCGAAGATCCAGTCCGCGGTGGGGTGGGAGTGGGTGCTCTTGATCGTGTCGTACACAACTCTCCGCTGCTTGGTGTCGCGCGTCCGTGGACGGTCTTTCATGAATCCCCCTGTGTGCAGCTGCACCTGCACCTTCTTGAGAATAATTACCATAACGGCCTCGCCGAGTCGAGGGTAGTAACTGTTATCGCCGCAGAATATTTGGTATTCCGGACGTCAGATCGTGATATTCTCCGCCCAGTTCCCGCCCACGCATGGGGTAAAAACCCCATGGAGAATCAAATATTCGCGAGATGGAGCCGTCACAACGGCCGCGCGAGCGTTTGCTCGAGTTTGGCGCCCGTTCCCTGTCTGACGCCGAGCTTCTGGCCGTCCTGATCCGCACCGGAAGACGTGGCCGCAACGCAGTCGTCGAGGCCCACAGCCTGCTCGCCGACGCAGGCGGCCTCGCCGGTGTCGCTCGCCTCGACTTCCGCGAACTGGCGGCACGCCCCGGACTGGGGCCGGCCAAGGTAGCCTCCCTGTTGGCGGCGATCGAGCTCGGCCAGAGATTTGCAAAGGCCGAGATGCAGACCGCAGAAAAGCTCGATCAACCGCAGATCGCGGGGGAGTACCTGGTCAGCAGGCTGCAGCGCGAAAGCCGCGAGGTCTTCGGATTTCTCAGCCTCGACGCACGTCACCGTTTCCTGGCCTTCCGAGAGCTCACACTCGGAACACGGACTCAGGCGCCAGTCGACGGGGCCGAGCTCTTTCGGTTGGCGCTGCTCGACCGAGCGAGCGGCGTGCTCCTCTTTCACAATCACCCGTCCGGGAGCCTCGAGCCGAGCCGGGATGACCTCGACCTCACCCGGCGGCTGGTCATGGGCGGGCAGCTCGTGGGTGTGTCGGTTCACGATCATCTGATCATCGCTTCGGGGCGCTGGCTGTCGTTGAGGTCGGCCCGAGCCGAGCTGTTCTCCGCCTGAGGATCTGTGCCAACACTTGACAGCGGATGCGGGAGAGGAGAGGATGCGGACGCCCAATGAGGCTAAGTTCCGTGGAGGCAATGATATGAAACACTTTCTCATTCTCAGTTTCGCAGTGATCGCGATGATGGCCGTACCGGCAATGGCCGGCGACTCCGAGTCCTACGGCGACGGTGTGAGCCTCGACGAGGCCGTGGCGATCGATGTCCTGCTCGAAAACCCCAACGACTACGTGGGCCGCAAGGTCCGCGTGGATGGCGTCATCACTGCCGTGTGCAAGAAGCGGGGATGCTGGATGCAGGTGACGGACCAGGAGAGCGGAAATGGTGTCCGCATCAAGGTCGAGGACGGCGTGATCGTCTTTCCCTACACCTCGATGGGTCGGGAAGCACAGGCCGAGGGCATCTTCGAGGCCATCAAGCTGACACCCGAGGAGATCGACGCTCGCACCGCGGCTGCGCACGACCACCAGGAAGGCGCGACCTGTGACAAGGACGGGCCGAAGAGCCCCGCCGCTGCCACCGGATGCGATCTGCCACCCATCAACCAATACGTTTACCTGATTCGGGGCACCGGGGCCGTTATCAAAGGCTAGTACGAGTGAAACTCCGCAGGCTGATCATCGCCACCCACCGCGATATCGGCTACTTCTTTGCTGGTCTCACCGCGCTCTACGCCATCTCAGGCGTGGCTGTGAACCACATCGACGATTGGAACCCCAATTACGTCATCCGGCGGGAGGTCGTTGATGTCGGCGTGCTGCCGTTCGGTGAGCCGTCCGAGCTCGGCGCCGAGGTTCTGAACCGCATGGATGTCACCGAAGAACCGAGGTCGGTGGTTCGCATGAACCGGGAGGAACTGAAGGTGTTCCTCGACCAGCGGACCTTGACGGTGACCCTGCCCGGTGGACACGTCGTCGATGAACACGCCCGGCGGCGTTTTGCCTTCTTCGAGGTCAACTTTCTCCACCTCAATACCGGCAAGGGCTTCTGGACCTGGTTCGCGGACATCTACGCGGTCGGGCTCCTCGTGCTCGCTTGTACCGGCATCTTCATCCTTCCGGGCAAGAAAGGTCTCGGCGGCCGCGGAAGGTGGCTCCTCATCGCCGGCCTAGCCATTCCAATCGTCTATTTAGTCATTGTCGTTTGGCTTTGAGCACGGGCGGATAAACCCCGCCCCTACAAGGCGACGGCGATGATTTTCTCGTAGGGGAGGGGTTTATCCCCTCCCTTTTGCAAGCTCCTCGAGCGTGTCGCCAGTGACGCGATAGACCGTCCACTGGTCCATCGCCTGC
>RCNC010001343.1_pt1 | contig 16481 bp, 11 predicted proteins | sample 2041301 | NCBI WGS metagenome assembly RCNC01 (sample SAMN09708231, study PRJNA481090) | Marine sediment metagenome, whole genome shotgun sequencing project. | biome: marine sediment; feature: ocean; material: sediment; isolation source: Sewage treatment plant 13A marine sediment (STP13A) ... | reverse complement strand
TCATGGAATGCTGACGGGTGCGGTTTAGCGTTGCCGGTCTCATACGAAAGAAACAGTTTCGAAAAATCCGCAAAGACATCTGTTTGCGATTCGACATGCTGCCAATGAATCTCATTAGTATTCGACAAAAGCGCGATCGTATTCGAGCTTGTTAAGTCTTGAAGCGCTTTCTCAGCGCCAGCAAACATAGGCAAATGCCAGCTGCGCAAAGCCCGATCGAACTCGTCGGCATCGCGGAAACCCAATTCCGCTCCAAACTGACTGACGAATTCGGAGGCCGTTAGCCGTCCGGTTTCGAACTGCTGCACTAGTGGCGATGATAACCACATCCGCCAGAACTCCTCACTGCTCATGGTCAGTCCGATCGAGCTCACCGGATCAGCCAAATCCACGAGTACGCCGCCAAGATCAAAGAGAATTATTTGCTGCTGCATGACTAGTCCGGTGACTTCGCGTTCCAAACAAATGTGGCCAATATCAGTGAAACAACAGCTGACCCTATCCACATCGTTCCTGCGGCATCGAAGTTGTAAATCGTTTTACCATCTACTACGACGGCAGCATCGTTGATTAGCTGACCACTAATGACGTCTTGTATACCGGCACCAATGTAGCTCGCAACACCGATCGCACCCAAAGCTGCACCGGAGGCATCTTTGGAACAAATATCCACCGCCATCAGTCCGCCCAGATAAACCATGAGTGCGCCCACTCCGAGTCCAAACAGAACCATCGCTGCGTAGTCTGCGTAGAGATTGGCGGGACCGAGGACAAACCATGCTATGCCAATCACGAAGATGACACCGAATATCAGCGCCGGTACGTTGCGTCGGCCACCGAAATATCGATCGGAAAGAACTCCTGAGAAAAATGTCGCGAATATGCCGGCTACGGCATTGGCCGCAACGATCTGCCCAGCCGTTATTAGGCTATAGCCCTTCTCGGCTTCGAGAAAAAACACACCCCAACTGTTAATGGCATAGCGCGTGACGTAAAAACTAGCGCTGGCGAGTGCCAGAATCCAAACAGCGGGGTTCTTAAACACCGCCAGTTGTTTCTGGCCAACACTTTGGTGACTGGTCGAATCCGGTTCACGAATAGCACTTGGCAGTCCGTATACCTCCGGTCGTTCGTACAAATATCGCCAGATAAAAATGCTCACCACAATACAAAGCAGTCCTGCTACGCGAAAACCCCACATCCAGCCGAACGTACTAACGATGACAGCGGTTCCAATGAAAGTAATCGCCTCACCAATATTGTGACTACTAGCCCACATACCATAAAACGTGCCGCGCTCTTTGCCGTCGTACCAATGCGTAATCGTGACAACACTTGACGCTGCACCGAATGACTGGAACCAGCCGTTGAGGGCCCACAACATCAGGAACACGCTGAATGCGGTCGAAAAGCCCAAGGTCAGATTGACGATGGCGGAGACGAATAGTCCTGTCGCCATGAATTTGCGCGTGTTTACGCGGTCAGCCAATATACCGTTCGCGAGCTTGCCAAATGCATAGGCAAAAAATACGGCCGACCCGATCCATCCCAGTTCCGCAGCGTCGAATACGCCTGCATCAGCCATCGACTTCTTCGCGACGCTAAAACTCAGGCGACATACGTAGTAGAAACCGTAGCCGAGCGTAATGGCAAGAAAAGCGGACCAGCGTCGACGCCGAAATTCACGTTGCACCTCGGGGTCGGCCGGATCACGCGGAGTTATGGATGCGCTCTTGGCATAAAAGCCGAGCAGAAACTCGATCATGCTGGTGGCGCCCCCGGAATACGTAGGGGCCAGTATACCGATTAAAATTTATAGTTCAGGCTGAGGTATGTCCATGAATTGATGTTCAATTCGCGCCGAGAAACTTGTCGACCATGATTGCGGAAAATTGTACGACGTTCCCAAGGTTCCCATCAGGTGAATCTCATTGCCAACATCGAAAGTTATATCAAATGTTCCACCGGTGTCCGTCGGCCCCCATTATATCCTCGACGTTATTGGATAGCTCTACGAATGCAATCAGCTCGCTATTGGACAACTGAAATTTGCGGCTAGCCCTTACGTCCAGGGTATGAAAATCATCGTAGTCCTGACTGTTGTGCCAATTTCTTGTCTGTTTTGAGCTAAAAAGTATTCACTCACGCGCATCTAATACCGCCACGCTTCAAGCTGTTAGAGGGCCCGGGAGCAAGAATCATTCGAAAATTGGGCCTTATCTCACTATTATTCGCTACCGAACCTGCTATAGTCCGCGGCGTCTTGGCGCACATCGGTCTGCGCCACTAACTCCACACCGCGATTTTGCGGTCTCGGAGCCCACTAGAAATACCAGCCTGGACCGTATCTTGCGCGGCATTATTGCCGCCCTCGAGTCAGGCGTCCTGGAGTAGAAAATCAAATGTTATTTAATGAACTCGGCCTATCGGCCGAATTGCTGCGTGCGGTCGATGATAAAGGTTACCAAGAGGCAACCCCGATCCAACAGCAAGCAATCCCACTAATTCTCGAAGGTCGTGATGTTCTTGCGGCTGCCCAAACGGGTACCGGCAAGACAGCAGGCTTCACTTTACCGCTGCTACAAAAGCTGCAGCAGTCAGATAAGAATCGCCGCAATATCCGTGCGCTGGTTTTGACGCCTACGCGTGAACTCGCGGCACAGGTTGCAGAAAGCGTACGTGACTACGGCGCCCACCTGCCATTCAAGACCGCGGTTATTTTCGGCGGTGTCAAAATTAATGCCCAGATCAAGCAACTACGCAATGGCGTAGACGTGGTTGTCGCCACGCCCGGCCGACTTCTGGATCACATGCAACAGAAAACCATTGATCTATCAAAGGTTGAGTTCCTGGTTCTTGACGAAGCAGATCGCATGCTCGACATGGGCTTCATTCGTGACATTCGAAAAGTAATTAAGGTGCTACCGAAGGAACGTCAAAACCTGTTGTTCTCGGCAACTTTTTCGAACGACATCCGACGCCTCGCTAGCGATTTACTTGATGCACCGGTTGAGATTGAAGTCGCGCAAAGAAACAAACCTGCGGACCTGGTAACGCAAGTCGTTCACCCAGTCGACAAGCGTCGCAAACGCCAGCTCCTGTCCGAGCGCATCGGCAAAGAGAATTGGAGTCAGGTGCTCGTATTTACGCGTACCAAACGTGGAGCCAATCGATTGGCGGAGCAATTAGCCGGCGATGGTATCGAATCCGCTGCGATTCATGGCAATAAGTCACAAGGCGCACGAACCAGGGCACTTGCAGATTTTAAAGCCAACAAGGTTCGAGTGTTGGTTGCGACAGATATCGCGGCTCGCGGCCTCGATATCGACAAACTGCCGTATGTCGTTAACTACGAGCTACCGTTCGTAGCTGAAGACTACGTACACCGAATCGGCCGCACGGCCCGTGCTGGACAGAAGGGCAACGCCGTATCGCTGGTCTGTGTCGACGAACTGCTCCTGCTAAAAGAGATTGAGAAGCTGTTGGGCACCGATATTGAAAAGCAAGTGCTCAAGGGTTACGAGCCCGACACGCGCATCAAGGCCGAGCCTCTGCAACAAGGGCGAGGCAGTCGACCGTCGAATAACCAGAACAAACCCTCGAGAAGTCGTCGCGGCGGACCGCCGTCGAAAGCACGTCGGCAGCGCCGAGCCGGCTAGCTCTCTATGCTCTATGCTCCCCCCATCATGTTTTTCAACTTGGTGGGTGCGGAGCTATATGGGCTTATTTTTCTGCTTCGCTGGGACACAAGGGCGCTTGCTTCGTGTCTATGTATTTCCGCACCAGCTGGTGCAGATAACGCCGATCGAATGACCGGTAATGGCCTGCGTGAACTTCGTCTGCCTTTAGATCAAGCAGGGTCTGCATACTGCAGACGTAGTCATCGATGACGCTTTCCGCCAGCTCGTCAAGTAACTCACCGTCGTAAACGACATCGCCTGAGAACAGCTGCCCGGCATTTCGGTCAAACAAGCCGATCGACCCTGGCGAGTGCCCTGGCAGGTGTAAAACCTCGAATGCCTTGTCGCCCAGGTCGATAATGTCGCCGTGACTGAGTTTGGTCGCTTGCGGGCAGGCGCTGACCGCGTAGTCAGACGCCGTGAAGCCCTCGTAGGGCAACTGCTTGAAATCATCCTGCGGCAAGAAGTTGTGTTGCGGCGCTGCCAGCATCACATCCTGGTCGCCGCTACTCAATGCCGCGTGCTCGTTGGCATGAATATGCACCTGCTCAAACTCATGGCAGCTGCCCGAATGATCAAAATGCACATGGCTGGCAACCACCTTGAGCGGCTTGTCCAGTAGTTTCGCCAGATAGGTCTTAAGACTCGACACGCCCAGTCCGGTATCCACCAGCATGTCCGCATCGCGGCCGCGAACTAACCATATATTCGCCCGACTAAACCAGTGATAATGCGGTTCAGTAATCAGGTACAAATCGTCACGAATGCGCTCATGCGAAAACCATTTTTTGGCGACTTGGGGCATCACAATCAGGATACGCATTAGCGCCGCTACTTTGAAGTAGAATAGATGCGTGAGGAATATGCGAAATATGAAACAGGTTTATCGGAAATGCGTCGCGATTTTGCTGCTCAGCACGCTGCTGGCTGGAAATGGCTATTCGCAGGAGTCTGAGGAAGCGTCACCTCCCGAAATCCCCAACATTGACGAGTTGCACAACAGCGGCTGGGACTTCTTTGAGGGACCCAAGGCTGAAGTAGAGCTTCGCACCGAGGCTTTCTTCGCCGAGGTTGAAGCGGGGATTGGGGCGCTCGAAGCGCAGAACGAAGCACTCGGCAACACCTTGCTGGTCGCTGTTAGAGACAATATTTCGGCGTACATTGCGCTGTTGGACGAACCCGAGTTGGTGCTACGAGAGCTCGACCGCGCGCCAATCGAGTACTCAATCGACAATCTACTGCAACTCGCGACATCGGCGCGAGCAGCAGAGTCCCAAGCTCGCGAAGAATTTCTGGAAGTAGAACGTGAGCAGCGGATCCTTGCAGGCGCGAGCAGACGACGTGACACAGCGTTTGGCCAATATGTCGATGCTGCCGCCGGCGACGAGCGCTGGCTAAACGGGATGCGGCTCTTGAAAGCGCGATCTGCACAGGCTATTTCCGCGCGGCGCCTCGAAGTCCTGACCTTCCGCTTCCAAAACGCGAACGCTTATGCCCAGGCTACCGCCGAGCGCGTTGAATTAGCGAAAAGCAGGCTGGCCACAACGATTGAAACAGCGGGACTAGAAGAGTTAGCCGAAACAGTAACGGCCCTCAGAGCAGCCGTCGAGATCGCCAGCGAAGAATTGCGCGCCGCTCAGTTGGCCGCCAGCAGCCTTGAGGTCGATTCAGCTGAGGGGCGGTCACAACAAAGACTATTGCAGCAGGGCCTGCGCGGCGCGGAAGTCAGTCTCGCGCTTGCGCAAATGGATCTCGCGCAAGCGATAGCGAAACGACGCTGGTTAAAGCTAAAACTCGATACGGGCCCGGGCATGGACGTCGTCAGCGACCAGATGCTCGAATGGAACGAGTTTCTTCGAGAGATCGATTCCCAGGCGCCCGAATGGCAACGGTCAACGCAAGCAGAGTTGTTGGCGGCACAAAGTGCCTATCGCGACGACCTCAGTCGAGCTTCGCGCAGGCTTCTTGACCAACGCCTCGGCACTGCGCAGGAGACTTTGACACAGGTCAGCAAACTGGATTCGGCAGCCGAGGACTTACGACTGCTCGCCGCGGCGGTAGATGTTGCCGTTTCCGAACAAACTGGCGCGATCGGTGCATTACTGGGCAATATCAAGATTGGCACCAAAACCGCTTACAATCGATTCTCAAGTCTGGCTGACGCGACGCTTTTTTCAATTGGCGAAGCACCTGTAGCAGGACGTGACATTGTTCGCGTTCTTCTAATTCTGGTTGCGGCCATGCTACTGTCGCGCGGCATCCGCCACGCGATTCGTCGCGTTGGCGACGGTGAATCAAGCGGTACCCAGGCATCCTTATATACGGTCGGCCGACTGACTCACTATGTCATTATCATTTTCGCCGTATTCATCGCTCTGTCTTCTGTTGGCATCGAGTTTGGCAATCTCGCCTTAGTCGCTGGCGCGCTCAGTGTCGGCATCGGTTTTGGCCTGCAGTCCATCGTCAATAACTTCGTGTCCGGCTTGATCATTCTCTTTGAGCACTCGCTTCGTGTTGGTGACTACATCGAACTCGACACCGGACTGACCGGTACTGTTAAGTCCATCAACGTGCGTAGCACGCTGATCAACACCAACGACAATATCGATATCGTTGTTCCAAACTCTGAATTTGTCACCGCGCGCCTGCAAAACTGGACTCTCGGTGAACGAATATTACGGGTGCGAATTCCGTTCGGCGTTGCCTATGGAAGTGACAAGGATTTGGTAAAGAAAGCGGCGCTCGAAGCAGCGGCTGAAGTTCCTTACACACTAACTCATATGAAAGGTCGCGAGCCTGACGCCTGGCTGACCGAGTTTGGCGACAATAGCCTTAACTTTCTGCTGCTGGTTTGGGTTAATCGCCAGGGTGCACGGCGACCAACACGCACTCGGTCCGCTTATCTATGGGCTCTCGAAACCAAGTTGAGCGAGTACGGCATTGAAATTCCGTTCCCGCAGCGCGATCTGCATTTGCGCACCGGTTGGCCGAACGAACCTGGCGGCCGTCCAGATCAGCAGCGGCAAGACGAACGTAGCGAAGAAGCCGACGCACCAAATAATTCCTGAGAACACATTGAAGCAACCGTAGCACCAGGTCCGAGCGAGAATCGCGTTCAATTCGGACAAAAAAAAGAGAAACTTTCTGCCCACCGACTGTCGTATCCTTGCACATATGTTCACATTTCGTATAAAAATCATTGCCATCACGTGCCTGCTGGTGGCCGCCTGTGCTCCCAGCCTGCCCACGATCGACACATCCGTTCCAAGCTACTCGGGCGGTATGCCGGCGGACCTCGGTGGATCGTGGGAGAGAGACTATTCGCGCAGCGACGATATTCAAGGCGTCTTGAATAACACGTTGCGTCGAATGTCCAGACCGCATCCGGACACGGGCTACCCCATTCCGTCTCAAAATTCGTCGAAGGTCGTCGCGTTGGCGAGATTCGCGGAATTGATCACGCGACCCGATGTTCTGACGATTGCGCAGGACGAGTATGAGATCAAAATCTCGAGAAAAGACGATTTCACCATGCTATGCGAATTCTACGAGGGCTATGCGAAGCGCACGGAAAGCGAATTCGGCACCGAGGTTTGCAGCTGGAACGGCCATCAATTGCTTGCACACCTGGTTTTGCCTGACGGATTGCTCGTTAGTCATCGCTTTACCGTAGCTGCAAACAAAATGAGTTTGCATATCGCGACCACCATCGCTTCCAGTGAGGTACGCGTACCTTTCACGATCAATCGTGTCTATATGAAGTTTGAGCCGCCGGAGTCCGACTTTAATTGCATAGAGACACTCAGTATGAAGCGTGTGTGCAGTACGGGCGAGATAACGCCGTGATGCGCTTGCTCGCCGCCATACTTGTTTTGTTCGCACCGCAATGGGCATTCTCTGCAGAAGATAGTCGCAAGCCAACGGAACTCAATGTCTCTATAGCTATGTTCGACCCAGGTATTCCGGCTGATCGCTCCACGCACCGTGCCCTTGAGGTATTTCCCAGAGTACGAAAGATCGAGGCTTTGTACTTACCCTTCGTGTTGCGCAACGTGTTAACCAGCCAACGGGAATGGGGAGCTATACGGGTCGTCCCGGATTCAGATGTTGCTGCAGAGCTACTCATCCACGGCGCCATTGTCCGTTCCGACGGCAATATTCTCGTTTTACACATTCGGGCTGTCGACGCTCTCGGTCACGTTTGGGTGGATCGAGATTTTTCCGGCGGTACTAACGACAATGTTCTTTACGAAGAAGTCGCGGCGAGCCTCATCGCTGCGCGTGGCGATCTGGATAGCAAGGCACTTGGAGATATCGTCGAAATTTCACTGTTGCGCTATGCACAAAATTTAGCGCCCGCCGCGTTCGATGATTATCTGCAAGAAAACCCTGATGACACATTCACCATCAGGCGGCTGCCGGCCAGTAACGACCCTATGGTTGAGCGCATCGAACGAATTCGTGGCGTTGAGTATGTTTTCACCGATGCGGTTGACGCCAAATTTCGGGAACTGAGTGCTGATGTCGAGACAGTTTATGACTTGTGGCGAGAATACCGCCGCAAATTTAGTCAGTTCAAGCGTGAAGAGTCGCTGCGAGTGCGCACTTCACCGTCCGATGCGGACCGCGGCAGCTATGAGAGTATTATTGATCGTTACGATCACTACAAATGGGACAGGCAGGCGGCTGAGGAGCAGGAAAAATGGGCAGTAGGATTCGAAAATGAAATGGGCCCAACAATTACTGCGATTGAAGAGCGTGTCGCTGAACTCGAAGGATGGGTAGAGGAACGCTACTCCGAATGGCAGCGTATTCTCGCGGAGCTATTTGAGGTTGAGACAGCGTTACCCGACTAATTCCTCGACAGCCCGATATGCCTGAGCAATGGCTTGGTGAATTATCGCACCAGCACCGGCATCCGAATTAGCAATAGCAATTCGACCGCGCGGCTTACGGCCCTGTACGTGCGGATAGCGCTCGTCGTTCCTGTCCTCGTAAGTCCAATCGTCCAGGTCGTTGTATCCGTAAGAATAACCATGCGCCCAACGATTTACGGTGATAGCAGCAATATCTGAGGCCGGATCAAAGCCGCCATCAGCGAGAATACCCGTGAGCTGTTCTCGAACATTTCGTTCGATGGTCTCAAATGACGTAGCGTACAAATCGTATCGTCCCAGTCGATGTTGCTCGCGCTGAGTAAGTCCCTCATTTGGTCGGTAGAAAAACTTCTCCATGTGAACCGTGATTGGATCGTCCGGGCCGCCACTGAATTGATAGTCACCGAGACTAACCGGGAAATCGAGCATTGTATTAACATGATAACTACTTGGCGCAGATACACCGCCGATACCTAGTTTTTCCCATGCTCGCCAATTACGAAGGGCCACAGTCGTATAGATCATCGGAACTTTTACCTGCCGCGCGAGAGCCTCACGCTGTGCTTCCGGCAACTCCGGGCAAATGGAAGGAATCATCGCGTTGTAACACGCCAGTACACAGTTCCCGGCTCTTACGCGCACCGCCTGGCCGTGTTGTACGTAACTGACATTTACCTGCTTTGCCGAGCCCGACTTGCCCTCATTTTCGACGTGCACCACCGTGCTGTTCAGGCGCAGGCGGACGGCAGAATTCGCGACATCGAGTTTGTCGTAGTCGAATCGCGCAGTAACGATATCTTCCATTGTTGAACCCGGTGCGGCGTCGGGAATCATTGAGCGCACCAACAATCGTGCTATCGACGCATTGCCGTCCGGAAAATGATGAATGTACGGTTCCGCGCGGTCGTATTCGCGCATACCTGTCGCAGCGCGGCCCGGCAGAGCAACGTAACCCAGCGTGTCACCCGCGGTAGCATGATCAATTCCCAAACCTGAGTCCGTCGACAGACTTTGCATAGCGGCGAAAACTTCAGGCTCTTTGATGTCGAGGTGCTTCTCGAGAAACTCGCGGTAGCTGATGCCGTACAAGTAGTCCTCTTTCTCGCCCTGCGGCACGTCTTGCAGCTGATCTTCGGTTGTCGTCAAGAATCTCAACATCTCGGAGCGCGCTGCATCCGACATCGGCATTTGCGCTACCGCTTCGGCTACTGATGCTGAAGCGGGCGCTAACGGCAGGTAATTCCTTAGCGATCCAAGATCGTAATCTACAATTCGATTCTCGCCCCAATTTTTCTTGTCGAAAAAAACACCAGCGCGCAGACCATGGTGTTTGTAAAAGTCCTGATCGTACGCCGTCTTAAATCGCGATAGGTCCACGCCGAGGTCCCGCAACAACGTTTTCGATGGCTTGTTGTAGTGATCTGGATTCTCAAGGGTTTGACTGCCGCCATAGCCGATCAACATCTCGCCATCGACATCAAATTCATTGCGCTTCGCATGACCGCCGAAGTCATCGTGGTTATCCAGAATTAGTATTCGTGCATCGGGTTTCGACTGGCGAAAAAAATGAGCTGCAGCAAGACCGCTGATACCGCCTCCGACCACCACCAGGTCGTAAACGCCGGAATCTGGCTCTGAATACGGGCCCCAGTCAGACTGGCCTTCACGTGCCAACTTGTGGGCGACTTCGAATGAGCCCGGGTGATTGCCACGCATGCCGGTCAGTGCAGGTGGATAGCCGCCTGCCTTCTCAATGGCCAGCATGTCATCAGCAAAGGTGTGCCCAGGGACGAATGCAGCGGCTGCAATTGCACCAACGCCATGCAGAACATCACGACGCGAAATCTGCTGATTCATTCCGAGTTTGCGATCTCTTGAATTCATAAATAGTCAGTCCTTGAAGACCTGCCCCCCTTTCATAACAAAACTAACACTTTCCATGACAGTAACGTCCTCAAGCGGGCTACTGTCTACAGCAATGATGTCTGCATATCGGCCCGGAGCGATCGCGCCTACCGTGTCCGGCCAACCAATCAATTCGGCAGCGTGCACAGTCGCCGCTTGAATCGCCTGCATCGGCGTCATGCCATACTGCACCATGTATGCGAACTGTTTTCCGTTGTCGCCATGGGGATATACGGCGCTATCGCTGCCGAATGCCATGCGTGCGCCAGCCTCGAATGCTTTCCGAAAGTTGTCTCGTTGCAGCTGACCGATCGCGCGTTCTTTGTCTAATGACTCCTGCAACATTCCGACTTCTGCACCGTGTTCAAGAATATAAGTGTCGTTGTAAACATCGAAGACCAGGAATGTGCCGTTTTCCTTCGCCAGGCGAATTCCTTCGTCATCGATCAAGCTGCTGTGCTCGACCGAATCGACGCCTGCGATAATCGCTGCTTTGATGCCCTCCGCACCGTGAGCATGCGCGGCTACTTTGCGATTGTGTTGATGCGCTTCGGCCACCAGCGCCTGCATTTCTTCGAGCGTGTACTGTTGGTCACCTACGCTATCGCCTTTGGACAGCACGCCACCTGTTGCGCAGAACTTGATGACGTCAGCGCCGTACTTGATTACTTCACGAACCTTGGCGCGCACTTCCCACGGGCCATCTGCTACGCCTTCACTTCTTTCCTGATATTGCACCGGCAGCAGGTTGTTGTCGCAATGCCCTCCGGTAATCCCGAGCGACGGGCCGGACACGCGCATTCGTGGCCCGACGATCTCGCCATCATTGATCGCGTCGCGCAACGCGACATCTGCGTAACCGCTCGCGCCGACATTGCGGACCGTTGTAAAACCGGCATTCATCGTTTTGCTCGCATTGAGCACACCGTATAAGGCGGAGCGCGGGACCGAGATACCTAAACCCTGATAGCCGTGAAAGCGATGATCCGATGTGAGATGCACATGCATGTCTATCAGGCCCGGCATTACACTTTTGTTTGAAAGATCGATAACAGTAGCGCCATCCGGAATCGACACATCCGCAGCATCTGCAACGTTTACGATTTTCTCGTTTTGGATAACGATGACTTGATTGCTTAGCGTTCTACTCTCAAGCACATCAATGAGCTGCCCCGCCTTGATGTAAATCGGTGCTTCATCGGCAATGGCGCTTAGCGCTGGAAGCACCAGGATCAATAACGTAATTCGGGTCAATACACGCGACATTTTATCGTCTCGATTAGCCAGGAAGGCTGGCAACCTTCACCAATTTCGGCATGAATGGCAACCATAGGCGGCCTTTGCGTCTATTTGCTATGCCGCATAGATTTTGCGACAGTACAGACGGATTTTTTATCGATATAATTAGTTGGAGCATGAAATTGCCGATATTTGATGGAATCAGCCGCAGAACCTTTCTGGCGCAAAGCGCGGCTCTGGCTGCCGCAACGTCACTGCCTATGGGCGTTCTAGCGAACGAGAGCATGCGTACCCGGGCGATTCCAGGCACAGACGAGCATCTGCCTGTTGTTGGGCTCGGCGCACCACGAATATTCATCGACCTCCCCGCAGAGGGCAAGGAATTGCCGAAATCCGTCATTCAAGCGATGGTCGATACTGGCGGTACCGTCATGGACACACCCGCATTTTTCCGACCAGACGTTCCCGTTGTCGGCCCGATCCTGCAAGAGATGGGACTTACAGACGATCTGTTCCTGCTCGGCAAGATTACGGTGAGCGGTAAGCAAGCAGGCATCGACCATCTTGAAAAGCTCGTGGCTAATCTGAACAAGCGCCCCATCGATGCACTGCTCGTGCACAACATGCGAGAACTTGATATCCACTGGCCGACACTCAAACAATGGAAGGACGAAGGCAAAGTACGATATATCGGCGTCAGCCTGACCAGAACGTCCGACTATGGCCCGCTTGAAAAATTTATGAACGAGGAAAACCCGGATATTTTGATGACCGGCTACTCGATCACACAACAAAAACCTGAACAGCGCGTATTACCGCTCGCGATTGACAAGGGGATTGCTGTTATTGGAGTGGAGGCATTCAAAGCCCTGGAAGACGGTGCATTCTTCGAAGTCGTCGGTGGCACACCGCTTCCGGAATGGACCGCGGAATTTGATTGCGAGTCATGGGCGCAGTTTTCGCTCAAGTACATTCTTTCGAACCCGGCCATGACATGTGTTGTTACGGAAACAAGCGACGTCAAACACGTAATCGACAATGTCCGCGCCGGCTATGGGCGACTCCCTGATCAGACGATGCGTAAACGCATGAGCGACTATTTGTTATCGCTATGATTCGCTAGAGAATGCCCAGCGACTGAGCATTCTCCAGATCAGCCATTAATTCCTTATTCGCATAGCGCGCCATGCTCAGCTGATTCGCATAGTCAGGCAGCTCATCGCCCGTAATCCACGCGGCGCACATAGCACCCGCAGCGCAGGCCGACATACTGCCAAAACCCGATAACGCGCCCACAACATAGGAGCCCTCAACGCCGAGCGGCCCAACCAACGGCCAGTTTTCCCGAGTCATTGGGTAGTAACCACCGTAGTGCACAAACTGACTCGGGAAATTGTCGACATAGACCTGTAGCGAGGGGTTAAGTCTCGCGGCCGCACGCATCGCTATCTCGGGAAATTGCGGATTTTTTAGCGGCTCATTCGCCAAGTCTTCTTGTGGCTCACTTGAATTCTTGTTGTATGCCCAACCCAACTTGATCCACGTACTATTGTCACCGCCTTCCGGTCGACAGTGGGCTCCTCCTGGAAGCTCTCCTGTTAACCAGGCCGTTTCTTTGTCCTCCGCCAGCAACGCACGATCTTCGTCACTCCAATCAAACGCTATGCCATCCAGGTCGCAAGAAAATGGCAGCTTTCTCGGAATGACAGCTTCTTTGTCGTTAAAAGCGATTTTTTGATGATAGATATTCTCAATGGGTAGTTCGACGCCAATCATCGCTGCCAGTTTTGCCGCGAACGGCCCTGCCGCATTGACAATAACGTCAGCAGCGATGTGTTGCGTCCCATTCGCTCCCTCGACTTCAACAATATATTGATGACCGCGATCGATACTTCGAATCTCGCCCGAAAGTCTCCGCCCTTTTGCTTCCTTAATTTTCTCAAGCATGTATTGACCGAGTTGCTGACCACTGATGTCGCCTGCTCGGCGAACATGCAAGACGTTTCTAACCGCATGACTAAGCGATGCAAACTTGCTTCGAATCAGCTCTTGATTGGACAGCACGTCCACACCTCTGGGTGCCGATTCCCAATCTGACGAAATTGCATCAACGTAGGATGACGGATTAGGCTCTTCGTGCACGCGGATCGAGTCGACTGGCGAGTGTTTGTAGCCGACGCGCAGGCTGTCGATCATCGTGTCGATATCTCTGGTGCGCGTTGCAAGCAGGTATCCGCGCCTTGTCATATTGAGGACATTCGACGAGTCGCGCGCGATCTGCTCCATCAGATCGATACTTGTATTGGTGAATGCCGTCATCGTGGGGTGTGGCCACCAATTTCGATAATTATCGCCAGATTGGGCACTTGTGTAGCTCATTGGCGGCCTGCAATCGACGAGCAGCACTGATGCCTGTCTGTACTTCGTGCACAAATAGTAGCTTGTCGCTATCCCGGCGAGGCCCGCACCGAGTACCAAGATTTCTGCCCGTTCCTGTGTAACCACCGGTTTTCCTGCCCAAAGTGTGAATTGCTCGGATGAAACTGATTTAACTAAACGCGAACATGTCTATATCGAAGTTGCAGGTTAGCGCGCCATGAAGAGAACGCAACAAGCATTTACAATGATAGAACTGATGACGGTGACGGCGATTATCGGCGTATTGACCGCGATTGCCCTGCCGGCGTACCAGAGCTATTCCATTCGCGCGCAGATTGCGGAAGGTCTGGCACTGACCGGGCCACTCACTCTTGCGGTCGCCGCATACCAAAATGACAACGGTACTTACCCTAGCGACAACGATGCAGCGGCGCTACCACCGCCAGACGGATATGCGGGGCGCTATGTCGACTCAATTGCGGTCAACGAAAATGTTATTTCGATTCTGTATGGCAATCAGGCCAATGCTCTGATCAGCGGTGGCGTTGTGACGTTTACTGCAACTCGCACTAATGGCAGCGTAAGCTGGACCTGCGCGAGCGGCGGTCGCATCTCACGATCGTACTTGCCGCCTTCTTGCCGATAACAACGCGACTAACGACAACAATATCAGCAGCGGGCTTGTTGCACCGCCGCCGTCGTCTTTCTCCGCATCTGGTGTGACAACCCTGACCTCACCAACTATTGAGTTATCGTCAGGATTCGTGTCGGCCTCTGTCGAAGCCAGCACAACCGTGACATCCTTTCTGCCGTTACTTACACCCGTCGCATTGATGGTGAGCACTGAACTTGTCTGGGCAGCGAAAGTGCTCGCCTGACAGTCGACTTGTTGCGCCGCAACAGTACAAGAGCCGATGGACCAGGTCGCGGAGTTGGCCCGCAGACCATTTTCCAGAGTGATACTTGCAGTTGCGTTGGTCGCATCAATCACCGACGTGTTGTTCAGAGTCACACTGACAGCGGTACTTTCGTTGATGAATACAGCCGCCGATGTCGGCGTACTTGCCACCAGATTCACGGCTGGATCAACGGACAGCTGTACAGAATCCTGATTATTGATTGGCCTTTCGTCCGTATCAGTAGTAGTTACGCTCGCGGTCAACGTGCCATTACCCAGAGCATTCGGCGTTACTGATAGCGTAATCGAAGCACTACTGAGGCCCACCATATCTCCCAAATCACAGTCGACAACTCCAGCACCGTTGCTACACGTTCCAGCAGAAGTCGCGACAGTATCGAGGGTCAGTAAACTGGGTATAGAGAAGTTGACGAGAACTCCGGCCGCATCCAGCGTACCGTTGCTGGCCACTTTGTATTCGAAGTCGGTCGCCGCGCCGAGCAATACGTTACTAACCTGCCCTGCCGGCTGGACGCTGACATCTACTGCCGGAAGCGCGGCTACGCAGGCAGCGGCGGCTGCCTCGGCCTGCATAATTGCGATGCTGCACGCCGAGAATTGTTGGCTGCCATTAATCGAAGCCGACATGATGAATGCACCCGTATCTGCTTCGCATGGCGTTAGCGGCGCACCGTCATGCTCAGCACCGAAGTTGTGCCCGATTTCGTGTGCCGCGATTAGACTATCGTTGGTCGCACCAGCGTTGCCTTCACTCAGTCCCGCGCCAAAGTAGTTTTCACAAAGTACGCCGCGCCAGGCGATGCCCACTGTTGTCGTATCGAGATTCCTGCCGGTATACAGGTGCGTTAGTCCACGACTGTTGTGACTGGAGGATTGCAGGCGGTACTCCGAGACCTCGTCGAGCAAATCGCCGGCCACTAGCGTGTCACCAAACGGGTCGGCCGAATCGCTATGAGTTTCGATGAGGTCAACATTAATCTGAACGCCGACCTGCTCACTGAAAAAACCATCGACGTTATTCAGACGCGTCGTAATCGCGGCAACCGCAGCGCTATCGCCACCGCGTGCATCGGTGAACTCGAAATCGCCGATAGCGCTCATCGTGATCTCCGAGACTGCCCCTGGAGCCCGAGCAATCGCGACCTTCGTCGCGCTCCCGATTTCCTTCATGATGGCCGCGGCACTACCCGTTAAGAAGTCAGAGCCGCAACTCATGGTGCCAGATACAACAAAAGCATCTGCGAGGCGATACATGACCGGCGCATCGATCGGCAGCGTGCTGTCATCCGGCGCTTCGACGGCATACATTTCCACGCCATCCCAGATCATCCCGCGCGGCATGCCATCGAACACTACGATTCTTGCCCACGATTGTGGATTGTTCGCCAATTGACCGCGGTACACTTCGACCTGAGACATCGTGAGATCAGATTGAAGACCAGACACGATTCGGTCATTCGGCACCAGTTGCAAATCGAAGCT
>RCNC010006296.1_pt1 | contig 16490 bp, 14 predicted proteins | sample 2041301 | NCBI WGS metagenome assembly RCNC01 (sample SAMN09708231, study PRJNA481090) | Marine sediment metagenome, whole genome shotgun sequencing project. | biome: marine sediment; feature: ocean; material: sediment; isolation source: Sewage treatment plant 13A marine sediment (STP13A) ... | reverse complement strand
GGGTGGGAGGGTGGGAAATCCGAAATCCGAAATCCGAAATCCGAAATCCGAAATCCGAAATTCTTGAAATGGTACTACTGCGCTGCCTCTCGACGCGCTTGTTCCCACAGCTGCTCGACGGTCTCGTCATCCGGAGCCGGCACGGCCGCGGCCCTTTGTTGGAGGTCGCGGGCCAGCGTTCCCATGCGAGCGTTCATTTCCGCGAGGCGGCTGGTTATGGCTGGATCATCCTCCGCGATTCCCTCCAGGTGATTCGCGATCTCTTCGATTCGATCGCAAGCGTTGCAAATGAGGATGCCGTGATTGCGCGCATGGATCGCGGTCACCACCCGTTCCGGCAGATCGCCCCAATCGCTCAGTGCGCCCATCTCGAGGTCGTCGGCCAGCACAACCGGCGACCCCGGCAGGTTTGCTGCGAGCTCGACCACAGTCCGAGACAACGAAGCCGGTCGCTCGGCATCTCCCAGCCCCGGTGTCACTACGTGTGCCACCATGACGGCCGGGAACTCGACCCCCAAAGCTTCGAAGACATTGAGCTGAAGGCCCAGTCCTTCCTCATCCGCCTCGAGAATGGGGAGCTCCTCGTGGGTATCGGCAGGCACCGGACCAAGACCGGGAAAGTGCTTACTGCAGCCCGACACTCCCCATTTCCCAAGGCCCTCGTTGAAAATACGCGCAAGGACGACGACGCGGTCGGGATCACTACTGAGACACCGACCCTGGCCGCTCAGACACCCTCCCGGGCAGTCGAGGTCGACCACCGGTGCGAGATCGAGCTGAATTCCCAGACTGCGGCATGCGGCGCCGGCAGCCTCCCCAAGATTCCTCACCGCCCGACGTCCGGCGCTCGCGGCCTCGGCGGGCTTCGGCAGATCACCCCACAGCGCCGACAACCGGTTGACCATGCCGCCTTCGAGGTCGGCGGTAACGAATGGCCGGGGGTCCAGGTCCTCGAGATCCGAGACCAGCTTCCTGGTCTGCTCCGGGGTTTCGATGTTACGCGAAAAGAGGATCACTCCGGCAGGCCGCACTCTTTCGAGCAGTGACATGTCGTCGTCAGTGACCGTGGTACCGGGAAGCCCAATAACCAGCGGCAGGTTAATTCTTTTCATGCACCTTCTCATGCAGCTCGGCAAGCAGTTCGAGCGCCTCGCGTGGGGTCAGCCCATCGATATCGAGGCGCCTCAGGCGATCGGAAATCTCGTCCGCCGGTGCACGGAACAGATCGAGCTGGTTGATGCGCTCGGCGTTGGCCGCCGGCGGTGTCTGCATCACGGGATCTCCGGAGATCTTCAGCTCGTGTCGTTCGATATTGGCTAAAATCTCCTCGGCACGGCCGCAGACCTCGTCCGGAACTCCGGCCAGCTGGGCGACATGAATGCCGTAGGAGTGGTCCGCTGGACCATCGGCGACCCGATGGAGAAAGAGGATCGAGCCGCGCCACTCCTTGACCGCCATCGATCGGTTGACCAGACGTGGCAACTTACGGCCAAGCTCGGTGAGTTCGTGGTAGTGGGTCGCAAAGAGAACGAGTGCGGCGTGGTCATCGCGGTCGTGCAGGTATTCGACGATCGCCCATGCCAGAGACAGGCCGTCAAAGGTGGCCGTTCCGCGGCCGACCTCGTCGAGGATCACCAGCGACCGCGGTGTCGCGTGGTGGAGGATGTTGGCGGTTTCGATCATTTCCACCATGAAGGTGGATTCTCCCTTGGCCAGCATATCCGAGGCGCCAACTCTGGTGAAGATGCGATCGGCGAGACCAATCTCGGCCTCGGTGGCGGGCACGAAACAGCCGGCGTGCGCCATCAGGGTGATCAGAGCGCACTGCCGGAGGTAGGTCGATTTGCCACCCATGTTGGGTCCTGTGAGGAGCACGATCTGGCTCGCCTGCGGGTCGAGCCGGCAGTCATTGGAGATGAATGGCGGGTCCCTCTGCAGCTCCTCGAGGACCGGGTGGCGACCCTCGTGGATCGTGATGCCTGTCTCCTCGGCCATAACCGGACGACAATAGCTCCAACGCCGGGCCCGGTCGGCGAATGCCGCGAGGACGTCGAGCTGGGCAATCGTCGCAGCTGCGGTGGTGATTCTCTGGGCGTGGCTCGAGAGCTCTTCCACCAGAGCCAGATACAGCTTGCGGTCACGGGCCGTTGCCAGCTCCTCGGCCGACAGAATGCGCGACTCCAGGTCCTTGAGCTCGGGTGTGATGAAGCGTTCGGCGTTGGTCAGCGTTTGCCGTCGGTCGTAGTCATCCGGCACTCGGTCGAGCTTCGATTTGCTGATTTCGATGAAGTAGCCAAAGACCTTGTTGTACTTGACCTTGAGCGAGCGGATTCCCGTGCGTTCGCGCTCAGCGGATTCGATACCGGCTAACAGCTCCTTACCGCCGCGAGCGAGGCCCCGTTGCTCGTCGAGCTCCTCGTCCCAACCGTTCGCCATGACACCAGCGCCGGCGATCTGAGCGGGTTCGGCCGCGAGCTTCCGATGCAGCAGCTCAGCGAGGTCCGGCATCGGGTCGAAGACCTCGTTGAGCTCGCTGAGCCGCGATGACGTTGCGTGGCGCACCGCCTCGGCTATTCCAGGGAGGCGGTCGAGTCCGGCGCGCAGTCCGTGAAGCTCTCGTGGGGTGGCAAGGGCCAGACCAACCCGAGCCGCCAGGCGTTCGAGGTCAGGCAGGTTTTCGAGGGCGTCCCGCAGGTCCTGCAGGAGTTTCGCGCTGTCAGTCAGCTCCGCCACCGCACGATGACGATCACCGATTTCCTCGAGGTAGATACTCGGTCTGACCAGCCAGTCGTGCAACATTCGCGAACCCATCCGGGTCCGCGTGTGGTCGAGAATTTCGATCAACGAGCCTTTTCGTGACCCGTCTGCGCCACGTACTACTTCAAGATTGCGAAGACTGGCCCGATCAATGACCAGTGCCTCACCACTGTCACGGCAGATGAACTCGCGGAGGTGGTTGAGGGCGCCCTTCTGGGTGCTTTCGACATACCCGAGCAGAGCTCCGGCCATCCCCACCAGCGGCTCGCCGGAGTCGAGGCCGAAACCGCGAAGGGAGCCGACCCCAAGCACACGCCGCAGCCGTTGTTCTCCGGCGGACGGCGAAAATGTCTCGGGAGGGACGGGTGTAACTGTCGGCCGTGGGATCTCGGCGGGCCAAACCTGCTGCCACCCGTCCCAATCCTCGGCGACGAGGACTTCGCGTGGGCGGAGCCGCGCGAGGTGTTCGGTGAGGGTCTCGGGGTCGCTGCTTCGCAGGCCTTCGAAGGTGCCGGTACTGATCTCGATCCACGCCAGGGCCGAGGATTCGTCGTCACTCCCGAAGGCAGCCAGATAGCAATGTTCGGAACCCTCGAGGAGTTCGGTTGCGGAAATGGTTCCCGGGGTGTGGGTACGAATGATTTCGCGCCGGACAAGGCCCTTGGCCTTGGCCGGGTCTTCGACCTGCTCAGCCACGGCCACCCGGAAACCCGCATCGAGTAACTTCCCGAGATAACCATCAAAAGCGTGGTGTGGGACACCGCACATTGGCGCATCAACAGAGTCGTTCTGCCGGCGGCGGGTGAGGGTGATGCCGAGTACCGGTGCGGCCTGCTGCGCATCCTCGAAAAAGAGCTCGTAGAAATCTCCCATGCGGTAGAGCAACAAGGCCGAACCCGCCTGTTCCTTGAGATCGAGGTACTGGCGCAGCATGGGGGTCATCTTCACCTGACGTCTCCTCCAACCATCCGGTGACTCATCCAGTCAACGGCGGAAACTCCATCAACAATCGGCGCACCGCTTTGTCGAGTTCCTTTCGCGGTTCGATGACGTTCATCTTGATTTCCGCGATCTGGCCGGTCCACAGAATCTCCGCGGTTACGGGGTCGTGCATTTTGACGACCAGGGTGCCTCTCTGGCTGGATCCGCCATAGGCGGTGGCCTTTGGTTCGGCGCCTCTGTCCTCAAGCTCGGCCTGAGGCTTCGTGCCACCGCGGAAGATGAGGTCGAAACTGACCCTGAAGTCGGGCGAGCCTTCTTCAAGACGGGTGTAACCGCGTTCAGTGAGCTCTTGCTCCAAAGCCTGCTGGGCCATTCTCTCGAATCTTGGATACCTCTGGTAGTCGGACCGCTCGCTGTCCGAGGCAAACCGGAAGTTCTTCCAATCACTAAAAGCTGTGGTCTTGCTGTAGTCGGTTCGGACCGGGAGCCTGGAGGTCGTCGATGTGCAGCTGGCGAGTGCCAGAAATGCGATAACTGCGACCGAAATACTGGTCCTCATTGACCTCCTCCACATCTTCGAGTCATTCACCGAGAATCCGAGAATCGACGATTCCGGTCCGTGAGTCAAGCTCATATGTAGCTCAATCCTTTCCTCCACGGACCCACCATTCCGAGTCTCGGTCAAACCACCACGAATCGGAATCACCCGCGAGGATTTTTTCGGCCAGATCCTTCGCTGCATCGGTCCGCAATCGCCGGAGCACGAACGGCGTCCAATCCTCAGCGGCATGACAGCCCGAGTCCAGCTTCTCCTTGAGCTCGAATAGCATTTCGAGTTGGTCGGCGTCGTGAGCGAGGACGGCCTCGGCCGAGGTCTCGTCCCGGTATTCAGCCATCAGTTCCCTCAACTCTTCGCCAAACGGCAGACCACGGGTCATGTCATCTGCGGCTCGTGATTCGTCGGCGGTGACATACTTCTGATTGACATAATTGAGATCGCCTGTTCGCGCCTCGGGCAGGTCATGGACCAGAGCCAACCGCAGCATCTTGTCGGCATCGACTGTACCGTCAAGCCGAGCGAGCACGAGGGCGATCATTGCGGTTCGAAAGACCGATCCGGTTCCGAGGAACTGCCACCCAGACCTCGGCGTCCGTTTGAGCATTCCCACTTCGAACAGAAATTCCACGATTCGATCCACTAGATCACCTCTCTGAAGCCAGTGTATCTGGTATTCGGTTTCCGATTCTGCTCGCCATCCCGGCCGGATCGCAAAAAGGGCAATCGGTGGGCGCTCGACGGCTATGCGGCTATACGGCCGAACGGCGAGAAGAATTGAGGTCCCAAATAGATCGGTCCTGTCGAGGAGTCCCGCCATCGTTCTAGCGCAGAGCTGATGGGTGGGCGAGTGGACGGAAAAGCTGCCCCGCCGTATAGCACAGAGGTGGGTAGGGGCCCGAGATCTGCGTCTATCTGCGTGATCTGCGGTTTCTCATGGGTTGGTGGGCGGATCGAGCATCGAGCATCCAGTATCGAGCATCGGGCGGGTGGGCGAAATTCCTAATTCCTAATTCCTAATTTTGAATTCTCCCCACCATCGACGATCTCCGTCGGCGTCACAACGTTCATCAGATCCTCATCCGGCGTGGTCGTCGCGGAGACGCGGACATAGTTTGGCGTCAACCCGCTCCAACGGACGGCGTCGCCATGGTCCTCGGCCGTTTCCCACAAAACGTCGGTTGTACGGCCGACGAGCTTGGAGTTGAAGCGGTTCTCGAGATCCGCAGCAAGGGCGTGCATGCGCCGACTGCGTTCCTGTGCGACAGGCCCCGGGACCTGGTCCGCCATCTTCTCGGCCAGAGTCCCTTCGCGCCGCGAGTAGCGGAAAATGTGCAGTCGCGAAAAAGCCAGCTCCTCGACAAGTGCGATGGACTGCTCGAACTCTCCGTCGGTCTCTCCGGGGAAGCCGACGATGATGTCGGAGGAAATGGCGAGATCAGGCACGGCCCGGCGAGCGTCGCGAACCAACTTCGAGAACTCTTCACGACTGGTGCGCCTGGCCATGCGTCTGAGGGTTTTGTCGCAACCGCTCTGCAGCGGCAGGTGGAGGTGCGGAAGCAGTCGTGGACTCCTAAAGACTTCAAAGAACTCGGCATCGAGGTCCCACGGTTCGAGCGAGGAAAGCCGTAACCTTTCGACCGCGGTTTCGGTAAATGCGCGCTCGACCAGACGTTTCAGACCGCGTTGATCTCCGAGGTCGTGGCCGTAGGATCCAAGGTGGACGCCGCTCAGTACCACTTCCCGGTAGCCCAGTCGCTGCAGGTCCTGGAGTTCTTCAATGATGGCGTCTGCGGGGACACTGCGGCCCGCACCCCGGGCAATCGTGATCACGCAGAACGTGCAACGATTGTCGCAACCGTCCTGAACCTTGAGAAAAGCGCGTGTCCGATTGGAACCGCCGGGTTCGAAGAGATCCTGGTCATCGGGGTCGGTGGACGCCGTTTCGAGCAGACCTTCGGCCTCGGCAAGTTCGAGCAGTCGTTCCTTTTGGGCGTTGCCGACGACCAGATCAACTCCAATTTCGACCATCTCGGATGGGGCGAGTTCAGCGTCGCAGCCCGTAACGATGACTACCGCTGATGGGTTGGTCTTCTTGAGCTGGCGGATGAGCTGGCGGCTTTTGCGGGAAGCGATGGCTGTTACAGTGCAGGTGTTGAGAATGCAGAGTTCGGCTTGAGTACCCGGTCCAACCACCCGGTGTCCGGCCTTCGCCAGGCGGCGGGCCATGGCATCGATCTCGCCGATATTGAGGCGGCAGCCGATGGATTCGAGACGAACCTGCACCGTTTCCTCTTCGCTTCAGACGTTCACGGTGTCAGAAAAAGCTAACCCTTGAGGAGGTTCTTGATCTTCTCCCGGATCTTCACTTTTTCCTCTTCGATGTAGCGCTCGTAGTTGATCACGTGACCATCCTTGACGATGAACATGATCGGGTTGTGGTGGACGTCGCCGTAATCGTTGAACTGGATGATTCCAGTGACGCCGGGAAACTCCTTGAGGCCGAAGGCCAGAACTTTGCGAATTTCGACTGGGCTGAATGACTTGGCCTCTCTGGCCACGAATGTCGCCACTCGCATGGCGTCAAAGGCGTGAGCTGCGTAAATGTCCGGGTCGTCTTGGAACTTCTGTTTGTAGGCGTTGACGAAGTCCTGTGTCAGCTGTGCTTCCGACTGGATGTCGAAAGCCGGCTGCGGGAAATACACGCCCTCGACCAACTCCAGGTTGTCCTCGACGATCTGGCTCGTGTAAAAGGCCGACGTAGCGCAGATTGGGCCTTCAAAGCCTTTCCCGCGAAGATGTCGGAGCGCCTCGACGGTCTCATCTCCGTAACCGATGATGTACACCGATGCCGGACTGTGGGCGGCGAGAAGATCGGCAGATTCAGATTCCCATCCATCTGCGTCAAGCGCCACACGACCGACGATCTCGCCTCCCATCGCCTGCTCGAAGACCAGGCGGAAGGGGGGCTCGATACCACGCGCCTGTGCGGAGTCCGCGGCGTAAATGAGCACCGAGGTTTTGTCCTGGTCGTCATATAGGAATCGACCGGCCCGACGACCCTCGAGCTCGTCGGATGCGAAGATTCTGAAGAACCGCCGCGAGTCTTTGGTCAGGCTCGGAGCCGAGGCTGATGGCGAGACAGCAATGGAGTCGGTATCGTCGAGCACCGGAAGCAGGGCCCGCGCGGTGTCACTGGTGGTGCCGGCCACGAAAAAAACCGCGCCTTCGCCCGCGAGACGCTTCATCTCGGCGGCGCCGGTCGCCGGATCGGATTTTGTGTCGCCCCAGAGGACCTGAAATCCGACCGGGAGAGAGTCCTGATCCATTTCGAGAGCGAGGTCGATGCCCCGCTTCATGCTTTCGCCGTATGTGCTGGCCACACCGGTCGTTGGCAGAAGCACGCCGACCACAGGCTTGCTGCTGCACGCCGAAAGGGCGGCAACTGCGGCCAGGGTCAGCAGTGTCGATGCCATTGTTTTTGTGGGTTTCACGGCTCCACCTCCAGCGGACCATATGTGTGCCGGGGGCATCATACAGAAATTAATGGAACCGTGCGGCTTGAATCTCCTGAACCTAGCCGAGGATGAGTTTCACGCCCATAGCGATAACCGCAGCGATGAACACCACCCGGATGGCCCGCTCACCGTGGGTGATCGTGACCCGAGTGGCCAGCCAGGCGCCGGCTGCGTTCCCTACCGCCAATGCCAATCCGCCGAGCCACCACACCTTGCCCTCCAGGGCAAAGACGAGGAGGGCCGGAACAGTGTAGATACCAACTATGAAGACCTTGTGCATGTTGACCCGAATCAGATCGAGGCGCAGCAGTTGATAGAGGATTGGCATGATGAGAAAGCCGACTCCGGCCTGGAGGAAACCGCCCCAGAAGCCGACACCAACCATGGCGAAATGGGCGAGGACCGGGCGTCTGACACCTCCATCCGAATCCGCTGTTGACGGCCTCTTGCGGAGGATCAGAAAAATTGCCGCCACCAGCACGACGCCGAGGATCCGCTTGAACAGGACTGGATCGACGACTACGGCAGCAAACGCTCCGGCCACCGCACCCGGGACCGTGCACAGGGCGAGCCCGAGGCTGTGGCGCATTTCGGAGTACCCTCGGCTTCGAAAGCTCGAAACCGCGGTGATGTTCTGAACCAGGATGGCGACACGGTTGGTGCCGTTGGCCATTGCTGGATCGAGCCCGAGAAAGATCAGAATCGGCAGAGAAATCAGCGAACCACCGCCGGCCATCACGTTGAGGAAGCCGACCGCGATACCAGCTATCGCGAGAAGGGGGAAATACCAGGGATTCATGCGAGCCGCACTTTAGCAGGGCAGCACCCGCAATGAGACGCGTTGATGCTTCGACGACACCGGTGCCGCCGGCCGATGAAGAGCGCGTGGCAGCGTCGACGACAAAGGTACCACCTGTCGCATTGTTCATATTGAAGGCCTTCCGAAATTGCAGAGCGACGATTTGGAACAATGCGACAGGTGGTACCTTGCTCGCCGAAGCGAGAAGAGCATACCGGGTTCAAAATTTGTTCGGTCCCGCCTTTTTGATTTCGTCCGAAGCGTCGTCGGCGAATTGCTTGAAGTTGGTGTGAAAAAGGCCAGCCAATTCGCGGGCTTTGACGTCATAGGCTGCCGGGTCGCTCCAGGTGTCGCGGGGTCGGAGGATTTCTGTCGGTACCCCGGGGCACGATTTCGGCACCAGAACGCCGAACACGGGATCCTCCTCGAAATCGACAGACGCCAACGAACCATCGAGAGCAGCGTTCAGAAGCGCCCGTGTGTGTTCGATCGGCATGCGGTGGCCGGTGCCGTAGGGGCCCTCGGTCCAACCGGTGTTGACCAACCAGCAGTCCGAGCTGTGGGCCTTGATCTTTTCGGCGAGAAGTTCGGCGTAGAAAGAAGGCGGCCGGACCATGAAGGGAGCACCAAAACAGGCGGAGAAGGTTGCCGATGGCTCGGTGACGCCGGCCTCGGTACCGGCCACCTTGGCGGTATAGCCCGACATGAAGTGGTACATCGCCTGGGTGGGCGAGAGCCTGGAGATCGGTGGGAGCACTCCGAAGGCGTCGGCGGTGAGCATGATGATGTTTCGAGGGTGGCCTCCCATGCCGTTGGGAACAATGTTTGGAATATGGCTGAGCGGATAGGCTGCGCGGGTGTTTTCGGTCAGGCTGTCGTCGTCGAGGTCGAGCCGGCGGGTGATGACGTCATAGCCCACGTTCTCGAGTATGGTGCCGAACATCTCGGTGGTCGCGTAAATCTCCGGCTCTGATTCACGGCGCAGCTTGATGACCTTTGCGTAGCATCCGCCTTCGAAATTGAAAATCCCGTTGTCGGACCAGCCGTGCTCATCATCGCCGATCAGTCGCCGGTTGGGATCGGCCGAAAGGGTGGTTTTGCCTGTTCCAGAGAGTCCGAAGAAAATAGCCACGTCGTCGTCGGTGCCAACGTTGGCGCTGCAGTGCATGGGCAGCACCCGCTGTTCGGGCAAAAGGTAGTTGAGCACGGTGAATATGGACTTTTTGATTTCGCCGGCGTACGAGGTGCCCCCAATGAGAACCAGCTTTCGGCGGAGATTGAGCAGGATGAATGCTTCGGAGTTGGTCCCGTCCACCTCGGGTATGGCCTGGAAGCTCGGGGCATGGAGGATGGTGAACTCGGGGACGTGGTCCGTCAGCTCTTCGGGCTTCGCCTGAATAAACATGTTGCGAGCGAAGAGTGAGTGCCAGGCGCGCACCGTGATGACTCGAACCGGCAGCCGGTAACGCTGATCAGCGCCGGCGAAACAGTCCTGAACCCAGACATCGCGGTCCTGCAGATAGGCCTGGAGACGGCGGAACATGTTTTCGAAAGTTTCGGGCGAAACCGACTTGTTGACCTCACCCCACCAGATGTCGTTCTTGGTCTGCTCCTCCTCGACAATGAACTTGTCTTTTGCGGCCCGGCCGGTGTGGAGGCCGGTGCGGGTGATGATCGGGCCGCGATGTGTGACGTGGCCCTCACCGTTTTTGATGACGTCTTCGTAAAGAAGTGGAGTGTTGTGGTTCCAGTGGATCTTTCGGACGTTTGTGATGCCGTTCTTGTCGATGCCATATGTGCTGTAGAGACGTTCGGCTGTCATGTTCTCACTCCTTGCGTAGTGGTGTTCAACTCTGAGAGTCCCGACATTACAACCTGCAACGCTCGTTTGATGTTCCGGAATGACTGTTCTCAAAATAGGACGGCATGGGTGCCACCCGCCAATCAAGAGCGCTGAGCAGAGTCGACGACACAGGTACCGCTCTTCGCAATGTTCACCAAGAACGCGTTTCGGAATTGCGGAGCGACGAAGTTGAACAATGCGAAGGGTGGCACCTTGCTCGCTGAAGCGAGAAGCGCTTATGCGTTGGACCCACCTTCCTCGCCGAAGCAAGGAGTCCCTACTGGGTTGGGGGGAACGTCCGGAGAATTTTTCCGACCCGTTTGGCGACTTTTTCGTCCGATGGATTGGTGCTTGTGAAGGCGCCCTCGCCGACACCACGCCATACGAGTTCCCGGTTTCGACGGTCGATGATGTCGATGACCAGCGTTCCCTCGGGGAAGCTGTTGGCCCAGGTCGCCCCTCCGCGCATGCCCCAGCGTCCCCAGCCGTACCATCCGGCGTGGTTGATCACGACCCGGCGACGAACCGCGGTGTAGAACGTGACCAGGAAATCGGCATCGCGGGGCGAGGTGGAGTCAAACCCTTTTGCTTGGAACTCCGCGGCCATTGTGGCTCCGATGCGCCGGTCGACGATCGGACTCATCTGTGGGCGGCGGTTCTCTTTGCCCTGGCGTTCGAAGATAGAAAATGAGGAATAGCCGCTGAAATCTTTTTGCGAGTCATGGTCGGCCCGGACTGTCATCGATGAACAGCCAAGGGCCGGGAGGAACACCACCACCGAAAGCGCGATTGTTGTCAGTCGATGCATTGAGGAGCTCCCTTCGCGCTTTCGACGCTCAAAAAGCCTGTTGGGTTGTCAGGGTCTGCCGGAAGAATGGGTCGAGACGGCATTGTCAACATCTAGGCGGCGGGTGGAAAGTCGACGAACACCCGCGACATCGACTGGTCGATCTTCTCGTCCGAGTGGCTCTTCTTCCCAAGGACCCGGGTTGTCACACCCCGCCACACGAGCTGGTTCTTTTCCCGATCGATGATGTCGATGATGATGGTTCCCTCGTGGTAGGTGTGGACGGTGGTGGTTGTCCAGCCCGGCCAGAATCCGTAGCCAAACCTCCAACTCGGCCCCCAGCCCCAGCCGTAGCCGTAGCCCCAACCGGTGGTGTTGAACCGCATCTGTGAGTTGAGAGAGACGTAGTAGGTGACCAGCAGATCGGCCTCGCCGGACTCGACCTGAGTGAGACCTCTGGCCTGCACGTTCTCAGTGATGGCGCGCCGGATTCGTCCGTCGACGATCTGGCTTGGCCCCTGAGTCGGCTCGTCAGACTCCTCTGTCTGATACCAGGCAAAGGTCGAGTAACTACTAAAGTCGGTCTCATGGTCGTAATCGGTTTGGATCCTGGACGATGAACACGCGAGGAAGGGTAGGGCAATTGCAAGCACGAGCAGGGCGCGTACGATTCGCATCAAACACCTCCACGCTTGGTGCTATGCAGAATCCGCGCCAGAAGTCAGTTTTTTCGGAAGATCTGTGACAGCTGCTCCCGAGTGTGGGATGAAGCCACTCTTTGAATCTCCTGCATCGCCGAGGGGCGCTCGTGATCGGGGGTCTTTGTGAGGCGACCCGCCCGTTCCTTGTTGATCTCGGTCGCCCACTTTTCGAGTCCGCGCAGTACGTCGTGCCGCGTAATGCGACCGACGAGGACATCTTCGTCCATCACCGGCAGACACGAGAAGTTGCACTCCATGAAGGCGCGTGCCGCGGTCAAAAGGTCCATTTCAGGTGTCACAATGACCTCGAGCGATGACATGTAGTTTCCAACGGTGCCACCCGCTCGCTGGTCGTAGGCCCAGTTGATGACGGTCCGCATGACGTCCTTCTCGGTCAGCAGCCCGACGACCTCATTATCGTCGTTGACGATCGGGATGGCGGCAAAGGACGAACGCGCGAGGACGCTCATACAGGGCGCCATTTCCTCATTTTCGTTGAAGATCCTGGCAGCCTTTTTCATGAACTTCTTGACGATCGGTGTCTTCGCCATCGGCGTCACCCCTCGCTTATTTCCATCAGCTTAGCACCGCCGCGGATTTGATCAAGCCGGTCTCGTGACCCTGGAATCGAAATTGGTGTTCCTAAGGCTTGACGTCCTTGGTATCCTCTGTGCGCTCGACTGCTTCAAGCAGTCGTGAAAAGCGGCACGTCATTCAAAAAGGTCTCGACCTCCCGATCAAGGGGGCGCCGGAACAGCGCTTCGGCGATACGCCGATGGTTGGGAAGGTTGCGGTCCTCGCTCGCGATTACCCGTTCATGAAGCCGCGCATGCACATTAAGGTAGGTGACCGGGTCAAACGCGGCCAGCTGCTTTTCGAGGATCGCAAAACGGAAGGTGTACGGTTCACCTCTCCGGGCGCTGGGACCGTGGCGGCGATCAACCGCGGGGCACGGCGAGCACTGCAGTCGGTGGTCATCGATCTGACTGCGAGCGAACGGCTGGGAAAACCGGAGGACTCCGATTTTCAGCCGTTCGACAGCTTCACCGGCCGCGATGTGTCTGAGCTCGATTCGCAGGCAGTTCTCGACCTCCTGGTGGAATCCGGGCTGTGGACTTCAATCCGGCAGCGTCCGTTCTCGAAGGTCCCTTCTCCATCGTTGAGCTGCCATTCGATCTTCGTGACGGCAATCGACACCGATCCGCTCTCGGCGGATCCCGAGACAGTGCTCGAAGGACAGATGGATGACTTTCAGCGGGGTCTGTGGGCACTTGGCCATCTGACCGAAGGCACCGTTTTCCTGTGCCGCGCACCTGGTGCGAAGATCGAGCCTGGCGATGCGCCCCGGGTCCAGGTCGAGGAGTTCGCCGGTAAGCACCCGGCCGGTTTGGCGGGGACCCACATCCATCTCCTCGACCCGGTGCATCGCGAGAAGGCGGTCTGGTACATCGGCTATCAGGACGTTGCTGCGATCGGAAGGCTGTTCGAGTCAGGGAAGCTGCCAATCGGACGAACAGTTGCCCTCGGTGGACCGGTTGTCATCCATCCGCGGCTGTTAAAGACCCGGCTCGGCGCCCACATCGATCCGTTGATCGATGAAGAGCTGTTCTTTGGTGGATCCCGGGTGATCTCGGGATCGGTGCTCTACGGGCGGCGGGCGAGGGGTGCGGTCTATGGATATCTCGGGCGATACACTCGACAGATATCGTGCCTGGCCGAAGATCACCGGCGACGCCTATTTGGCTGGATAATGCCGGGCTCGGATCTTTTTTCGACGACCCGTGCTTACCTTTCGGGTTTCCGCGGAAAGTCCGCCAAATACGATTTCACAACCTCCGCCAGGGGGAATCACCGAGCGATGGTTCCGATCGGTTCCTTCGAGCGGGTGATGCCGCTCGACATCATGCCGACCTTCCTCCTCCGCGCCCTCATGATGGATGATCTCGAACGAGCCGAGGCCCTCGGCTGTCTCGAGCTCGACGAGGAGGACCTCGGCCTCTGCTCCTTCGTCAGCCCGGGCAAGGAAGATTACGCACCGCACCTCCGACGTACCCTCTTCGAGATTTGGAAGGAGGAGTCATGAGCATTCTTCGCCGACTCCTCGACAACGTCGGAGATCGATTGCAGTCGGGCGGCAAGCTCGATCGTCTGTACCCGCTCTTCGAGGCGATGGACACGTTTTTCTACACCCCGGATAGCGTCACAACCGGGACCACCCACGTCCGGGATGCCCTCGACCTCAAACGCATGATGTCGGTGGTAGTGGCTGCACTGATGCCGATCGTGTTCTTTGCGATGTACAACACCGGGCTTCAGGCCCATAGAGCCATCATCGCGGGCGGCCAACCTCTCGATACCTGGCAGACGCGGCTCTTCGAAGCATTTGGTTATGGCTACACAACCGATTTCTGGGCCTGTTTTTTCCACGGTGCCATTTACTTCATCCCTGTCTTCGTCGTCGGTTTTGCGGCGGGCATTACGGTCGAGGTGATCTTCGCGAGTATCCGCGGTCACGAGATCAACGAAGGCTTTTTTGTCACCGGATTCCTGCTTCCCCTGACTCTGCCTCCCACCATTCCGCTCTGGCAGGTGGCGTCGGGGGCGATCTTCGGGGTGCTGATCGGCAAGGAGATCTTCGGCGGCACCGGCATGAACGTCCTCAATCCGGCACTGACGGCGCGTGCCTTCCTGTTCTTCGCCTATCCGGCCGAAATTTCGGGCGACAAACCTTGGATCGCAGCCGACTTCATCAATGTCGACGGGTTTTCGGGCGCGACCTGGCTCGCGCGGGCAACGGCCGAAGGGTCGCAGACCCTCGGCCCGATCGGCGGCACGCAATGGTGGGACGCCTTCATCGGTTTTATCCCTGGCTCGATGGGCGAGACGTCGGCGCTGCTCTGCCTGATCGGCGCCGCCATATTGATCATTACGAGGATCGGTTCCTGGCGGACCATGCTCGGCGTTGTCGTCGGTTCGGCCGCCATGGCGTTCCTCCTGAATATGATCGGCTCTGACACCAATCCGGCATTTTCAATTCCGTTCGCATGGCACATGGTCCTCGGAGGCTGGGCGTTCGGAACCGTGTTCATGGCAACCGATCCGGTCTCATCCGCCTTCACGGACAAAGGCCGACTTATCTATGGATTTGGCATTGGGATCATGGTGATTCTGGTCCGGGTGGTCAACCCGGCCTATCCCGAGGGGATGATGCTGGCAATCCTCTTCATGAATATGTTTGCTCCGTTCATCGATCACTTTTTCGTCCAGGCGAACATCAAGCGGAGGGTGGCGCGCAATGCGGCAGGACAGTAACGCGTACATCATCGGCTTCGCGACCACGGTGTGCCTGGTGTGCTCGATCGTGGTTTCGACCTCGGCGGTAGCGCTGAGGGAGCGACAGGACCGCAACAAGGTGCTCGACCGCCAGACCCAGGTTCTGGTGGTGGCGGGTCTCCTCGAAGAGGGCCAGAAAGCGAGCCCTGAAGAGGTCGAGAAACTCTTTGGGGAGAATATCCAGACCCGCATCGTGGATCTCTCCACGGGCAAGTATGACGATTCGGTGGACGTGGCTACCTACGATCAGCGGAAGGCGAGCAAGGACCCTTCGACAAGCCGCACCGCACCGGCCAACGACGCTGGGGTTTCACGGTTGCCGACCCTCGCGCTGGTCTATCAGCGGGTCGAGGACGATGAGGTGCAGTTGCTGATCCTGCCGATCGAGGGCAAGGGCCTGTGGTCGACCCTATACGGCTACCTCGCCCTGGCGCCGGACACCACGACCATTGAGGGGATCACCTTTTACGAGCACGGCGAGACGCCGGGCCTCGGTGGTGAGATCGACAACCCGAGCTGGAAGTCGGTCTGGATCGGTCGCCAGGCTTTTGACGAAGATTGGCAGCCGGCGGTCGAGGTCATCAAGGGGTATGCAGGACCGGTCGCAGATGACCCCTATCGGGTTGATGGCCTCTCGGGCGCCACCTTGACAGCGCGCGGGGTCAGCGATCTCGTGCGGTTCTGGCTCGGCGAGGACGGGTTCGATCCCTACCTCGAGAACTTCCGGGCCGAACGGAGCGCGTCATGAACGCCAAACAGAAAGGGGCGCTCCTCGACCCGTTGTTCAATGACAACCCCATCACCTCCCAGGTGCTTGGTATCTGCTCGGCCCTCGCGGTCACGACCAAGCTTGAGACTTCGGTCGTGATGTCGGTCGCAGTCATCGCGGTGTTGTCGCTGTCGAACTTGACCATATCGATCATCCGCAATCTCATTCCGTCCTCGATCCGGATCATTGTCCAGTTGACGGTGATCGCGTCGTTGGTCATCGTCACCGATCAGGTTCTGCAAGCGTTCTTTTTCGACATTTCGAAACAGTTGTCGGTCTTTGTCGGCCTGATCATCACCAACTGCATTGTGATGGGTCGCGCCGAGGCCTACGCCATGCAGAACCCTCCAGTTGACAGCCTCCTCGACGGACTCGGTAACGGTCTCGGCTACAGCTTGATTCTGATCGTGGTCGGGTTTTTCCGCGAGCTGATCGGCTCCGGCAAACTCTTTGGCGTCCAGGTGCTGCCGCTGGTGACCGATGGC
>RCNC010001340.1_pt1 | contig 16492 bp, 15 predicted proteins | sample 2041301 | NCBI WGS metagenome assembly RCNC01 (sample SAMN09708231, study PRJNA481090) | Marine sediment metagenome, whole genome shotgun sequencing project. | biome: marine sediment; feature: ocean; material: sediment; isolation source: Sewage treatment plant 13A marine sediment (STP13A) ... | reverse complement strand
GATGATCTGATCTTCAGAATTCGGAGTGTGATGGCTGCATCCAATAACAAATACATCCTGCTAAATGCACCCAATGAGAATCTGCAGGAAATTATCGATACAATTCCCGGGATGAAAAGTCCCACCGTTATGCCCCTTGCTGAATCAGGATGGAGCTCGGTTCACTCGGTTCTCAGCGAAAAGGAATTCTGGGGAGTCATTGATCGCCTCAGGGAGCTTGGTGCGCAGGGCATACTAGTAATACCCATAGAAAAAATGATTGTCTAATCTGAATACAAAGTGCATGAACATTATTCGAAATCCTGAAAAGAGCGCATGGCCCGACCTGCTCAAACGACCCCGTTTAGATCATTCGACCCTGGAAGACCAGGTGCAAAAGATCATTGATGATGTGGCTTCTAATGGAGATACTGCGGTACGGGAATACACCAGAGAATTTGATAATTATGATGCAGAATCCCTTGAAGTTTCAGCAGAAGAGATTCAGGCTGCCAAAGGGGATGTGAGCAAGGAATTAAGGAAGGCCATAGAGGAGGCGCACTGGAATATTCAGACCTTTCACAAAAAGCAGATACATAATTACGATACCATCGTTACTACAGCCGGTGTACGTTGCTGGCAAAAACCGGTTCCGATGAGTAGCGTGGGACTCTACATACCAGGAGGATCTGCACCACTGCTCTCCACGGTGCTGATGCTTGGAATTCCCGCGAAAATAGCGGGATGCAAGGAGGTGATTCTCTGCACCCCTCCAAACAAAGATGGCAAGGTGAGCTCCTCCATCCTTTATATTGCCGGCTTGCTTGGTATAGACAGGGTATTTCGGGTAGGAGGTGTTCAGGCTATCGCCGCCATGGCCCACGGGACAGAGAGTATTCCTACAGTCAATAAAATTTTCGGTCCGGGTAACCAGTATGTTACCATGGCCAAACAGCTCGTGAGCCGCGAAACAGTGGCCATCGATATGCCTGCTGGCCCCTCTGAACTTGCCGTAGTGGCCGACCATACAGCCAATCCTGCATTTGTCGCCTCCGACCTGCTCTCCCAGGCAGAGCATGGTCCGGATAGCCAGGTACTGCTGCTTACCGACTCCGCTGATATGATCGACCGGGTCAAGCTTGAACTTGAAAAGCAGCTGAAAGAGCTTCCCCGGAAGGAAATTGCTTCAAAAGCCCTGGATAACAGTAAGATGATTCTTTTAAACAGCCGGCAGGAGATCATGGCTTTGGTCAATGCTTATGCACCCGAACATCTTATAATTGTTACCGAGAACTATGCAGAACTGGCCGAACAGGTGGTGAATGCAGGATCTGTTTTCCTGGGTGACTATACGCCCGAGAGTGCTGGAGATTATGCATCGGGAACCAATCACACCCTGCCCACCAATGGATGGGCGCATTCCTACAGCGGGATCAATATGGATAGTTTTTACAAGAAGATCACATTCCAGGAGATCAGCAGGTATGGACTGGTCAACATAGGGGATGCCATCATGACCATGGCAGAAGCAGAGGAGCTTCATGCGCATAGCAGGGCAGTCTCCATCCGCCTAAGTACGAAAGACAATGGCTAATTCGAAGGACATAGCATCACTGGTCAGGCAAAACATCCTGGAGATGAAGCCATATTCATCGGCCAGAGATGAATATTCGGGATATGCCTCGGTTTTCCTGGATGCCAATGAGAATCCCTTTAACAGCCCCCTGAACAGGTATCCGGATCCAAAACAGGTCCTGTTAAAAGAGCGGATCGCAGAGCTCAAGGGTCTGACCATGGATAGAATTTTCCTTGGAAATGGAAGTGATGAAGGCATCGATTTGCTATTCAGAGTATTGTGCGAACCGGAAAGGGATCATGTGATTACTGTTGATCCCACCTATGGCATGTATACAGTCTGTGCGGAGATCAATAATGTGGAACGTCGAAGCATTCTCTTAAACAGCGATTTCAGCCTGGATCCTGATGCGGTACTGGATGCTGTAGATAAGCACACCAAGTTGATATTTCTATGTTCCCCCAACAATCCCACTTCCAACTCCCTTGAGCATGAGGCTGTATTGAAGATTATTGACGGGGTGAACTGCATAGTGGTGGTGGATGAGGCATACATAGATTTTAGTCAGGGTCCCGGTTTTCTCTCCCTGCTGAAGGAAAAGAAGAACCTGGTGGTTCTGCAAACCCTCTCCAAGGCCTGGGGACTTGCTGGAATCCGCCTGGGCATGCTCTTTGCGCATCCGGAACTGATTGAATATGTTTCCAGGGTGAAGTATCCCTATAATATCTCCGGGCTAACCATCGATGCAGCACTTAGAGGCCTGGAGGATACGGCCCAGATGAGCATGTGGATCAAGGCGATCCTTGAAGAGCGCAGCAGAATGGCCACTGAGTTGGAATCACTTCCCTATGTAAGGGAGGTCTTTCCTTCCGATGCCAATTTCCTCTTGATAAAGGTGGATGATCCTGCTGCCGTCTATGAGTTTTTAATGATTAAAGGCATCATTATCCGTGATCGCTCGCTGGTTCCACTCTGTGAAGGATGCTTGCGTATCACCATCGGGACTTCAGAGGAGAACAGGGCCTTACAAAATGCTCTTAAAACATTTCAGCCATGAAGAAAGTACTATTCATAGACAGGGATGGAACCCTGATCAAGGAGCCTCCGGTGGATTACCAGGTGGATTCATTGGAGAAATTGGAATTTATGCCAGGGGTATTCAGGAATCTTCACAAATTGAGGCAATATACCGATTATAAGCTGGTAGTGGTCAGCAACCAGGATGGAATGGGCACTGATGCTTTTCCCGAGGAGGACTTCAGGGCTCCCCATGAGAAATTTCTGGAAACTTTCAGGAACGAGGGTGTGGAGTTCGATGCGATACACATTGATCCCTCTCTTCCGGATGAGAATTCTCCCATGCGGAAACCCCGCACCGGGATGCTCACAAGCTATCTGGAGGGTGACTACGACCTGGAGAACTCCTATGTGATTGGTGACCGTGAAACAGATATGGAACTGGCTCAAAACCTGGGAGCCAGGGGGATCTTTATTGGAGACGATGCTTCAGTCAATGCAGAAGTGATATGCGGCGATTGGGACCAGGTGTACGGATATATCCGAAGCCGTCTGAGAAGTGCAACAGTCATACGATCGACAAACGAAACAGAGATTTCTGTCAGGCTTTCTCTTGATGGAGAGGGACATACACAGGTCTCGACCGGACTTGGTTTTTTTGACCATATGCTCGATCAGATAGGACGACATGCAGGCATTGATCTGGAAGTGGAGGTGAAAGGGGATCTACATGTGGATGAACACCATACCATCGAAGATACGGCCATCGTCCTGGGGGAGGCCTTTCTTCAGGCCCTGGGAAACAAGCGAGGCATTGGAAGGTACGGTTTTGTATTACCCATGGATGATTCCCTGGCCAGCGTGGCCATCGATTTTGGTGGCAGACCATGGATTGAGTGGAACGCAGAGTTTAAGCGGGAGATGATCGGGGATATGCCCACGGAGATGTTCTTCCACTTTTTCAAAAGCTTCTCTGATGCTGCAAAATGCAATCTGAATATGGAGGTCAAGGGAGACAATGAACACCATATGATTGAAGGACTGTTCAAGGCCTTTGCCAGGGCCTTGGGAAAGGCTGTAAAACTGGATCCTGATAGCGTGCAGTTACCTACTACCAAAGGAAAACTTTAAGGACAAGTCAGGATGAAAGTAGCCATTATCAAATACAATGCAGGGAACATCCGTTCAGTGGATCATGCGCTGAAGCGAGTGGGGGTGGAAGCTATTATAACGGACGACCATGAAACCATCCTGGCAGCAGACAGGGTAATTTTTCCAGGCGTGGGGGAGGCGGCCAGTACCATGGCCTACCTTAAAGAGCGGGAGCTCGATGTCCTGTTGAAGGGACTTAGTTGTCCGGTGCTGGGAATATGCCTGGGTCAGCAGCTGATGTGCAGCTGGTCGGAGGAGGGTGATACTGCCTGCATAGGCATTTTTGATCAGGTGGTAAGACATTTTCCTACAGAGGTTCTGAAAGTGCCTCATATGGGCTGGAACAGCCTCGAGAGGGTGAATGGGGAGCTGATCCCAGCGGAGCTCTCAGGATCCTATGTATATTTTGTACACTCCTATTATGTGCCGGTATGCGAAGATACTGCAGCAGAGTGCTCTTACATCTTGCCTTTTAGTGCTGCTATGCAACGGGATAATTTTTATGCTACCCAGTTCCATCCGGAAAAGAGTGGCGATCCCGGGGAGTTGATTCTGAAACAATTTCTGAAGCTATGATCGAGCTTATTCCTGCCATAGATATTATTGAAGGACGCTGCGTCCGGCTCACCCAGGGCGATTATGCTCAGAAAAAGGAGTATGGCGATCCATTTGAGTTGGCAATACAGTTTGAGGATCATGGAATTAAGAGATTGCACCTGGTTGATCTGGATGGTGCCAGGGAGCAAAGGGTCGTAAACTACAAGGTTCTGGAAAAGATAGCCTCCCAAACTTCACTGGTGATTGATGCAGGAGGCGGATTAAGAAGTGATGAGGACCTGCGTATTGTATTTGAATCGGGGGCCAGCATGGTCACCGGTGGAAGCATTGCGGTGAAGGATCGGGAACTGTTTCTTAGCTGGCTGAGTCAATATGGGCCGGAGCGGATCATCCTGGGTGCCGATTTCAGGAACGCAAAGGTTGCCATTTCGGGATGGCATGAGGCCACCGCACTTGATCTGAATACTTTTATTGCCGATTACAGGGACGAAGGTATTAAGAAGGTGATCTGCACCGATATTGATAAAGATGGAATGCTGGAAGGTCCCTCTCTGGAGACCTATAAAACCCTTAAGGTCCAGGACAATGAACTTCACCTGGTGGCCAGTGGGGGGATCAGCAAGATGAGGGATATTGAGCTTCTGGATGAGGCAGGAATCGATGGGGTGATTATTGGGAAAGCAATCTATGAAGGAAAAATCCCTTTAAGTGCCCTGGAGTCATATATACTTAATAATAACTAAGATGCTGGCCAAGAGAATTATACCCTGCCTGGATATCAGGGACGGGAAGACCGTGAAGGGGATCAATTTTGAAAATGTGATTGAAGTGGGCGACCCGGTAGAGCTGGGAGCTAAATATGCCCGTGATGGTGCCGATGAGCTGGTCTACCTGGATATTACTGCTACCCATGAAGGGCGAAAGCTCTTTGCGGACCTGGTCAGGCGTATCTCCGAACATCTGAATATTCCATTTACCGTAGGGGGAGGCATCGACCGGGTGGAGGATGCGGATCTGCTGCTATCAGCCGGTGCCGACAAGGTAAGCATCAACTCCTCGGCTGTGAGGGACCCCGGACTGGTGGATCGTATTGCCGGTGGATTTGGGAAGCAGTTTGTTGTGGTGGCCATAGATGCACAGTGGAAGGATGATCGCTGGACTGTTTTTATTAACGGGGGAAGGATTCCCACCGACAGAGAGTTGTTTAGCTGGGCCAGGGAGGTCCAGGACCGGGGTGCTGGTGAGATTCTTTTTACCTCCATGAATCATGATGGGACCAAGAATGGTTATGCCTGTGATGCAGTAAGGGAGCTTTCCCAACAACTCACAATCCCTGTGATTGCCTCAGGTGGAGCAGGTAGTAAGGAGCATTTTGTTGAGGTGTTCGAGCATGGATTGGCCGATGCAGCACTGGCTGCCTCTATCTTTCATTACAATGAGATCCCGGTTCCCGAGTTGAAGGATTATTTAAAGAAAGCTAATATAACAATCAGATAAAATGGACTTCGAAAAACTTAATGGATTGATCCCGGTCATTATCCAGGATGCAAACACAGATACTGTTCTGATGCTTGGTTTTATGAATTCCGAGGCTCTGGATAGGACCAGGGAAGAGGGGAAGGTTACCTTCTTTAGCCGCACAAAGAACAGGTTATGGACCAAGGGCGAGGAAAGCGGCAATTTCCTGCATGTGGTTGAAATCCTGGAGGATTGCGACAAGGATACCCTGCTGATTAAAGCCAACCCGGCCGGACCGGTCTGTCACACCGGAAGCGAAACCTGCTTTAATGAAAAAAACATCGCCTCCCCGGATCCGGAGGGACTTTCTTTCATCGCTCAACTACAGCAGCTGATCCATAAGCGGAAAATTGAGATGCCGGAAGGCTCCTATACTACTTCCCTGTTTAATGCGGGGATCAATAAGATAGCACAAAAGGTAGGAGAGGAGGCTGTGGAGCTGGTCATTGAGGCCAAAGACAATGATGACGAACTCTTCCTTAATGAAGCAGCCGACCTGCTCTATCATCTGCTGGTACTGCTAACAGCAAAAGGAAAGGATATAAAGGATGTGGTCGCAGTTCTTGAACAGCGACACAAATAGTGCCTATTATTTGGATAATTATGGATACAATATGGGTATCTTAATTATTTTATCTATTTTTACATTTGGATATATATGGATACTATATGGATATTTCCAAGAATATGCAAACCAAATTAGGCTTCAGCAGCGAAGTGTACCAGCAACTGAGTCAGCACTTAAGTGTATTGGATACTTTTCAGGGAAGCTGGAAGGTAAAGGAGAGCCAGCAGGTAAAGTATCTGAAGGAACTTCGCAAAATTGCCACCATCGAAAGTACAGGATCTTCGACCCGCATTGAGGGAGCCAGGATAAGGGACCAGGAAGTAAAGAAACTGCTGGCTTCGATCAAGAAAGCACGCTTTGAATCCCAGGACCAGCAAGATGTTGCAGGTTATTATGAGGCACGTGAGGTAGTTCTGGATGGCTATGCGGATATCGAGATATCAGAGCGGCGTATACATCAGCTCCATCGGCTCCTGCTTAAGTATAGCTATAAGGATCAGCCACACCGGGGCACTTACAAAAAAGCTTCCAATCAAGTGCAGGCCAACTATCCGGATGGTTCCCAGCGGGAACTCTTTGATCCCACTTCGCCAGATCTGACTCCGGTAGAAATGGCACAGCTTATTGGATGGTTAAATAAGCGGATTGAGAAGAGAGACATGCACCCCCTGGTTTTTATCGCCGCTTTTGTATATGAATTTTTATCCATCCACCCCTACACGGCTGGGAATGGCCTTCTGTCCAGGCTGCTTTGTACCTTGTTGATGATGAGCCAGGGCTATGATTTTATCCAGTACATATCCTTTGAGAGGGTTATTGAATCTAATAAGGGTGAGTATTACAGGGCACTGATGGTGGGCCAGCAGAACCGCTACAAAGACAACGAAATGATCAGCACCTGGGTGTTCTATTTTATGAAATCTCTGATCAAAGCGACCGAAGACCTCGATGCCAGATATAAGACTTACAGCAAACTTAAGACAGCGCTGAATAAAAGGCAGAAGCAGGTGCTTGATTTTATCAGGGACAACGAACCCGCCCAGGTGGGTGATGTTGATAAGGCTTTAACGGAGTATTCCCGTAATACACTAAAGAAAGACCTGGCCTACCTGGTCGAGGAGAAAGTGCTGATTAAAACCGGAGATCGTAAAGGAACCAGGTACCATATTAGTACATATTCATCAGCAATAAAGGATAAATGATATCCTAGTCTTCTACGACGATCTTCTCAATCTTGTCACCCTGACTAATGGAATCAATCACTTCAAGACCATCAACTACTTTTCCAAAGCAGGTGTGCATGCGGTCCAGGTGAGATGTATTGTTGCGTGAGTGACAGACAAAGAATTGTGATCCTCCCGTATCTTTACCAGCATGTGCCATGGAGAGGACACCACGGTCGTGGTACTGATTGTCACCATCCAGTTCACACTTGATGGTGTAGCCGGGTCCGCCCATGCCGGTGCCATCGGGACAGCCGCCCTGGAGCACAAAGTCGGGGATCACCCGGTGGAAAGTAAGTCCGTCGTAATATCCTTCTTTGGACAGTTTAATAAAGTTCTCCACGGTGCCGGGTGCATCCTTATCATAAAATTCAACTTGCATTACACCTTTTTCGGTATGGATCGCTGCTTTACTCATGTTCTAATGTTTTATAGTTATTTCATTATCTGTTCAATATCCTCGATCTCTTTGGGGGCATACCTTGAGAGGTTTATATTTCCTCCGGTAGTAACCAGGATATCATCCTCAATACGAACCCCGATATTGATATATTGTTCATAGATCGGTGTGATCTCTTCAATAAACTCTGCTATTACCGCACTGTCTGCATCGTTCTTGAACATTTCCTGGGCCTGCTCCAGCGCCTTTTCCCTGAAGTAAATACCAGGCTCAATGGTGATTACCATTCCAGGTTCAAGTTCGCGATCACGGTATCTTCCTACATCATGTACATCCATTCCCAGGTAATGAGAGGTGCCATGAAGGGTATAAAAAGTAACCTGCCAGGGTGATCCCGGGTCAGTAATTAATCCCAGTTCAACAAGTCCCAGGTTGATCACCTCCTTTATAGTATCATTAGCATCTGAAAAGAGATGGCCAGGGATCATTTGCTCAATGGCAGCCTTTTGAGCTTCCAACACAAGTTCGTAGATCTTGCGTTGTTCGATGGAAAACTTGCCATTCACAGGAATGGTTCGTGTGATATCGGCTGTATAGTAGCCATATTCCGCTCCAACGTCCATCAACAGCAGATCTCCATCCTCCATTAAACGCTTGTTGGGTTCATAGTGCAGGGTAGTACTGTTGGGACCGGAACCTACAATGGAGTTGAATCCCGGCATGGCAGCACCATACTCCAGGAAGGTGCCCTCAATCACTGCTTCCATCTCATACTCATACATGGCTGGCTTGCACTCCATCATCACATTGGTCAGCGCCATAGCCGTAATATTGCATGCTTTCTGCATATACTCCACCTCCATGGCTTCCTTGATTACCCGGAGTTCGTCCACCAGTTCGCCAATATGCTTGAATTGTGTGCTTCCGTTTTCACCCGCCATATCTTGAAGATCCCTCATGAACGTGCGATCCGAACGGTCTATAAAGATGTTTGCACCTGTCTTCACTAAGCTGTCAATCAGTGCTCTGACTTCTCTGTAAGAGACTGTCTGATCGGGCCCGTATTTCTCCATAATCTCTTCAGCATCCAGTACCTCTCCATCGTAAATCTGCATCCTGATGTTCTGTGGAGGTGTCGAAAGGGTATAGGATGCATGTGGATCCTTGCTCAGTATGGCATAGGAGCCACGATCTGCATAGCCTGTCAGATAATAGAAATAGTTATTTGGTCTGAATTCATGCCGGTTGGAACTACTCTGGTCAGCCGATCTTAGAATAACATAGCTAGAGCCCAAAGAGTCAATTAACTGGGAGCGTCTTCCCTCGAAACTTTCCATGCTGGATGGCGGACTATCCAGATCGGAAGGATCGATGCTTACTGGAATCATCCAGGTTCTTCCACCCGGATTATTGCATCCAGATATGAGTAATATGTAAACCAGAAGTGACAGGTATTTTTTCATAAATGGACTTTAATGCTTTCGCCTTAAAAGGATTGGATAGTTTTGCTTATGATTTCTACGGATTCCATCAGCTGCTCTTCAGTGATCACAAGGGGAGGAGCGAAGCGAATGATATGTTCATGGGTGGGTTTGGCCAGCAGACCATTCTCTTTTAGTGCCACGCAAACGTCCCAGGCGGTTTTTCCGTTTGTGGGTTTAATAACAATGGCATTGAGCAAGCCCTTGCCCCTGACCAGTTCAATCATGGGGGAGTCTATATTTCTTAGTTCGGCTCTGAATTTCTTTCCCAGCTCCTCAGCACGCTCAGCAAGATTTTCATCTTTCAGGACTTCCAGGGCGGCCATAGCGACCTTGGCTGCAATCGGATTTCCACCATATGTGGATCCATGCTCACCTGGTTTAATGCAAAGCATAATATCATCATCTGCCAGCACCACCGATACGGGGTAAACACCTCCGGAAAGCGCCTTTCCAAGGATCAGGATGTCAGGACGAACTTCCTCGTGGTCACAGGCCAGGAGTTTGCCAGTTCGTGCCAGACCGGTCTGGACCTCGTCGGCGATAAAGAGTACATTCTTCTCTTTGCATAACTCATAGGCCTTGCTCAGGTAGCCCTCGTCGGGAACATAGACTCCAGCTTCTCCCTGGATGGGCTCCACCAGGAATCCGGCCACGTTTGGATCCTCCAGTGCCTTCTCCAGTGCTTCGGTATTGTTGTAGGGTATGGTAACAAAACCGGGGGTATATGGTCCAAATCCTTTATAGGAATCGGGATCGGTCGACATGGAAATGATGGTAATGGTACGGCCGTGGAAATTTCCTTCACAGACAATGATCTTTGCCTCGTTTTCAGGAATACCTTTTTTCTCGTAGCCCCACTTGCGACAAAGCTTCAGAGCGGTTTCATCACCCTCCGCTCCTGAGTTCATGGGAAGTACCTTATCATATCCGAAATATTCAGTGATATACTGTTCAAACTCACCCAGCAAGCTATTGTAGAAAGCCCTGGATGTGAGGGTAAGCTTCTTGGCCTGTTCGCACATGGCATCCACAATTTTTGGATGACAATGCCCCTGGTTTACAGCTGAATAGGCAGAGAGAAAGTCGAAGTACTTCTTGCCTTCCACGTCCCAGACATAGACTCCTTCGCCACGGTCAAGCACCACTGGAAGTGGGTGGTAGTTGTGTGCACCATACTTATCTTCACGCTGGATGTAGTCTTTTGTATTCATAATTAATTCCGTTGAGATATTATTAGTAAATTGAGGACATAAAGGTAATAAAACATATTCCAAGGGCTGACTGTTATTATGAAGGAATCTCACCATTTACTTATTAAAATATCATGGACAAAGTACACAAGCTAATTACCGATCGCTGGAGCCCCAGGGCTTTTGACGACCGTACAGTAGACTACGACAAGATTCACCTGCTTTTCGAAGCAGCAAAATGGGCGCCGTCATCCAGGAATGCACAGCCCTGGCGCTTCATCTTTGCCACAAAGGAGATGTCTGATTATAAGGTGTTTATAGAATTGATGAGTGAAGTCAATCAACAGTGGGCCTCTACTGCACCTTTACTGGTGATGCCATTAGCCCAGGTGATTTCTACCTACAAGAACCGTCCCAACAGACTTGCCTTTTTTGAGACAGGTATGGCTGTGGGAAATCTCCTTGCACAAGCCACGGCCATGGATCTGATGGTGCACCAGATGAGCGGTTATGATCATGAAAGGGCCAAGGAAACCCTGGTGATTCCCACCCGGTACGAACCTATGAGCATATTGGCCATAGGATATAAGGGCGAACCTGCCAAGCTTCCATCTGATGTGGCTGCCTGGGAGCAGAGGGAGCGGACACGCATGGAAATCAGTAAGTTCCTGGTGCAGGGAAAATGCAAATAGCCCTAGAAACTGATTGAAATTTTTATGTTGAACCTGCGACCGGTCAGGTAGTTGGGAATGCCGAACATGCCCGGCACACCCTGCTGGTCCGAGATGGTCCGTATCCAGAGGTAGGAGGCTTCATTTTTTATATCCAGCAGGTTGAAGATTTCTGCACTAATCCAGATGCTTTCAAAGAAGCGCAGGGGATTGCGCTCTCCCCAGATGTCTGTTTCCCTTTTGATCACTTTAGAGAAGCCGATATCCACCCGGCGGTAGGGGCGCATTCGCAGCTGGGTATAGTATTGATCCTCCACAGGACTGCTAAGCGGAATTCCAGTGCCGTAAAAGGCATTCAGGTGAACCTTGTATCCCGGATTGTTCGGAAAATAGTCCTGGAAATACAATCCGACCGTGAATATCTGATCTGTAGGCCTGGGAAATTCACCCGCTTCTTCGGTGACAAATTCTGTTCCGTTCCATACCTGGATATAGTCTCCCTCCACATCTTCCATGGTTTGCAGGAAAGATAAGGTAAACCATGATTCAGCGCCGGGTACAAATTCACCATTCAGCTTAAAGTCGATTCCCCTGGCAAAACCTTCAGATATGTTTTCACCGGCGTAGGATACTCTAACATTCTCTATTTTATAAGGAATCAGGTTGTTGAGCCATTTGTAGTAGGCCTCACCAGTCAGTTTAAAGGGCCGGTCCCATAGTTTGAATATGTAATCTCCACCCAAGAGCAGGTGAATCGATCGCTGGGGCTCAATGTCATAGTTGATCGCGCCATCGGGCATGCGCATTTCCTTATAAAAAGGAGGCTGGTAATAATATCCTGCCGAAACATGGAACATCATGTCCCGCTTCCAGTTGGGTTGTGTACTGATGGTAGCCCGGGGACTGATCATGGTGGTCTGGTTGAAGTTCCATACCAGGCCCCTGATTCCGGCGGTAATGAAGTAGTCGGCCTTCTTGGTATTGATCTCCCGTGTATTTTGCACAAAAGCACTGAACTGATCATAGCTTATATGATTGTCAGATTTCAGGGATTTGGTCAACTCAAGCTCCTCTCCGTTGTAGGGAATCACATAGCCGGCAGAATCAATAATTTCCCACTCACTGATACGGTCATAGAACTCCTGATACTTGTAGCTGAGCCCCCATTGAATGTGTCTGTTTCCGCTGCGGTATGCCCCCAGGTGTGATGCTGAAATCACATAGGCCTCCAGGTAATTACGTGCATGAACCTGCTCAGTACCCACTCCAATATTTAGAAGGGAATCCCCATAGCTTTCCGAATCAATGGTATTGTCAAGCTCATTGATCCAGTATTGTCCTATGATATCAAAGGTTTCCTCCTCGGAGGTCCGGAAGGCAGATCCAATTAGTTTAAGTGACAAACCCTTTCTTGGCTTCCAATTGAGTGTGAGGGCACCCAGGTAGGTATCAAACTGATCCATTTCCTGGCCATCGTAATATATCCGAAGATTCAGGGGCAGGTCCTTGGTGCCGAACTCCGTGTTGCGGGTCTGAGGAATAAACTGGTATTTACTGGATGAATAGTTACCCAGAAAACTAAGTTCCAGCTTACGTGAAATCTGGTAGCTAAGTTGGGTCTGCAGATCGGAGAACTGAGGTTTATAATCCCCACTGGTTTCCAGGGTATTCAGCAGGTATTGCGTGGTTTTGTAGCGGTAGCCGGCAAGGTAGGTAAATCGTTCAGTTTTAGAGGCTCCTTCCACGTGCGCTGATGCACCCAGCAGGCTGATGGAAGCTGACCCAGCGAACTCACGGGGCCGCTTGTAGGTAATATCCAATGCGGAGGACATCTTGTCGCCGTACCTGGCATCGTAGCCCCCTGCAGAGAACTTGATGGACGACACAAGGTCTGAATTCACAAAACTCAAGCCTTCCTGTTGTGCAGAACGCACCAGGAAAGGCCTGTAGATCTCTACATCATTCACATAGACCAGGTTTTCATCGAAGTTTCCACCCCTCACTGAATACTGGGAACTTAGCTCATTGTTGGAGCTGACTCCTGCCTGCGATTTGATAATGGTTTCCACCTTTCCGGTGGTGGTGGGCATGTAGTTCAGATCTTCCACATCGATGCGCTGGAAGGTAGATCCCCGTTCCTGGCGAGCACTCACCGACACTTCCCTAAGGGCTCTTATGTCTGTCTGGAGGGTGATATCCTGCTGCCTGGACTCTCCGGCACCCAGGCGAACGGCAAACTGTTTCGTTCTGTATCCCACACAGGAGATGATCACCGTATAGGAGCGGCCTGAAGGGACTTCCATGGTGTAGCTTCCATCCTGCTTGGTCATGGTTCCCTGCTGTGTTCCCTGCAGAGCCACATTGGCAAATTCCACCGGATCACCAATGCTGTCTCTGATACTTCCCTCTATGGTTCCGGTATCCTGCCCATTCACCACTGTAGCGATGATCAGAATCAGTGAAAACAGAAGCAGGCGCATATTCACAATCAGAAATTTTCCGAATATAATACTAACTAATGAAAGCCCTTGAAAATTGTGTAGAATCTTATTAATCCTCCTCTTTGAAATCCCCGCTTTTGAGGGACTTAAAAAACTTGGCCCAGCGCATGGGATCAAAGATGGTATAATAAGGGGTTTGTCCGGCTGAATATAACTGGTTGTACTCTTGCCTCATCACTTCCCGGAAAGCAATACTCGGACTGGGTATGCCCCCGTCCCGGTTCATTTTAATCTGGGTCTTGATCAGGGCTATGTTATGATAGGCCCTTTGCTCATCATCATCGGGAAGATCCAGGGCCAGAAAAGCCTCTTTAAACTGCTGGTAGGTTTTCCATGGGTAAATTCTTACTTCTGCCAGTTGAAAGGTGTCGCTAACCATAAATATATCGGCAGGATACTGCTGGCCTCCCAGGGAATCGGGGATTACATGCATGGTACCCTTATGGCCCATATGGCTGAAAAGGATGCTATCACTTGGCCTGACCACGAAGGAAAACATGCCCCGACTATCGGAAGTAGTTCCTCTTCTTTCGGAGAGGATGATAATGTTCACATGGGGAAGTGGACGATGCTGGAGGTCCCGTACCATGCCGGAAAACTGAACCAGGTCATCATCCAGCTCTTTCTCCTGGTCCTTTTTGCGCTGACCAGCTGCCTGAAAGGTGAAAGCAATCAGGATGATTAATCCCACTAAAATCCGCATGTATGCCCCGTAGCGACTCCATAACATGCGGCAAAAGTAGAAAAAAAAACAGCGGAAACAGAGCGGGGGGCAGCATTTAAGCGCTATTTTTGTGAAATATTAACACTTACAAAGGCCATGACCATACAGAATACCCTTACCCTGTCGCCTTACCCCAGAGGATTTCACTTAATCACCTCCCTTGTGGAGGAAGCGGCGGGCGAATTGCCCGATCAGGGGATCATGCATGTTCTGATCCAGCATACTTCGGCAGGCCTTACACTGAATGAAAATGCCGACCCTTCAGTGCGGCATGATTTCGAAGCCTTTATGAACCATCTCATACCTGAAAATCACCCTCTCTATTCTCATATTTATGAAGGAGCGGATGATATGCCCGCTCATTTGAAGGCCTCCATCATAGGACATTCCGTGACTATTCCCATCACAGGTGGACGATTGAACCTGGGAACCTGGCAGGGGATCTACTTCTGTGAGTTTCGAAACCATGGCGGATCGCGCCGGCTCGTGATTACAATCACCTCCTGATCCAGCCATATTCCTGTTGTTCGTTCATGTTTTAGAATAGCTATACCCCGTATATATTTTATATACTTTTGAGCAACACAAAAGCTGTTGTTCATGAAGGAATTTGTATTACTTGGAGACGAAGCTATAGGCCAGGGAGCACTGGATGCAGGCCTTTCCGGGGTGTATGCCTATCCGGGCACACCCTCCACTGAAATCACCGAATTTATTCAGAAATCGAAGGAGGCAATAGAGCGGAATGTACATGCTCAATGGTCCGCCAATGAGAAGACTGCCATGGAGGCCGGATTGGGTATGTCTTATGCAGGTAAAAGGGCCATGGTATGTATGAAGCATGTGGGCTTAAATGTTGCAGCCGATGCATTTATCAATGCAGGGATGACTGGAGTGAACGGGGGATTGGTGGTAGTGGTGGCCGATGACCCATCCATGCATTCTTCCCAGAACGAACAGGACTCCAGGTTTTACGGGAAGTTTGCAATGATCCCCGTACTGGAACCCGCCACCCAGCAAGAGGCATATGCTATGACCCGTTATGGATTTGATCTTTCCGAGAAATTTGCTCTGCCGGTTATGCTGCGCATCACTACCCGGCTGGCTCATTCCAGATCGGCCGTGCTGCGCTCAGAACTACGCATGGAGAATGAGGTGAAGCTACCCACTGATCTGAAGCAGTTTATTTTGCTTCCGGCCATGGCCAGGAAAAAATATAAGTTGTTATTATCCATCCAGGAGCAGCTGGAGCAAGAAAGCATCACTTCGGGTTTGAACCGTACGGTTGCCGGGGAGGACCATAGCAAGGGGATTATAGCCTGCGGACTCTCCTACAACTATTACCAGGAGGTGGCTGCGAATGAAGGATTGAAGCATCCGGTGCTGAGAATAACACAGTATCCGGTTCCTGCGGAACTGCTCAATGAATTTGTGAAGGGGGTGGACAAGGTAGTGGTGCTTGAAGAAGGGGCTCCCATGCTGGAAGAGTCGCTGACGGGGATTCTTGAAAATAATTATCAAATTGGAGGAAGGCTCAATGGTCTGCTTCCAAGAGATGGGGAACTGGACCCCCTTAATGTGAAAAAGGCCATGGGAATTGAATCGGAACCCGCCCGTCCGGTTCCTGATGTTGTAAAGAACCGTCCGCCGGCCCTGTGTAAGGGATGCGGTCATATCGATATGTACAATGCACTTGGTGAGGCACTGGATTCTTATGGTCCGGGACGGGTCTTTTCCGATATAGGATGTTACACACTGGGGGCGCTTCCTCCATATAATGCCATTAATAGCTGTGTGGATATGGGTGCTTCGATAACAATGGCCAAGGGAGCTTCCGATGCCGGACTGCGACCTGCGGTGGCTGTTATTGGCGACTCTACTTTTACCCATTCAGGAATGACCGGACTGCTGGATGCAGTGGTAGAGCAAAC
>RCNC010001338.1_pt1 | contig 16499 bp, 10 predicted proteins | sample 2041301 | NCBI WGS metagenome assembly RCNC01 (sample SAMN09708231, study PRJNA481090) | Marine sediment metagenome, whole genome shotgun sequencing project. | biome: marine sediment; feature: ocean; material: sediment; isolation source: Sewage treatment plant 13A marine sediment (STP13A) ... | reverse complement strand
CCTACTTCACCCACATCACCGGCGGCTACTCCGCCGGCTACTACAGCTACATCTGGAGCGAGGTCCTCGATGCCGACGCCTTCCAGGCGTTCAAGGAGACCAGCCTCTTCGATGCTGAGACCGCGCTGGCTTTCCGCACCAACATCCTCGAGACCGGCGGTTCCGAGGATCCCGAGGAACTGTACCTACGGTTCCGAGGCCGTGCGCCGAGTGTCGAGCCTCTCCTACAGCGAAAAGGCTTCAAATAAGGATTATCCCTGCCGGCCGCGCTTGCGCGGCCGGCCTTTTTTTCTGACAAAAAAAGAGCGGCCGATTTCTCGGCCGCTCTTTCAGTTTGCCAGAAAATATTACGCGAACTCGGTGACCCGACCGGCGAGATACGTGATGATGTCGGCCGATTCGTGGAACGGCTTGCCGCCGATCACGAGGCACGGGGCCTGGCCCTTGCCGGCGACGGCGACGAGATCATCGAGGGCCGCCGGGTCCTCGCTCACATTGCGGACCGGGATCGAGTCGATTCCGAGGTTGCCGAGGGCAGCCATGGCATTGGTCGAGAACATGCAGTTCGAGCGGATGTAAAGCACGGTGTCGCTCTCGAGTCCGGGTGGCTCGTCGAAGGAACCGAAATCGCCCGAATACTGCAACGCATCGGCGCCAATTTCAACGCAACCACCTGGCTGGATCGAACCAACTACTATGCGACCGTGGCGGTAGAGCACCTGGAGACGCCAGCGGACATTGAGGCGGACCGGATGCGAGGCGCTCTGGTCCGCGACGAAGACCTTGACAAAGAACGGTCCGTTGTATTGAACGAGCTGGACCGAGGCGAAAACGAGCCATTCGGGGTTCTTCTCAAGGGCCTCTTTGCCCACGCCTTCATCGAACACCCTTACCACCATCCTACGATCGGCTGGCGTGGAGACGTAGAAGCCATCCAGGGCGACACACTCCGGCGGTTTTACGACACCTTCTACCAACCGGACAACGCAACCGTGATTGTCTCCGGGGATATCGAGGAACAGCCGGCTCTCGACCTTGTCGAACGGTTCTTTGGCCCGGTAGATCGTGGTCCTGGGAGCAGACCTCAGGGTACGATCCGTGAGGGCCGCCAGCGAGGGGAGAGGCGCTTTTCCGTGCATCGGGCGGGGGAATTGGGCTTTATCGGGTGTGTGTGGCATATTCCGGAAGGTCTTCATGCGGACCTCGCCCCTCTGGGAGTTGCGGCGCAGATCCTCAGCGAGGGTGTCGTCTCCAGATTGAACCGGCGGCTTGTCGAGAGCAATCTCTGCCTCGGTGTGCACGCTTCGGCGATGGAAAGCCACCATCCCGGGCTGTTTCAGGTCTTCGCCACCCTGGCGCCTGGCGTGGAGCATGCCGACGTCGAGGCGATGATTTTCGAAGAAGTTCAGGCCCTCGGGGCGACCGTTGCCGAGCCGGGGGAGCTTGCCCGGGCCAAGGTCCAACGACGCACCGATCTGGCTTTTCAGCAAGAGTCGCCGGCTCGGCTGGTGTCGGCCCTGACCGAAGGAGTCTCAATGGGAGACTGGCGGTTCGTCGTCGACGAAATGGACCAAGTGGCCGGGGTTCAGGCGGAGGACGTCATGCGAGTCTGTCACCAGTACCTCAAAACTTCGAATCAGACCGTCGGGTGGTTCGTGCCGGAGTGCGATCCGGAGAGCGGCCGATGACCAAGGGCCTCTTCGATCCCGGGGACAGAATATCCTTCGCCGAACGTGTGGCACTTCATACCTTCGATGGCGGCGGGCGTCTGGCGGTCATTACCAATGCCCACGCGCCAACGGTGACGATTGCCGGCATGCTCCAGGGCGGAACGGCCATGATGACCGACGGTCGATTTGCCGTGCCCAGCCTGACGGCGGCGATGCTCGAGCGGGGAACGACCGAATTTTCCAGGATGTCCCTGGCCCGCGAGTTGGAAGACCACGGACTGCATTTGGATGTTCGCAATTCAGGCTCGGCGCCGGCTTCGGTCTTCTTTTCCCTGCAGGGCCTGGCTGAAGAACTCCCTCGCATGGTCGACATTCTGGCGTCAGTTCTTCGGCGCCCGGTTTTCCCCGATGACGAGTTGAACAAGGTCCGAGAAAGGATTTTTGGCGCTCTGCAGCATGAACGTCAGGACACCTCGGCCACGGCCTACGGGCAGTTGACCCGGCTGCTCTATCCCACCGGCCATCCCCTCCGGCGGCGGGAGATCGCTGTTCGCGAAGCCGAAGTCAAAAAAATTACTCGGCTCGATCTGGAGCAATTCCATACGCGGTGCTATGGCGGCCGTTCCCTGGTGTGCGCCGTCGTCGGTGATGTTGTGGACAGCAATGTTGAGCAGCTCTTCGGTGAGGCTCTTTTCGGCTGGGGCGCTCCGCCACAGACCTTGCCTGAATTTCCCGAAGTCAAACCCGGGCGTCCCGCTCGCGTCGACATCGAGATTCCTGATCGACCCAACCTCGATGTGTTTCTGGGGCATGCCGGACAACTTCAGCTCGGTGATGCCGATTACCCAGCGGCCCAGTTGGCCAACTCTTGCCTGGGACAGTCCACACTGACCTCTCGTCTGGGCGTTGCTATTCGGGATGAGGCAGGCCTGACCTACGGAATCAATAGCGATTTTTCCGGCACCCTTCAGATTCCGGGCCCGTGGATTATCAGCCTCAGCGTTGCCTCGGAAAATCTCGAGCGCGCCCTGGTGATGTGCCGAGAAGTCCTCGACGATTTTCTCCAGACTGGCCCTCGTGAGGCCGAGTTGCACGACGAACGATTGGCCTGGGCCGGCAGCTACCAGGTGGGTTTGGCGACCAACGTCGGTGTTGCCATGGAGGTGGTCAAAACCCTGCTCGCAGGGCAGGACCTCTCGCGGATGGATCATTTCCCTCGGGAAATTCTGGAGGTCAGCCGGGACGAGGTCAAACGGGCCCTCAAACGACACATCGACCCCGAGAGTCTGGTGATCTCGGTTGCCGGGTCGGTCGAGGGATAAGGAAACGCAGAGACGCAGAGACGGAAAAACGGAGATGGACCGTGAAGCCTGTGTTGGCGTTGAATATCTGGTTCCCGAATCAATTCAACGAGGCCAGGTTTAAGTTCTCTTGACCTGCCGATGCTTCCTGCTTCCTGCTCCCTGTGACCTTCGAACCCTCCCCCCTCCGATCCGCGCTAAGATGGGCGGCGTGAATATGGGGAGGTCCTTGTGGATTTAACTATTCTTGGCGCAGGCCGTTGTGTCACCGGATCGAAGTACCTCGTTCAGTGGAAACAATTCAGCACGATGGTCGATTGTGGCCTTTTCCAGGGCCGCAAGAAACTGCGCAGCCGCAACTGGGATCCGCTCCCCAAACGGGCGGACGAGTTGGACTCCGTCGTTCTGACCCACGCCCATATTGACCACACGGGCTATCTTCCGCGCCTGGTACGGCAGGGCTTCGACGGCCCGGTCTACTGCACGCCCCCAACCCGGGATCTGCTCCGGGTCCTTCTCCCCGACGCCGCCCACATTCAAGAAGAAGAGGCGCGCTATGCCAACAAGAAGGGCATTTCAAAGCACGCTCCGGCCTTGCCCCTCTTTCGCCAAGCCGATGCCAGGGCGGCGCTCAAACTGCTCGAACCTGTCCCGTTCGATTACGAGCAGGAACTGCGGCCCGGTATTCGATTTCGCTTTCACCGCCAGGGGCATATTCTCGGCGCCTCCGCCGTCGAACTGGAGAGCAAGGTCTCGGGAGGCGGGCGGAAGACGATCTATTTCTCCGGAGACGTCGGCCGCCACGGCGTACCGATTCTCAGAGATCCCGTCCCCTACCCAGGGTCCGACGTGTTATTTCTTGAGAGTACCTATGGGGACAGGCTCCACAATCCTGAAGATCCCAGGCAACAGTTGGCCGAGCAGGTTCGCAAGGGTCTGGATCGTGGCGGTGTCGTTCTGATCCCCGCCTTCGCCATCGACCGCACCCAGGAACTGCTCTACATGCTGCACGGCCTGATGTCCGACAAGGACTTGCCGACCGTGCCGATCTACCTGGACTCCCCGATGGGCATCGAGGCTACAGCGCTCTATACCCGTTGGACGGAAGAGCATGACGCCGAGATGAAGCAGCTTTTTTCGGAGCAGATCAATCCGATCTTTCCCGCCAACCTGACGGTGACCAAGACCTCCAGGGACAGTCGGCGACTCAACGATATCAAGGGCGGCGCCATTATCATTTCGGCTTCGGGCATGGCGACGGGAGGGCGAATCCTCCATCACCTCCGCCTCCGTCTCCCTCACTCCAGAAACACCGTGTTGTTCGTCGGTTTCCAGGCCCACGGCACCCGAGGCCGCCGCCTGGTCGAAGGCGAGCCTGAGGTCAAGATGCTGGGAGACTACATTCCGGTCAAGGCTCACATCGAGCAGATTTCCGGACTCTCAGCCCACGCCGATGCCGACGAACTGGTCGCATGGCTGTCCCGCAGGGAAAAAGACCCAGAGAGGGTTGTCCTGACCCACGGCGAATATCCGGCACAACAGGCTTTGGCAGAACGCCTCGAGAAGACCTTCGGATGGAAGAGTGAGATTCCAGAGATCGGGGACGTGTTGAACATCGGGTAGTAAAGATCCGAACATTTGCGCCGGACACAGGGGGAAATATGAAATTGACGGGATTGATGGTGATGTTTTTGATGATCCTGACGGTTGCATGTGCGCCCCAGACGGAGACGACATCGATAGACCAGGGGCTCGAAATCACCGCGGACATCGAGGCCCGGCGTGCTCAGTTCGTGCAGAAGGAAATGACTGCCGACGTCGCGCATCTCTCGGATGGGGACCGTACCGCCCTGAAGCATCTGGTGGCCGCGGCACGGATCATGGACGAGATTTTCACCGTTCAGGCGTGGGCCGGCAACCCGGATTTTTCTCCGAAGGTCGCCGCTCTCGACGGCCGGCAGGCAGCCAAGGACTACTACCGAATCATGTACGGACCCTGGGACCGGCTTGTGGCTTTCGAGCCTTTTCTCGGTGACGACGAGCATCCTGAGGGCGCCGGCTACTACCCCGAGGACATGGGCGAAGACGAGTTCAAGGCGTGGATCGAGGCTCACCCCGAGGACAACGATGCTTTCACCTCGTTGCATACGATGATTCGCCGTGATGACGATGGGCTCAAAGCGATTCCTTATGCTGAGTTCTTTTCAGAAGAATTGGCCAGGGCTGCGGCCGAGTTGAGGGCAGCCGGCGCTGCGACCGACAACCCAACCCTGAAGGATTTCCTGGAGAAAAGGGCCGCGGCCTTCGGCACCGACGACTACTACGAGTCCGACCTCGCGTGGATGGATCTGGATTCACCGATTGAGGTTGTCATCGGTCCCTACGAGACCTACGAGGACGGCCTGTTTGGCTACAAGGCGGCGTTTGAGTCCTTCGTCTGTGTCGCCCAGCCTGAGGATTCCAAGCGCCTGGCCGTCTTCATGGGGCAGCTGCCCTTCCTCGAAAAGTCCCTGCCGATCCCCGATCAGCACAAGAATTTCAACCGGGGATCCGAGAGCCCGATTCGGGTTGTCGACGAGATCTTCACCGGTGGCGACTGCCGTTCCGGCGTGCAGACCCTTGCCTTCAACCTGCCCAACGATGAGCGTGTGCGAGAGGCCAAGGGTTCAAAGAAGGTCCTCCTGAAGAACATCATTCAGGCCAAGTACGAGGCCATCCTGGCACCGATCGCTCAAGCGGTTCTGCCGGAGGGCACGGCCGAGAATCTCGATTTCGACGCATATTTTCACTTCATTCTGATGCACGAACTTTCCCACGGCTTAGGTCCCGGGAAAATCACTCTCGAGGGCCGCGAAACCGAGGTTCGTCTTGAATTGAAGGACCTCTACTCGGCGATGGAAGAGGCCAAGGCAGACGCGCTTGGCGTTCTCAATCTCTACGTGCTCGCCGACTCCGGTGTTGTCGGTGCAGAGATCATTGAGCACCTGCCCTGGACCTTCACCGCCGGTATCTTCCGAACGGCCCGCTTCGGCACGACCGAAGCCCACGGACTCGGCATCGTCATTCAGGCCAACTACCTGATGGACAAAGGCGCCATCGCTGTCGATGAGAACGGCCGTTTCTATCCGAAACCCGAGAAATTCCGGGATGCTTTTGTCGATCTGACCCACGACCTCTTGATGTTGCAGGCCGAGGGTTCCTACGAAAAAGCCCAGGCGATGGTTGATCAATACGGCGTCGTCACACCCGAACTCGCAGCAGCCCTGGGCGGCCTTTCGGACATCCCGGTTGATGTTGATCCCGTCTTCCCGCTTGAGATGTAGCTGATAGCTGATAGCTGACAGCTTCGCTCTCTGCTACGCTCGGTAAGATGAATCCGACGTTTGCCCTTCAGGGTCATCTTGACCTCAGTAGCCGGTATGGCATGGGAACCGAGGAGTTCTCGTCGTTGATGTCCAAGAGAGTGCTCGAAGTTCTGTTGGTCGCCTCTCAGTACGACGCTTTCATCCTCGAAGAAGACGGCCAGTTGACCGAGTTGCTGTTCGAGGAATACCGCAACCTCGACCTCAATCTCCGGTATGTGCCGCGATTTACCCGAGCCAGCACCTCTGATCAGGCTCTCGATCTGATTGAAAAGAAGAACTTCGACTTGGTGGTGACCTCACCGCGGGTTGGGGGAGCTCACTTGCCGGAATTCATCGCTCGGGTTCGAGAGGTGGATCCCGATGTATCTCTGGGTGTTCTGGCCGCAAATACCGGGGGCCTGGCGGAGGCGGAGGAACTTCGGCTTTCCGGGGCCCTGGACTGGGTCTTTCTGTGGCAGGGAGACGTCAAGTCGCTCTTTGCCCTGATCAAACAGGCCGAGGATCGGTGGAATGCCGACCACGATATTCTCGAGGGTGGTGTTCAGGCGATCATCGTCGTCGAGGATGAGGTTCCTTTCTATTCCGGGCTCCTGCCCCAGATTTATCACGAGGTGACGACTCAGACGACCCGGTTGATGGCCGAAGGCATCAACCTCTCCCACCGCCTGTTGAGGATTCGTGCCAGACCGAAAATTCTCCTAGCCCAATGCGAGGAGGAGGCGTGGGGCTTTTTCGAGCGGTATGGGGACAACGTGCTGGGTATCATCTCGGACATCGGTTTTCCCTGCGAGGGCACCATTGACCCTGAGGCGGGTTTGCGTTTGGCCCGGAAGATCCGTTCGGTTGACCCCCATCTACCGATCCTGCTTCAGTCCGTCGAGACACGCTTCGAGCAGGAGGCAGACGGGTTGGATGTCGCTTTCCTCCATAAAAAAAGCCCGGACCTTCTCGAAGGTATTCGGCAGTTCATTTTGGATCACTTCGGTTTCGGCGATTTCATTTTCAGGTTACCGAGCGGGGAAGAGGTTGCCCGAGCCGAGGATATCCGGAGCATGACCCGTCTTCTGCCCGACATCCCGGGTGAGAGCCTGCTTTTTCATGCCGGTCTCAATAATTTCTCTGCCTGGCTCAAGGCCCGTACGGAATTCGAGTTGGCCCGACTCCTGAGACCGATGCAGGTTTCGGAATTCGCAGGCTCCGAGGAACTCCGGCAATTCCTGATCACGGCATTCACTCTCTATCAGCGGCAGATTCGGAGCCACGTGACGGCGGACTTTGAGGAGGGTCGCTTCGACGAATTTGTCGCTTTTGCCAAGGTTGGTTCGGGTTCGTTGGGGGGCAAGGGCAGGGGCCTGGCATTCATGCACAAGTTGTTGGCCTACGACGAGGTTCGGGTGCCTGGGGTACGGGTCGCCATCCCCCAGACCGTCGCGCTGGCAACCGACATCTTTGAGACCTTCGTTGAAGGGAACGCCCTCAGGTCGATTGTGCAGGATGCGCCGGAACTGGAGGATCGGGGAATTCTGGATCGGTTCCGAGCCGGTCGGTTCGAACATGGCGTTCGCACAGCGCTGGCGCAGTTCCTCGAGGTCGTCCGTGAGCCCCTGGCAATCAGATCCTCCAGCCTGCTTGAAGACTCCCTCTTCCAGCCATTCGCCGGTGTTTATTCGACGATTATGTTGCCGAATAATCATCCGTCCCTGGACGTTCGTCTGGCCCAGGTTCTTGAGGCGGTCAAGGTCATCTATGCCTCGACCTATTTTCGAATCGCGCGGGATTATCTGGAGAGCACCCCCTACCGTTCGGAAGAGGAAAGAATGGCCGTCCTGGTGCAGCGCCTGGTGGGCAAGTCGTTTGGGAGCCGTTTCTACCCGACTTTTTCCGGCACCGCCGCTTCCAATAATTTCTACCCCTTCGGCACGATGGATCCCGAAGATGGTGTCGCCCAGGTAGCCCTGGGCCTCGGTCGCACAGTTGTCGAGGGCTTTGAGGCCCTCCGATTTTGTCCCCTCCAGCCCAAGGTGCTTCCGCAGATGTCGTCGGTCAAAGATATCCTTCGAAATGCCCAGCGCCGTTTTTACGCCCTGGACATGTCGAAGGACGACACCATTCCGGGCATTCAAACGGATGCGAATCTCCTGCATCTCGAAACCATTGCTGCCGTGGCCGACGGGGCCGCCCGGCCGATCCTCTCAACCTACCATCGGGGAAACGACGCCATCTCTCCGGGTTTTGATCAAGGCGGCGCGCCGCTTGTCACCTTTGAGCCCATCCTGCGGGGTCGGCCCTTCGATCTTCCGGAGCTATTGGCCAGGCTGTTGGCACTGGGCAAGGAGGGCATTGGATCGGCGGCGGAAATGGAGTTTGCCGTGCAGCTCGAGCCCGGTCTTCAGCTCGAGCAGGTCTTTCACGTCGTTCAGATGCGACCGCTGGTCGTGGAGTCCGTTCACGACGACGTTCACCTGAGTGCCGAAGATGTTGGGCGGGCTGTCGTGCAAACCAAGATGGCCCTTGGCCACGGTCGGAGGGAGAGCCTGGCCGATGTGATTTTTGTTGACCCTCAAGGTTTTGACCGCGGATTGACGGCCGAGGCGGCGATCATTATCGAGCAGATCAACCGTCGTTTGAGGGATGAGGGGCGTCACTGCCTATTGATTGGTCCGGGGCGGTGGGGCTCACGGGATCCGTGGTTGGGCATCGGCGTGACCTGGCCGCAGATTTCTGCGGCTCGTGCGATTGTCGAGACAGATTTCTCCGATCTGCAGGTCGAACCGTCCTTCGGGTCGCACTTCTTCCACAACCTGACCTGCTTCGGTGTGGCGTTCTTCGCCGTCCATGAAACAGAGCAAAAGGGCTCGATTCGCTGGTCGTGGTTTCGGGAGCAGGAGCCGCTATCGGAAGAACTCGACGGCGCGATCCGCCATCTCAGATTTGAACAACCCCTCCAGGTGCTGGTCGACGGCGAAAGTGGCACCGGGATTATTTTACCTCCGATTGCCTCCGATTAGTTGAGAAACTCTCTCACCTGCAATCCCTGAGAATACCTCGAAGAGGTTTTCTAAGAAATTGCAGTTGACAATTGTGAAAAAAGACACGAGACTCCTGGGATGTTTGATGGATCCACCCTGAGGGTGCCTATTCACCGAGGAGAATCACACCAATGAGTGGGGAAAATCTCCTCAATCGCTCGCTGGTCGATCACGACCTGAGAGCGTCAACCGTGCGGAGGTAAAGAGATGACGACGGGAAAACTTTTCGCTGAAAAATTCATGCGCAATGTCATTGCGAAGAACGCGGCCGAGACGGAATTTCACCAGGCCGTTGAAGAAGTTGTCGAGAGCCTGATCCCGGTGCTCGAACGTCACCCGAAATACCTTGACCAGAAGATCCTGGAACGCATCGTCGAGCCGGAAAGAGTGATCATGTTCCGTGTGCCCTGGATGGATGACCGTGGTGAAGTCCAGGTCAACAAGGGATTCCGCGTGGAATTCAACTCGGCGATCGGTCCCTACAAGGGCGGCCTGCGATTCCACCCGACCGTCAACCTCGGCATCCTCAAGTTTCTCGGATTCGAGCAGGTCTTCAAGAACGCATTGACGACGTTGCCCATGGGCGGCGGCAAAGGCGGGGCGGACTTTGATCCCAAGGGCAAGTCTGACCCCGAGGTGATGCGGTTCTGCCAGAGCTTCATGAGTGAACTTTCAAGGCACATCGGTCCCAATACCGACGTTCCGGCCGGTGACATCGGCGTCGGCGGCCGGGAGATCGGCTACCTCTTCGGTCAGTACAAGCGGCTTCGCAACGCTTTTGAAGGCGTTCTGACCGGCAAAGGTCTCAACTGGGGCGGCAGCCTGATTCGTCCGGAAGCCACCGGTTACGGTGCGGTGTATTTTGCCCAGGAAATGCTGGCGACTCGTAATGACGGCTTCGACGGCAAGCGCGTTTCGATCTCCGGTTCGGGCAACGTTGCACAATACGCCTCCGAGAAGTGCCTCGAGTTGGGCGCCAAGGTTGTGACGTTCTCGGATTCGGCAGGCTACATCGCCATTGACGACGGTATGACCAAGGAAATGTGGGACGAGTTGATGGACCTCAAGAACGTCCGTCGTGGCCGGGTTCGCGAGATGGCCGACAAGTTCTCCGGCATCCAGTACCACGAAGGCGCCAGCATCTGGAATGTGCCCTGCGACATCGCCATGCCGTGCGCAACTCAGAACGAGGTCAACGGCGACGAAGCCAGAGAATTGGTCAAGAACGGCTGCTTCTGTATCTCCGAGGGCGCCAACATGCCGTCGACCCCTGAAGCGATCGAGGTCTACCTGGCCAATAAGGTTCTCTACGGTCTGGGCAAGGCAGCCAACGCCGGTGGCGTCGCGGTCTCCGGTCTGGAAATGTCCCAGAACAGCCTGCGCCTCAGCTGGACCCGTGAGGAAGTGGACCAGCGCCTTCACGGCATCATGAAGAGCATCCACACCGCTTGCGTCGAGACCGCCGCCGAGTTCGGCGATCCGGGCAACTACATCATGGGCGCCAACATCGCCGGCTTCCGCAAGGTCGCCGATTCCATGATCGACCAGGGTCTCGTCTAAGAGATCGGTTCCAAGCAATGCAAAACGGCGGCCTCCGGGCCGCCGTTTTTTTTCCTAACCTGAGCTAATCTGGCGGATGAGATGCGTCAAGTCCTTGAGGTTCTGGTGCTGCCATCTGACTCGACCCCTGAAACGGCCAACTGACGCCGTCCCTGCCCCGGCCATCTGCCGCTGTCGCTGAGAGACTGCAAATCCACGAGCACCCTCTCCGACGGGACGTGCCATTCTTTGCATTGTCCCCAAGGTGCTCCCGAAGGCCGGGGTTGGAATTCAGGGGCAGAGACAGGAACAGTTGGCAGAGTCAGGTTCAGTCTCAGGGACGGGGGCAGTTGACAGGGGCCGGAGCAGGTACAGCGTCGGCGGCCGGGGCGGCGACAGGTCCAACGGCGGTGCGGGCATGATTTCCTCCGTGTTGTTCATGAGCGTGAAAGTGAATAGCTGGTGGGCCATCCGTTGTCAAGGACAGGCCGGCCTTTGGACGGTCGCTGCGCGATCCTTGACAACGGTTGTCTCCACCAGCTTTGGGAGGCGTATGAACAACACGAAGAAAACCATGTCTCACGCGCTCCCCGAAACCCCCCTCATCGCCCACTCCAAGGCTCTCGAGGCAGCCGGGTTGGCAATTGCGCTCGTCACCCGAGTTCCGGCGCCTCTGAAAAGTATCGCCGATCAAGTGATTCGGTCGGCAAGCTCGGTACCGGCTAACTTGAGCGAAGGTCACGGACGGGCCGGTCGAGATCGCATACACCATTATCGAATCGCCTATGCATCCGCCAAAGAGGTCGACACCCATCTTCGGCTCCTTGCCCAGGCAGACGCCATCGACAAAAGCCGAACCAACACCGCCCTCGATCTCTTCGACCAGGTACGCGCCATGACCTGGAGATTGCTCAATCCGAAAGGATGATGGGTCAACCACGTGAATCCGGAAGCGGTCCGCCGGCGGTGCGGTCGCTGTGATCGGGGCCGGTCTTGGCCGACCGAACCTGTCATCTGTCCCTGACGCTGAAACTGCCATCTGACCCCGTCCCTGCCCCGGTCATCTGCCGCTGTCGCTGAGATTCTTCAAATCCCACGAGCGATGCTCCCCCGAATCCAACTCTGTCGCCTTGAGGGAAACGCACCGAGCGGGGCCGCGTCAACGCGGAGCCGAAGGCCGGGGTTGTGTTCGCTGTGCCAGGCACCGTTTTTCAATTCGTTCTTTACCCTTCGAATTCCCGAAGCGGAAAATTCCGTTCTGGCGTATGATCCAGGGGATCGACCGGGAGGATTGTTGCCGTGAGTCAGGCCGTCTTTAACCCGTTTGCCGCAGCCCAGGGTCAATTCGACCGAATCGCAGATCTGATGGGTCTGGAACAGTCCGCACGAGACCTTCTCAGGCGGCCGATCCACGAACATCATTTTGCCATTCCGATCCGCATGGATGACCGCCGGGTCCGCATCTTCGACGGTTATCGGGTCGTGCACAACGACGCTCGGGGCCCGGCCTGGGGCGGCGTGCGATTTCATCCACAAGAGACGCCGGATACGCTGCGGGCCCTTGCGATGTGGATGACCTGGAAGACGGCGATCGTCAATATTCCGCTGGGCGGCAGTATGGGGGGCGTCGTGTGTGATCCCCACGATCTTTCGCGCTGGGAGCAGGAAGCCCTGTGCCGTGCGTGGGTGCGCCGGTTGGCGCGAAACCTCGGCCCTGAGCGGGATGTCGTCGCGCCCGACATCATGACGCATGGGCGCCATATGATCTGGATGCTCGATGAATTCGAGGCGGTGCATGGCGGTCATCGCCCCGGCGCCATCACCGGGAAGCCGGTCTACGCAGGTGGGTCACAGGGACGGGCCGAGGCAGCCGGTTATGGTCTGGTCTACACCCTCCGGGAGTCCCTCAAGGAACTCAGTCTGGCACCGGACCGGGCCGTGGCTTCGGTCCAGGGTTTCGGTTCGGTCGGCCAACATGCTATCGATCTCTTGATCCGTATCGGCAGTACTGTGCGAAGCGTGGCCTGTTTAGACAGAAATTCACACGCACCTGCAACTCTCGTTCGGCCGGGAGGCGTTGATCTTGAGGAGCTGAGGGGCTTTGCTGATCCGTTCGGCAGCATTGACTGTGAAAAGGCCCGGAGTGCGGGGTACGAAATCAAAAACGGCGAGGCGTGGCTGGCCGAGCCGGTGGATATTCTGATTCCCGCAGCGCTGGAAAATCAGATCAACGACCTCAACGTGCAGGCCGTGGCCCCTTCGGTCAAACTGATTGTTGAAGGCGCCAACGGTCCAACGTCCGAAACGGCTGAGGCCACCCTTCAGGCCCGAGGCATTACGGTCATTCCCGATCTGCTGGCCAACGCGGGAGGCGTGCTGTGTTCCTATTTCGAGCAGATCCAGGCGGCCTCCAACCATTACTGGACCTTGGCAGAAGTGATGTCACGGCTCGATCACCATTTGACGTCGGCGTTTTTCGAGGTAGGCGAGTTGTCGCGGTCGAAGGGGCTGACGTTGAGGGATGCCGCGCTGGTCGTTGGTATCGACCGCGTGGTATCGGTTTCGACCGATAGAGGCTGGGTGTGAAGGACGTCCCGGTCTTCGGCCGTTTCGATGGCAGGGACCGGCCCGCGGTGACCCGCATCGGGGGCGGCAGTCTGGGCGGCAAGGCGGCGGGACTCTATCTGATCCATGAGGAGATCATCCCCCTGATCGATGCCGATGAAATTTTGGGTTTTTCAGTCGGCGTTCCTCCGATGGTCGTCCTGGGGACCAATGTTTTCGACCGGTTCATGGACGAAAACAGTCTGTGGACCCTCGTCGCATCAGAGCCCCCGGACGATCGCCTCGCCCAGGCCTTTCAGCGGGCTGAGATGCCGATTGAATACGTCGGCGATCTATGGGCAATGGCCGAACAGATGACGACGCCGTTGGCGGTGCGTTCGTCCAGCCGCTTGGAGGATGATCTTGACCATCCTTTTGCCGGGGTCTATGCGACCAAGATGGTTCCCAACAACGCCTTTTCTCCCGACGAGCGTTTTCTGTTCCTGGTGGAAGCGATCAAGTTTGTCTGGGCCTCCACCTTTGTCGCCTCGGCGCGGTCGGCGATCGCCGCAGCCGGGAAAAAACCTCAGGACGAAAAGATGGCGGTCATTCTGCAGGAGGTCGTGGGGCAGATGGCGGGGGACCGGTTCTACCCGTGTGTCTCTGGCGTTGGCAGGACCTACAATTTTTATCCATCCGGAGCCGCGAAGGCATCAGACGGCGTCATCAACCTGGCGCTTGGTCTGGGGCGAACGATCGTCGACGGGGGGCGAAGTTGGGGATTTTCTCCGGCTCTGCCCAAGGCGCCGCCACCGTTCAACTCGATCGGTGAGCTGCTCAAGAATACCCAGATCCGATTCTGGGCCGTCAATATGGGCCCTGCGGAGGTGCCGGATCCCCTGAGGGAAACCGAATACCTGGTCGATGCGGGATTAGCGGAGGCGGAAGCCGATGGCGCTCTTCGGCTGCTGGTCTCGACCTATGACGCCGGATCAGACCGCCTGGACCCCGGCCTGGGTCGCCATGGGCCACGGGCTCTGACCTTTGCTCCCCTGGTGGCCTCTCGAATGATCCCTTTTTCTGATTTAATGCGCCAGATGCTAGATGCCTCCCGCACCGTTGTCGACCAGGATGTCGAAATCGAATTTGCCGTTCGTCTAGACCGGCAGCACGGTCTGCCTGCCGATGTCGGTTTTCTGCAGGTTCGGCCGATGCGGGTCATCACCGAGGGCATCGAGGTTGGCGAAGAAATGCTGGACGATCCGGCAGCGGTGATCGCTTCGACCCATGTTCTGGGCAATGGGGTCCAGGACAACATCCGGGATGTTGTATTCATCGACCCGGATCATTTCGACCCCGAGACGACCTTTGAAGTCGCGGCGGAACTGGAAGAAATCAATCGGCGGCTGGTCGCCCAGGACCGTCCCTACATTTTGATCGGATTCGGACGGTGGGGAACGTCGGATGCCCGCCTTGGCATTCCGGTGACCTGGGGCCAGATTTCCGGCGCCAAGGTCATCGTCGAGGCCACCCTTCCGGAGGTCAACACCGATTTGAGCCAGGGTTCACACTTCTTTCACAACGTGCTGGGTTTCCGCATTCTTTACTTGTCGGTTGAGCACGACGGCCCACGGCCGATCGACTGGACGTGGCTGCGCAACTGTCCCCGTGTGCCGGGGACCGAAAGAGTGATACACGCGCGCACTGAGCAGCCGATGGAAGTCCGGGTCGATGGTAGGAACATGAGGGGAGTGATTCTTCGATGATAGATCCCGAGCGCCCCATCGAGCGATTGCTGCAATCGCTCCAGGAACGAGCCAAGGAACTCAACTGCCTTTATGAGGTCGAACAGGCCCTGAGCCGGCCGGATCTGCCGTTGGAGGAGGCGTTTTCCAAAGTTGTCGAGGCCATTCCTCCGGGGTGGCAGTATCCCGATGTCTGTGCGGCCCGAATCGAATATTCAGGCAGATTCTTTGCTTCAGCCGATTTCCGGACCACCGAATGGGAGTTGTGTGCCGACATCACCGTCCAGGATGAGGCCGTCGGCCGAATCAGGGTCTGTTATCTCGAAGAGCGACCCCGAGAGGACTCCGGCCCTTTCTTGAGGGAAGAAGAGCGTCTGGTATCGACGATCGCCGAGCGTTTGGGGCACGCTATCCTCTACCACCAGCTTCACTCGATGCACAGGCAGTGGGAGGACGCCGGCCGCAGGGCCGCAACCGACACCGAGGCGGCGTGGCGAGAACCGATGCGTCTGCTCCGTCGAACCGATCGCGCGCTTTACCTGCGGATCGCGAGAAAAATGGTCAACCATCTGGGCTGGATGGGCCTTGAGGGGGCCCACGATCTTTTGCAGGTCAGTACGGTAGATGACATTGACCCGGGGCAAATTACCCGGCTGATTGTGGTTGACGTCAATCGCTGGGAACGTTTGGACCGAATGGCAGACCTTAAAAACAAGGCGGATCTCGAAATTTTTTTATGGGATCATCATATCAACGAAGGCGATATTGATGCCAATGCAGGCGCCTGCGCAAGTAGCAGCTCCAGCTCCTGTCAGTAATGAACAGGAAGCAGTGAGTGAAGACAGTAAATACATTACGATAAAATCTCCAATGATTGGAACATTTTATCGTTCTCCATCTCCAGATAAGGATGCCTATTTAAATATTGGGGATTCAATTAAGCCTGGAAAAGTAATTTGTATTGTTGAAGCAATGAAGCTTTTTAATGAGATTGAAGCAGAAATTTCTGGCACAATCGTTAAAGTATTAGCTGATGATTCATCTCCTGTTGAATATGAGCAACCATTGTTTTTAGTAGACCCTTCATAAAAAGAGTAAGGTATTATGTTCAAAAAGATCCTTATTGCCAATAGGGGAGAAATCGCCCTGCGAATTATCCGTACGTGTAAAGAGATGGGTATTAAGACTGTCGCTGTATATTCTACAGCCGATAAAGAAAGTCTTCATGTCCGGTTTGCAGACGAAGCGGTATGTATCGGACCACCTCCTAGTTCCGAATCCTATTTAAGGATTCCTAGTATTATAT
>RCNC010001337.1_pt1 | contig 16505 bp, 13 predicted proteins | sample 2041301 | NCBI WGS metagenome assembly RCNC01 (sample SAMN09708231, study PRJNA481090) | Marine sediment metagenome, whole genome shotgun sequencing project. | biome: marine sediment; feature: ocean; material: sediment; isolation source: Sewage treatment plant 13A marine sediment (STP13A) ... | reverse complement strand
ATCAACGTAAACCGCGGAAGATCCAGCTTGATCGAACGCGCAGCAGGACCCTCGCCGATCATGATGTCGATCTGGAAATCCTCCAGCGCCGGGTACAGGACTTCCTCGACCACGGGCGAAAGACGGTGGATCTCATCGACGAACAGCACATCACCGGGTTGCAGGTTGGTGAGCAGCGCAGCCAGGTCACCAGCCCGCTCCAGAACCGGACCGGAAGTCTGACGCAGGCTAACGCCGAGCTCATGCGCAATAACGTGCGCCAGGGTGGTCTTACCCAGCCCGGGTGGACCAAAAATCAAGGTATGATCGAGTGCGTCTTTGCGCTGCTTGGCGGCCTCCAGAAAAATCCCGAGTTTTTCGCGCATGGCAGGCTGACCGATGTACTCATCCATGGTCTGCGGCCGCAAGCTGGCATCCAGTGCAAAATCCTCAACACTGTCTTCGGGCGAAATGACGCGGTCGTCGGCTTCGTTCATCTACGGCCTCACCTTTGACTGCAACGCCAGCCTGATAATTTCTTCCACACCCATTTCGGGCGTCGCCACCTTTCTGGCCATGGAACTGGATTCCTGCGGCTTGTAACCCAACGACACCAGCGCCGTGATGGCTTCGTTGACCGCACTGGCCGGGGCAGCAGGCACGCTGCCTTGCGAGGCCGTACCGGACACGGGGATAACGTCAAGCTTGTCTTTGAGTTCCATGATGATGCGCTCGGCGGTCTTCTTACCGATACCAGGAATGCGGGTTAATGAGGCGGTGTCATTGTCGGCCACGTAGCGCGCCAGCTCTTCACTGCTGCCGCCGGACAATATAGCCAGGGCCATCTTGGCGCCGATGCCGCTGATCTTCAGCAACTGGCGAAAGAATGTTCTCTCGGCCTCATTGGAGAAGCCATACAGGGTATGGCTGTCTTCCTTGACCGAATGGTGCGTCAGGATAACCACGGCCTGGCCGAGTTCGGGCAGATCGTAGAAAACCGAAAGAGGAGCTTCAACTTCGTAACCAACACCACCCACGTCGATGACCATCAGTGGCGGTAGCTTGTGGATCAGGGTTCCTGCCAGGCGTGCGATCATCTTTGTTGTAATGCCTGCATGCGGTTGGTCGTCTGTTGTGTGTGCTGGTGACATAATGCCACAGCCAACGCATCTGCGGCGTCCTCGGCTGGTATTTCCTGGAGCCTTAGCAATATCTTGATCATGTGCTGAACCTGGACTTTGTCGGCCCCGCCCCGCCCCACTATGGCCTGCTTTACCGACCTCGGCGAATACTCGGCTACCGGCAAGTCGTTGGAGACGGCGGCACAAATGGCCGCACCGCGAGCCTGACCCAGTTTCAGGGCCGAAGAGGCGTTTTTACTCATAAACACATTCTCAACCGCCACTTCTTGCGGGGCATATTCCTGGATCACTTCTACGATGCCTTTGAAGATGATACCCAAACGCTGAGGAAATTCTCCTCCGCCGGTTTTAATCACTCCGTAGTGGACCGGGCTGACCCGGTCACCATCCACTTCGATAATGCCGTAGCCAGTGAAACGCGAACCCGGATCAATGCCCAGAATCCGCATCAGTCTTCGTAGGCTTCGTCTGGAATATCTGCGTTGGAGTAGACGGCCTGAGTGTCATCCAGATCTTCGAGCGCATCGATGAACCTGACAATTTTCTGGCCGGCTTCGAGATCCAGCTCAACCTCCAGACTGGCCCGCATGATCACCTCGGCATTGGCTGGAGTAATTCCAGCCTCTTCCATCGCCACGGCCACGTCTGTGTAGGCTTCGGGAGAGGTGACCACTTCGATCGAACCATCCTCTTCACTCACAATGTCGTCCGCCCCGGCCTCCAGTGCTACTTCCATCACAGCGTCTTCTGACGTTCCGGGCTCAAAGTTGAACACCCCGATCTTGTCAAACATGTAGCCCACAGAGCCATCCGTTCCCAGGTTACCGCCGGCCTTGGAAAAGGCGTGGCGCACTTCGGCAACGGTGCGGTTACGGTTATCAGTAAGGGTATCGACCATCACGGCCACACCATTAGGCGCATAGCCTTCGTAACGAATCTCCTCGTAGATCACACCTTCAAGTTCGCCCGCGGCTTTCTTGATCGTCCGCTCTATCGTGTCCTTCGGCATATTGGCTGCATTGGCCTTCAGGATCGCCAGGCGAAGCCGTGGATTGGCATCCGGATCACTACCACCTTCACGTGCAGCAACGCTCAACTCACGGTTGGCGCGAGTAAAAACTTTTCCGCGCTTGGCATCTACCGCTTTCTTGCGGTGCTGGATATTGGCCCATTTACTGTGTCCAGCCATAGCTGATCCTTCCTTAATTCGTTAAATTAACAGATTATTTTATCACGCAGAAGCGTGGTCGAAGCCGCCGGTTTCAAGAAATTTAGCGGTTTGCCGTGCCACCTCTGCGGAAAACAGCATCCCGGTGTGCGTGACCGGTAAAACCAGGTGGTCTTTTAGCCCGTCGACCCGGGTTTCCTTCACTGCGACCGTGCCATCACTGGGTTTCTCCGCGCCACCAACCAGCCTGCCCAGGCCAGCGGGTTTTGACCCGGCAATCATGCCAGTTTCATGGCTGCCGTCCAGGTGTGGGTAACCTTCCTCGAGGGTTGAGCGGATCTCACCGAAGAGCTTCGCCGATCCGGGAATTCGTCCCGACCGGCGAGTTGTGTCACTGCCCTTGAGCGGGCTGCCCAACAGCACAACCCGGCCTGCCGGCAATGTCTGTTCCGCTGCCGCCTGGAGGTTGCTAAGCATTTTCAGCGTGACCAGCCCGCCCAGGCTATGGCTGACGAAGTGCACTTGCCCGGCCTGCGTGGCCCGGGCGAACTCAACCAGCGCCTGGGCGTGTTCTGCCAGCGGCTTCCGGGTAGTCCGATAAGCAAACCGGCGCACCGGGTAACCGGCTGCCTCCAGGCGCCTGGCCAGCGGGGCCATGACCCAGCCACCCATCCACAAACCATGTACCAGAATGACTTCAGGTTTCATTTGCATTCCTGGGACTCAACGATGCACTGACCCGCCGCGACCGCATCAATGACTCGACCGAGACCATGGCCAGTGCAAACCAGATGCAGGAAAAGGCCACCGCGTGACCGCGGGTGAAGGTTTCCCCGTAGATGAAAACGGACATCAGGAAAGTCAGGGATGGGGCTATGTACTGAAAAAAGCCAAGCGTGGAGAGCCGGAGCGTACGGGCGGCCACGTTGAACCAAACCAATGGCAGGATGGTAACCAGGCCTGCCAGTACCAGCAGCACGTCGATCTGCAGGTCGCCGCTGCCAAATTCCAGGCTGCCACCACGTATTGCCCAGACCATGAACAGCAGAGCTGGAATAGCCAGCAACAGGGTTTCCCACAACAGACCTATCATGGGCCCGACATCGAGCATTTTCCGGATCAGTCCGTATAGCCCGAAAGAGAACGCCAGGCCAAGAGAAACCCAGGGTGGTGTGCCGAGAAACCAGCCCAGATAGACCGTACCCGAAGCGGCGATTACCACCCCAGTAGTCTGAATCAGTGTCAGGCGCTCCTTCAGAAACAAAAACCCCAGCAGGAAACTGACCAACGGGCCGATGAAGTAGCCCAGGCTAGTGGCCAGGATCTGGTTGTTCATTACCGCCCAGACAAAAATGAACCAGTTGAAAACCACCAGCGAACCACTGATAAATAAAATAAACACTGTTCTGCCGGGCAACCGCATGTTCTGAAAAAATGCCTTGCCGTCACGCAGCAACAGGAAACCGGCCAGCATGGGAATCGACCAGAGAATCCGGTGCGCAATTACTTCCAGCGGAGGGACCGACTGGATCTGTTTGAAATAAATCGGCACCAGCCCCCACAAAAGATAGGCAGCGAGCGCCGCGGTTACACCCGTGCGTTCAGCGCTGTGCGGTGTTTTTTCCCTGCCTTGCTTCAACTGCCCTTGCTGACATTGCGGATATGTAGTTCAGCCAGTTGCTTATCCGGCACCGCTGATGGCGCCGAGGTCAGCAGGCATTGTGCGGTCGTTGTCTTCGGGAAGGCGATCACGTCACGGATGGAGTCTTCGCCCGACATCAGCGCCGCGATCCGGTCCAGCCCGAAGGCGATTCCGCCGTGCGGCGGGCAGCCATATTTCAACGCATCCAGCAGGAAGCCGAACTTCTGCTGTGCTTCTTCCTCGCCAATACCCAGCAACTTGAACACGGCCTGCTGCATTTCAGGATTGTGGATACGGATTGAGCCTCCACCGATTTCCGAACCGTTCAGCACCATGTCGTAACCCTTGGAAAGCGCCTCGCCGGGGTTGGCCAGCAACGCTTCCGGTGCAGCTTCGGCCGGAGCTGTAAAGGGGTGATGCACGGCCATGTGACGCTGCGCATCCTCGTCCCATTCAAACATTGGGAAGTCGTTGACCCACAGCGGTTGCCAGCCTTCCTGCACCAGCCCAAAGTCCTGCCCGGCCTTGACCAGGACGGCGCCCATAAAGGTGCTGACGGTCAACCAGTCGCCCGCTCCGAACAACAGGATGTCGCCGGTCTCAACACCGGTAGCTGCGGCAATCCCCTGCCAGGCTGCTTCATCCAGGAACTTGGCAATGGGCGACTGCAACCCTTCCAGGCCGGCAGCTGCATCGTTGACCTTGATCCAGGCCAGGCCTCGCGCGCCGTAGCGGCCCGCGTACTCGGTATAGTCATCAATTTGTTTACGCGAAAGACTGGCGCCGCCGGGAACGCGCAGTGCGGCAACCCGGGACCCTTCATCTGCGGCGGGACCGGAAAACACGCGGAACTCCACGTGGGCTACATGCTCATCCACCGAAACCAGGTTCATTGGAATACGCAGATCCGGTTTATCCGAGCCGTAACGCTCCATCGCGTCGTGCCAACCCAGGCGCGGAAACGGGCTCGGCAGATCCACGTCCAACGTGTTCTTGAACACTTCGCGGATCATGTCTTCGGCCAGTGCCTGTACGTCAGGCTCCTCGACGAAAGACATCTCAATATCGAGCTGGGTAAATTCCGGCTGGCGATCTGCACGCAGATCCTCGTCGCGGAAACAGCGCGCGATCTGGTAGTAGCGGTCCATTCCCGCCATCATCAACAGCTGCTTGAACAGCTGGGGTGATTGCGGCAATGCGAAATACTGGCCCGCATGCACGCGGCTGGGAACCAGGTAGTCCCTTGCCCCTTCCGGTGTCGCCTTGGTCAGGATTGGCGTTTCAAACTCGGTAAACCCATGATCATCCAGGCTGTTTCGGATCGCCTTGTACATACGCGCCCGGGTGCGCAGGTTGTTCTGCATACGCGCCCGCCGAAGGTCCAGGTAACGGTACTTAAGGCGGATCTCTTCGCCGTCTTCGTCCGTCATCATCAGGGGCATGGGCGCCGAAGCATTGAGCAGTTCGACTTTCTCCGCCACTACCTCGATTTTCCCGGTGGCCATCGACTCATTCCACTGGCTTTCCGGCCGCATCCGGACCTGGCCGCTGATGCGCACACAAAATTCGTTACGCAACGCCTCGGCGTCTTTGAATGCCGGGCTTTCCGGCTCTACCACCACCTGTACGATGCCGGCATGATCGCGCAGGCCGATGAAGATCAGGCCTCCGAGGTCCCGGCGCCGGTCTACCCAGCCACAGAGTTGAACGGACTGGTCAGCGATTTGTTCTGTTACTTCGCCACAGAGGTGTGTGCGCATTTCTTGTGCTCCCGGTTTGAGCGGTCAGGTGGGTGTGGTTTCAGGTCGAACCGCTGGAACTCGGTTTCGGCTTGCTTTCAGTCTTCTTGCTTTCCGTTGACTTGGCTGCCGCCGGCTTGGAAGAAGCCGACGTAGAGGTCTTCGACGATGCGCCGCTGGAGTTGCCCGAATCGTGAAGGTTTTTCTTATCGCCTTTCTTGAAATCCGTTTCGTACCAGCCGGCGCCTTTCAGGCGAAACCCCGCCGCAGAAATCAGGCGTTCCAATTCAGCTTCGCCGCAGTCCGGGCAGTCTTTCAACGGATCATCGTTAAGCTTCTGCAGTTTCTCGAGCTTGTGGCCGCAGGACTGGCATTGGTATTCGTAAATAGGCATAAAGGTAAACCCTGTGGAAAATCCAGCAATTATAAGTGATGCAGACCTAGATGGGGACAGTGCATTCAGTTTTCCACAAGCTGAGGAGGATGCCGTCTGATATCATTTAAGGTTTGGTTCAAAGCCTTTTTGACGGAGTTAATCCAATGCGCGCTCTTCCTGTCCTTTCTATCTCTGCACTGCTCTTTCTAACAGCCTGCCAGCAAGCCGACGCACCGCCGCCTGCCGATGCCGTAGGTGAACCCGAAGTAGCGGTCCGGGAAGTTGCTGTCGAGCAAGCGAACGAGCAGCCGTCCCGTTTCGACATTTACGCCACGGTCCGGCTGACAGCCGACCTGGGACACCTCACCGACCGCCAAAAGCAGATGGTTCCACTGCTCATCCAGGCGTCCAAAATCATGGACGACCTGTATTGGCTGCAGGCCTACGGTGACCGCAAGCCCCTGCTGGAATCGATCAGCGACCCGGCCATGCGTCGTTTTGCCGATATCAACTACGGGCCGTGGGATCGGCTGGCCGCTGATCAACCTTTCGTTGAAGGTGCCGGACCCAAGCCGCTGGGTGCACAGTTCTACCCGCAGGATATGACCAGGGAAGAATTCGAAGCCTGGGAACAGGAAGATAAAATCGGGCGGTACACGCTGGTGAAACGCGACCCAGCCGGCGCACTCTACCTGCAGCCTTTCAGCGAAGCCTATGCCGTCCAACTGGGCGAAGCCGCCGGGTTGCTGCGGCAGGCAGCCGAACTGGCAGAAGACCCAGAATTCGCCAACTACCTGATGATGCGGGCCTCGGCACTGGTCACCGATGATTTCCAGTTGTCCGACATGGCCTGGATGGATATGAAGAACAACCCGATTGAGCTGGTTATCGGACCCATTGAATTCTATGAAGACCGTCTGTTTGGTTATCGTGCGTCTTATGAATCCTATGTTCTGATCAAGGATCTTGAATGGAGCGAACGGCTGGCGCGGTTTGCGCAGTACCTGCCGGAACTGCAGGTTGGCCTGCCCGTACCGGAAGCCTACAAGCAGGAAATGCCCGGCTCGGATGCTGACCTCAACGCCTATGATGTCGTCTACTACGCCGGTCACTCCAACGCCGGTTCCAAGACCATTGCGATCAATCTGCCCAACGACGAGGAAGTCCAGTTGGCCAAGGGGACACGCCGACTGCAATTGAAGAACGCCATGCTGGCCAAGTACAACCAGATCCTGGTGCCGATTTCCGACATGCTGATCGCAGACGACCAGCGCCAGCACATCACGTTTGAGTCCTTCTTCGGAAACGTCATGTTCCACGAAGTGGCCCACGGCCTGGGCATCAAGAACACACTGGATGGCCAGAGCACCGTGCGCCACGCCATGAAGGACCACGACTCTGCGCTGGAAGAAGGCAAAGCCGATATCCTGGGCCTGTACATGGTGCAAAAGCTGCGTGAAAAAGGTGAGATCACCGAAGGCGAATTAATGGATGACTACGTCACCTTCATGGCCGGCATCTTCCGCTCTGTGCGTTTTGGAGCCAGCAGCGCCCATGGCAAAGCCAACATGATTCGCTTCAATTTCTTCAAACAGGCCGGCGCCTTCGGCCGTGATGAAGAAACCGGCAAGTACCGCGTCAACCTGGCCGAGTTCGAACAGGCCGTTAAAGACCTCAGCAGCCGCCTGCTAACACTGCAGGGCGATGGCGATTATGCGGTGGTTGATGCCTTCGTGGCGGAAATGGGTAACGTAAGTCCGCAATTGCAGGCCGATCTGGACCGCCTGGCCGCTGCGGCCATCCCGGTTGATATCGTGTTTGAACAAGGCACGGAGGTCTTGGGCCTGTAAGCCCAAAAACAGCGATGGATCAGCGAATCGTCGTAAAGATCGGCAGCCAGGTTCTGTGTGACCCCGAGGGTGAACTGAACCGCGACGTGCTGGGCGGCCTGGTCGACCAGGTCAGCCGTCTGTCCGCATCAGGCTGGCAGGTGTTGCTGGTGTCATCGGGAGCTGTTGCTGCCGGGCGGGGAGTCAGCGGTAGCCAGTTGCATCGCATCAGCGACCCCGTCGCCCGCAAGCAGGTGATGGCTGCCACCGGCCAGGTCCGGCTGATGGAAACCTACCGTTCCCTGTTCGAACAGCACGGCCTGACGGTGGCGCAGGTACTGACCAGCAAGAGCGACTTCCAGACCCGCCGGCATTACCTCAATATGCGCGGCTGCATCGAAGCACTGCTGACCGCCGGTATCGTACCCATTGTCAACGAGAACGACGTAGTGGCGGTGACCGAACTGATGTTCACCGACAACGACGAACTGGCCGGGTTGCTGGCCGGCATGGTCAAAGCCGATCTGCTTTGCCTGCTGAGTGCGGTACCCGGCGTTTATGACGGTGATCCGGACGACCCGGCCACCACATGCCTCACAAGCTGGGACGAAGATAAGCACCAGATTGAAGACATCGTGTTGCGGGGCACCTCGGCACTGGGCCGGGGCGGCATGCACAGCAAACTGTCCATTGCGCGGAAAACTGCAAAACTGGGCACAGAAGTCGTCATCGCCGATGGTAGTGACGCGGATATCCTGGTGAAAGTAACCGGCGCACAAACCGCAGGAACGCGGTTTCCGGCAAGCAGGGAGGCCTCGCCGGCCAAACGCTGGCTGGCCAGCGCGGACAGCCACGCGACCGGGTTCGTGACCGTCAATGAAGGCGCCGAGGCCGCATTGCTCGACAGCAGCCGCCTGGCCAGTCTTCTGCCGGTTGGCATTGACAGCGTGGGGGGCTCATTCAACAGTGGCGATGTGATCCAGATACGCAATCCAGGCGGTGAAGTATTGGGCTGCGGCCGGGCACGCTACAACCACGAAGAAGCCGGCAGACTAAAAGGCCAACGCGGGCAGAAGGCCCTGATCCATTACGATTACCTGTACTTGCTGGACTGACGGAAGCACCCGCATGGAAGATCAACAAACCTACCTCGACAACGGCCTGAGTAATGCGCGCCAGGCGGCCCGGCAACTGGCCCGCTGCGACGACTCAAGCATCCGCGAGGTGCTCAACAGCCTGGCGGACAAGACCCTGCAGTGCAGCGATGAAATCCTAACGGCCAATCGCCTCGACCTGTCGCGGATGCCGGAAGACGACCCCAAGTACGACCGCCTGTTGCTCAACCCCGAACGCTTGCAGGCCATTGCCCACGACCTGCGCTGCGTCGCAGCCCTACCCTCACCAGTAGGCGAAGTACTCGAACGCAAGACACTGGACAACGGCCTGGAACTCAGCAAGGTGCGCGTGCCGATGGGGGTCATTGCCGTCATTTTTGAATCGCGGCCCAACGTAACCTTCGACGTTTTTTCCCTGTGTCTGAAAACTCGCAACGCCTGCGTGCTCAAAGGCAGCAGCGACGCGCACGACACCAATACCGTCGTGGTCCGCCTGATGCACGAAGTGCTCGCTCAGCATCGACTGAACCCGAACGCCGCATTCCTGGCGCCGCCGCAGCGCGAATGGCTGCCGCAAATCCTGCAGGCCGTGGGTTACATCGACCTGGCCATACCCCGCGGCTCCAAGGGCCTGATTGATTTCGTACGTGACAACGCCAGCATCCCGGTGATCGAAACCGGCGCTGGAATCGTCCATACCTACGTAGACGCCAGCGCAGATCTGGGCAAAGCGAAAGCCATCATTACCAACGCCAAGACCCGGCGGGTCAGCGTCTGCAATGCGCTGGACACGCTGATCATTCACCACAGCCTGCTGGCGGAATTACCCGAATTGATGCAGGAAATGGGCGAGGACCATGGTGTTGAAGTGTTTGCCGATGAAGAATCGTTCAACGTACTCGAAGGACGGTATGCGGGATCGCTAAACCGGGCCGAAGAACAGCATTTTGGACAAGAGTTTCTGTCACTGCGCATGTCGATCCGGACAGTTGGCAGCCCCGATGAAGCCCTCGAGCAAATCCATCGCTACAGTTCAAAGCACTCCGAAGCCATCGTCGCAGAAGATCCCGCTGTGATCGAACAGTTCCTCAACGAGGTAGACGCCGCCGCCGTATACGCCAACACTTCTACCGCATTCACCGATGGCGGCCAGTTCGGCATGGGCGCGGAAATCGGCATCAGCACCCAGAAACTGCACGCACGCGGCCCAATGGCGCTGCCAGAACTGACCAGTTACAAGTGGGTGGTACGCGGCGACGGACAGGTTCGCGCCAACAGCTGATGGCCAGCCAGTTCAGGCTGGGCTAACCATCGACTGAACTCAGTGCCACAGGAGGAGCCAGTATTCATCCCTTCAGGACACGCTCTAGACATCCCTGTTCGCTCTGCCGCTGTTCCTGACAGCGGAAGGTCCAGAAGGAAGGAATACTGCCCCCTCCTGCCGGGTGAGTTTACTATCGCGGAAACCGTGCTGCGAAATTCAGGCGAGGGGCCGGGACCCCGGTTTCAGGACTTTCGGCTGTCGGGAACAGCCGAAAAGCGCACAGGGATGTCTAGAGCGTGTCCTGAAACCGGGGTTCCGGCTCTTCGCCGCGTTCGGAGTGAGCCCACCCTCTACTTGAAGGTAAACCGCCCTTCAGCTACATCGATTTTGATCGTGTCTCCCGGCGCGTAGGCTCCGGACAGGATCTTCTGCGCCAGAGGATTCTCGATCTCATTCTGGATCGCCCGCTTCAGCGGCCGTGCACCGTAGACCGGGTCAAAGCCCGCTTCTCCGATCATATTCAATGCTTCAGGAGAAACCTCAAGTTCGAAGCCGTTGCTTTCGACACGCTTGCGCAGGTTTTCGAGCTGAATTCCGGCGATCAACTTGATCTGTGCCTGGTCCAGTGGATGGAATACGACCATGTCGTCAACGCGGTTGATGAATTCCGGCCGGAAGTGCTGCCCGACCACGTCCATCACAGCAGTTTTCATGGCATCGTAACCTTCGCCCACCAGCTCCTGGATTCGTTGTGAGCCCAGGTTAGAGGTCATCACCACTACCGTATTCCTGAAGTCCACGGTGCGACCGTGCCCGTCCGTCAGGCGTCCATCGTCCAGGACCTGCAGCAGGATATTGAAGACGTCCGGGTGAGCCTTTTCGATCTCGTCCAACAGGATTACCGAATAAGGCCTACGTCGAACGGCCTCGGTCAGGTAACCACCTTCCTCGTAGCCGACGTAACCCGGGGGAGCGCCGACCAGCCTCGATACTGAGTGCTTCTCCATGAATTCGGACATGTCGATCCGCACCATGGCTTCTTCGGTGTCGAACATGAACTCAGCCAGTGCTTTGCACAATTCAGTTTTACCCACACCGGTGGGGCCCATAAACAGGAAAGAACCGATCGGGCGGTTCGGATCCGACAGTCCGGCACGGGAACGCCTGATGGCGTCCGACACGGCGGTCACTGCCTCGTCCTGGCCGATCACGCGCGAATGCAGACTTTCTTCCATCCGCAATAACTTGTCCCGCTCACCCTCTAGCATCCGTGTCACCGGAATACCGGTCCAGGCAGACACTATCTCGGCAATTTCATCCTCGGTGACACTACTGCGCAGTAACTGGAAGTTACCCTGCTCGCCCTGCTCTGCATCCTCGAGTTGTTTTTCCAGCTCTGGGATTTTGCCGTACTGTAATTCCGACATGCGCGCCAGGTCCTGTGCGCGCATTGCGTTCTCCAGCGCAGTCCGCGCACGCTCCAGGTCTTCCTTGATATGCGTGGTGCCCTGGACCGCTGCCTTCTCGGACTTCCAGATTTCATCGAGATCGGAAAACTCTCGTTCCATCTCGGCAATATTCGCTTCCAGCTCGGCCAGGCGCTTCACGGAAGCATCATCGGATTCCTTTTTCAGGGCTTCACGCTGAATTTTCTGCTGGATCAGCCTGCGCTCCAGACGATCCAGCGCTTCGGGTTTGGAGTCGATTTCCATCCGGATGCGGGAAGCGGCCTCGTCCATCAGGTCGATCGCCTTGTCAGGCAACTGACGGTCGCTGATGTAACGGTGGGAAAGTGTCGCTGCAGCCACCAGAGCCGGATCAGTGATGTCCACACCGTGGTGCACTTCGTAACGCTCCTGCAAACCGCGCAGGATCGCGATGGTGTCTTCCACCGTGGGTTCCGCGACGAAGACTTTCTGGAAACGACGCTCCAGTGCGGCGTCTTTCTCCACGTACTGGCGGTATTCATCCAGCGTGGTCGCACCGATGCAGTGCAGTTCGCCACGCGCCAGCGCCGGCTTCAGCATATTGCCCGCATCCATTGCGCCTTCGGCCTTACCGGCCCCCACCATCGTGTGGATTTCATCGATGAACAGGATGACGTTGCCTTCCTGTTTGGCCAGATCGTTCAGTACGGCTTTCATCCGTTCTTCGAACTCGCCACGGAACTTGGCACCCGCCAACAGCGAGCCCATGTCCAGGCTGAGCACCCGCTTGCCACGGATTCCTTCAGGGCATTCATTGTTAACGATGCGCTGGGCCAGGCCTTCAGCGATGGCCGTTTTACCTACACCGGGTTCACCGATCAGAACCGGGTTGTTCTTGGTGCGGCGCTGCAACACCTGGATGCAGCGACGGATTTCCTCGTCACGCCCGATCACCGGATCGAGCTTGCCCTGCTCAGCCCGTTCAGTCAGGTCGATGGTGTATTTCTCAAGCGCCTGGCGGTTTTCCTCAGCGTTTGGATCAACCACCTGTTCACCACCACGCATATCGTCGATGGCTTTTTCGATGGCCTCACGGTTGGCGCCCGCCTGCTTCAGAATATCGGCCAAAGCACCTTTCAGATCCAGCGCGGCAAGGATAAACAGCTCGCTGGCGATGTACTGGTCACCACGTTTCTGCGCCAGCTTGTCGGTTATGTTCAAAAGCTTGATCAGCTCATTGGAAAGGCCTATCTCACCCTCAGCGCCACTCACGCGGGGCAAACTCTCCAGACGCTCATCAATCTGAGAGCGCAACTGGCTGACCTGCACGCCGGCTTTGGTCAGCAAATGGCGAACCGCGCCGCCGTCCTGGTCAAGCAGAGCCGCAATCACGTGGACCGGCTCAATCATCTGGTTATCAAGCCCGACGGCGAGACTTTGAGCATCCGCCAGAGCGAGCTGAAACTTACTCGTCAGTTTGTCCATTCTCATAATAATTTCCTCAAAATCGATACCTTAGATTTGAGGGCAAACACGCGAGGAATCAACACAATGAGAGACGGCAGATGGAGGCCGCTATTAAGGGGGGTTGGGTGTTGTCTTCACCGGCTCAATGGTCCATACGGACCATCCCTGGTCCGGACGTCCTCAATCCGGCATCCTGCCAGATTTTCCCTGGACTTACTTCTTACTCGGCATTTCGAGGTGAAGACAACACCCAACCCCCCTTAACAGCTAACTCGATCATGCATCCGGCTGGGTAGGGGAATAGCAGGCTGCCACTCCCCGGCGTTCGAATCAGGTCATTTGGTTCTCTATCAGCCTGATTGTGCTTTCTATTTCAAGCTCAGAGAGAGGCCCGTCTTTGGCAAACAGAACTTTTCCATCGGCGTCGAGAATAATGATGGCAAAGCTTTTGTGCTTCATACCCCAGCGCTGCAAGCCCAAACCGTCGTCATCGATGACAAAATTGACCGCATGATGTTTGACTTTGTTTTTGGCTATCTTGTTTTCGACAATACCCTTCGCAAAGGCCATCGTATCCGCCAAATGCACGATGATGGTGGTGTCCAGTTTTTCTGAGGAAAACTGCTTCTCAAGCATGCTATCGGTAAACGCTTTGTTTTGACGAACAGCACCCCGGTTAGCTGCAATGTACTGCACGAGCTGAACCTTCCCATTGCCCTCGAAGGATTTCGAACTCCACGGGTTCTTGACAATATTATTGTCGCTGACAGAAATTTCTCCACCCGCCTTGATATCAAGAATCGGAAGCGATTGGCCAGGCTCAACAGCAAATACAGCCGTTTGAAATAGGATCGTGACAGCTGTGACAAGAACAAGGATTAGCAAGCGGAAAGACTTCATACATTCGCCTAACAGTAAGTGAGCAAACAGACTAACTGGTTGAATTCACATTAACTTGACGAAACAGGCCAATCACTTGACCAAGCTGCGGAGGTGGTCTGAACGGGATATGACAGACGGAGGGCATCCCTTATTCCCGGACTTGACCGGCCCTTCGGGCTACCCTCGTTCAGGAACACCCCCCGCCCGCCATATCCCACCCCACCACCGTGCCACCGACGGTCCTGCCGGGGTGGGAGGCTGGCCCCTGGCTTCGCCTCGAAATGCTGAGCGAGCATCAAGCCCAGGGAAGATCGGGCGGGATGCCCGATCTAGGCCATCCAGCACAGGGAGCGTAGGCGAAGCCGTAGCAAGTGCTGTATGGCCGGCCCGTCAGGGATTGGTGTTTGCGAAGGAAGTCCCAAGGGGACCATTGAGCCGGCGAAGCCAGGGGCCAGCCTCCCACCCTGGCGGGGCCTCTGGCACGGCCTCAGGGGGATAATGCACCGGGCAGAAAAAACCCCGCGGTAGTCGCCCACCGCAGGGTTTGATTTAATGCTTGTCAGCTACGGCTGATCAGACAAAACGCCTGAATCCAACCATGCCCATTCCCAGCATCAGCAGGGCCATGATAGCCAGGCCGTACTGGTTCAGTGATGGGATACCTTCGAAGAACACCGTGTTGGTATATGTGCATTCGAAGCTGTCTCCAGCCCCCAGCAATACCAGATCACAATCGGTGGTGATTTCTACACCAGACCGTACTTCAAATTCACCGGCAGCGCACTCTACCGGGCCGTTACTGGTATCTACGATGGCGGTCAATGAGTCTTCTCCGACAAGCGTGTCCTCCAGGATCCAGATACCGGTTTCGCCGGGCAGTTCAACGCGTAGGTCAAGATCCATTTCGGGGTCAAACGGTTCGCCATTCAAAATTTCACCGAGGCAGGCAATAACAATATCGGCAGACTGGTCGACAACGTCACCGCCACCGGCCTCAGGAAGAACCCATTCTTTATTGACCGTATACGTGGCAGGATCGGCGATGTTGGTAATCGCGCAGCTGAATGCCGCAGCCGTGATGTCCGTGAACTCGCAGCTGATACCAGTGACTTCTGTACCGTTATCGTAGCTGGGTACATAACCGTCAGGCACAGATGCTTCGGTTTCGGTCACCATGCAATCCGCCAACCCCGACGTAAAGTCGGTGAGAACGAAATCGACCGGATTACCCGGAGAGATCGTGAACGTCTGCACCAGCGGCAGACCATTGTTACAAGTGAGTGTTACGTTAATCGGGGCGATGTTGCCGTCGGTGTAGGCCTTGGTCACCAGGAAGGTGGCTCTTCCTTCTACTGGCTCTACTGGCTCTGAGCCAGCGATCAGCAGTGACATCTGGTTTTCTACGTACTCAACGATGTCGTCCTTGCCACTGGTGTCTGCGTCGGCGGGATAGAAATCGTCAAACAGAAAACCATTAAATATCGTTCTGCCACCATTGCCGATAACACTGGCTGCCTGCCCGTCAGCGGGTGCTACAGTGAATCCTGCTGCCGCGATGCCGCTACCTGCTGGCTGAACTGTCAGATAAAAACCGTTAGTACCCCAATCATCATCCACAACAGCCATCGTGGTGGGCACCGTATTGGGGTCGCTGAACAAGGTGCTGCCATTCCACTGATAAAACGGGATAGATTGATGGTTGCCGGACAAGGTGACCTCGTATACACCCGCAAGTGTCGTGAAATCAGTATTGTTCCAACCCGTCTGAATCGCTTTGCCTCCGCCGGTAATATAGGCGGCGAGTGGTGTTTGCCAATCACCATCCGGTTTGGCATCGGGCAGATCCATTACAACGAGATCCCAGATCCCGCCCGTGAGTTGAGTTATAAAATCAGTCTCATCGGCAACCGTGCACGTGTAGCCAAGGTTAGTGCAGGCCGATTGCGCGACATTGTCATTGGAATCATCGTCGTAAACCAGAACAGCCTGTGCGAACAACGCAGGCGCCGTCAACATCAAGCCGCATAACATAAGGAAACGTTTCATTTTTGCACTCCACCAAAAATTGAATTTGAGAATTTTATTATTTTTTATTGAGATCTGAGATTATTATTTAAGCTATCATACATGTAAATTCATGTCATGAAAATAAACGCCCCGAAATTAAGATCGGCAGTACAGCAGTAAACAACGTCCGGTACCGGAAACGCTCCTTTCAGTTCTTGCAGCACCACTTCGAACTGCATGCGTTCGCGCCACCCCACCGACATATCCCGCCCCACCGCCGTGCCACCGGCGGTCCCGCCGGGGTGGGTGGCCAGCCGACCTTCTGGTTTGCATCGAAATGCTGAGCGAGCATCAAGCCCAGGGAAGATCGGGCGGGATGCCCGATCTAGGCCATCCAGCACAGGGAGCGCAGGCGAAGCCGTAGCGAGTGCTGTATGGCCGGCCCGTAAGGGATTGGTGTTTGCGAAG
>RCNC010001335.1_pt1 | contig 16518 bp, 16 predicted proteins | sample 2041301 | NCBI WGS metagenome assembly RCNC01 (sample SAMN09708231, study PRJNA481090) | Marine sediment metagenome, whole genome shotgun sequencing project. | biome: marine sediment; feature: ocean; material: sediment; isolation source: Sewage treatment plant 13A marine sediment (STP13A) ... | reverse complement strand
CTATGATGGGCACGCGTAACCTGCTGGAGCAAAAGGGCCCGCAAGCCGTAGCCGACTGGATGGGCCAACAACGTCAGTTGTTGATAACCGACACCACCATGCGCGACGGACACCAAAGCCTGCTGGCCACCCGTATGCGCAGCCATGACATGATCAAAGTGGCCCCTGCCTATGCCGCCAACTTGCCGACGCTGTTCTCGGTCGAATGCTGGGGTGGGGCGACGTTCGATGTGGCCTACCGCTTTTTGCAGGAATGCCCCTGGCAGCGCCTGCGCGATATCCGTGAGCGGATGCCCAACATCATGACCCAAATGCTGCTGCGCGCCTCCAATGGCGTGGGCTACACCAACTACCCCGACAATGTGGTACAGCATTTCGTGAAAACCGCCGCCAATTCCGGTGTCGATGTTTTCCGCGTCTTCGACAGCCTCAACTGGGTTGAGAACATGCGCGTCGCGATGGATGCGGTGCAGGAGGCGAATAAGGTTTGCGAAGGCACGATCTGCTATACAGGCGATATCTTTGACCCTGACCGCGCGAAATACGACCTGAAGTATTATGTTGCGATGGGTAAGGATTTGAAGGCCGCAGGCGCGCATGTGCTGGGCCTCAAAGATATGGCAGGTCTCTTGAAACCCGCCCAAGCGCGTATTTTGGTGCGTGCGCTGAAATCCGAAGTCGGTCTTCCGATCCACTTTCACACCCATGATACAGCGGGCATTGCCTCCGCCACAATTCTTGCAGCCTCCGAGGCAGGTGTGGATGCGGTTGATTGCGCCATGGATGCGTTTTCCGGCAATACATCCCAAGCCACGCTGGGGTCGGTCGTCGAAGCCTTGCGCCATACGGACCGCGATACCGGCCTCGACATGACGGCCGTGCGTGAAATTTCCGACTATTGGGAAGAGGTGCGCCACCAGTACCGTGCGTTCGAGACTGGCATGCAAGCCCCCTCCTCCGAGGTCTATCTGCACGAGATGCCCGGTGGCCAGTTCACCAATCTCAAGGCACAAGCCTCCAGCCTCGGCCTCGACGACCGCTGGCCAGAAGTGGCGCGCACCTACCGCGACGTGAACCAGATGTTTGGCGATATCGTAAAGGTCACGCCGTCGAGCAAAGTTGTCGGAGACATGGCCCTGATGATGGTATCCCAAGGGCTGACCCGAGCGCAGGTCGAAGACCCTGCGACCGAAGTTTCCTTCCCCGACAGTGTGATCGATATGATGCGCGGCAATCTGGGCCAGCCTCCGGGCGGCTTTCCCACTGACATCGTGAGTAAAGTGTTAAAGGGCGAAAAACCCAATACCGACCGTCCCGGTGCTCATCTGGCACCCATTGATCTGGAGGCGACACGCAAGGAGCTGTCAGAGCAACTGGATGGCTTGGAGATCGATGACGAGGATCTGGCAGGCTACCTCATGTATCCCAAGGTCTACACCGATTATATGACCCGCCATGCGATGTATGGTCCCGTCCGCACTCTGCCCACGCCCACGTTCTTTTACGGGATGGAGCCGAGCGAGGAGATCGCCGCCGAAATCGACCCCGGCAAGACGCTGGAAATCCGCCTGCAAGCGATTGGCGAAACCAGCGAGGACGGCGAGGTCAAAGTATTTTTCGAGCTGAACGGCCAACCCCGCGTAATCCGCGTGCCAAACCGTCTGGTCAAAGCCACGACGCAACAGCGCCCCAAAGCGGAGGCAGGCAATGCAGACCACATCGGCGCGCCCATGCCCGGTGTTGTGGCCAGCGTAGGTGCCGTCGTCGGGCAAAAAGTTAAAGCGGGAGATCTGCTGCTCACCATCGAGGCGATGAAGATGGAGACCGGCCTGCACGCAGAACGTGACGCGGTGGTAAAAGCAGTGCATGTCACAGCTGGCGGTCAAATCGACGCCAAGGATCTACTGGTAGAATTGGAATAAACGATGATGTTGAGTATTACGCCGCTATACGCAGGCCTTCTGACACTGGTCTTCCTCGCGCTGAGCGTCGCGGTGATCAAACAGCGGGTGGTCGTGGACAAGGCAGGCGATGGCTCGGATGAGACTGAGCTTAACAAAAGCATGCGCGTGCAGGCCAATTTCGTAGAGTATGTACCGCTCGGCGTGATCTTGATGCTCTGTGCCGAGTTGCAGGGTGCCCCTGCTCTGGCGGTCCACGCGATGGGCGCAAGCCTGCTGATCGGTCGCATCTGTCACGGCATCGGCATGTCCCGGACACCACAGGTACCGGCCCTGCGCGGAGGTGGTTTTCTACTCACAGCCATCATGCTGATCCTCTCAGCATTGGCAGTTCTCGGCCATGCGCTGTTTTGAAACAAACTATTTCCAAGATAGGTCAATTTAACTCTTGCGACATGCGACACAGGGGGCTAAATCACCCTCACTAACTGATGCGGGCGTAGCTCAGGGGTAGAGCATAACCTTGCCAAGGTTAGGGTCGAGAGTTCGAATCTCTTCGCCCGCTCCAGTTAGACCACCATACCCCGGTGGTAGTTGATAAGGTCGCCTTCGGGCGGCCTTTCGTCTTTTCAGGATATTGGTTTTTTAGTCTGGTGCTATCGAAATGGCCTAGGGGAGCACCCTCATCCCCGTCTGGGCCATCGCAATGCTCATCTCTGCGCTCAGGATATCCCACATACGCTCTAGTCCTTCCTCACCGCCAGCAGCGATGGCGAATTGAAGCAAGCGCCCGAAGAATACGAAATCCGCGCCTGAGAGCAGCGCCTTGAGCGCATCCTCGCCCGAACGTAATCCGCTGTCGAAGAAGACAGGCATATCGGGGCCAACGGCCTTGCGGATCAGGGGCAGCATCTCAAACGCCGCCGGTGCGCTTTCCAACTGGCGCGCACCATGGCTGGAAACTTGCACTGCATCCACGCCGTACTTCTTGAGCTTTACGGCGTCTTCCACATCAAGCACGCCCTTCACCACCAGCTTACCGGGCCATGCCTCACGCATCCGCGCCAGCGTGTCCCAATCAGCGGCGGCACGGCTCTCGGTGCGGTCGAAGGCGTAGCCCTCCATCTCAAAGTTCGCCATCTGCGGCTTACCTGCAAAGAGGCTGCTCAGGGACCATTGGGGGTGCAATGCAAAATCAATAAACTGACGCGGTCCGATCTTGAACGGCATGGTAAAGCCGTGACGTAGCTCGCGCGGACGGCGGCCCACTTCGGGTACATCAAGGGTCAGCACCAGCGTCTGGTACCCCGCCGTTCGCGCCCGTTCGACCAATTTGAAGGTCCCTGTCCCGTCACCGCTGAAATATAACTGGAACCACGCGTGGCCTTGGGCCACCTCAATGATCTTCTCCAGCGGCGTAGAGGCCACCGTAGAGACGCCATGCGGCACCTTATGCTTTGCCGCCAAACGCGCCAGCATCAGGTCTGCACCGGGACCGGAGAGGTTGCACATGCCCATGGGCGCAATGCCAAAAGGCCGCTCTGCATCCGCGCCAAAAATCGTTGTCGCGAGTGACCGCTCGCTCACATCGCACAGGATGCGCGGCCGCAGGGTCATCGCATCAAGGGCCGCACGATTGCGCAGCGCTCCTGTCTCGTTACCTGCTGCCCCGTCGATGTAGTCAAACACCATCCACGGCAGTCGTCGTTTGGCCAGCCGCCGCGCATCCTCGGCTGAGTGGATATGCGCGGCGGCTCCCATGATTTATGCGCTCACAGCTTTCATAAAGCGGTCGCGGATCACAACGGGGTCCATCGTGATCACAGGAAGCTTGATGTTGCCACTGTCGCATTTGACGACGATGACGGTCATCTTTTTGCTATCAATCGCCGCTTGTAGCGTTTTGCTGGTGTCTACGTCCTGACACACAACCACGTTCTCACAGCCACAAGCCTCAGCGACTTTTTCAAGCTTGGTTTTCATGCCCGCATAGGTCGGCTGATCGCCGGTCGAGCCATAGGACCCGTTGTCGATGATCATCAGAATGTAGTTGTCAGTCACATTGTTGGCGATGGTCGGCAGCGTGCCAAGGTTCGTCAAAACGGAACCGTCTCCGTCAATGGATATCACCGTCTTTGGTTGGGCCAGCGCCAGCCCCAGACCGATAGAGGACGACAATCCCATGGTCCCAAGCATATAGAAGTTGGTAGGCTGATCGTCGATCATATGCAGCTCTTGGCTGGGCAGACCGATGTTACAAACGACCAGATGGTCGCGGAGGATGGGCGCGATCTCGCGCAGGATTTCAGAGCGTATCATTGGTCTCCGTAGCCTCCCCAGAAGTTGGCATCGGTCAGGATCGCGACCGGCTTGTTGCACATGAATGTGTATTTCAGAATAGCGTCGAGTTCTTCGACGTCAGACTGGTGATGGAAGTGGTAAGTCGGGATGTTCATCTGCGCCAGCAGCGCCTTGGTGTGCACCGCCATCTCGACCTGACATGCAACAGGCTCTCGCAGCTCACCGCGGTAGGAGATGATCATCGGTAACGGCATCCGGTAGTATTGGATCAGCGTCGCTAATGTGTTGATCGTGACACCGATTGCCGTGTTCTGCATGATGATCGCAGGGCGCTTGCCGCCCATAAAGGCACCCGCGCACAGGCCCATGCCCTCGTTCTCATTATTCGATGGGATGTGGAATATCTCGTCGCGCGCTTCGACTTCCTCGATCACACCGGCCAGCTGCTTGCAGGGCACGGTGGTGATAAAGGAAACGTTGTTCGCGACAAGATCGTCGGTGATCTTCTTGTCGATGTTCATATGTTCGGGCCTTTCCAGCCAGTTGTAGTACTCAGTCAATGCTGCGGCGCACATGCACCGCGCAATTTGCATGGCGCACAACACGCGCCGCCGTGGAGCCGAGCAAAAAGCGCCCGAGCCCGGGCTCATGAGAGCCGATCACGATCAGATCTACATCGTTTGCGTCGGCGTAATCAACGATACCACGCGATGAATGGCCCTTGATCAATGCTGCCGTTACATTCGGCGTATTCTTGATTTTGTCGTTGAGCTGGGCCTGTGCCGCGTCAAATCCCGCCTGCACGATATCCGCATCGAGATAAGCGCTGACGGATCCTTGGGGCGTCTCATAGACGTGCAGGGCAATGATTGTACCACCCTCGGTACGCAGCGCTTCAGCTATCGCAAGGGTCTGGGGCGAGATGCCGTGATCCAGTGCCATGGGAACAAGAATTTTATGGTACATTGCGGTCGTCCTCTTTTAGCCCCAAGGGGTCAGAATAATCTTCGGCTCCGGCACCTGCCCTGCCCGCAGGGCGGCAAACGCAGCAGCTCCTTCGGACAGCGGAAGGTGCTTGCACCAGTCCAGCGCGCCCAAACGTCCGTCAAATATCGCCGCTGCCGTGTCGCGGAAATCTTGCGCGGTGTAAGTATAGGTCCCGATGAAGGTGATCTCTTGCAAGGTCATGCGCCGCACATCAAGCCCGCCGGCATCTTCGCCCAGCCCCACATGGGCCATCACGCCGCCCGCCTGCACAACCGCAGACGCCGTGGCACGGGTCGCGACATAGCCTACCGCGTCGATCACAATCGGGTATTCGCCCTCCGCTGCCGCCGATGTCTGCTCGCCCAGTGCCGCGAGAAAGGCACGGCGCGCATCGTTCGGCTCAATAATCGTCACATCCGCAACCCCCATCGCCCGCAGGGCAAGAGCAGCGGCAAGGCCAATCGCACCACCACCAATCACCAGCGCACGGCGCTCCGCGCTCGGGTGCAGCGCCTCTAACGCCAATCGTACCGCGTGCCAGCTTACTGCCAGCGGCTCCGCAAGCGCCGCATGGGCGAGTGATACACCGTCAGGGACCGTGACAAGGTTGCTATCCGGCATTGCGATGTATTGCGCAAATGCGCCCTCGCGCGGCTGCATCGAGATGATCTGGCGTTTAGGGCACAAATTTTCACGCGACGCCGTGCACGCAGGACAGGTCCCGCAGGTCACCAGCGGATTCACCGTCACGCGGCGGCCATCCATAGCACCGCCCACGATAACACCCGCCGCCTCATGCCCAAGGATCAGGGGCGCAGGACGGCGCGCATCGTGGCCAAGATAGGCGTGCATGTCAGAGCCACATATGCCCACGGCCTCTACTTTAATCAGATGCTCACCGTTTGCGGCAACGGCATCGGGTACATCCCGAAACCCCATCGTTTCAACGCCATCGTAAACAAGTGCTTTCATTTCGCCGTAAACCCCCCGTCGACCATCAAGACCTGACCCGTCACATAGGAGGACGCGTCAGAGCACAAAAACAACAGCGGCCCGTCCATGTCTTCCAATGTGCCATTACGCCCAGCGCAGGTCTGCGCGGCATTGCGGGCTGCACGCTCAGAATCCGAGAACACAGCTTGCGTTAGTTCGGTCGGGAAAAAACCGGGCCCGATGGCGTTTGCGGTAATGCCGTCTTTCGACCACGCCTCCGCCATCGCGCGGGTCAATTGGCCAACGCCTGCCTTGCTTGCCCCGTATGCGATACCGCCCGGAAAAGCGCGTGTGGTTTGTAGGGATGCAAAATTCACGATCCGCCCCCACCCTTTTGCACGCATCGCAGGGACCAGCGCCTGAGACAAAAAGAACGGCGCAGTGAGGTTAAGCGCCAGTGTGGCATCCCAGCCCTCGGCGGTCACGTCATCGGCTGCTTCGCGTGTGTTCACGCCCGCCGCATGCACAACAATGTCAGGCGCACCAAACGGCGCACGGATCGCATCTGCCAAAGTGGTCAAAGCGGCGCGGTCGGCCACATCCCCCACCGCAAAGGCTGCGGCCTCGCCAATCTCGTCGCACATCTCTTGCAAGGCCTGATCACGCCGCGCCACGCCCACAACCTGCGCCCCCGCCGCCGCCAAAGCGGCAGCAGCACGGCGGCCAATACCAGAACTGGCCCCCGTCACACAGGCCACGCGGCCCGTCAGGTCAAACAGGCTGCGCGGATCAGCCATCTGCGGAGAGATCGAAGTTTTCACCAGGAAAGTACTTGGCCAAACGCACATCCGCTGAACGGGCATGGCCCTCCATCCCCTCCAAACGGCTGATGCGCGCGGTGGCTTCGGCGACACGCTTTGACGCATCACGTGTGGTGCGCTGCCATGTGACGATCTTCATGTATTTATGCACCGACAGACCGCCCGTGTAGCCCGCAGCGCCCGAAGTGGGCAACACGTGGTTCGTGCCGGATGCCTTATCGCCATAAGATACGGTGGTCTCTTCGCCCAAGAATAGCGAACCGTAGCAGGTCAAGCGGTCCAGCCACCAATCAGGGTCTTCCGCCTGAACGGTCAGGTGTTCTGGCGCGTAATCATCGGAACATGCCGCCATTTCTTCGCGGTCGGCACACAGGATCACCTCGGCATAGTCGCGCCATGCGGCAAACGCGTTTTCGCGGTTAATTTCTGGCAGATCATCGATCAGGCCGGGGACAAGTTCCATCACTTTCTCCGCCATCGCGCGATCATCTGTGACCAGCCAGACAGGAGAGTTATAGCCATGCTCGGCCTGCGAAACCAAATCAGTCGCAACGATGTGCGCGTCTGCGTGTTTGTCGGCGAGGATCAGGCTGTCGGTCGGGCCAGCGATCATATCGATGCCTACACGGCCAAACAGAATACGCTTTGCCTCTGCTACAAACTGGTTGCCCGGCCCCACAAGAATGTTCGCTTTTGGCAAACCGAACAGACCAAAAGTCATGGCCGCGACACCCTGAACACCGCCAAGGGCCAGAATTTTATCAGCACCGGAAATATGCGCGGCATAAACGATTGCTGGCGCCACCCCCACGCCGGGGCGCGGCGGAGAGCAGGCCGCGATATGGCGGCAACCCGCGACTTTAGCAGTGGTCACGGTCATGATCGCAGAGGCGATGTGGCTATAACGTCCACCCGGCACGTAACAGCCTGCCGCATCCACAGGAATCGCTTTTTGACCCGCGATGAAGCCCGGTTCAATCTCAATCTCGACATTCGTTAGCGTGCTTTTCTGCACCTCGGCAAAGCGTTTCACGTTGTCATGGGCAAACCGGATATCGGCCTTGAGTTTTTCCGGCACCAACGCGCAGGCCGCTTCAATCTCCTCAGGGGTCAACATCACGTTGCCCTCATATCGATCGAACTTCTTGGCGTATTCCAGCGCCTTGGCATCGCCGCCCGCCTCAATATCATTGAGGATATTCTTGACGATCTCATGCGTCTCGGAAGCGTCCGAGTCCGCGGTGAGTGTTGCTTTTTTAAGGTATTCGCGTGTCATATTTTCTTGGTCCTACTTAAGAATATCGGGCAACAGAGTTGTCGAGATGGCTGGAATATAGGCGATCAGCAGCACGACGAAGAACATACACAATACAAAGGGAACGGCGCGCGCCGCAATCTTCAGAATAGACTCGCCTGTAATGCCAGATACAACAAACAAGTTGAGGCCAAGGGGCGGTGTGATAAAGCCCACCCCCAGAGCGGTGATCATCATGATGCAGAACTGGATCTCGTTCATGCCGATGTTATCGGCCAAAGGCGCAAGGATCGGTGCGAGGATCACGATGTTCGGCGTCGTCTCCATCACACAGCCCGCAGCGATCAGAATACCGATCATCAGCAGGATCAAAATCCACGGCTCATTGGTGAGCGAGGTCACTGAGGTAACAAAGCCCTGCGGCACACCCATGATCGCCAAGGCTTCTGCCAGCGGTGCGGAGAAGGCGATGATCGGCAGGATGACACCGTTCACCTTGGCCGAACTGACAAGCATGGCGGGGAAATCCGCCAGCTTGAGCGTCCCCATGATGAAACCCATTAGGATGGTCACAACAACCGCGGTCGCCCCTGCTTCGGTCGGCGTCAGGCGGCCCGAGAAGATGCCGTAGAAGATGATGCCCGGCACGATAAACGCGTACCAGCCGGATTTAAGTGAGCGGCCCAGATTGCCTGCCCATTCGCTGAAAGAGATGTTGCCACCACCCTCATAGCCATGAATGCGGTTCACGATGAGGTTGGTGATCAAGATAGAAAGCAGGATCGCGAGACCGGGGATGAGTGCCGCGAGAAACAGTGTGGATGCGGATATACCCAGCACAAGGCCGATGATGATGTAGGCAATGGACGGCGGAATGAGGATGCCTGTACAGGCCCCCGCGGCCACCAATGCGCAAGCGTATGGACGTGGGTATCCCGCCTCCACCAGCCGCGCGATGGTCATACGGCCAACCGCTGCCGCCCCCGCCGCGTCAGAGCCGGAGATCGCCGCGAACATGCCACAGACCAATACCGTGGCTGAGCCGAAACCGCCTTTGGCAAAGTTCGTCAGCGCTTCCGCCACATCAAGGAATTTGCGCGACAGCCCTGTGCGGACCAAAACGTCGCCCGTCAGGATGAAGAGCGGAATGGCTGTGAGTGCGAAGGCGTCGATGCCTGAGAACAGGCTTTCCCCCACAAGGCTCATCGGCAAATCACCCGACATGTAGAGCATGATTATCGCGGCGCTACCAATGGCGGCCCAGACCGGGACGGCCAGCGCAATGAGTGCTACGAAGAGGATTACGGGGAAGTAGAAGTCCCAACCCAGCTCAACCGTTTGTGCAACTTGGTTCCAAAGCATCAGTCAGTCCCCTCAATCAAACAACGTGTCGCCCTGATAGACGGGGGTTCCGTCTCTCAGGCTGCGCACGTCGCGAATAAACGATTGGATCAAGCGCCAGATCACCAGCGCAAAGCCCACCGGCACCGCTAGCAGGAACCATACCTTCGAAACGCGCAGGCCTTCGGTCACAGAGCCAAAGGTGGCGGAGACGTGAACTGTCTCGAACGAGGTGTAGAAGGCGACAATGGCAACCAGAAACATCACCAGATCGCCGAAAATATAAAGAACCGCCTTGGGTCGCGGCGACAAGTAGTGCATCGCCACATCAATACGGATGTGCGCGCGTTCCTTTACGGCCGCAGCCGCACCAATCCACGCCAGATAGATGAACGAATACCGCACCATCTCCTCGCCCCAGATTGAAGAGTAAGAAAACACTTCGCGACGGAGCACTTCGACCGCCATCGTGGCGACAAGCATTGTGTAGAAGGTCAGCAGCAGCCAACGCTCCGCATCTCGGTCTATTCGGCGTAAAAGGTCCATAACTAATCCCGTCCCGTCAGCGAGCACTCCGGTAGAGACAAGTGCAAAAGGCACAAGCAACCGGTGACGCATTTTGAAAATTGGCAAAGGGTCTGACGGGCGCTCGGGCGCGTCCGTCAGAAGTCTTATGTCGAGAGCTTAGGCATCGTGGACGTAGTATTTGCCCTGCGTGCCAGCGGCTTCTTCCATCTTGGCGAAGTTGTCCATGGAACCGGCCAGCTCAGTCTTGAAGCTGTCCCATTCGGCCAACTGGTAGCCGCCTGCCGCTTTCCACTCGCCCAACTGGTCTTCTGACAAGCGATGGAATTCAACGCCGGACTTAGACAGCTCTGCCATCGCATAGGCCCGCGCAGAAGGTACTTTAGCGAGGTTCTGGTGCGCTGTCATCTCGGAGGCGAACATGATGCCCTCCTGAATGTCGGCTGGCATGGAATTGAACCACTCAAGGTTACAGGAGTAAACTTGGCTATCCGGTACGGCCTGCGTGAAGGTCACGTGGGACAGGATATCCTTGAAACCAAAGACATAAAGTGCGCCAACGGAGGGATCGAGCGCGTCTGCAACACCCTGCTTGATCGCCGATGGTGTCTCACCCCATGCAACGGGCGTGGGGTTCGCACCGACCATGCGGTAGTACTGTTGCAGCATCTTGGAGCCCGGTACGCGGAACTTGATGCCTTGCATATCGGAGGGGGACAGAATCGGACCTGCACCGCCTGCACGGACCGCGACAACGCGCGGGTCGATGTTGACATAGAACAGCGCCTTAAAGCCTGCCGCTTCCACTTTGGGGTGGATTTCCGCGTTCCAGTAGTCTGAGTTCACGAGGTTGGTGAAGCGCTGGTTCGAGCCGCACAGATACGGCATGTTGATCAAATCAATCGCGGAAGCAAAGGGCGCAAAGTTGGAAAGTGAGTGCTGTGCCACCTGAATTGTGCCGCCTTGAACCTTCTGCACAAGGTTGCCGCCTGAACCCAGCTGCCCACCAGGCGCGAGCTTGACGTAAACTTTACCGTTGGTGGCGTTCTGGATGTTTTCCTTGAAGTCGAGCTGCATCAGCGGGTAGCTGCGAGACGCGCCAAGGACATAGGCCGTGGCGATTGTCATCGTGTGCTCTGCGGCCTTCTCACGGTCGCGCTCTTCGTTGGCGGACTGCGCTGCGGCCTCGGACGACCAAAGCATCCCTGCCCCGCCTGCGACCATTGCAGCCGTAAAGCCGCCTGTCGCTGTGAGTTTTAGAAAATTACGGCGCTCGGACGATGCAAGCTCGGTACGGTTGTCTGTCATGAATGTCTCCTCCCGGTGGACATGTCTAGCTGCCGTTTTTATCTTTTCGGTCAGCTTCTATTTGTAAAATGGCGACTACGAACAATATCGTTGCCCCGAACAACACCAGCATTTCCCCAACGTCGCCCAAAAAGGTTGACCCCGTAAAAGCACCCAACGCGACGTTACCAAAGTAGATCGCAAAGACGATTATTGACGCTGCTAGGAACATGGTGAACCTCCCGATTGGTTATGTTCTGTTTTCGAGTGTAAGCGCTTGCATACGACAAATGCAAGCGCTTACATTTATTTCTTATAGGCCACGGTTTTTAAATTATTTTCCATCCCACCGGAGTGTGATACTGCAAATATGAAAGAGGCATTTGACTCCCATGCGCACCGGCCGTTCCACACCCACCCTTGATGATGTCGCCAAGAAAGCAGGCGTATCGACTGCGACTGTTTCGCGGTGTCTCAACACGCCGGAGCGGGTTGTGAAGACCACCCGCGCCCGTGTGCTCAAGGCCGTGGAAATGCTCGGATATACTCCAAATTTCGGCGCGCGCGTGATGGCTGCCAAGCGGACGTTCACCATTGGCGCGATCATTCCGACGATGGAAAACGCTATCTTTGCCCGCGGATTACAAGCGTTTCAGGAAGAACTGCACAGACGCGGGTACACACTGCTTGTCTCCAGCACTGCCTATGATCCCAAGATCGAGGAAGAGCAGATTCGCGCGCTGGTGGCGCGGGGCGCGGACGGCTTGCTGCTCATCGGATATGATCGCAATCCCACCCTCTACCGCTATCTTGAGCGGCAAGCGGTTCCTGCCCTCATCGCATGGGCCTATGCCCCAGACGTGGCCCAACCGGCCATAGGTTTTGATAACCGCGCCTCTATGAGGCTGCTGGCAGAAGAAGTGCTGAAACAAGGTCACCGCAAGTTTGGCGTGATCTCCGGTGTGCTTAAAGGCAATGACCGGGCCAAAGATCGTTTATCAGGAATTGAGGATGCTCTGCGCGCCCATGGCCTGCCCCTCGACATCCTTTCGGTGATTGAGACGCCATACGGATTTGAGAACGGGGATGTCGCAATGCGCACCGTCATGCAGTCGGACCCGTCTCCTACAGTGGTGATGTGCGGCAATGACGTTTTGGCGGCTGGCGCGCTGCGCGGTGCAAAAGCGCTCGGGATGCGCGTGCCGCAGGATGTATCGGTCACTGGCTTTGACGATATCGAGCTTGCCCGCATCGTGACGCCAACACTCACCACCGTCCATGTGCCGCATCGTGAAATGGGCACAAAAGCCGCAACCGCTCTGATCGCATTGGTTGAGGGCGCGGAACCAGACCGCCCGACACAGTTGCAAATAAACCTGCAACTGCGCGAATCCCTTGGGCCAGTCGCCAATACCTAAACACCATAGCGCCCTCTTTCAGCGCCTTCCTCTACGCGTCGCGCGAAAGGGCACAGTGCTTTAGGGTCGTGACAAATGCTGCGGCATTGGTCAGGCTCACGCGAAACCGACCACCGGAGCAGAACACATGCATATTCTAGTCGCGGGCGCGGGGATCGTCGGCATCTCCACCGCCATCTGGCTGCAGCGCGCAGGGCATAGCGTTACAGTAGTGGACCGGGCTGGTCCCGCTTCCGGCACCAGCCATGGCAACGCAGGCGTCTTGGCCGCTGGCGCGGTTGTGCCTGTCACCACGCCCGGTCTGGCGTTCAAAGCGCCGGGGATGCTCCTGGACCGCGATGCGCCTCTATTTTTGCGCTGGTCCTATCTCCCGCGCCTACTCCCCTTCCTGCGCAAATACCTCTCTTACGGCACTGATGCCCATGTGGATCACTACGCCAAATCCATGTCCGCTCTACTGCACGACACCGTCGAGCAGCATCAGGCACTGGCCGCAGACACGCCCGCCGCGCAGTTTATCAGCACAGAAGACTACTGTTTCGGCTATGCCACCCGCGCAGATTATGAGGCCGACAGCTATGGCTGGAGCAAACGCGACGCGCAGGGCGTGCGATACGAGGTGGTCAGCGGAGCAGAATACACCGCCTATGACCCAATCTTCGGCGACGCTTTTGAGACTGTTGTGCGCTGCAAGAACCATGGCCGCATCAGCGATCCGGGTGCATATGTCTGCACGCTTGCCGATCACTTTGTCAGTGAGGGCGGGACCCTCCAGATCACCGCGATCAACGATATCGAGATGCAGGACGGTGCCGTCAGCGCGCTGATAACAGATGACGGCTCCCTCGCCGCCGATAGAATCGTCTTTGCCATGGGGCCATGGTCGCGCGAGATTGCGCACAAGCTGGGCGTGATGGTCCCGTTCGAGAGTGAGCGTGGATACCATATCGAACTGACCGCCCCCTCCGCGATGCCGCGTGCGCCGATGATGGTCGCCTCAGGCAAATTCGTGCTCACCCCGATGCAGGGCCGTCTGCGCGCAGCTGGTGTGATAGAGTTTGGCGGGCTGGACGCCCCTGCATCGCGCGCCCCACTTGATATGCTACGTCGGCAAGTGAAAAAGCTGCTCCCCGATCTGGAGTATGGCGATGTTGTCGAATGGATGGGCCATCGTCCTGCGCCCGCCGACAGCCTGCCGCTCATTGGCGCGAATGATACGGGTGGTCTCAGCTACAGCGCTTTTGGCCACCAGCATGTCGGATTGACAGGCGGGCCAAAAACGGGTCGGATGATTGCGGAGTTAATTAGTGGACGCGCTCCGAACATGGATATGCGCGCTTTCGACCCCTCAAAATATAGAACCTAATGGCCGTTAGAGCCTCAACCAACCGGGAGACTACCGTGAACACATTTGCAAAACTGGCCTGCACCGCAGCCGCAACAGCCCTGATCGCAGGGGCCGCCATGGCCGACGGCCACGCGCAAAAATGGGACATGCCCATGGCCTATGCAGCCACCAACTTTCACTCTGAGCAGGGCGTTGTTTTCGCTGACAAAGTCCGTGAATATACTGGTGGCGCAATCGACATTACAGTCCACCCCGGTGGTTCGCTCTTTGGCGGCGGTGACATCAAACGTGCTGTGCAAACCGGTCAGGTCAACATCGGTGAACGCTTCATGTCCGCCCACGCGAATGAGGCACCATTGCTCGGCTGGGATAACCTGCCCTTCTTGGCCACCACATACGCCGATAACGCAAAGCTATGGGAAGCGGCCAAAGGCCCTGTGAACGCACAGCTTGCCGATCTGAATATGGTGACGCTCTACTCCTGCGCATGGCCGGGTCAAGGTTTCTACTTCGCCAAGGAGGTGAACTCCTCCGCCGACACCCAAGGCGTGAAATTCCGCTCCTATAATTCCGCCACTGCCACCTTCGCAGAAGAGCTGGGCATGATCCCCGTCCAGATCGAAGCGGCAGAATTGGCCCAAGCCCTGGCAACAGGCGTTGCGTCCTCGTTCATCTCATCCGGCTCCACTGGCTATGACCAGAAGGTCTGGGAGCATCTGAGCCACTACTACAAAGTCAACGCATGGCTACCGCGCAACTACGTCGTTGCGAACAAGCAGGCGTGGGACGGGCTGGACGCCGAGGTCCAAGCGGGTGTGATGAAAGCCGCTGACGAGACCGCCGCAGCATGTAACGCAAAATCCGAAGAGCTGGCCGATTTCTACTTCGCCGAGCTTGAGAAAAACGGCATGACTGTGACCGATGCCTCGCCAGAGTTCCTCGCCGAGCTGGAAGTGATCGGTGCCAAGATGACAGCCGAATGGCTGGCGACTGCAGGTGCCGATGGCCAAGCGATCATCGACGCTTACGCAGCAATGAAGTAAGCAAATCTACGCGCCCTGCTATGTTGCGGGGCGCGCATTTATCCAAGGAATTCAAACATGCGCGACTGGTCGCCAGTGCTGGGCTTGCCCTTGTGGGTATGGCTGTTTGTTCTGCCTCTCCTCTTTGGGGTATTATGCTTTTTCGCAAAAGAACCGTTGGAGCGGCGCATGCGCCCTGTCTGGCGCTTCCTTGATGGCGTCTATTTCGCCTCGGGTGCGATCGCTGCGTTTTTCATGTGTACAATCCTGTTGCTGATCGTTGCCCAGATGGTTGCCCGCTGGACCGGTGTCGCACTCCCCGGCACCACCGAATTTGCAGGCTATGCCATGGCCGCAACCTCCTTCTTCGCGCTCAGTCATGCGCTCACCCGCGGCGCGCACATTCGGGTCTCGATTGTGCTGAACTGGAATCGTTTCACGTCGCGCTGGCTTGATATCTTTGCCGTCACTGGGGCGGCGATCATCGCCACCTACTTCGCGCGCTTTGCGGTCAAGACGACGGCGCTTTCAGAAATGCTGAATGATCGCACGCAGGGGCAGGATAAAATCCCTGAGTGGGTTGTCACGGTGCTTTCCCTGCCCGCCACACCTATCGGCGAATGGGGAAATGCAATGGATACAACCTCATCCGAGCTGGTCTTTACACCCGTCTGGGTCCCGCAGCTGGCCATGTCAGCAGGGGCGATCCTGCTGGCGATTGCACTTTGGGACACGCTTTATCGCACTATTATCACGGGCAAGAACCCCATCGTATCGGAGGGCGTAGAATGATCGAAGCCTATGCAACCGTTGTCTTTCTTTGTGTCCTCTTTGGCCTCCTAGCGTCGTCGATCTGGATCGGCCTCGCCCTGATGGGCGTGGCATGGGTTGGCCTTGAGCTGTTCACCACCCGCCCCGCCGGGGACGCGATGATCACGACCATCTGGACGTCGAGCAGCTCTTGGACGCTAACCGCGCTGCCGCTGTTCATCTGGATGGGTGAAATCCTGTACCGAACACGCCTGTCCCAAGACATGTTTCGCGGGTTGGCCCCGTGGATGCGCTGGCTGCCCGGTGGGTTGCTGCACACCAACATCGCGGGCTGCACGATTTTTGCCGCCGTCTCGGGCTCCTCCGCAGCGACCCTGACCACTGTAGGCAAGATGAGCATCCCTGAGCTGCGCAAACGCGGCTACCCTGAATATATGATCATCGGCACACTTGCGGGGGCTGCGACGCTGGGCCTGATGATTCCGCCCTCGCTCACCCTCATCGTCTACGGCGTGTCCATATACGAGAATATCATCAAATTCTTGAGGGCAGGCCTGACCCCCAGTCTGGTCCATCCCTCACTGTTTATGGGCAATATCGCCGTTTGG
>RCNC010002357.1_pt1 | contig 16522 bp, 16 predicted proteins | sample 2041301 | NCBI WGS metagenome assembly RCNC01 (sample SAMN09708231, study PRJNA481090) | Marine sediment metagenome, whole genome shotgun sequencing project. | biome: marine sediment; feature: ocean; material: sediment; isolation source: Sewage treatment plant 13A marine sediment (STP13A) ... | reverse complement strand
CTGGCTCTTCCAGCCCTGTGATCACTTCTTGAGCTGCTCCTGAACTAACAGAACACCTTGCCTGGACTGGCACGGCCTTCGGCAGCACCTGCCGTGGAGGCGCTGCCTTGGTCTTGGAACTCGCGCCATGTCTCGGCTCCAGAAAGTCATTGTTTTGATCATTTTTTGGCTCCCGACCTGCAAGGAATAAGACCTCATCATCCCCGGATTCGTTCTCATTCTCAAGGTGGGTTCTCAAGTGGGTTCCCAACATGTTGGTCCTTGAGCAGGTTGGTGACACGGAGTTCCTTGCCTTTTGACAGGTCCTTGACCTGGCACGCATAGCATCGCCAGCTGAACCCCGAAACCCAGCTAGCACTTGCTGGTTGCTATGACTAGCTGGCACTGGCTGGCTGCCAGCAGGCGCTGGCTGGTTACCAGCTTGCACTGGCACTGGCCGATGGACCCGACCGACCGGCAGCGCCTCTGACAGGTGACCAACCTGCTTCATCAAGCAAGGATGGGAGCACATGAGTTGGGAACTTTGGTCGGCACTCGGAGACTCAAGCCATGAAATGAAAGATGTTGTTGTTGGCGTTGCTGTTGTTTTTGTGTTGTTGTTGTCATTGCTTCTCTATGCAACTCATCTATGTTAGCTGTATGCTTCTTCGAGCAGGCCTCAAGAAAAATGGCACACCAGACAAACGCTATCCTGTGATACATTGACTCGGATGCCGCAATCCTGTGATGCATTGGACAATGAAGGCATGCATGCTTAGCCATGCACAGTGGCTTCACATGACAAGGCCACATCGTTTTGTTTCTGGCACTGATAAACTTATGGCAGCACGGTGCCACTGCTCTGATAAACGCGCGCTTGAACCCAGCAGATCTGTTGCGAAGACAGCGCAACAGATCTTTTGTGGACAACAACAACATCACAGCATCAACAGCATCAACAACAACAACACCTGGAGCACATCATGGGCACGTGTGCACCTGGTTGCTGCAGCACATCTCATGCGCAACACAGCTACATCACTGTAACATGTGCCAGATTGAGACAGGCGAGTTTCACAACTGACAGGCGTTTTTCCAGTTGAAATTTGGCTTCCACTTGCAACCTTTTCAAGTCTGGACGCCATTTGCATTAAATGTACTAGTGGGAGCACATCATGGGCACTTGCGCACCTTGTTGCTGCAGCTGATCTCATGCGCCACACAGCTACATCACCGTGACATATGACAGATTGCGACAGGCGAGCTTCACAACAGGCGAATTTCAATGCTGTTGCTGGATATGGTTTCCACTGACGACCTGCCACATGTCTAGGTGCCATTTGCATAAAATGTAGTAGTGGTGATACTCGTAGTAGTACAAGTCGTACAATGTACTTTGCAGGATTACAGCAACACTGCATCACTTTTTGATCTCGTTCTCCAAGTTTGCGCCATACAGATCCACGAACCATTTTGCATCAACTTTGTAGGATTCAAAGCCGTTTTGATCCGTCTTGCAGCCATGTGAACTTGATATAATTAAGACATTGTCAAGACAACAAGGACTCCAGCAAGACAAAGAACAGCATTTTGCTACTGCATACTTGCTGTGATGCTGAGCTGCTTCAGCCCAGTGATTGTAATGGCTCATCAGTTGTAGCCAAATCACAATTTATTCTCAATTTAAATTGCGATTTGCTTATCAGCTTTGTCTCAGTGTTGATGGAGGCGCACCAAAGCGCGATCCCTTGTTGCTGGAGGCGCACCACATCGCGATTCCTGATTGCTTGGGGCACACCAAATCGTGATTCATTGACACAATGCCGGAGTTGCGCAGAATCGCGATTCCTTGCCAGTTTTGAACTAATGTCGCAGACACCAGTGCTTGCACACTGCAATCCTTGCCGGCAAACAACAATATCACTTGGCCTGGGAATCTAGCAAAAACAGTTCCAAAGCATTAAGCCCATAAGTGCATGCTAAAGAACTGCTAGTCCTTGACCAGGTCTCAAAGCCTATGTGCATCGAATGGATCGCTGGGACGAAGACAGCCAGGATCCCAGCCCTGCTATGGCAATCTTTTGAAATCGCACTGCTTCTTGACCTTCTGACAGTGACCAGAAACAATGAACAAATAAGCATCAATAGACCTGGAGGATGCAGCAACACGAACAGATGTGATAATGGCAGCAATCCAATGCGGGCTGTCTTTTTGACACTGTCTAGTGACTCAGAGTAAAAACCTGCCAATAGTGAAAGTAATAAACATGCTTAAGAAACATTGATGAATTCCAGTAGACTGGATCAGAGCCACATTCGCATAACCTTGAAACATAAGCAATGATGCATCATTGTCACCTGGACAAACATCATTGTCAGAATGCTAAGCTAAAATGCATCCATTTCAAGCACATTGTTGCGAGCTACTTGCAGATGCATCACACCATGCATGTCCAGCTGAGTTGTCTCATGCTGAGGCATGCTTTTCTCAGAGTAAGCTGCATTAAGCTGAGCTGCATTGAGTTGACCAGGGGGCTATCATGTTGAAACTGCAATGCACATAGAGCGCAGCACTGCTCTGCCACTGCACTGAACTTGATCTTTTCTTCTGCCAAACCCAGCTGACAGCACTGAGCCAGGTTCCATCAGCTCAGAATACACTTTGTTGCACACAGATATGTTTGGTGCAGCTCTGTGCTGACCTGGGCTACTAAGTTGTGGGCATGATAAGTGTGAATGCACTTTTGAGTCAAAGCTGCGGCTGCACAGCTGAGCTTGGCTGAGCACATGTTTTTGGCACGCATCCATTGCAATCTCACTGCCTGAGCGTTCTGTTACATGCTGGCTTGGCTAACTCTGGGACTCCAGAACTCCAGAACTCCAGAACACTGCCCCCAGGTTACAGCAGCAGCAGTGAAATGTTTTGTGAGCATACAAAGACATTCTGTCCAAGTTTGCCTGATTGCCCAGGCCTTAAAAGATGGCAGCTGCCAGCTGTGAAACTCTACGAAGCAGCATAGCAAAACTATTGCTATACATGAGCATCATTGCTTCTGGGCTTCATGCGTTCTGCTAATGTGAAGCTTACCATGGGCCTTGTTCACTGATCAATATGTTGGACTTGACGCAAAAAGATGAAGTGTGAGCTTTTTGACTACAAAGCTAAACGCCTATAATCACAAATAAAATGCAGTTGCTGCAATCCTATCAGACAGTATGATGCGCTTGCGCTGCAGCGATTCATGGCTGTGCATGCACCAGACAACTATGACAACAACCACTGATTAGGCATCGGGAGCGTGGCAGGCGCTTCCTCATTGACCTGCTTCAAAAATGTCAGGAAAGGATTAATAAGCCAAATTCAAGCCAAGGCAATCGTGCGCACTCATTTCGAGCAAACCTTTGCTCAAACAATCTCAAACAGTTGTCGTTTGAACGCCTGTTCACAGGAGTTGCTGGCGATTCTGATCTTCAGCCAACTGGTCAGCTGAGCGCAGCCCTTTCTGCACTGCTCTAAGTCATTTCAGATGTAACCCAGAGCTTAGAACTCCAAGCTCTGGTCAATGGCCCAGCTCAACAATGGCTCTAACATCAGGGCCCTTGCAGAACCCCAGAATTCCAAAACTCACACACCATGGCCATGCTGATTGCCAGAGTTGAAGCTCGCCATGGCCGCCATGTAGTTGGCGAAGCAGATCACACCCACTGAAAGCTTCACCTTAAAGAATGCAAACTGCGAAAGGAGTTGCTGGCGATTCTGATCTTCAGCCAACTGAACCCCAGAACTCAAAAACATCACACACCATGGCCATGCTGATTGCCAGACTTGAAGCTTGATATGGCCGCCATGTAGTTGGTGAATCGAAGCAGATCACTTCCACTGAAAGCTCCACCTTGAACAATGCAAACTGCGAAAGGAGTTGCTGGCGATTCTGATCTTCCTCTGGCTGAGCCCAGCAGCAGTAGGAAGGCAAGAGGATGAGGATGATTGTGTGGAGGGAACCTCAGAGGCCTGGAAATCGTCACCAGAACCCTGGAACTCCTCTTCACCTTCTGGTGTCTTCTTGCATACCTTGCCAGCTGGGCGCTTGGACACTTTGCCAGCTTTATGGTTAGACAGTTGCTGGCGCTGCCCTGTCTTGAGGATGTCCCTCTTTTTTCTCTCTTACAGCGCTCTTTGTGCTCTCTTACAGCGCTGGGTGATCACTCGTCGGGGTTGACAGGGTCGAGCTCGTCACTAGTGAGGGAGGCCTCGTCCACGCGCCTCATCCCTAGGGATATGGGGAATCAAAACGCGTTCGAAAACAAACACAAAGTTAACGTTAACGTTGTTTTGATTAATATTAATGTTTGTCATGTTGATTAGTTTGGCCGGAACCCTGCCTTCGAAACCGATGCTAAGTGTGGAACCCATGCTGCCTGCCCTGGGATTAGCGAACCAAACCGGCCGCCCTGGGATCAAAACGCAAACAAAAACAAAAACAACAACGTTGTAACGTTGTTGACAACGGTATTATACTGACATTAATGTGTTAGTTTGGCCGGAAGCCTGCCTTCCAAAAATCCTGTGCGGGATGTGCGATTGGTCGGCATGCGCCCCCCGTGGAAGTTCACGATGCTTCCATCCGACCTGACAGCGCTGTTGATCTTGTTGTTCTTGTGTTGTTCCTCTTGTTGTTCCTCTTGTTGTTCCTCTTGTTGTTCCTCTTGTTGTTCTGTGTTGGCCGGAACCCTGCCTGATCACAGTGGCAGGCCCAATTGGCAAGAAAGGCGCAGGCCCTGCTGGCTGCCAAGGAGCTCTGACGCCCAGCTGCATGGCCTGCATGGCCTGGACGGCTGTTGGCCCTGTTGGCAGCTCTGGAGCCCATGGCAACCGCGGCACCTGAGGCCCACCCCGCCATGCCGTCGTCTCCGCTGCCGTCGTCTCCGCTGCCGCCGTTGTCTCCGCCGCTGCTGGCTGAACGTCTGTGTCGTCTGTGTCGTCAGGCATTGGCTGGGCCGCTGTTGTCGTCTCTGCCGTCGTCGTCGTCTCCGCCGCTGCTGGCTGAACGGCGGTACTCCTTGAAGAAGCGGCGGAAGAAGCGGCGGAAGGCCGCTTCTTGGAGCGGCGGGAGGCCGGTTCCAGAACCCGGAGCGACGCTGCTGGCCGCTTCATCGAATTCAACTTCGATTGATGTTGTGTGTTGTGACGGGCTGGGCTGGTCGCTGAGCCAAAACGTTTTGGTAATGCGCATTACACTATTTAAATAAACATTTATTGTTGCAAGTACTTAGTACATGAACAGTATTGCAAGGACTATTTAAATACAACAGCAACACTGCAGTATTGCAAGTATACTTGTACATGAACAGACTATACCTCAAATAATTAATTCCTTCGCGCTCCTGCTCGCCAGAAGACAACACAATGTGATTAGCTCAGTGTAGATAAATGTTCATGGATCTGTGGAGTCAAAATGCCAGTGTACTAACATATTGTACAAATGATGACAGATTTCTCTGCACTGTGGAAGCATGTGAAGAATAAACTGTTTGAGAAACGAACACTTTTAGAAATAATATCCATGCATCAAAAGGCTAGCTCATTCAAAAAAGATGCCATATTCTGAAATGGCAGATGGAGCTGCATTTTTTTGGCGGAAGGGCTCCATCACTGGTTTCTCCCCCGAAACCAACAAATATCCCAAAACCCTGAAGCACCAAAAACCCCAAAGCTCAATCAACTGTCTCAAGTGAGCTTGACTAACATGCTCCAGGACCTGGCTGGCAAGTGCGGAAAGTATGGATTGCCAGTGTCCACCAACTCTGGCACCAGTGCTTGCCCAGGCCTCAAGGCCAGCCACTCAGCAGATGGATGTTCCAGGGGCTGATCGCCATAGATCAAATGCTGCAAAGCCGCTACTGCAACTGGCATGCTCATGTCCTTGAAGCGGTCTCGCAGTTGCATGTAGTTGTCCATCTCATCCTTGCCCCATTCCTTCCGAGCCACAAGGCCCATAGGCACTGCTGTGGTCACCCGCTGCAACATGCTGCCACTCATCACCATCAGAGGTGGATCTTGGAGCTTGGTGTCCCGCATGTACGTCTTGACACAACATAGGACATCTGTGGCTCGCTCTGGATAGCCACATAGTTGCATTGGAACACCAGATTTCAAGTCGAAAGCACTCAAGTCCCGGCGCCGCTTGTAGGAGAAGGAATGGGGTGTTTCGATCCCATACCTTCCATTCCAGCAGTTGTACTGTTTGCATCCAATGGGGCTCAGCCATGTCTGGAAGTCCCGGATGTGAGTTAGTGGAGTGGCATAGAAATTCTCACTCCGGGCACTGAAGCGCTCCCTCAACTCTGGCGTTAGTGCATCCAACAAAGCTTTGGCACTTTGCCACTTCCGGTGGCGGTGCAGCAAGAAGAACAGCACTGAAAAGAATTGGTCAATGTCCTCATGTGTGTGCCCCACCAAGAGAAAGTTCAACACCACTGCATCAAACTTGCCACTAGCCACTACCCAAGCCAAGAACGTTGCAACTTTGCTGTTCTTGGTTTGAGCAGTGGTGTTATCAGCCTGGATCACAAGAATCCGGGGCATGTTTGTGCCTTCCTTCTGGCAAATCTGGCTCACCCGTTCTATGCATCGGCACCTAGGGTTCCAAGGAGCATGTCTTCATATTGTACAAGGCTAATGTGAAAAATGAAAATGGCAATTGCAGTCACTCCCAAGTGAACAATATTATTTGCTTTCTTTGGTAAGCTAAGGCTAGGGCAGGACATCCAGGAAGGCATCAGAACCATGAACAAGATCTTCAGTGGCAGCATACAGCTCCCCAAAGTAGCCATGCACCAGTGCCGCAGTGATGACTATCCTGGGACGATGTAGTGACATCATGTCATGCGGCACACGACTGCTGGGCCAGCAGGGCCAAGCGAACTTGGCACGGTCCATGGTGTCAATGATGATTGTCAAAACATTGCCTCGCTGGCGACTAGCAAATCGCAAGGACCAGTATATGCAACGATCTAAGTACTGGTCTATGTAGTGCTGTTTCAGTGATCTGGCAGCTGCCAGCCGCGAAGTCCAACTCACGACCCCAGAACCCCTGAACCCTAGCATCTCCTTCTGAAGGTCCCAGCAAGTCTGGCACTGGGCATGCTGGCTGCTCTTTCGGAACTTCAGGACATGATGCCATTTTTTCCATCGTCGCGAGAAAGTGCTGAAAGATGGCACTCTCCCTAAGCTAGCATTATGAGATTGGATGCACTCCCACGAAGCCATGAATACCCAATACAACTCTGACAACTTGCCATGCTGTAATCTTCTGACTGGCAAGCCAATGCAATGACTGGTGCTTGCCATTGTTAGTGCCACATAGTGGTCCAACTCAGGTTGATCTGGAGACCACTCAGACAGCAGTGGGCCTGGCTCTATTATCTCTTCGGCGCTCCATGGCGATTCATCCAACAGGATGTCTGCATCCACCGAACCTTTTCTCTGGACCTTGCCACATTGTTCCTCTGGTAAGGCTTCAGCAGTAGACTGGTATAGTTCATAAAAAAACCAATCAACGTGCTGGGATTGCTCTGAGAGAACAGGCCGGCAGGACAAGTCAGATGTTCGCCGGTCTGGGGCTCCATGGATGGCTCTTCGGGTGGAGTTCTGGCTAGTCCCCAAGAGGTGCACAAAGTTGCTGAAGCAAACTCTTTTGCCGCACAGCTGCCACTGCACGGCAACAAGCCTCAGGGACTCCCTCTGTCCTCCAATGTTGCTGACCTCAGAACCCTCAGAACCTTCTTGTTGCTCATACAGAATGCGTAACAAATGTCCACGCTCCCCAGCAGGTATACTCCAAAACTCTTTGCACACAGCTTGCAATCTCTTCAAATTAACATGCTTGCTGCATGTGCCTGCTGCTTTTCCACACCGGCAGGATCTGCCTGCTGTCTGCCATCTCTGCTGCACCTTATTAGCATCCGCTCCATTCTGCTCATGTTTGGTTGCCTCAGTAGCCCGTGGCAGCTGAGTGCTCAGCACATCCCGCACTGCAGACTCAGCACTGCCTGCATTGAAGTCCAGGCCCACTTGCCTGTGAGCTCTGAGCACCCTGGCTCTCTTCCTGGGTTGTGAGCTCTGAGCACCCTGGCTTGCCAGGCAAGTGTTCCCCCAGGGCCCTGCATCAAGCACCACAGCTCCAGTTTCTCCCCAGGGCCCTTTGTCAGCCTTGCTGGACTTGTCAGCCTTCCTAGGCTTGTCAGCCTTGCTGGGCGTCAAGTCACCCCATGGGCCAGGCTGGCTTCGCTGGGCACACACCGTCTTAGCAGTGCTAAGAGAGAGTGAGTCTCCCCAAGGCCCAAACTTGAACATGATTGGCTATGTTTTCGATCAACATGCAGGTTTAGGGCCCTGAGTCTAGGTCTGTGCTGGACATGTCACAGAAACACACAAAAACATCCTATGTGTGTAGGCAGCAACCTATTCAATCACTGACAGCCCCATGATATCTTGGAGAGGCTTTTGATTGCCATCATGAGTATGCTTTCAAAGTGTGAATTCCAACAGTTAGAAACTATGTTTTTCCTCTTTGCAACCGTATCCAGTGTCCATTGGTGTTGGCTGACTATCATTGCCCTTCAGCCCCTAGTCAGGCTGAACTCCAGGGCCCTGTGCTCAGCTCCAGCTTCTTTCCCTTTGGTGTTGAAGCTGCCAAGTTGCCCCATGGACCTGAAGAGTTGTTGCCACTGCCCCTTGCACTGGACAACCTTGGAGCTGGACGTGGCACAGTGATGGCCCCTTGCAGCTGCTGAGTTGACCATGGCCCATTGCAGGCTCTTTTAGGCTTGCAGGCTCTTTCGACGCTTCCATTGACCACTGACGACACATTGTGCTCCAGGTTCCCCCAAGGGCCACTGGCTGCCACAGCTGGACGTGGTCGCTTCTTTGAAACAGCCACTGCCAGGAAGTTTGGCTTCTGGTTGACCATTTGGCTGATGACTGGGCCTTGCTTGGAGCTCCCCAGAATCCCAGAACCAGTGGCAGATGGAGTGCTGGCTTCCTGGACAGCGTTTCCCCATGGCCCATCATCCACTTCTGATGTGGCTTTTGTTCTTTTATTTTTCTTCTGCACACTTGCCAATGTCAATTCCTGATAGTGATGTGGAGCAGAACGCCACGCAGCAAAAAGGTCCTGAGCTAGGCCTAGGGGGTACATAGCAGACTCCTTCAAGTGCTTCTTGTGGCCTGTGACCCGGCCATCTGCACCTTTGATCATGAGTGGCTGGTGCATTTGGGGCAAACAAGTGCACCGCTGCAGGGCATCTGGCTGCCACTGCCAAGAAGCCCGAAACTTGTAAGGCTTATAGAACACATTGGGATTCAGCTCTTTAGTGTAGGCACACCGGTGTCCTATAGCATCATGCATGAGGAAGGCCAGCTGGTCCAGAACTTCTTTCAAGTAAACCCACATGAGAGATCCTGGAGGCTGCTCCAGCATGCAGTGCACTGACCTGCAAAGGGCAACCAGTAGGAAGAACACAGCCTCTCGTGCAAACAGGTTTCCCCGCTGCACACATTTTACAGACTCATTGCCAGCTGGATTGTCTTTCCTGCGACCAGTTCCACTAGTATTTGCGAAAACGAAAGAGCTACACTCAGGTTCTGTGGTCAGCAACCCCCACGGTTTCAGCCGGAAAACTAACTCGAGCCCATGCCTGAAACCAGCTGGTTTGGTGAAGTCCTGGTCTGGCGATTGCTTGATGTCGAACACTACGCCATTGCAGCCTCGTCCCCTGGCCACAGCAACAATAGCACCACATCCTCCCCACAAACTCACCAAATCCAGGTCACGGGACAAAGCCAGCAAAGTTGGATCTCCCAGAGCTTGCGGCACAGAGGTGCCAAACACTTCCAGCTCAGTTGCCTTAGCTATTGCCAGGATGCGATCCTGGAGGTCCTTTGCAGCTGGCAGCTGGGATTGCAAAGATGCCATTTGCAAGATGGCCAAAAAGAAACCGAACCCAGGAACCCCTACACCCAGGAAACTGATGAAACTCAAGGGTGATGCTGTGAGTGTATCCTTGCTCGTGCTTGCAATGGTTTGACATCCCATGTGTTCAGAAATTCCAAACCAAGTGTACAATCCAGATTACAAGTAGTCAGTGCATCAAGTACAACTATGGCTACTAGCTGCTTGTAAGCCTTGGTAGCTGCGGTTCTGTGTTTTTGGCTGATTTAATTGCAGCAATAATGCCCAGCTACTAGTCTTCCCATATATGAATGAGCCCATACATTGAGCTGAGTATGAAGCTAATACTAGTTGGAGCTGCACTGAAGCCGATCTGCAATCGATCACAAAGTTAAGAATTTTACAATGACTCAAACGATCATGGTAGTGAAGAAGGCGGCCACAAAGACCAAGACAAAGCCAGGATGACCATGATGCACAATTCTGTGACTCTGATGCCGCAATCCTGTGATGCATTGGACAATGAAGGCACAACATTACCAAGGTGCATGCATGCTTAGCCATGCACAGTGGCTTCACATGACAAGGCCAGGTTTCATCAGCTCAGAATACACGTTGCAAACAGACATGTTTGGTGCAGCTCTGTGCTGACCTGGGCTGCTAAGTTGTGGGCATGCATGGTGTTGCTGCACTTTTGAGTCAAAGCTGCTGGCTGCACAGCTGAACTTGGCTGAACACATGTTTTTTTTTGGCGCAGAGTCAGATCTCCCTCACTGTCAGACCTCCCTGCCTGAGCTTTCTGCTACATGCTGGCTTGGCTACCCCTACCCCTGACTGAGTCAAACAACATATATCTAAGACTCAGTCTCCCAGTTACAGCAGTCTTCCAGACTCCGAAACACCAAAACTCCAGAACACTGCTCCCAAGTTGCAGCAGCAGGAAAATGCATGAGAGTAAAAGGACAACATGTCCAAGCAAAAACAAATGCAGCGTACCAAAGCTATTGCTATACATGCAGGGAACCCCAGAACACCAGAACCAAGGAATCTGGCATGGGCTGCAGTGCCATGTATGCGGTACTAGCTACAAAAAACCCAGGGCACCAAAACCGAGGAATCCTGGCTCACGCCTCATCAGCACGAGCACTCAGAAGGATCAGTTGCCCTGTAGTGACCCTCAAGGTGTTCTTGAGAAACACCCCTGGGTAATTAGCCTGAATGCTGCTGGAAGACTCATTCACCGAAAGGCGGTGCAAGAGATTGACGACTGGGCTTTTCTTGAGGAGGTCCATCGACACAGACGTGTAGAAGTTCTCCAGGGTCAGTGTGGCGCTGCGGGTGTTGATCTTCTCAACTGCCACAGACATAGCAGACTCCCCCTCACCTGTGAGTTCAAAAACACTTTTGCCGTCCACAACAGTCCTTGCGAGCGGCGACTTGTACTGCTGCAGGGTCACCCTGACCACCCCCGCGTGTTCCAGCTGCTGCAGGAAAACTTGCATGGTCTGAGCCTTCTGAGGGATATTCTTCGTCTTGACACCTTTGCAGTCTGGCATGACCAAGGTATCAGGCGTGAAGTCCCAGCCAATCCATGACGTGGTGGTTTTCTTCAGGTGCTCTGCTGACTGTCCCATGCAAAACTTACCATGAACATGAAAGAGAAGCTCATCTTTGGTGATGATGCAATCCTGCTTGATAAGGATGTACAGCTCGTTGCTGTCTGTGCTGATGAGCGTGTACTTTGGCCTGTCGATCTCCTCCACAACCAATCCCTTATTTCAAACAAAAAAATGACAACAGGTCAAACACAGATACAACAAGACACTGATTCAAACAAACTTGTGGCTGAGAGTAGCTGAGGCTGTCACCAAGGCCTCCTTGGTAGTAGGTGTGCCAGGCGGTTGATGAAGGGAAGAAGCTGGAAGTGCATTTTGCTCATCCTCCATTTCTGGGGTCTGCTCAGCTGCTCGTTTGTTTGGTCGCCAAGGCTGGTTGCTGGGGTTGTGCTTCTCATTGTGAACCTGGACTAAACCCTGGAACTCATCCCTGACAGCTTCCAAAGCAGTCCACTTGTCAATCACCTCCTGCTTGAACTGCAGGAACTTCTCCTCAGTGGGGACAACATGCTTGAACCTGTCCAAGGGAAGCACAGGTCGATTGCAATTATCAGCTGGACTGGCTGGTGGCCTGTATATGAACCCTGGAACCTTGTAGACTTGCGACTCCACAAATGTGCAGATGTTGTTGGTGATTTCGGTTGCTACATTGGTGTGCAGCCGCCTTCCACCAGAACCACCAACCACGCAACCAAAGGCATCCCAGGTGACTCCACAGTAGCCAATGCTTGGCAAACCCTTGTCACCACGGGTGTTGAGCTCAATCACTGTCGTTGACGGTTCTGGGTCCACCATGGAGTAGTCTCGAAGGATAAGCTTGTTGGATTGGTTCATCTTGACACCTTTGCAGAGTGCTCGAACAATTCCACCAGTCACACCTTGGCCAGAGTGCCAGTTCCTGCGTTCCTTTGCGGCACTGAGGTTGCCACGCTCTCCTGCAAAGTTGACAGATGTGTAGTCGACGAACGAAGAGCGCGGGAAGACTGGGATCAATCCTGGAACAGCCTTCCTGTTCCAACACTGAGAACTCCGAAACTCATTGCGAAGCTGTCCACCAGCATCAGCCTGACCAGGGAGTTAATGACAGGGCAGCAGTACATGCAACTACTGAGAACCAAAGTTATTATGTGTCCTAGTCTTTGCATGAATAGCTGAATATGTTTTTTTGCTTGCTGAGTGGCCTCTTTGCTGCCCAGCAACAGGAAATTGACTCCAAGGTCACGGTCTGGACTGTACATGGAGTGCTCCTCATACAGGAAAAAACACTGGAGAACCTCCAGCTGGTGGGCTGGCATCCTAGCCTCTGTCACCACTGATTCCTGTGCCTCTGCTACCTTCGTGTGGTACTCAGGACTCCCAGAGCTTGTCCCAGTAGCAACCCCCCACTGAGGTGTGTTGGGCAGGATGACATAGGTCACTGTGCGGTCTGGCTTGCTGGCATGGTCCATGGAGATCATGTTGAGGATGAGTGGCCAAATCTGCGAGTGCTGAACACCCAAGGCCTCCCAGCAATTAACCACTAGTAGAAGGAAGGTATGTCAGTGATTTGGAACTTGTAAACACAACTGCTTGAGAGATGAGGCTGCCATGGAATGTTGGGAGTGCTAAGGCCAGGGCAGAGAGATCCACTCTGTTGATGAAGTAGACCTCCTTCTCTGGAAGGAGTGGCGGTGATTCAGCGAAGGTGCGTGCTGCAGTAGCCATGAACAAGCTCCAGCTCTCAACCTGCTGGCAGCAGGTTGTGAGGTAGCTTGTGGCAACATGACCTGTCACAGCTTTTTCCAGGCACTCGCGTGACATTTCCAGCAACTGTGTCACTGCCTGCTGGTTGCCAGAGTTGAAGCTCGACATGGCCGCCAGGTAGTTGGTCCAGTGGATGACCTCTGCTGAGAGCTCCACCTTGAACAGTGCAAACTGTGAAAGGAGTTGCTGGCGATTCTGATCCTCAGCCAACTGCTCAGCTGAGTGCAGCCCTTGCTGCACTTTTGGGTCATTCCGGATGTAACCCAGAGACTCGAACTCCAGGCTCCGGTCAAGGGCCCGGGCCTTTTCGAGCAGATACGGGTCCAGGGCCCCACGACAGAACTGCTCATACCGCTCTGAAATGTCTGCTGGAGTCAGATGTGTCACCATGGCTCTGTGGGATGCCGCAAAGAGGCACGCTGCCCGGAAAACCAGCTCAGGCTCAGCATCCCGGTACGAACCAGAACCACCCCTCAGGTTAGGGGAGCGGTTGTTCGCATGAGTCTGATTCAACTTGTCCTCATACCTTCCATGAACCCGTTGGAGCCACAGAAGGTACTTCATAGGGTCTGGCTTCAAGATGCCATGCCAAAGTGGATTATCCTTCTCAGTGACTGCAAGCTCCCGGCTTTCATCAAGCCACGGAGATGCCAGAAGGTTCAGTGGAAGGCATGTGTTCTGGATCTTGTCGCGCCCCCAGCAAACCTTGACCAAACTCTGGAACTCCTTGCAAGGAATCCTACGGGCCTACAGTGAGCAAGCTTTCAAGCAGTATGAAGAGGGAACACCAAACCCTCCAACCAGCTAGCACTCAAACAAGAAAGCACCAAGCAACACTGTGTGCACAGCCCACAATATCTAAGGCCATGGCCAAGAACTTCATGGCTTCCATCTCATCACCAGTCAGCCTGCATTTTGCCACTTGTTCCTTCTTGTTGTACGCATTCATGACCATCACAAGCTTGTGTTCATAGGAATGGCGATTTTGAAGATGGCGTGCCTGCCGATCGAACCCGAAGAGGAGCTGTAAGGGGTTAGGACGCTGGCGATTTGTTGCTTGTATTTTGGACATGATCCCTTCCGTGATCGACATGTTGAGTGTGGCACTTGGCCGATAGATGGCTTCCAGTTGAAGGCACTTAAGCAACCTGGCAGCTATGCCAGGGGTCTTGTCCAGCCACTTGCCCTCAATGGCAGCCAAGCACACCAGAAGGCTGCCGAACGTAGCGCCAAAGCCCACCTGGAACCCTACACTGAAATTCTGCAGTGGTCCCCCTGCTGCTGACTGCCCCATGAGTTCGAACAGAATTTGGAGTGGAAACTTCTCAGTGTCATTGCCGCCCTCATTGCACAGGTTCCGTTTGCAGACTTCTAGAACGTCGCAAAGAGCTGGGGAGCCTTTAACCCCAGCCTTCTCTTCGAAGCCAAAGTGCCACAGGCGAAGTGTCATGGGAATACCAACAGCACTCAGGGCCCCAGGGAGCTTGATGGGTGCATGAGGTACTGTTAGCGGCGGTGCCTTGCCCACAAAGCCGACTGGGCTCAGAATCCTCAGACACTCTTGCTCAAGATGTTGGAGAGAAGCTGCAAGGTTTTGGAATGCGATGGGAGTGTTGTACTCGGCAACGAACCAGCCACACAGGTCGGCATGTAAGGCCTTCCCAGGGGGACTTTCCATTTTGGAGCCCATCATTTTGCACAAGTCCTGGTAGTTACCCATGAGATCCTCGATGGTCGGTTCCATGGCTGAGAATGCTATTACTAACCCAGGAACCCCAGGAACCCCAAAGACACCAGACCTGAGCAAAGGAGCCTCTGGGCAGTCAGCTTGTGATGTCTACAGGCTAAACCTCACACATTATGTAATGCCCAGCTGTTGAGCAGCTGCTCAAACCATGTTGCACAGGCAAGCATGTACTCACCCACAAGAAAATTATGGCAGGCAATTGTTTCAAGTGCTCAAGCTGTCCACATCCGACCAGCAACTTGGAATGTATCATATCAACATCACATGGCTTGAGGAAGGCTGGGCAGCTAATTGCTGGCATTTTTGACTTGTAAGGTTCACCTTGTCAGCCACTTATGGTTGAATATGTGTTACGTCAAGTCTTGCACACACCAACAGCAATAATTCAACAACTTGGATAAATGGAGGCCAAGTAGTACAGCAGTAGCTTCTTGGTAGACTGACCAAAAAGTAACTTGATCAGCATATGATGGACAACACGTGTTCATGCATGGTGGTGGCTACAGGTGAAGAAAACTCAACCAAGCTCGGGAAGCAAATCAATCTGATTTAGCACGAATATTTTCGCCAACATGATCGGCAGGATAATATGGTACATGACTCTCAAAATATGAATAGTGCTATTCACCCCCCCTGTTACATGACTCAACTCTGAAACTCCTTGGAACTCATGATTTCGGAACTCTCATGGATCTCATGAGATGTCTTTGCCAGGCTCATCATCATCCTTGTTCTCAGAAGGATAAAGAATCTTAAGCGCTGCCTCTTCTTCTGCTGCACTCGCAGTCTCACACCAAGCTTCCTCCTCTTCCTCTATCTCTCCCTCTGCATTTCCCTCTTGCTCTGCCTCTTCCTCTGCCTGACATGCATCTTCCTCACACTTATCATCTTCTTCTTGCTGAACCTCATCATTGCCCTCCTCCTCGCCCTCCTCCTGGTTCGCAACCTCAGGCCCCTGAGGTTCAACCAGGCCTGAATCAGCCACCTGGGGTTCGGCAGGCTCGGTTGGAGCAATCCTGTGCTCAGCTACCCAGGCCTTGATGGCTGCAGGGCGGTCTTCAGCAGCATGTACTTCATCCCAGAAGGATCTTCCTTTCGTCACCTCATTTGTGAAGTTCAGACGAAGTCTTTGGCGTTGCACCGTGTAGTAGAAGTCCACAAGCTCGTTGAAGGCCTGCAGGGCGACTGCCCCTTTGGGCGGGCGGTGGCCAAAGAAGCAACCCGTGGCCGTGGCCTTGGCCTTGGCCTTGGCCTTGGCCTTGGCCTTGGCCTCGGCCCTGCCATTGGACTCATCCTGGCCATGGCCCTCACCCTCGCCCTTGCCCTTGCTCTTGCCCACGCCCTGGCTCTTGCCCTTGCCCTTGCCCCTGCCCCTGCCTTTCCCCTTGCCTGTGATCTGGCTGAGCCCAGCAGCAGTAGGAAGGCAAGAGGATGAGGATGATTGTGTGGAGGGAACCTCAGAGGCCTGGAAATCGTCACCAGAA
>RCNC010001334.1_pt1 | contig 16522 bp, 12 predicted proteins | sample 2041301 | NCBI WGS metagenome assembly RCNC01 (sample SAMN09708231, study PRJNA481090) | Marine sediment metagenome, whole genome shotgun sequencing project. | biome: marine sediment; feature: ocean; material: sediment; isolation source: Sewage treatment plant 13A marine sediment (STP13A) ... | reverse complement strand
AAGAGATTTCAACTTCTTTTTAAAATAGGAACCAACCTGCGCACTATGCGCCACAATATTTTCCGCTTCCATGGTCTTGACGACACCAAGCGCGGCGGCCGTAACAATCGGCGTCCCACCAAATGTGGTAGCATGCGCACCAGGGGTAAATGCCGAGGCGGCCTGTTCTGTGGCCAGCATCGTGCCAATGGGCAGACCGTTTCCGAGCGCCTTTGCCAGGGTCATGACATCAGGTATGATACCAAAATGCTCATATGCAAACAGCTTACCGGTACGTCCCATCCCTGTCTGGATTTCATCAAACACCAACAGTGTTCCGGTGTCGTCACATATTTTCCGGACCGCTTGCAGATAGCCCGGTGACGGGCAGCGAACACCCCCTTCCCCCTGGACAGGTTCCAGCATGACCGCTGCTGTATCGGGCCCCACTTTCTGCTTCAAGGCATGGATGTCATCAAATGCTACGAAGTCAAATCCTCCAAGCACAGGGTCGAAACCTTTTTTGATCTTGTCTTGTCCTGTCGCCGAGAGCGCCGCCATGGTCCTTCCATGAAATGATTGGGTCATGGAAATGATACGATATCGTTCTTTTTCACCACGATCATGGAAATACTTACGACACAACTTGATGGCAGCCTCATTCGCCTCAGCGCCACTATTACAAAAGAATACACGGTCCGCAAAACTATGTCCCGTCAACCATTCGGCCAATTCTGTCTGGGGAACCGTGTAATACAAATTTGATACATGCCACAAAGACTCCGCCTGCTTTCGCAATGCCTCTGAAACAATCGGGTGTGCATGCCCCAAATTGCATACCGCAATACCGGCAATGAAATCCCTGTAGGACCTCCCTTCCATATCCCAGACGACACACCCCTTACCCTTTACCAAAACCACGGGAAACCGAGTATAGGTTTGCATCATAACAGCATCGGCCTTATGCCGCATTTCCTGACTTGTCATCAATCTTTCCACCTCAGTTGTAATTTATACCGCTTGTCATAATAATGTTCCGAAAATTGGATCGCGGCATAAGGGTTTGTAATAGAAAAACGGTCCTCAATCGGAACGTTTTTCTGACAACCCCTATATATACAAACATCAGCCAACCGGATAAACCGGAAAAGTAAAAGCTCTATTATCACGAAATCACGAAAAAGCGAAACCACGAAAAAGACCATGAACGTTTTCGTGTTTTTCAGCTTTATCCTTTACGGGTGCTTCGTGTGTGTTTTTGTGATTGTTCTTATTTTTTTGTCAAAAAAACATACATATTTTACAGTTAAGGTACTAAGGCTTGCACGGGTCGGAGGTTTCCATAGGCAAGGCATCTAAGGGTGAAGGCGTAGTCCTTTACTCCGAACCCTTAGTAACGCTGCATATGGAAGTCTCCGGCTCGCCCTTTGGGTGAAATTTGATGAGAAAACTTATCATCCATTTAACCCATTGGATAATTGGATGCAATTTGAAATTTTCTTAAATATTCTCAGCAAATTTCATGCAAGTCATTTTCTGGGGTGCGCTTTGTCATACGCTTCCATCAGCCTGTCGATGCTGACATGCGTATACTTCTGTGTGGTCGATAGACTCTTATGACCCAGTAATTCCTGCACAACCCTCAGATCGGCACCGGCATCCAACATATGCGTGGCAAATGTGTGACGAAATGCATGCGGTGATACAGGGATGGCCAGTCCGCACTCCCGGGTAGTCTTTTCAAGTATGCGGGCAATCGATCGCACAGAAAGACGGTTATTGAATTTGTTCAAAAAAAGCGGGTCGCCCGGCACTATTTCTGTACGAGATCGGATAGACCGGGCTTTACTTTTAAGCTCTTTCCGGTAGGTCTCGATGGAAGAAAGCGCTGTTTTACCGATGGGGACCATTCGTTCATGCCCGCCTTTGCCTTTTACACGGATGACCTGTTCATGAAAATCGATATCCTGAACATTCAGACCGGCCAATTCCGACACCCGGATACCGGTTGAGTAGAGTGTTTCAAACATGGCACGATTACGTAAACCCAGCAAGGTGTCCGTCTTGACCGAGGCCAGGAGCCGGAACATATCATCAATGGGCAGATATGTAGGAATGGGTTGATCCTGTTTCGGTGTCTGGATCAGCTCTGAAGGGTTGACATCAATATACCCATGATGGGTAAGATAACGGTAAAATGACCTGACAGCCGATAATTTTCGGGCAATCGTCGATTTTTTGCAGTGTTTATGCAAATGCCCGAGATACCCCCTTATGGCAATTACCGTAACTGCATCGGGCGAAAGTGTGTCTGACGGGGGCATGTCCTGCAATGCCTTGTCGGAAAGTCCAGCACACCTAATGATATCCGCAAATTCGAGCAGGTCGCTCCGGTAAGCGCGGCAGGTATTCTCTGAATATCCTTTCGCCGTAGAAAGCACCGCAATAAACGATTGAATCAGCTCTTTCATTGATCGATTCGACCTTTTAGGCCACCCGACGCGATTTCTTTTTCAGCCGTGAGATGCGGCGGCGGTATATGGTGGCCAGTTTAGCATTTTTTTCTTTCGAAGCTGCTTCACGCATTTTTTTTAGATTTTTTATCTGGCTTTTAACAGTACCCACGGTTTTAGAAGTTTTCCTAACGGTTGTATCCTCAATTCCCTTGGCTTCCTTGATGGCCGCCAGCAATTCTGCCTTGTTCATGCCATGAACACCGGAGATCTCCGGCAGTTCAAGGGCGACTTCCTTAAGTTCCTTCACCGTCATTTTGTCCAGAGGTTTTTTCAATTCTTCCATTGTTTCTTCAGCCATGTTTTCTTAACTCCTTTCACAAACTGTTGCCAACCCGGCATCATCTCATAGATAAATTCATTGACGGATATCCAGGAGCAAAAGTTGTTTTTGACGACTGCATGTTCCTAACAACACTGATCTGAGTCCATCATAACAGGCCCAGATCAGCATAACAATTGCCTTAAAACCTTTGTTTTTATCCGATTTTTACAAACAATGTCAATCGAATTTATTTATCCATCAACTTGAGAAAGGGCTGAAACAAATCGATGGGAATGGGAAAAATGATTGATAACCTTGGCCCGTCGATCCCTTTCGGCTTCTGCCTGTCTGGCCATGGCGCGCTGCATTTCCCGAGGTAGATCAATTTGTTTCAGTTCAATCGTTGTGATTGAAGAACCTCGCAGCAAGCTACGGGGAATGCGCTCACTGTTTCGGTTCAACAGAGACCCAGGCGCTTCATAAGCTGCTGCATGTCATTCCAGACGTCACGTTTACCGCCGGGATTCCGCAACAGATAGGCAGGATGATAGGTCGGCATAACAGGAATCCCATGATACGTGTGAAACCTCCCTCTGAGTTTGGAAATCGGTTCTTCTACCTGAAGAATTGTCTGCGCTGCAAACTTCCCAAGAGTACATATAAATTCAGGCTTGATAACGCTGATTTGGCGTTCCAAGAACGGCATACATGTCGAGATCTCATCCGGTTTGGGGTTTCGATTGTTTGGCGGACGGCATTTGACTATGTTACAGATATAAACATCTTCCCGGGAAAGATGCATGGCTTCCAATATCCGGTTTAAAAGCTTACCAGCCGCTCCTACAAAGGGTTTACCCTGTTTGTCTTCCTGATATCCAGGCCCCTCCCCCACAAACATGAGTCTGGCCTGTTCGCACCCGGCACCAAACACAATATTTGTCCGTTCGCTCGAAAGCTCGCAGCGCCGGCAGTCTTTCAAATCGCTTTGGATGTCGCTCAGTGACTCCGGACGATCCAGGCCATGGTCACCCCAGTTGCATACCATATCATGATGGGAAGCATCGCATTCGAATCCCCGACACCCGGCATCGGCCATAAACTGAAGCGTATTACCGACATCCTCAAGCACTGAGGCCAGGGTCTGATTTTTACTCGCATTTTTTTTATTGGCAGTCTTGGTGATCATTTGGTCTCCGGGTTTAAATAGCTGTAAGCCATAAGCTGTACGCAGTAAGCAGTAAGCAGTAAGCGGTTCACAGCTTATGGCTAATCGCTTATGGCTTGTTCACCCGCCCGCTCAACAATTCGATCTAACAGCTGATGGGCAAGGCTTCTCTTTTCCATCATGGGCAAGGCTTCCTGTGTGCCATCATTGTAGTACAGTGTTGCCCTGTTGGCGTCTGACCCAAAAGCGGAGTCCTCACCCTTGACGATATTGCCCACAATCATATCGAGATTTTTTTTGGACAGTTTCCCGGTTGCATGCTGATCAAGCAATTCTGTCTCGGCCGCAAAACCCACCAGGAAACGGTCTCCTTTGCGTTGGCCGATCTCTGCTAAAATATCCTGATTCCTGACAAGATTCAGCACCATTTCATCTTTTTCCTTTTTCATCTTTTCAACGGTGATGTGCCTGGGTCGGTAATCGCTCACAGCAGCCGATTTGATAATGATATCCGCATGCTCGAAATGCTCAAAGACCTCAGTTGCCATTTGGGCGGCAGTTTGAACGCGAATCACCTTCACATTATAAGGATCCCGAAGACCGCAAGGCCCGGATACCAGCGTTACCTGCGCACCTCTCTGCTCAGCAGCTTTAGCAATCAAAAAGCCCATTTTCCCGGATGAAGGGTTACTGAGAAAACGAACCGGGTCCATGGGTTCCTGGGTAGGGCCTGCCGTCACCAGGACCCGCTTGCCTGACAGGTCTTGGGGAGACATGACTTTCATCAGGCGATCGAGAATTTCTTCAGGGTCAGGCAGTCTTCCGGGTCCGCTAACACCGCAAGCCAGTTCTCCGGAATCGGGTTTCAGGATAATATGACCATCTTCTTCCAGAAGGGACAGGTTGCGTTGAACTGCCGGGCTCTGATACATATCCGTATTCATGGATGGGCAGATCAACACGGGTGCCGTTACCGCCAACAGGAATGTCGTCAAGGCATCATCGGCAATACCGCCGGCCATTTTACCGATAATGTTGGCAGTAGCAGGAGCAATAACCACAGCACTGGCATCTTTTGCCCATGCGATATGACCGATACTCGCATTATGTCCGTCTTCGAAAAGATGTGTGCAGACAGGCTTTCCGGAAAGTGCTTCAAATGTCAATGGCCCAACGAACCGGCATGCATTCTTGGTCATGAGCACACGAACATCCGCCTCCTGTTTCGTCAACAAGCGCAGCAATTCAACACTTTTGTATGCTGCAATACCGCCGCTTATACCTAATATGATATTTTTTTTCTCTAATATGCCTGTCATCTCATATCCCCAATAAATTCGTTTCACGAATTTAGATATAGTTGGTTTTCATTCGACATTGGACGTTCGATGTTCGATGTTGGACGTTCATCTTTATAAATTCACTTTAACAAACCCGATGCCGTAGCATCGTTCTTGGGTATAACCCATATTTCAATCTGTGTCATGTAACCGTATCGGCTGTCCGTCAAGGTTATCGCACACCAGCGGTTTCCTTTCTCAAATTGAAGTATCGATCGAGGCCCTTTGAACATACTGACGATCGTCCAGTTGTCTTTGGTCATGTTCGTCTTAAAAAATTCAATCAGAGCATCGGGTTCAAGCCTGCCACTCAACGAAAGGACTCCGGCCGAAATGGTTGGGGTTTCAAATACGGTTGACATCTTGCGGTTCACCTGCATGGCCTGTGGAATGAGGATATCATCAAAGTCCTGATAAACACCTGCAAGTCCCTTGCCCGGTTGTGGAGAACCGCCTCCGTTGGATTTACTCTCGATCGGCTTCAGAACCCCGCATCCCCACAAAACAAGAATTGCCGAGATAGAAACAAAAAACAATTTATAATTCGTTGTCATAAATATGTTCCTAATTGCTTTCAATTCGAATCTGTTTATATTACCCTATTGGTCTGAAACTGTCAAAAATAAACAAAGGACATCTAAAATGGACACACAATCTGCAACAGTGGCATTCTCGCAAAGCGAAAAAATCAAGGCAGGTCTTATATGGGCGTCCCAGACCATCGAAATGGCTATGGGCTTACCGAATCAGAACAAACCGGGTGCTGAGCAGATCATTACGGCGCTGGTAAGCATGGTTGCCAACGAAATCCACCTGGGAATGAAAATAGCACCTGATGAGCACTGGGAAGCTGCCCTCAGGCATATCAACGACGCCATTGTCATGCTTAATTCGAACGTAAGCCATGATGTCCCCTTTCATCTCTCGAAAGCGTTAAGCCATGTGACAAGCATCGGACAAACGGCTATGACCCGCTTAAGGGAGGATGGTCTGGTGTAAGTCATCAACTATCCAAAACAGGATGCCACGCTTTTAATCCGAGAATCAAAGAAAACAGAGCCAGCAGTGTAATGCCGGCAGACACCATGCCCGTGAGCCAGATACCACCCAAAAGCCATATATGCCCCCCCATTAGAGCGCCTATAACCCGGCCGACACCTGCAGCTGCAAAAAAGGCTGCCATCATCGTGGCGCGCTGAGACGGAAGAATTTCCGTGCATAGAGACATGCTGGTCACCAGCATAAATTCAAACGTTAGAAAAAGCAGAAAAATTCCTACCAAGGCAAGCCTCAGACTCTGCCCGTACAAAGGAATCAAGGCATAGTTGACAATCGTCAACACCACGCCGGCAAAAATGGACCTGCGCAGACCGATCCGGTCGGAAATCAAAACGGTAAGCCCTTCCCCACACAATTCAGCCAATCCAATAACGCCGGTGCCGATACCGAGAACAACGATGCTGACATGAAAGGATTGTTCCAACCAGGCTCCGTAAACAACGAAAAGGTTATCATTGGCAACGCTGATAAAGAACGCATAGCCCAGTGTCCCTAAAGCGGATCTGTTGGCAATCAAATGGGGCCATGCATGCCATAAGGTCTTTTTTTTTGCTACAACAGTGACGTTCTTTTGCATATTTTGAGGAAAAAAGAACACCAGGGCAACCATACCCACCAAGCCGAGACCACCCAGAACATAAAAGGGTACCTGCCAGTCAAATCGGTTCAGAAGAATGGCCACACAGGGTATGCCGATCAGTGTGCTGCCGGCCCAACTCATTTCCAAAAAACCGATAACCATTGCCCGTCTGCGATATGAAACCTGTCGGCTCACATAGGCCTGAATAGAGGGATCAAAAAGACTCTTTCCTAAGCCAGCCAGAAACAATGCAGCCATAACGGAGTAATAGAACGGGAAAACACCCGCAGTCAGCATGCCCACCGAAAGCATTCCCATTCCAATGAACATCATCCGGCGGTACCCAAAACGATCGGAAAATGGGCCAAAGCCGATACCTAGAATGGCGGTAGCCTGATTGACAGCGATGAGAGAGGTAATGGCTGTAAGGGGAACTTCCAAACCACGGCTCAAAACCGGAGCAAATGGATAGGCAAACCGCCTTGCTGTATTCAAAAGCAAGCGACAAAAGATAGCCGTTATGATACGCCATGTCATGTTTTCAGGGTGTGTGGATGGGGACGATTCTGATGGGAGATTCAATTATGTCTTTTTCACTTTCCGGTTTCTTTCAACAAGTTCGATTGTCTGTCGATCCAGTTATCCACTTCGGCAGCGTCATCATGATGAATAGCCGCCAATTCATTCAAGGCCTCTCGTATTTTCTTGGCACCTTTTTCAAATACCATCCATACGGATTCATACTCTTTTTTCAGATCACGCTTGGAAAACTGTCCAGACGTTTTTATGATATGGTGGGACACGATATCTCGTATGGAATCCCAGTTGTCCCTGCGCGTCTGGTTCTCAAGAGGTGTCAAGGTGTCTATATGCTTCAGTTGTCGTTTTCTAAATCGACGATAAAACAGTTTTTTGATATAAACAATCCAGGCTAAAAAAATCACCCCAAAAATGAGGCCACCCGAGGCGTGCATCATAACCGCATCCACAGAGGAAAGGCCATTCATGGTCGTCAGGCCGAATTCGGCCAAAGCGCCGCCTAAAACAGACAATACAAAGCCCATCAAAATATTACGAATCTTATATTTCTGAAACCGTTTCTGGTAGGCCGCAAGGGCTTCGATTAAATGAGCCATTCGCTCTGCATGCGTTTCAACAAAGGTTGCCAGATGATCAAGTCTATGACGCGGTGCCATCAATATGGCATTTTTCAATTCCGAACGTTGATTTTCAAGATATCTTAAAAAACCCAGATCTCTTTCGAAACTGTTTGGTGATTCCTTCATTGCATCCGGTGAATACGTCAGATGGATCGAAGGGATATCTTTCCGACCGGTAATCTGGGATAGATTCCAGCACAAGGTTCCATACACCTGCAACAAATCCACAAGAGAAACACATTCATCTATCCTGTTCAACACAAATAGTACGCGATCTTCAAATGTCCGGGTTGGCAGTGTATCTCTCAAGCTGGTGTGGGCTTCACGGACCGTGCCTGCCTTATGTGAATCAAAAAGCACCAGGACAAGATCCGCTATCTGCGCCAGATCCCCTATGACATTCTGATAATTGTAACCACGATCCCTTTCTGTAATACTGTCCAGCATACCAGGTGTGTCAATCACCGAAAGATTTCTTAAAAATGGGGCATTGACTTTTTTTAGACGAAAATGTGAGGAAAACCGCTGGCCATGCTTCTTGAGAGACTCGAATGGATATTCGGGATCGTTCAGCAGAAATTTACCATCCCGTTCTTCGGTTACACGAACAGGTCCGTCTGGAGAGGCGGACGGGTCATAAGTAATGACCGTAAAAGAATCATCCGTGGGTGCCTGTCCGGTAGCCTGGATTTCGCCACCGAGAAAATCGTTGATCAGGGTTGATTTCCCGGATGAATAGTTGCCGATGACCAACACGATGGGTTTCCATTTGATGTTTGTCTCCAACGGGGTTTCACTATATCCATATTTCATGGCAACGGGCGTTAATTGATTCTCGACCATGGCCAGCAAATCGGTTCGAAGTCTGTTGATAAAACTGTCACGATTCATGCGCTGCTCCGGCTCTTCTCAGGACTGTAAACAGTTCCTGTATTCTTTTCAGTCAGCATCGTAAATAGCATTCATTTAACCATTTGTGGGTGATACGGGGCTTGAACTTTCCCAAAAAAGATCACTCAAATTGAACTTAAAGTTACCAGAGCCCTAACCCCTTGTCAATGAAAGGCTTTTCGATCAAACGTCATAAAAACGCAGGTGGTCATCCATAAATCGCAAATTGTGTTGTTTGATGATCTCCTGAGATTCGTTCTTAACCCGGCCAAAACTCGCTCCTAAAGCGCCGTAAAACGAGTGGTGTTCAAGGTATTGACCTGCGGGACAGTTAATGATACGTATAACTTGATAAATTTCTTTCTCGTCAGTTGATATTTTCTATGCTTCAAAAGGAGGAAGTCGAATGGGTGGCAACTCAATTCAGTGCCCAAAATGCGGACATGAAAATGACGCATCAGCAATAGAGTGTGACAAATGCGGCGTGACCCTTTCCCTGGTTCTGAGTAAAGCAATCAAAAGAGGTCTGAAAAAGCCGGACATCCCTTCTGCAGCCAGTCAGAAAGCAGATTCTTCGAACCTTTCTGTTTGTCCAAAATGTGGCAATGATGTACCACCGTCTGCGGCAGAATGCATCAAATGCGGCATTATTTTTGCAAAGTATTTTGAGTTCCAGGAAAGACTCCAAAAAGAAGAACAAGAAAAAGCCGAAGCGGAAGCCATTAGATTAGAGCAGGAAAAGCAAGAAACCGAGGAAATAAAAAAAGCGGAAGCCCTCCAAAAAGAAGCTGAAAAGGAAGAACAGAAAAGGGCCGAAACCCTCAAGAAGCAGCAGGATAAAAAAGACAGAGAAAAAAAAGAAAAGGCCGAGGGACTCAGAAAAGAACAGGAAGAAAAAGATAAAGAGGAAAAAGAAAAAGCCGAAGCTCTCAGAAAAGAACAGGAAGAGAAGGACAGCGAAGAAAAAGATAAGGACGAGGTATTTAGAAAAGAACAGGAAGAGAAAGATAAAGAGGAAAAAGAAAAAGCCGAGGAACTTGCAAAAGACAAACAGGCCGTTGAGCAGTTAGAAAAGGAAATCGCTTCCTTGAAATCGGATGCTGCCTCACTGAAGATGGATGCGGAAACACTTAAAAAGGCCGAACATAATGCGATTAAAAAGAATGAGGCCTCGCAGCAAACAATCGAATCTTTGAACCAGGATAAAGAGACCCTGAGACTGGAGACCGAATCTCTCAAAAAGGAAAAGGAAGCCCTCGAAGAAGCTGAAACCATAAGAAAAGAAGCACAAGAGGCAGAAAGGAAAGCGGAGGAAGAAACAACCGAGGCATTAAGAATAGAAAGAGAAGACAAGCAAAAAAGGACGGAAACCATCTTGAAAACACTGGTGCCCAAACCAAATTTTGAAGAGCTGTTAAAGAAGTACGAAGGTAAAGAGATCGGCATCAACTATGACGACCCGGCCGAAATAAAAAGAGCGCAACTGGCCAAGGTGAACACGGACCATTTCAGCGTACTGGTATTGGAGAACGAACTGCTATACAGTTATCCTTTCGGCAATATCCTTTCAATTGTCGAGGCTGCCGACGGCGTTCCGGTGGACATATCCGGAGAAACCGCCAATTATCCGATTGTTGTTAAGGTTCTTCATCTCATGGTAAAAAAGAAATGGAGCTTTATGTAATAATAAACCTCTGTTCTTTTTTAGGCTGCCTTATGCATGAGTTTGCGCGCTGAAGTCGCTGATTATCCCTCCTGCTCCAAAACGTGTTGAACCGGTTCGGGTTATCAGGCTGCCACCCTATCGAAATTCACTGAGTCGGTGATCACCGTTGAAATAAAAAATTGTTCGAACGATTGTCTTTGCTCCTGAAAAAGCACGGATACAATAACGTATCGTCACACCATGTAGACGGCTATTATGGATGGCCGACGCAAGCCCCCTATGAATGATGTTTGGTTCTGTGTTTCTGACATCCCTTTCCTCCATAGCATTTAAAATCCTTCTTGCGAGAATTTTCTCCATCAGCCAGTGGCAGCACAAATGGCCATCAGTTGGGGTTTGACAACCCTTCTCGGGTGTGCTGTTGTGGCATACGGTATGGTGGGGATTGCACTATTCGGGTATAAGGGTTGGAGGGTTAACGATTCTGTTCTTGAACCCCTGGGCACTTCAACAGGGTTTTTCATCAATAATTGAGCTGATTCTCCACACGCGGAGCGAGTGGGCTCAAAACGCACCCTAAAAGGGGCTTTATCAACAAGAATATAAATTAGAGAAGTCAGGAGACAGAATACAGGATTTCGTATAGTGCTATATAGTTTTAAAGCTGGAGAACAAATGAACATCGAACATCGAACGTCCAACATCGAATTTTGAATTTGAAAAGATGAAGAAACAGAAATAACTCGGTCTTGGGTTTTGTTTTCGTTCGACATTGGACGTTCGATGTTGGATGTTGGACGTTCATCTTTATAATATCATCATTGTATGGAGTAGAACATGAAGATATTACTCATCTACCCCTATTTCCTGGACAAGAGAATCCATGAATATGATATCAGCGTTCCTCCCATCGGTATCTATTATGTGGGAGCACTCCTGAAAGAAAAGGGCTATGATGTCCAGATATATAATTGGTATAATATTAATCAATCACCTGATATAATATCGGATATAATTAATAGTGAACGGCCGGACATCATTGGGTTCTCCATTCTCCACGCCAATCGATGGGGCGGTATCGACATTGCAAAAATCGCCAAAACCCTGAACCCTGATATTAAAATTGTTTTTGGCGGCATCGGTGCCACCTTCTTGTGGGACCACCTGCTGAACCATTTCCATGACATCGATTATATCGTTCTGGGAGAGGGGGAATTTCCCTTTCTGAATCTCGTCAAAGCACTTGCTGCCGGCACTCATGATAAAATTCCGCAAATTCCCGGCATCGCCTTTCGCCATCAACAGCAAGCACGGAAAACAGACCCGGCTGCACCCGTTGAAAATTTGGATCATTTCCCGAACCCGGCCCGATATTTTCAATTTCAACATGTAGCCTTTACCAGGGGTTGCCCGGGAAACTGCGCGTTTTGCGGCTCGCCACTTTTTTGGGGCCCGCACGTTCGTACCCACTCTCCCGGTTATTTCGTTGATCAACTGGAATTGCTCACCCAAAAAAATATCAGGTTTTTCTACTTTTCAGATGACACATTTACATATAAAAAAAATCTGGTTCAAGCCATCTGCAAGGAAATTATCCGTAGACAACTCGATATTACATGGGTCGCTATCGCACGCGTCAATCATATCCAGGCAGATCTCCTTTACTGGATGCGTAAAGCCGGCTGTATCCAAATCAGTTTCGGCATCGAGAGCGGATCTGAAAAGATCCGTCGGAAACTGAACAAACCCATAAAAACGGCTCAAATCAAAAAGGCTTTCGACCTGGTTAAACACTACGGCATCATGCCACGCGCCTACTTCATTTATGGTTCGCCCGGTGAATCTCAGAAGACAATTCAAGCCAGCATCGATTTGATTGATAAAATTAAGCCTCTCGGCATCATCACCTATATTCTCGATATTTTTCCGGGTACACGTCTTTATCATGAACTCCTGGAACAAGGCTGTATCACAGAAGATATCTGGCACAAACGTATAGAGGATCTACTCTATTTTGAAATCGACGACCGTATGAACGCTGAAAGCATCCTTACCTACGGAAATGCCCTCAGACATGCCTTTTATCAGAACCTGCCTTTATTTATCGAAGATATCGACCTCGTCAAAGATCCCGGGTTTAACCGGCTGCATGCCGATTTTTATTCCAGACTCGGCATGACTTTCAGTCATGGGGATTATTCAAAAGTCGATGCCATTCCAGGAAAAAAATCTATTTCCAAAGCACTTTTCCAGAAATCCCTCGCCTTATATCCAGACCACCGGAGCTACCTGGGGCTCGGGCTGCTCTATCAGCAAGAGGGGCTCTTTGATAAGTCGATCCAGGTTTTGGATCAGGGACTTGCCCACCATGGCAGCAGCATGGATCTAAGTATATGCCAGGGGATCAATTATATGAATCTAAAAGCGTATGATAGAGCACTTACTTATTTTCTTGACTACAAGGATCAGGAGCAGGTAGGTCCCTACATCACCCAGTGCTACGAAGCATTGGGGAAACCATAATTAAATACAGGATTTCGAAAAGTGCTAAATTGTTTTAATGCTGGAGAACGAATGAACATCGAACATCGAACGTCCAACATCGAATTTTGAATTTGAAAAGATGAAAAAACAGAATTAATTTGGTATTGGTTTTTTGTTTTCATTCATCATTGGACGTTCGATGTTCGATGTTGGACGTTCATCTTTATAAAATCAGCATTGTAAAGGATGCCAAACCCCTTATGCACCGCGCCCCGTTCCAACCACCGATTTACCTCAAACCCGCTGTGGTTCAGACATTGCTTGCCAGTTTGAAAATACGTACCTGGGGTAAAAAAACGTTGTTGCGCCAGGAAAGACCGATTATCCTGGAAACAAAAAATAGTTCCAGGCTGCTGGGTATTTATTCCCCCCGATCAAAAGAAATGCACAGGGGCCTGGTCATATTACTTCACGGATGGGAAGGAAGCTCGCACTCGACCTATATGGTGACCTGTGGCGATTACCTTTACAGGAACGGCTTCTCTGTTTTTCGGCTCAATCTGAGAGATCACGGCAGTAGCCACCACCTGAACAAAGGCTTATTTTATGCGACATTGCTGGACGAGGTCCGGGATGCTGTCCATCAGGCATCCCGTTTTGGCCGGGGACTCCCCGTATATCTGGTGGGTTTTTCTCTAGGGGGGAATTTTGCCATTCGTATCGCTGCCGAATACGCCGGGAAAGATAGCTGTGGACTGAGCCGTGTGGTGAGCATCAGCCCGGTACTGGATCCGGACAAGGCCACCGACAGAATTGACAACAATCCATTGATACTCAGCTATTTTTTAAAAAAATGGCGCAGATCGCTCATTTTGAAGCAGGCCCTTTACCCGAATCTCTATGATTTTTCAGATATATTGAAGATGAAATCCCTGCGAGAAATGACGGCCACGCTCCTGGATAAGCATACGCACTACGCCGATACCCGTGAATACTTCCATGCCTACAGCATCCAGCCGGAACTCACCCGAAAGATTACCCTGCCCTTGACCATTCTGACAGCGGCTGACGACCCCATTATTCCCGTCCAGGAATTCCAGCAACTCAAGCCTGGTAATGACACCCAGCTCATCATCCATGAGCATGGGGGCCACAATGGTTTTATCGAGGGCCTTTTTAAACCGGCCTGGTATGACAGGTTTCTGTTGAGGCAATTGGATGCGGATATTTCAAACAGGGGTTAAAAAGATGAATATCGAATAATGAACAAGGAACCGCAGAACGTGGAAGGACTTACTTCGACATTTGATATTTCTTGTTCTACATTCTGCGATTCTATTTCAGGTTTCCAGCGTCTTCGCTTATTTTCCCCCACTCCTCACGGCTTCCTTGATCCGTTGAATATGCCCGCGCCCAAGCCCTTTCACCTCGCATCCAAGTTCAAAATATTGACGGATCTGGTCATCGTCCAACATTCCGAAGCAATCGATGATCGCCATGGATCGTCCGGTCATCTCCAGGACATCACTGGGTGAAAGTTCACAGTACTGCCGGTGTCTCACCGCCAGGATAACAGCATCGACATCCTTTAAGGCATGGGAAAGTTCACTGTGCATGTGAAGCGCGGTCAAGCCTTCCTGATTCCGGAAGAATCTTGCCCAGGAGTGACCGGGCGCCGGATAGGTGTCCTGCTTTTCGAGTTCCCACCAGTGCTTCACATAGGGATCATGAACCACGATTTCCCCTCCCATTTCCGTCAGCTTTCGCACGATGAGCTCCGAACCACTGTAGCGTGTATCACCAACATCCTCCCTGTAAGAAGCGCCCAGAAGCGCGATCTTGGAAGCTGCCACGATCTTGCCCATGTTGCGAAGGGCATCGCGCACCAATTCGGCAACATGCAGGGCTCGTGTATCGTTGATGTCGATGGCCAGGGGTGTAATTTTGAAGATGTCATCATCAAAACCCATAAGACGATTGTAGGCCCATACCCCCAGCCCGCCGTCCTTGGGAAGACAATAGCCGCCAATACCGGGCCCGGGAAATATGATATTCGAATGTGTGGGACGCACCTTGATAGCCTGGATGACCTTTGTAAGGTCTACATGATTTCTTTCGGCAAACCTGCTCCACTCATCAAGAAAGGCCAGCAGGGTTGCGCGATATGAGTTTTCAACAATCTTGCAGGTTTCGCTTTCGATGGGGCTGTCCAGGACCGTCAAGGGGTATTCATCCACGTTAATCACACGCGATAAAAACGCTGTCACACGTTTGCGAGCCTGTTCATTGATACCGCTACAGACACGCCAGAAATCACGGATGGATGACACATAGTTGCGCCCCGGCATGACACGCTCAAAAGAATGGGCCAGAAGTGGCTCCTTATCTGTCAAGCCACGATTGGCAAAGGCCTTTTTAATGATGGGGTAAGCCACATATTCGGTGGTCCCGGGCGGTACGGTGGTCTCTATCAGGACCAGACATCCGGGATCAATCTGTTGACCGATAGTCCCCAGACTGTCCTCCAGGGCATGAATATCTGCATGCCCCTGCCTGACGTTTCCGAGGGTCTCCTTGTGATAATCGCATTGAACATCGACAACCACGATATCGGCAAGACTCAGCACATCGTATGAAAAAGATGCCACCAGGTTTTTTCGTTCACTGACACATCTTTCAATCAGAGGCGCCACTTCCGGATCTTCGGCTTCCACCGGCGCAATACCGCGGTTCAGATAGGAGATCTTCCAGAATGATCGAACCGAGGGACGCTGCATGCCGATAACAAAGTAGTGGGGCTCACCGGTATCCGAGTCAACAGAATCTGCCACCACACCCGCCATGACGGCACCGACAAATCCGACACCCATGACGACGACAATCTCCCGATGCATTTTCCGATGCTCTTTCACAAGTGTTTTGATGCGTTCGAATTCCGCCGGGTAATCGTCTGTCTTCGGAAGGGGGAAAACTTCCCCGTTCGGGCAAACCGAGACATTCCTGTCGTCTATTCCCTTGGTTCCCTCCCCATTTTTTTTCTGCATGTATTTCCTCCTATCATTTATCTTGACCACCACGGTTATTTCATCAAGTCATACTTTATATATATCATCTTATCTAATTGACGCCTCTTTTTGCTTTTCTTGCCTGAGTCCATCAACGGTTTCTTCATATCGATTGCAGCACGAGGCGCACATCAGGTCATCAGGCAGTCGTTCACCGCATTGGCAAGGCCTGGCCGGGTTCCCGGCTACAAGCGCGCATGATCTTTAATAGATCGGGTCACCACAGACCCCGCCCCTACAAAAGCGTAGCGTCCAAGTGTAGCCCTGCATATCACGGTGGCGTTGGTTTCAATATTACTTCACCCTTTTGGATCATCCCGAGCTCTTTTCTGGCAATACTTTCGATATATTCAGG
>RCNC010001332.1_pt1 | contig 16525 bp, 10 predicted proteins | sample 2041301 | NCBI WGS metagenome assembly RCNC01 (sample SAMN09708231, study PRJNA481090) | Marine sediment metagenome, whole genome shotgun sequencing project. | biome: marine sediment; feature: ocean; material: sediment; isolation source: Sewage treatment plant 13A marine sediment (STP13A) ... | reverse complement strand
CGTGACTGATGACGATCTGGCCGGCCCCCTCCCCGGGGAGTTCCTCGATCGTGAAGGTTCGGCCCAGGACCGGCGGCGTGCCCAGAGTCTCGAACAGGTTGGCGGTGACGAAAGTGAGACGAGCCTGCACCGGCTCGTCCCCTCCGGAGATGGTCACGGGAAAGGAGCCACCGCCAATGGTGGCGAGGGACTCAAGGGTTTCGGCCCGGTCCCGGTAGTCCATGTAGTCCGGAAAGGACGCCCAGGGGTTCACGTTTCCACTGAAGGTGGCCCGCGCCATGACCAGACTGCCCGGATCCCGGTAGGGGAGAGCACGGCCGAGAGCCGCGTTGGCCACGGAAAACATGGCCGTGGTTGCTCCGATCCCAAGAGCCAGGGTAAGCAGGGCCACCGCTGTGAATCCTGGCGTTCTCAGGAGGGCTCGGATGGCATAGCGGGCATCGAGACTCAAATCGCCCATTCCACCGGCACCACCAGTGTTGATCTGCATTTTTCTTTCCTCTAATCGTTCGGCGGCGGCCGCTTGCACCAAGTCCGTTAGAGCCCTTATCCAGAACCGGATTAGCCCGGGAAATCCACCTTGGGCCCGGGCTTCTTCGGCTCCGATTCGGAGAAAGCCCATCATCTCATCATCGAACCGGTCCCGGAAATCCGAGGGAAAGACCCGGAAACAGAGGCGGCCAATCCTGGCCAACAGCCCCTTCATTACCGACTCCCTTCCAGAACCATCGAGTCCTCAGCCCAACGAACGAGGGCTCGGAGCCGGTGCGCTTCTTCCCGGAGCCTTATCCTCCCCGCTGGAGTGAGGCCATAGGGCCGGCGACGGTCCTCGGCTTTGGTAGCGCCGGCGGTTGGGGGTCCCATTTCTGAGATGAGGCCCCGCCCAAGGAGCTGCTTGATGGATCGGTAGAGCGTGCCGGGCCCCAGCTCCAGGGCTCCCTCGGTCCGTTCTCTGATCTCCTGCATAATCCCGTAGCCGTGTCGGCTTCCGTCTGCCAGCGTCAGAAGGATGTGGAACTGAGCTGGGGTGAGGGCCGGATCGTTTCCGGCGATGGCCGAGGATGAGTTTTCCAAAGGACTTCCTCTCATCGTGTCCTGCCCGTGTGGGGTGTATCCGGTGTGGATATAGTTATATGACGTGGTTAAGTAGGAAAAGGTTTCCTGTGGGCCGAAGAGGCGGAAGATTGTGGGTGCTTTGCTCGTGAGGGTATCTTACCTTCTGCTTATGAGTTCTTCCAACACCAACAGGGTCCGGAAATGACCCGCCAGCTTACGGCAATCATGTTCGCCGACATGGTCGGCTATACGGCCCTCATGCAGGAGGATGAGGGCCGGGCGAAACGCCTTCGTGACCGGCAGCGGGAGGTGTTGGAGGATCGTGTTGCCGCCTTTGAGGGGGAGATCCTCCAGTACTATGGAGACGGGGCCCTCTGCGGGTTCCAGAGTGCGGTGCAGGCGGTTGAATGCGCCATCGCAGTCCAGTCGGACCTCAAGGAAGAGCCCACGGTCCCGGTTCGGATCGGCCTTCACTTGGGAGACGTGGCATTCGACAAAACCGGGGTTTACGGGGATGGTGTGAATGTGGCGGCTCGGGTCCAGGCCCTCTCCGTTCCTGGTGGGGTCTTGATTTCCGGGAAGGTGGCCGACGAGGTCAGCAATCACCCTGAAATCTCCACCGAGGAGCTGGCCCGGGTCACCCTCAAGAATGTGAAGGACCCTCAGCGGGTCTTTGCGGTGACCAACCCCGGGCTGGATTTACCCTCTCCGAAGGACATCAAATCCTGGCCTCGGGCCGGCAAGAGCGGGCGGAAGAATTCAGGCTTGATGAAAGGGTTGGGTTGGGGAGCGGGGGTTGTGGCCCTGGGGGCCGTCGCCTGGTTCGTTGCAACGAACCAGGGGCCACCCGCGGACCTTCCGCTTGATCCCCTTTCCCCCGATAGCATCGCGATTCTTCCTTTCAGTTACCATGGCGCTGAAGAGTACAATTGGACTGGTGAAGGGATTGCCATTTCGCTCAGCACGGCCCTGAGCGGAGGGGTATTTTTGCCTGTTGATCAACCCTCCATCCGGAGTTGGGTGAATGGGCCGGAAGGTCAGGCACTGAGTGGACAACCGCTCTGGCAGAGGGTAGCAGAGAAGTGGGCCGCGGATCTGGTGTTGCACGGAGACGTGGTGGCACTGCGTGGAGGAGTACTGGAGGTAAGCGTCCACTTCTTCGACCCTCATACCCATGAGGGGTTGGAATCCATCTCAGAGCGGGGGACCGAAGAAGAGTTGTTGGACCTCACTCGGAGGCTTGCCGGTAAGGTGGTCCAGGAGACCAGTGGTGCCGACCCCTCGATTCTTGCTGAACTTGAGCTGATTTCGGTGGAAGCTCTTCAGGCGTTCGTTGATGGCGAGCGCGAGTTCCGGGCCGGCAACTACTCCAGGGCTGTGGGGCTTTTGATGGAAGCCACGGAGGCTGACCCGGGGTTCGCCATGGCCCACTACAAGCTTTCCCAGGCTGCACTGTGGGACTGGCGGTGGGCCGATGCCAGGGCGGCTGCCGAAAACGCCTGGGATCTGGGTTCGACGCTTTCGCCGGTAAACCAGCGGCTCCTGGAGGCCTGGCTCGACTTCAGTCGTTCGGATCCGGAAGGTGCGGAGTTTAAATATGGTGAACTCCTTGAGGAGAACCCCCAGAGTACGGAGGTATTGGCGGGGCTGGGAACCGTGTTGTTGTACTACAACTCCCTCCGAGGCCGGCCATCCCAGGCGGCGGAGTATTATTTCCAGAGAGTGCTGGAGATCGATCCGAACTATGGCGAGGTCCGGTATCACATCATGGACGCCGCTGCCAGGAGTGGGGACGAAGAAGAGTTTGACCGATGGTATCGGGGGATGAACCAGGAAAACCCCCAGGCCCCTGCGTTCGAAGCCGTCAGAGCTTTTGCGTTTGGAGGTGGGGAAGACCAGGGAGAGGTGATTCGGAGGCTTCGTTCGGGCGATGGGGAGTCGATCGTTTTTGCCGCAGGACGATTGGCTACGGTGCTCCGGGATTTTGAGGGCGCGAGGCAGCTGGGTGGGCTCCTCCTCGATTCCCGGAGAGATCCGGGCCAGAAGAATGCGGGTCACGCGTTTCTTTCGGCTCTGGCCTTCGCTCAGGGGAAATGGAGGGAGGCGGAGGAGGGGCTGACCCGTGTCGCAGCGGGGGAGCCGGAGTGGTCCCTGGAGATGAGGGCTCTCTTCTCGATTCTACTGAACAAGCTTCAAACGAGCCCCATCTCGGAAGAGGATCTTTGGGGACTTCGGAGCTCCCTTGAGGATTTGGACCCGGACAAAGCGGTCCGTCCTTCTTTTGTAAATCTCTTCGGACCCCACGCCGAACACCACCAGGAACTCCGACTGTACCTTCTGGGGCTTCTCGCCGCGGAACTGGGAGACTTCGAGAAAGCCAGGGAACAAAGCCAGGAACTGCGGGCGTACGGCGTGGCTCGGGAAACGCTCGATCTGACTTACGCTCTTTCCCAGAGCGTGGATGCCGCCATTGATCTGGCCCAGGACCGTCCCGGCGAGGCTCTGACAAAACTGGAGAGTGTCGGGTATTTCCCGAACTTCGAGTTGATCTTTGCCTCGCCTTTCTTCTCCCGAACCCTGGACCGATGGCTTAGGGCCGAGCTTCTACGGGCGTCTGGTGATCAGGAGGGTGCCCTGGCCTGGTACGCCACTCTCAGCGATGGCTGGGGAGAGTTCCTCTTCGCGGGTCCTGCCCACCTCCGACAGGGGGAGATTCATGCCGAGCTGGACGACCGGGAGGAAGCGATACGCCACTTCCAACGGTTCGAGGAGCTCTGGACCGATGCTGACCCGGAACTCCAGCCGCTTGTGGAGGGGGCTCGTGCGGAACGGGAACGGCTCATGGCAGCCGGGGGTTCGGCTTAGTCCGCCCCGCTCCGGGATTTTCTCCGGGGTTTTGCTCTTCTAGCGGTTCATCCACTCCAGAAGCTGGTCACCATTGTTGGACTGGAGGCTTCCCCAGGTGGGCCCGGGGGAACGATTGGGATAGTCGTTCCTCCATCGAGGTTCCGCCGTCCGGCTCGGACGGCCCGTGCATCCCTCCTCCAGCGCACCCGCTGAGGGCGGATTGAGCGAGGACCATACCGGAGAGGAGGGGAGTGAGGCGAAGCCTGGGGGACGCCATGGCCGACCCTTTCGTTCGGTGTGTGCTTGTGGGCCTAAATCAGTGTGATGGACTCGGGAAGTTCACGTTTGATCCGCGCCATCTCCTCGCCGTCCAAGCGGAAATCCATAGCACCTACGAACCCGTCGACCTGGTCGGCACTTCGAGCGCCTACGATGGCACCCGTCACTGCCGAATGGTCGAGCGTCCACGCCACGGCCACTTCCGCCGGTGACCTTCCGTGGCCGTCACCGATCTCTCGCAGCGTGTCCACGATTCCGAGGATTCGGGAGAAGAGGGGGTCCCTGAACGCAGGTGAGTTCATCTGGACCCGCCAGTCTGTGGCGGGAAGCGCCTCCACCCTCTCCTTGGTCCATCGACCGGTGAGAAGTCCGTTCTGCATCGTGGAGTATGGAAGGACTCCAATTGAGTTCTCCGAGCAGAACGGCAGGATCTCGTCCTCGATCTGCCGCATGAGCATGGAGTAGGGAGGCTGAAGGGAGGTGATCGGCGCGATCTCCTGGGCCCTGACCATTTGAGATGCGTCGAAATTGGAGACGCCGATGTACCGGATCTTTCCCTCGGTGGTGAGTTCGGCCAGAGTGGACCAGCCCTCCTCCAGATCCGGATCCGGTGCGTCTGGGGGCCAGGACGGTCGGTGCACCTGGCAGAGGTCAAGAACGTCGACGTCCAACCGCTTCAGGCTCTCCTCCACTTCCCTTCGGATGGAGTCACATTTAAGGCTGTGCCCTACGTTCTTCTCTTGATCCCAGACGATGCTGCACTTGGTGAAGACGAGGGGTCGTCGACTACTCCCCATCTCCTTCAGGGCTCGGGCAACAACCCTCTCCGAGTGTCCCATCCCATAGATGGGGGCAGTGTCGATCCAATTGATGCCCCGCTCGACACTCCGGTGAATGGCCGCCACCGATTCTGCATCGTCCTGAGGACCCCACCCGAACACCCCGTCCCCTCCCATGGCCCAGGCGCCAAGCCCAACTGGGGTTATCTCGAGGTCCGAATTTCCGAGGGGCTTCGTGTGCATGATATCCTCCTTTGGGTGGGTGCTGAGTGGAGAGTATCACGTTCTCGGTCGGATAGGAAAGGGTGTTGAAGCTTGGCCTTCAGCCCCTTTTCATGTTGGATCAGCCGTGGGTTTTTCCCCCGTCATCATTACGGCCTACCCGCGCGGGCTACCCACCCTGCCCCTTTCCGTGGCTACCCCCTGCCAGATGAAGTAGATCACGGGAACCACAACCAGAGTCAGGAGGGTGGCGGACACCATGCCACCCACCATGGGGGCAGCGATACGCTTCATGACGCTTGCTCCGGTCCCATGCCCCCAGAGAATCGGCAGAAGTCCGACGATGACGGTAGTCACCGTCATCACCTTTGGTCTCACCCTGAGAACGGCACCCTCCATGACTGCTTCGTGAAGGGAGGAGATGTCGGTTTTACCGGCCCGGATGCGATCGTCCCAGGCGTGGTTCAGGTAGAGGAGCATGATGACGGCGGTCTCGGCAGCCACCCCTGCCAGGGCGATGAAACCTACCCCAGTTGCCACGGACCAGTTATAGCCCAGGAAATACATGATGAGGACCCCCCCGACGAGAGCGAAGGGGAGGGAACCCATAACAATGAGGGTCTCGCCGATCCTCCCGAAATTCAGAAAAAGGAGGAGGAAGATGAGAAGCAGTGTGGCTGGGACCACCAGCACCATGCGAGCCTTGGCCCGTTGCATGAACTCATGTTGTCCGGACCATTGGATGGTGTACCCTGCCGGAAGGGTGACCATGGCGTCCACCATGTCCTGAGCCGCCCGGACATAACCGCCGATATCCTCCGAGTCCGTGTCCACGAAGACCCATACTGTGGGGAAGGCCCCCTCCGTTTTGATGGACATGGGCCCGTCGGCGATCTCAATAGTTGCGATCTGGCCTAGAGGGATTTGTGCCGTTCTGGCCATCTGTGCCATGGAGGTTTGGTCGGCTTGCCCCAGCATCTGCCGGACCGGGATCAGAACCTCCGCCAGTTTCTCCGGCCGATCCCTCAACTCCTGGGGGTACCGGACCCGAATGCCGTACCGTTCCCGGCCCTCCACCGTCTGGGTGATCTCCATTCCCCCGATGGCGGAAGCGATGACCATGTTGGCGTCCTGGATGTTCACTCCGTATCGGGCTGCCGCATCGCGGTCGACCTTAATGTTCAGGTATCGGCCCCCCAGGGGTCTTTCCGAGACGGCGGACCGGGTTCCTGGAACCATAGCGACGGCGTTCTCCACCTCTTTCCCTAGCCGGCCCAACTCAGCGAGATCAGGACCGAAGAGTTTGATGCCAACCGGGGTCCGGATTCCCGTGGCCAACATGTCGATTCGGCCTTTGATGGGCATGGTCCAGGAGTTTGGGATGCCCGGAAACTGGATGGCTTCGTCCATTTCCGCGATCAGGGCCTCCCAGGTCAGCCCCTCCCGCCACTCCTCCTCCGGCTTGAGGACGATGGTGGTTTCGAACATGGCCAGGGGCGCTGGGTCCGTGGCCGTGTTGGCGCGGCCCGCTTTGCCGAAGACCGATTCCACCTCCGGGAAAGTTGCCAGGATGCTGTCCTGCTTCCTCATGGCCTCGTGAGCGGTTCGTACGCTGATGCCCGGGAGGGTCATGGGCATATAGAGGATGGAACCCTCGTTGAGGGGCGGCATGAACTCGGAGCCGATCCGCTGGAGGGGGATCAACGAGAGGATGACCACGGCCACCGTTCCGCCCAGCACCGGCCACCGCCAACGAAGGGCGAACTCCAAAACCGGCTTGTAGACCCAGATGAGGAACCGATTCACCGGGTTCCGAGTCTCGGGGTAAAGGGTGCCCCGGACGAACAGGCCCATCATGACCGGGACCAGGGTGAGGGCCAGAAGGCTGGCACTGGCCATGGCCAGGGTTTTCGTCCAGGCAAGGGGCTTGAAGAGCCGCCCTTCCTGCGCTTCCAGAGCGAACACCGGAAGAAACGACACCGTGATGATGAGAAGACTGAAGAAGAGGGCTGGCCCCACTTCTTTCGACGCCCGAACCACGATTTCCCATCGTTCCCTGGAAGATAGGAGGGACGTGGGGTACTTCCCGTCATCGGTGAAATCAGAGCCTTCCTCGACGGCCAGGCGCCGCTTCTTCTTCCCGATCTCCCGTTCCAGGTGCTTGTGCATGTTCTCGATCATGACGATGGCTGCATCCACCATGGCGCCGATGGCGATGGCGATGCCGCCAAGGCTCATGATGTCGGCACTGATTCCCAGGAATCGCATGGCGATAAAGGCCATGAGGATCCCCAGGGGCAGAGTGAGGATCACCACCAGGGCGCTTCGGATGTGGAAGAGGAATACCAGGCAGACCAGGGCAACGACGATGGATTCCTCCAGAAGTTTTTCCCGGAGGTTTCGGATGGCCCGGAGGATCAGGTCCGATCGGTCGTACACTGGTTTCAGGACAACGCCGGCGGGAAGGCCGGCCTCGATTTCGGTGATCTTTTCTTTCACCCGGTCGATGGTGGCCAGGGCGTTCTCGCCGAACCTCATCACCACGATGCCTGCGACTACGTCACCCCGGCCATCCAGGTCCGCCACTCCTCGCCGCACCCTGGGAGCCAACTGGACCTCGGCGACATCCGCCACCCGGATAGGCACGCCTGTCTGGCTCGCCCCCAAAACCACGGCTTCGATGTCACCCATATCCTCGATGTACCCGAGGCCCCGGACCATGTATTCCTGCTCGGCCATCTCCAGGACCATGGCACCTACGTCCTGGTTCGCTGACCGGATGGCTTCCATGACCTGGTGCACCGACACGCCGAAACCCCTGAGCCGCTCTGGGTCCAAGGTGACCTCGTACATCTGCTCAAAGCCCCCAACCGACGCCACCTCGCTGACCCCGGGGACTGAAGAAAGCTGGTAGCGGAGAAACCAGTCCTGGATGGATCTGAGGTCAGCGAGGGAGTGGGTTCCTGAAGTGTCCTCCAGGACATATTGGAAAATCCAGCCAAGGCCCGTGGCGTCCGGTCCAAGAGCCACGTTGGCGCCATCGGGTAGTCGGCCCTGGATACCAGAGAGGTACTCCAGGACTCTGCTTCGGGCCCAGTAGATATCGGTCCCGTCTTCGAAGATGATGTAGACGAAGGACACACCGAAGAACGAGAACCCCCGGACGGTCTGGGCACCCGGGACCTTGAGCATTTCCGATGCGATGGGGTAGGTGACCTGGTCCTCCACAAGCTGAGGAGCCTGGCCCTGAAAATCGGTCTGAATGATGACCTGGACGTCCGAGAGGTCGGGGATGGCCTCCAGGGGGGTGCTGGCCATGGAAAGCCCACCCCCCACAGCAGCAAAGAGAGCAAGAATCAGGACCAGGAACTTGTTTTGAACGGACCAGTCGATGATTCGCGTCAGCATCATCGGCTCCCGGTTGGTCTTCGATCCTCGGTGCCGACCCCGCCGGTATCCGGGGGCATCACGTGGCCAGAGTGGTCCATCTGGCTTTGGTCCACCTCCGTCCCAGCGGTGTCTGGGACCATGTCACCCATGTCCATGGCTCCCGAATCCTCTGCCCCGCCCATATCCATCATGGAATGGTCCATCCCTGCCATGGTAGCCATGGCCGCCCCCAGGTTCGACTCGGCATCGATGAGGAAGGTGGCGGAGGCCACGACGACGTGGCCCTCTCTCAGCCCCGAGAGAATCTGGATTTGGTCCCCGCTGCTCAGGCCGGTGACGACTTCCATGGGATGGAGTTGGCCATTGCTCATCCTATGGAAAACCATGGACCGTTCACCTGTTTGGAGGACGGCGGACCTTGGAACGAGGAGGGTTTCTTCAATTGCAACCCCCTGAAGCTCCACCTGAGCGTACATCCCGGGCTTGAGTTTGAGGTCGGGGTTTTGGAGTTCCAGCCGGACTCGGCCGGTGCGACTCGAGGCGGAGACGGTGGGATAGACATAGGTGACGGAACCGTGGAACATCTCTCCCGGATAGGCCTCGAGGCTCACCATCCCGTGTTGTCCTTCCCGCACCGCGGAAAGGTCCTTCTCGAACACCTCCGCCTCGACCCAAACTCGAGTCAGATCCGCCAGCTGATAGAGGGCGGCGCCCGGCATGATCCGGGCCCCTTCAACCGCGTTCTTTTCCATGACGATTCCCGAAGCGGGAGCGCGGAGCACAAGTGTTTTGGTGATGGTTCCCCGTTCCTCCAGGGCTCGGATGTCCTCTTCCGGAATGTCCCAGTACGCTAGCCTCCGGCGGGATGCATCGAGGAGTTGTTGGGCGTTCTCCGCCGCCTGATCGCCTCCGGCTTCCGTCGCCTCACGGAGGAGTTTTCGAGCCAGAAGAAGTTCCTCCTGGGCCGTGACGAGGGCCGGGGAATACACCTCCAGGAGGGGCTGCCCCTCCCGAACGGAGGCGCCGGTGAAGTCGACAAACAGCCTCTCCACCCATCCCTCGACCTTCGGGCTAACCGTGGTGAGGCGGGTCTCATCCTGGGTGACAATTCCTACGGTTCTTACGGTGCTGGGAAGGGTCCCAAGGGTCACTGTGGCGTAGGTCACGCCAATCCGCCGGCCCTCATCGGCGCTCAAGGTGACCGGTTGGGCCTCGTCAGCTCCGGCGGACATGGCCGAATGATCGTGCCCTTCCATTGGATCGGCCTCCTGATTCTCGGCCCCTCCGGTTATGGACGAGACTGCCACGACCGCGGCGGACACAACAACCAGGGTCAGAGCGATAAAGATCTGCGAACGGGTTTTCATCGGATCTCCTGAATCGAATCGGCACTGGCGGGAAGGTCACGGCCGACGGTTTGTTCTAGCTGAGCCAGGGCAAAACCGTAGGAGGCGATGAGGTCGAAGTACTCCCCTTCGAACCGATTCACCGCCATCTGTGCGTCGATAAGAGCCATGAAATCGACTCCTCCGACGCGGTATGAGGAGAGAGATGACTCCACCGCTGCCCGGGCCTGGGGCAGGATGTCTTCCGTGTAGAGACGGATCAGGGTCCGGCCCCGGTCCAGTTCCGCCATGGACTCGCCCAGAGCGGCGTTCACGGAAGCCAGTGCATCTTCAAATTGGGCCTTTGCCATGCCCTCCAAAGCTGTGGCTTCCTCCTTAAGCTTTCTCTGACGACTCCCGGCATAAATCGGAAGGCTGAACCCAATCGAGGCCCCTCCCATACTGGCGGGATCACCATCCATTCGACCCAGGGCGTACTGGAGGCCGAGAGTGAGATCGGGCCAAATGGCTTTTCCGGCGAGTTCCCGATTGGATTCGGCCCGGGTGATGGCCAACCGCATAGCCAGTAAGGCCGGCCGACTCTCGACGGCCCACTGGGACAGGGCCCCCACCGAAGGAACCTCAGCAGGCATGGGGGCCAACTCGGGACTTGGAACCGGCGTATCCCCGGAGCGGTTGAGGAAGCCGTTCAACCGTGAAGCCGCACCTCTCCGGAGGGCCAGGAGCCGATGGATATCTGCTTCCATGCGGGCCCGGGCTACCCCAGCCTGCAGGACGTCCGCCTGGGGCCCCGTGCCGGACGAGTACATGGACAGAGCAACGGTTTGAAAGTTCTGAATCAGCCCAAGAGTTCGGCGAAGAACCTGGGTCTGTCGGTCCGTGCGGTAGATCTCATAGAAGGCTGAAACCACCTGGGTCCGGACGGTCCACCACACCTCCTCCGCCGTCATGTCGTCGATTTCTGTGGATTGCCGGGCGATCTTCTCCCTCAGGCCTCGTTTCCCCGCAAGTGGAAACCGCTGGGTCGCCTGGATGGACGGGGCCATGGAGGCCGGCATGGAGGCTGAGAACTCAGGCAGTGCCAGGTTCGCCACACCCACCATGAGTGTGGGGTCTGGGAGGAGTCCCGCCTCCGCCTCTCGGCTTCTGGTTGCGTCCACCTGGAGTCGGGCCGCCCTCAGACGGGGATTCCGTTCTCGGGCGAGGGCGAGAATCTCATCCAGCTTCAAGGTCGATGGGGCTGCCTCCTGGGCTTGGGACGGAGCACCGGCCCAAAGCAGAGACAACAGAATGGCGGCCGGGAATGCCGCCGACTTGGTCTTTCCCCTCATCTACTTCACCCCAGGAGTTGTGGGTCGGATTTCGGGACGTTCAGGAAGGGTACTGCGGATGGGATGAAGGGAAGGTTAAGGAAAGATGAAGAATCCTTAATGCTTGGAGGTCACCTGGAGCTTGAGGCCGCCTGGAGCTTTGAGGGTCCTGCAGAACCCGAACCTCCGCACCAGCGGTTCTTTAGACGACGGGGAGTTCCTTCTTCGATGAGGGGAGTGTGACCCGGAACAGGGCTCCTCCACCCGGCCGGTTCTTAGCTTCGATGCTGCCCCCGTGCAATTCAACGAGGACCCTGGCGATGGCCAGGCCCAAACCGGTTCCGGAGGAGCTCTCGTGGTGGGTTCGGGACTCATCGGTCCGGAAGAACCGTTCGAAGACGGCCTCCAGCTGGTGCTCGGGGATGCCCGGTCCGGTGTCAGCAACCTCGAAAACCGCGCCCGATGGGGTGCTCTTCAAGCGGATCTCCACCTGGCCTCCCGGTGAGGAGTAGCTCACCGCATTTCCCAGCAGATTCCACACGACCCGATCGAAGAGGTCCGGGTCCACCTGGGATAGAACAGGGGTCAGTCCGGGCCCGATGATGTGAATCTCTTTACCCTCTGCCTCAGGAGAGAGGAGTTCCACCGTTCGGCGGACCCGCTCTGAGAGATCCACCTCCTGGATCTGGGGGTGAAGGACGCCCGCCTCTGAACGAGTGAGGGTAAGGAGGTCCTCTGTCAGGCGGGACAGCCGTTCGGACTCTTCCAGGGCACTGTCGAGAACCGCTACGTATTCCTCCGGGGTCCTGCCTCGCCGGAGGGCTACCTCGATCTGACCCCTGAGGGCCGTGAGGGGGGTCCTCAACTCGTGGCTGGCGTCAGCGGCAAACCGCTTTTGGGTGTCCAGGGCGACGTCGAGGCGATTCAGCATCCGGTTCAAACCCTGGACGAGGCGATGATACTCCCACGTGTCAGCAAAGGCTTCGATCTTCCTTTGTGGCTTACCCCGGGCGATGCCCTCGGCCTGGTCGATGATCGCATCCACGGGCCGAACCATCCTTCCCGCCAACCACCAGGCTCCCACGAAGGTGGTGGGGGCGATGGTGCCGAGGATCCCGAGGAGGAGAAGGCCTACTCTCCGGAGCACGCGGTTTCGGGCGTCCAACGGCGCAGCCACCTGAAGCACATGTCGGTTGTGGAGTTCTCCCATGCGCTCCAGGGGATAGTAGAGAGACCGGATGGGGCTCCCTTGGAAAACGCCCCGGGCCCAGACCACCTCGTCGTCGGCGGCCCGTGCCAGGGCGGACGTATCGAGGGGTAGATCTTCCGTAATGTACCGGCCCCTGACCAGACTGGTGCCGTCAGCGCTCCAGATTTGGGCATATCGGTTCAGTTCTCTCACCGATGCGGCTTCCTCCGGAGTGAGCTCCCACTCGGGAAAGTTCATCTCCCCGGCCGGATCTTCGGTGACAGCGGCGGCTTGAATCTTGGCAACATTGAGGAGGGAGGCGTCCAGCTCACTGTCGAGGCCCTGTCGAAGCCCGAGGAAGCTCAGCACGGCCACGGCTCCGACCGCGGTTGTCATGGCCAGGGTGATTCGGACAGCCAGGAGAAACCGGAAGGATCGCATCGGCTTACTCAAGTCTGTACGTCCTGATTCAAGACGTATCCCACACCTCTCACCGTGTGAATGAGAGGGGGGTCTCCGTTCGCCCTGAGCTTCTGACGAAGCTTAGCCACGTGGACATCCACGACGTTGCTCATGGGGTCGAAACTGAGGTCCCAGACCTTTTCGAGGAGGTGGGTCCGTCGAACCACCTCCTCGGGACGAAGCAGGAAGTACTCCAGCAGTTGGAATTCTTTTGCTGTGAGCCTCAGATCCCTGCTGCCCCGTGTCGCGGTATGCCGAATCCTATCCAATTCCAGATCCGCGTAGCGGAGGGCCTCCGACCGCTTGGCGCCTCCCCTGCGAATCAAGGCCCGGACCCTGGCCAACAGGACCTCGAACCGAAAGGGCTTCGTCAGGTAATCGTCAGCGCCCGCGTCCAACCCGCGGACCACCTCTTCAGCCGCATCTCTAGCGGTAAGAAGAAGTATGGGAACGGGGGTGTCCTCTTCCCGAAGGGCCCTGACGATGTCGATACCGGTTTTTCCCGGGAGCATGACATCCAGGATCAAGAGGTCGTAGTCGTGAACGCGTGCTTGGACCTCGCCTTCGGCCCCGTCATGGGCCACATCCACGGAATATCCGTCCTCCCGGAGCCCCTGCTCCAGAAAGCTGGCGACTTTTTTGTCGTCCTCTACCACGAGGATTCGCATGGCCGGCTCCATGGTCCGGTCCCACGGTTCAGCCCCAGGATTGGGGTCACCGGGAAGTCTGTCGGGTTTTGAGGAAGTGTGGATCAACCAAAGATGTGGCTCATCCCGTGTTCACACCACTGACGGGCAAAGGGTCCGGGAAGAGTTCCGGCTTGCCCCCCCCCCTTCACCCTTCCTCCTCACGGACGATTTCCCAACGAAATAGTTGCGAAAAGAAAAGAATCAATGTATTGATATCGGGAGTGCGAGTGTCACCTCGGGACCTCTTTGGATCCGCTGTCCCGATCCCCAGCACCGAATCATCCAACCAACATCGAGGCTTCCATGTCCCTGGCACCCAGTGTCCTGCCGTCTCCGTCTGCGAGAACCCTACGGTCCAATATCAGCATTGCTCTGGTAGTGGGTCTCTTCCTCCCACTCACCATCTCCTGTGGGGATGACTCCACCGGTCCCGACGAAGACACTGTGGTAGGCGTCTGGGACGCCACCTCGTTCAACGCCTTGGGAACGGACCTGATCGCGGATGGGATGACGTTGACCGCATCATTCAACGCCAGTGGGAGCTACACCTTTTCCTTTACGAATGACCAGGTTGGGCTCTGTGAGCCGGGGCCGAACTGCACCCAAGGGGGTACTTATGCGGTCACCGGGAACACCATCACCCTGGACCCCACGGATGGAGACTCGGTTTCCTTCACCCACTCCTTCCAACAGTCGGGCTCCGAGATGACCTGGTCGGGCATGATCGACGGGAACGCGGCGACCATTACCTTCGATGAGTCCTAGGGGGAAATAACACCCAGGGCCACCGCGGCGAAAAGGGGGGAGAGTGGAGATACTCCGTCGGGCCTGCCACCCGAGATGCAGGAGCTTCTGGGCAGGGCGAGCTGGTGGAGACGACGGTGACGACGAGAGGGATGACTTCGACTCGATCTAGGGAAGTGCAGTCCCCTACACGTTGAACCGAACACACACCAGGTCGGCGTCGGAGACCTCGTATTCCTTCCCCTCCACCTGCAGAAGGCCCGCTTCCTTTACGGCCTGCTCTGATCCATGTTCCATGAAGACGGGGAACGGGATCACTTCCGCCCGGATGAAACCCCGCTCCAGGTCTGAGTGGATTTTTCCCGCGGCCTTCCGAGCCCGCGTCCCTCTTCGGATGGTCCACGCCCTCACTTCGTCCTCACCCACCGTGAAGAAGGAGATGAGGTCTACCAACCCATAGGCGGTCCGGATGAACCGGGAGAGGGCGGGATCGGAAAGCCCCATGTCCTCCAGAAAGGCCTTCTGGTCTTCTGGTTCCAGATCTGCAATTTCCGCTTCGACGCTGGCGGAAAGGGACATGCCGGCGGCATCGAGGGCTGCGATTCGGTTTGAAAGCTCTGGGGGGAGATCTTCGCCGGCTTGGTCCTCCTCGCGATTCACTGCGATGAGAAGTGGTTTGTCGGTGAGGAATCCGTAGCCGGCCAATACGGCCCGATTGAGTTCCTCTTCCGGCACAGATCGGAGGGGCAGTTCATCCTCCAACGTCGCTTTCATCTTCTCGAAGGCGGCGATCTCCTGGGCCGGGGCTTGTTCTTTCCGCGCCCGCTCCAGTCGTCGTTCCACGATATCCAGGTCGGCCAACACACACTCGGTGTGGAATGACACCACGTCGCCCTCAGGATCAGGATCGGTATCCAGGGCGGGGTTGGGGAAGTCCCTCACGACCAGGCAAAGGGCCTCCTGGTCCCGGATCTGCTGTAAAAGGCGAGGGGAGAGGCCGGTCTTCTCGGCGCCATACTCACCGGGAATGTCGACGAAAGCCATCTCGGCGTAGGTGGTTTTCTTGGGAGTGAAGATCTGGGATAGGGAGTCGATTCTCTCATCCGGCACCCTGGCCGTCCCTAGGCGCACCTCGCCCCCAAACCCTACCGGGGCATCCAACCCGGTGAGGGAGTTGAAGACCGTAGTCTTCCCTGAACCTGCAAATCCCACCAAACCGATTTTCATGTTCGCGTCTCTTATCCCGTCAGCCGAGGCCATGAACCCCGGATTCCACACTTTAAAAAGCCCACACCAATCGGCTGGCGTGGGGTGGCGCTCCGACCCGGATAATAAAGGCACTTTCCACAGCATTAAAAGCTAGTGGAATACAGGAACATCTGGAACCACGCGCGGTGATCGGCCACCGCAAAACTTAATGGGGTTACGCAATTGGCGCGGCGGCGGTAAGATACCCCCTGTTTTCCCAATCATCTTTCGGGAGGGTCGTATGAAGAGATCACGCCTTACGCGATCAGCCGTATTCCTGACCGTGCTTTTTGCCACCTCCGGACTCGGGATTCCGTCGGAGGCGCAGGACCTGAGCCTTACCGACCAGGTCATCGAGAGGACCCTGGACAACGGCCTGACCGTTCTCATGGTCGTCAGGCCTCAAACCCCCCTCATTCGATGCATCCTGGCCTACCGGGTGGGTGGAGTGAACGAACGCCCAGGTATCACCGGAATCTCCCACTTTCATGAGCACATGATGTTCAAGGGCTCGTATTCCATGGGTGTGAAGCCCGGGATGCTGGAGCGGGATCAGGAGATCATGGCCCAGATCGACGACGTCATGGCGCTGATCGTCGAGGAAGAGTCGAAGGTCAGGGGGCGGGACGAGCAGAAGATCATCGACTGGAATGCCCAGGTTTCCGAGCTCATCAATCAGCAGCGGGAAGAGACCATGCTGGGTGAAGAACTTTGGGGGGCCTATCAGGAAGCTGGTGGTACCGGGATCAATGCTTCCACCGGGTCGGAAATGACTCAGTACTACGTCACCCTTCCCAAGAACAAGATCGAGCTCTACCTGGCCCTCGAGGCGGACCGGATGGTGAATCCGGTGTTCCGGGAGTTTTATGCGGAACGGGACGTCATCACTGAAGAGCGTCGTATGAGTGAGAATCGCCCCGGCTTTTTCTTCAGCGAACAGTTGAACGCCACCTTCTACGGAGCT
>RCNC010001331.1_pt1 | contig 16531 bp, 15 predicted proteins | sample 2041301 | NCBI WGS metagenome assembly RCNC01 (sample SAMN09708231, study PRJNA481090) | Marine sediment metagenome, whole genome shotgun sequencing project. | biome: marine sediment; feature: ocean; material: sediment; isolation source: Sewage treatment plant 13A marine sediment (STP13A) ... | reverse complement strand
AAATAAAGTGATTTCCCTTTGTTCCCAAATTGCAAGACGTATTTTCCTGCCTCGTTTTGTACACTGGCAAAGTACCCTGGATTTTTGTAACGATCTTCAGAAGAATACTCAAACACCTTCTTCAGACCTTTACTGGAATCATCCGGATCCATCAGGCTGACAAGAGTCTTTCTTGTTTTTCTCCATCCCTCATTAAGGATAGCTATATCATCACTGCCCCAGGAAATTCCCCGATACCGATACTGAGTTGCGGGACCCTTGCTGGCTTCATTGGTAAAAGGAGCCTCCAGATAATAAATTTGATCACGAAACTCAACTTCTTTCTTAGGGTTACCCTCATCAAGTGCTTCAACCCAATATACACTGGCAGGTGCATCGCTGCGCCAGGTAAAACTCCTGGGTCCGGGTTGAGCTTTATCAAACCCCTGAGGAATACTTTCCATAAGAGGTATTTTTGCCAGTACTTTTGAAACTGCACCTTCTTTACTCCATATCTCAACAGATATAGGAAAGCGGTAGTAGGGAACCAGATATGAAAAGGGAGGAGTAACTGTTTGAACCATCACATAGTTGCCATCGGGAGAAGGATTTACTGAAATAATGATTCCATCATTTCCGAATTTTGACACTTCCCCACCAATTTCATATTTATACAGCTGGGATGTTCCGAAGAAGCTAAAAAGTTGTTCATCATAAGGAGTCTTCAACAGGTCCTGGTAAGTTCTAATTACTGATACTTCCCCCATTGTTTCCTGAACAACAGGGCCAGATGGGGCATCGGATTTTTCAGGAGCCTTAGCTCTATTGGTAGGGAACCCACTAAAAACAATAGCTTTACTATCTGGCATCCAGGTGCAAACACTACCTCTGAAAATACCATTTATATTTGTTTTAGAAACTACTTTTGCCTGAAGTGTGGCAACGTCAATAATCCATAATGAAATTCCTGCTGTTTCTGTGCTTAAAAACGATATGTAATTCCCGTCAGGTGACCAGCGTACACTTGTTGCTTTAAGATTTGCAGGCAAACCCTGAACAGCAGATTCTTTTAAAGTTTCAACATCTTTTACAACAATACCAGTAAAATATGAAAATCGACTGGGACCATTGGTTTTAGGATCGATTCGAAGACCGCCAATCCGAAGCTCCTTCCTTGAAACATCTTCTATTGAAGGATTACTAGGACGACTCAATATAACTAATCGATCATTTTGTGGAGACATAGTAATAGTTGGCATTACAGGTGCATTCACAATGTCTATCATTTCCTGTGGAGGAGTCTGATATTTAAAGTCAGACTGAGCGGCCCCAAACAAAGGGATTAGACAAAAAATGACTCCAGCAAAAAGTGTAGATTTCATAAACATAGATTTTTTCATTGCGATAGGTTTAATTGAAACTAGATTAATAAAATACCAAAAAATACCGTGCTTAAAGATAATAAAACAAAGATATCTTCTTTTATTTCAGAAATTGTTAATAATATATAAATTCCATATAACTTTGCTCGTAATAATTTGAAACAAATGTACAAGAAACTACAAAAAGTAATTGAAGAAGCCTGGAACAATCAGGACTTATTAAAGGAATCAGACAGCAGGGAAGCAATTGAGGAGGTTATTGAACTGATTGATAAAGGGGAAGTTAGAGTAGCACAAAAAGTAGAGGGGAAATGGATTGTAAACGAATGGGTTAAAAAAGCTGTGTTGTTATATTTTCCTATACAAAGGACTACTGTGATGAAAGTTGGTCCTCTTGAATTTCATGACAAAATAAAACTAAAAACCGGTTTTAAAGAAAAAGGAATCCGTGTTGTTCCTCTTGCTCATGCCAGGTATGGAGCATATATAGCCCCAGGTGTCGTAATGATGCCTTCCTATATTAACATTGGTGCCTATGTTGATGAAAGGACAATGGTTGATACCTGGGCAACTGTTGGTTCCTGCGCTCAAATTGGGAAGAATGTTCATTTAAGTGGAGGTGTTGGTATTGGAGGTGTATTAGAACCAATTCAGGCAGCTCCAGTAATAATTGAAGATGACTGTTTTATAGGCTCACGGTGCATTGTTGTGGAAGGTGCAAGGATTGAAAAAGAGGCAGTACTCGGAGCCAATGTAGTTATTACAAACTCTACCAGAGTTATTGATGTTTCAGAGGATGAACCTAAGGAATATAGAGGTTTGGTTCCTGCACGATCTGTTGTTATTCCCGGTTCATATTCCAAAAAATTCAAGGCTGGAGAATATCAGGTCCCTTGTGCTTTGATAATTGGTAAAAGAAAAGCCTCCACAGATTTGAAAACCTCCTTAAATGAGGCTTTAAGGGAATACAACGTAACCGTTTAATGGAATTTCGAAAACTTTGTTAATGCAAAAAATAAACCTTACAGCAATTATTACCACTTTCAATGAAGAACATAATATTGAAGATGTAATAAAATCTGTTGAATTTGCCAATGAAATTCTAGTGGTTGATTCTTTTAGTACAGATAATACCACCCAGATTGCAAAGTCAATGGGTGCAACGGTGATTGAACATGAGTATATAAATGGAGCAACACAAAAAAACTGGATTATTCCCCAGGCTAGAAATCCATGGATAATATTACTTGATGCAGATGAAAGAATTACTGCCAAGCTTAGAACTGAAATAACCGAAATTCTAAAAACTGATCCTAAAGAATCTGGATTCTGGATTTATCGGACATTTCACTTCATGGGTAAACTAATAAAGCATAGTGGATGGCAAAACGATAAGGTTATTCGACTTTTCAAAAGAGATTTGTGCCGTTATAACAATTTAAATGTACATGAGGAAATCGTAACTGAAGGACCGGTTGGTTTTCTAAAAAACAAAATTGAACACAACTCATACCGGTCAATGGATGAGTATATTTCTAAGATTAATAGGTATGCAAGCCTGCAGGCCATAGATTATGACTCCAGAGTAAAAAGAATTACCATTTATCATTTAGTCTTTAAACCATTTTATCGCTTTCTAAAACATTATATAATCCAAGCTGGTTTTATGGATGGATTTCCCGGTTTTACTATTTCAGTAGTTTCTGCCTATGCTGTAAGAATGCGCTATATTAAATTGTGGATGCGAAGAAAAGGAGTCAATTAAAATGCAAAATGAAATTGACAAGGCACTTTTAAATTTACGCGAAGGCAAAATTATCCTTTACCCGACCGATACAATATGGGGTATCGGCTGTGATGCTACAAACCCAGAGGCAGTTGATAAAGTTTACAGTATAAAGCAACGAGCAGATCAAAAAAACATGCTTGTTCTAGTGGATAGTCCATACATGATAAGCAGTTATGTGAAAATAGTTCCATCCATCGCCTGGGAACTATTAGAGTCGTCAGATGAGCCTTTAACCATTATCTATCCTGGGGCAAAGAATCTTGCTCATAACCTTATAAATCAAGATGGGTCAATTGGAATCAGGATTTGCAATACTGCCTTTTGTCAAAAGCTAATTTCCAGATTCCGAAAGCCAATTGTTTCTACATCGGCCAACATTTCAGGCAAACCTCATCCAAAATCATTTAGTGATATTGAAGAAACTATTCAGGATGAAGTTGATTATGTTGTAGATTGGGAACAGAATATTTACGAAATAAAAAAGCCTTCACCCATTATTAAGTTGGGTGTAAATAATGAAATTCAAATAATAAGATCGTAAAAAAAGTTGCACCTAAATGATATTATGATGCAACTTCATAGGAATATTTTATAAAATATTAATCCTAATCTACATTGCGGACTTTGCCTGAGCCGCTTACTCTAGCATCAATCTGAGCATTGCCTTTATAATATACATCTCCACTTCCTGAAACACTGGCATTAAGCTTTGATTCTGCCCAAACTTTAGCCCCACCTGAACCACTAATTCTGATACTAGCTTCATCAACTGCTAAACCAATTCCATCATAATCACCGGAACCACTAATGGAAATTTCCAAAGAGTTTGCCTTCTTTGAACCAGCAATTTGAATATTTCCAGAACCAGAAATTCTTGCTTCCAATTCAGTAGCTGATAGATCACTTAGCTTAATATTTCCACTTCCACTTACGGCCATTGAAAATTCAGACCCTTCAATGGCTGAGTTCCCAACCACATTTCCAGAACCTGAAACACTTATACCATCCCAATCGGGTGAGGTAACATAAACCTTCACCTTCTTAGTCTTCGACCAGGATGACCATTTCGAATCATATTTGATCTTCAAATTACCATTAGAAACTTCCGTTTCAATATTGTCCAGTGTATTTGCATCTCCCTCAAGTATAACTTCCGTTTTACTTCCCTGGGTTATATACACATCTGCTGAAATTGACAGACTTAATGAACTAAAAGAACTAACTTTTCGGTTTTCTTTCTTTTCTGAAGCAGCAAATGAACTGATGCTTACTAAAGAAAAAGCAATGAGCATTGATGCAAGAATAATTTTTGATTTCATTTCTAGTTATGTTATAAGTTTTTCAATAGAAAATCACCTTCCAGAGATGAAAGGTTTATATAAGGACGAAAGAATTTGCCCATTGTTGCATGGATCAAAAACTATTATAAAATATTTAATTCGGAAATTAAAGTGGTAATAGACCATCAGGAATGGTCATAGATATTATTCTGGCCTCATGGTTAATGTCAAGGATAAGCTCATCATTTGCTGGAATCATTATTTCACTTTCCATATAGCTTATAATGAAAAGAGGATTGCCAGGAATCTCACGAATTTCTTTAACATATCCCAGACTCAAATTATCCTCCGATCTGAGTTGATATCCAATTAGTGAAACACTACTTTGACTGGAATGATTCTCTTTCTCTAGCTCAGCAACTGGCAGAAATACATCCTTACCGATAAAACCAACAGCTTCATTCTTTGAATTTATTTCATCAATTTTTAATAGGAAAGAGGAGATATTGTACTCTTCCATTTCTTCAATAAAAAAAGGAACCAGTATCCCATCCATTAATAAGAATACTGATTCCAATATTTCTAATTTCTCTTGATACTGGAGATTGACCTTTAGTACAATCTGCCCACCATAGCCATGAGTTTTGACTAAAGTACCCAAGAGAAAACAATTCTCTATGGTCATAAAAAAAGAAAATATGATTATGCCTTATGACTGAAAAAATAAAGGGAAAAATTACTTTTTCTCTTCAGCTTTCTTGTCTTCCTTTTTCTCCTCAACCTTTTCCTTAGCAACTTCTGCTTTTACCTCTTCTACCACTTCAGCCTCCACTTTAACCTCCTCGGTTACTTCAGGTTTTTTAACATCTGCTTCTACTAAAGTTTTTTCAACAGCTGTTTCGGCTGCAGCTTCAGTTACAGCTTCAACTACTTCAGCCTCCACTTTAACTTCCTCAGTTACTTCAGGTTTCTCAACCTTTGTCTCTACTACAGTTTCTTCAACAGTTGTTTCGGCTGCATGTTCAGTTGCAGCTTCAACGGCAACTGCCTCTTCTACAACCTCCTCTGGTTCAGAAGCTTTCTTTTCAGCTAATTCTGCTTCTTCAGCAAGTGCAGACTGCCTCTTGGCTATTTCTTCAGCTCTTGCTTCATTGATCTTGGTTTCAGCTTCAAAGATTTCTTTTTCAGCATCCTTCTGAGCTGATAGCAGTTGATCTTTCTTGGCCTGAACCTTTCCTTCTTTCTCCTTAAGCCATGTCTGAAACCGATTTTCAGCCTCCTCCTCAGAGAAGGCTCCTTTTTTTACACCATTTAATAGGTGATTCTTAAATATAACTCCCTTAAATGAAAGGATAGCTCTACAGGTATCTGTAGGTTGAGCGCCATTTTGTAGCCAATTTAGTGCACTATCAAAATCCAATTCAATAGTGGCAGGATTTGTATTTGGATCATATATTCCAATCCTTTCAATAAATCTGCCATCCCGTGGCGCCCTGCTATCAGCAATCACAATATGATAGAAAGGTTTTCTTTTCCTACCCTGTCTTGTTAGTCTGATTTTTGCTGGCATTTTTTACGCTTTAAATTTAACCTGTGTTTTTTAAAATTTGGTCTGCAAAGGTACAATTAAATTGTTTTATTAAAAATATTTTTAAATTAATAATCTAAATATAACCAATTTGAAATGACAAGATCCATTTTTGCTTATTAAATATTGATAGTCAGTATGCTTGGAATTCACAATTTTAAATTTTACATAACTTATTAACATAAGACTATTTTACCTAGCTTTTAATTAACTTTAAAACCTGATTAATTCAATCAGCAATTATTATACTAATCTCATTATCTGCATATTAAAATCGTGAATCCATTTACTCATTTACATGTTCATACCCAGTATTCAATTTTGGATGGTGCTTCAAGCGTTCCCCTCTTATTAAAGAAGGCTAAAGAAAATAACATGACTGCAGTTGCCATAACAGACCATGGTAACCTTTTTGGAGCAAAACATTTTTATGATACCGCCCGAGCAAACGGAATAAAACCAATTATCGGATGTGAAGTCTATGTTTCAAGGAACAGTCGATTAGCAAAAGCAGAAAAATCAGACCGAGGAGGAAACCATCTTATATTGCTGGCAAAAAATAAATTAGGCTATCAAAACTTATCCAAACTGGTTAGCATGGCCTGGATTGAAGGCCATTATTACAAACCCAGAATTGATAAAGCTCTTCTTGAAAAATACTCTGAAGGAATCATTGCATCTTCAGCCTGTTTAGGTGGAGAAGTTCCTCAGGCTTTCTTAAATAATGATGACACAGCTGCTGAAGAGTCTGTTTTATGGTTCAAACAACTCTTTGGAGAAGATTATTACCTGGAGCTTCAACGTCATAAAACGGGAGATCCTGAAATTGATAGTGATACATTCGCCAAGCAAGAGAAGGTAAACAATAAGCTCATCCAAATTGCAAAAAAACATAATATCAAAATTATTGCTACCAACGATGTTCATTTTATAAATGAAGAAGACGCAGAGGCACATGACAGGCTTATATGTTTGAATACAGGGAAAGATCTTGATGACCCCAACCGATTAAGATATACTCAACAGGAGTGGTTTAAATCCCAGGAAGAGATGAATGAACTTTTCTCAGACATTCCTGTAGCTCTTGAAAATACAATGGAGGTGGCCGCAAAAGTATCGGATTACGAATTGGACAGGACACCTATAATGCCTGACTTTCCGATTCCTGATAATTTTAAAGATGCAGATGAATATCTCCGTCATATATCATTTGAGGGGGCAAAAGAAAGATACGAAACTATAACCGATGAAATCAAAGAAAGAATCGAATTCGAATTATCGGTTATAAAAAATATGGGTTACCCCGGATACTTTCTTATCGTACATGAAGTATTGAAAGCTGCGAGGGAAATGGGTGTATCTGTAGGTCCGGGACGTGGTTCTGCTGCTGGATCTGTGGTTGCCTACAGCCTGCGAATAATTGATATTGATCCTTTGAAATATGGACTCCTGTTTGAAAGGTTTTTAAATCCTGATCGAATTAGTCTTCCTGATATTGATATTGATTTTGATGAAGATGGCCGCGACGATGTATTAAAATGGGTAGTTAACAGGTATGGGAAGGAAAGAGTAGCCCATATAATTACCTTTGGAACTATGGCTGCAAAAATGGCCATCAGAGATATTGCAAGAGTTCAAAAGCTCCCTTTACCTGAAGCAGACAGGCTGGCCAAACTTGTTCCCGAAAGACCCAAGATCACTCTTGCTGATGCCTACAAAGAGGTAAAAGAGCTCAGAGAAGCAAAAGATTCTGATAACCCTCTGATTTCCCAGACCTTAAAATATGCCCAGATATTAGAGGGCTCAAAACGACATACTGGCGTGCATGCCTGTGGTATAATTATTGGGAAATCTGATCTAATAGACCATATTCCATTATGCACATCAAAGGATTCAGACTTAATGGTAACCCAATTTGATGGAGATTATGTGGAAAGCGTAGGGATGTTAAAGATGGACTTCCTCGGCCTAAAGACATTGTCAAAAATCAGGGATGCTGTGGAAAATATAAAAGAGTCAAAAGGCATTGACCTGGACATTGAATCCATTCCATTAGACGATCCTAAGACTTTTGAATTATTTAGTAATGGGGAAACGACGGCATTGTTCCAGTTTGAGTCTGATGGAATGAAAAAGCACTTGAAGGAGCTTAAGCCAAACAGGTTTGAAGACCTGATTGCCATGAATGCTCTTTATCGCCCCGGACCTATGGATTATATTCCAAAATTCATCAGCCGCAAGCATGGTAAATCAAAAATCCAGTATGACTTGCCTGTAATGGAAGAGTACCTGAAGGACACTTACGGTATTACCGTTTACCAGGAACAGGTGATGCAGCTTTCAATGGCTATGGCTGATTTTACCAGAGGTGAGGCAGATTCCCTGAGGAAGGCCATGGGAAAGAAAAAGAAGAAAGAGATGGATAAACTCAAGGAGAAATTCCTTGAAGGATCAGCTAAAAATAATATAGATAAAAAAATAGCAGAGCAGGTTTGGCATGATTGGGAAGCATTTGCCCAATATGCTTTCAATAAATCCCATTCCACCTCCTATGCATATGTTGCATATCGTACTGCCTATTTGAAAGCTCATTATCCATCAGAATATATGGCAGCTGTATTAAGCAGGGAGATAAAAGACATCAAAAAAATCACCCAATATATGGATGAGTCGAAGCGGATGGGCATATCTGTACTCGGACCTGATGTAAACGAAAGTAATATCAAATTTACTGTGAATAAAGAGGGAAACATCCGGTTTGGACTTGGTGCTATAAAAGGAGTAGGGAAAAATGCTGCTGCAGAGATAGTAAAAGAAAGAAAACAAAATGGGCCATTCACAGACATTTTTGATTTTGTTGAACGGGTTGATCTGTACTCGGTAAACAAGAAAAACCTGGAAGCATTAGCTATTTCAGGAGCTTTCGACAACTTCGAAAACATAAAAAGAGAACAATATTTTGCAGTAACCAACTCTGGGTCAACCTTTACTGAAGATCTAATACGATATGGCAATCGAGTAAGTCAGGAAAAAAATACTACCCAACAATCTCTTTTTGGTGAAGCTGAAAATTTTGAATTTGCCAAACCTGCAGCACCCATAGTACAAGAATGGTCAAAAGTTGATAAGCTTAAAAAAGAAAAGGAATTGGTGGGCGTATATATTTCTGCGCACCCATTGGATGATTTCAAATTTGAAATAAACTCATTTAGTAATGTTACTCTGAATGAACTGGATGATCTGAAATCTCAGTTAGGCAAAGATCTCTCGATATGCGGAATTGTTTCAGAATTCAAAACAGGCATGTCAAAGAATGGGAAGCCCTACGGATTTTTAACAATACAGGATTATAGAGAGTCTTTTAGAATTGCTCTATTTAATTCAGATTTCTTAAAATATCAACAATACTTTAAGGAGGGATTGTCATTGCTCATTAAAGGAAAGGTTGAGGCTTCCTATTACAGGGAAGGTGAACATGAATTTAAAGTAAAAAGTGTTCATCTATTGACGGAAGCTCGTGATGAGTTTGTGAAGTCTGTTCAACTTAGCCTTCCTGTTTCAATTATCACACCTGAATTCGTTAATGAACTGGAAAAAGTTTCATCTACCAAGGGGAATATTTTATTCAAATTTAATATCTTTGACCCGAGTGAAAAACTTAGTATTAATTTATTCTCCCGAACAAAGAGGATAAAAATCTCTGATCGGTTTTTAGATTTTATTGATCATCAACCCGGAGTTGAAATTTCAGTAAAGTAGTCGAAAAGGATTTAAAAAATAGTATTTATCTTAAATTATTAATTATTATGAGTGTAGAAGCTACCGATGCCAATTTTGAGGAGTTAGTTCTCAAGTCTGATAAGCCTGTAATAGTAGATTTCTGGGCAGAATGGTGCGGACCATGTAGAATGGTTGGCCCCCTCCTCTCTGAATTGTCTGATGATTTTGAAGGTAAGGCAGTTATTGCCAAATTAGATGTTGACAGTAACCCCAACGTTACTATGAAATATGGAATCAGGAATATTCCAACAGTTTTGTATTTTAAAGATGGGGAAGTAGTTGACAAGCAAGTTGGAGCTGTACCAAAAACACAATTTCAATCAAAACTTGAAGCAATACTTTAATTACTAGGAAAAAAGGAGTTAAAGGCATGGGGTTACCTATGCCTTTTTTTATGAATAAAAAACTTAATACTATTAATATGTATCGCTTGAGAGTTTCTGTCTTCTGTAGTTCCAGCAGTTTGGTTTCACAAAAATTTATCGATGAAAGTGTTGAACTTGCTAAAAGCCTTGTTAATGAAAACCATTTGGTTCAATATGGTGGTGGAGCTGTTGGGTTAATGGGACATCTTTCAAAAACAGTTTTATTCTTAAATGGCAATATACGTGGTTTTATACCACAGTTTATGATTGATGAAGGGTGGAATAATGTCGATGTAAAAGACATGGTTGTTGTCAAAGACATGCAAGATCGTAAAAGAGAAATCATGATGGAAACCGATGCTATTGTTGTGCTTGCCGGAGGTTATGGGACATTAGAGGAACTTACCGAGGCCATAACCTTAAAGCAACTTGGCTTAATAGATATCCCAATTATTATTGTTAATACAGATGGGTTTTACAATCCTTTATTAAATATGTTTGAAAAGATGAAACAGGAGAACTTCATAAGGCCAGCCCATTGCGATATATGGCAAATTGTCAATAGAGCTATAGATGTTGTCCCTGCTCTACTTAACGCTCCAGCCTGGGATGCGGAGAATGCAAGAAATTCTGCAGCTATTTAATCGACCATATAAATAATCCAGGAATACTTAAATGGATCTGCAGATGATTCTTTTGTGGATATTTATTCTGGTATGATTGACTATAATGTATTACCAAGGAAAGATTTTTTTACACAGGATGGATTGCATATGTCCAGTGAAGGATATAGCCTTTTGACCAAGGTTTTAAAACCCCACCTGGAGGAATGAAATTATTTATAATAAATTTTCAAATCAGATTGCCATGTGTGGTACAGATGACTATATTCTCTTTCCAAGCTGGGAGCCATAATCCCCTTTGTAATCTCCTGTTCTCCAGTAAACACCCTTGCCTCATCCCATAAATCAGATTTGATAAGGCTGTTTAGAGTTTTTGCACCCCCCTCCACAAAAACAGAAACAATCTCCTGCTCAAATAAGTAGTTCATAATCTGAGGCCAGATGGATGCATTAAAATCAATCACTTTTGTTCCAATAGCACTGGCCTTATTCCCCAGTTGAGCAGTAAACAATATTACCCGTGATGGATCTTTAAACACTTTGTATTCTGGTTTTAATCTCAATGTACGGTCAATTATCAAACGTATGGGTGATGTACCTGCCCAACTCCTTACATCCAAAGCTGGATCATCAACTTCAACAGTATTTGTACCCACAAGAATTGAATGTTCTTCTGAGCGCCACTTATGAACCAGCATACGTTCGTTAGGTCCGGTAATCCAATTTGGGCCCGTTTTATCATTTTTATCTCTGGAAATATCTATGAATCCATCAGAAGATTGCGCCCACTTAAGAATTATATAGGGCCTCTTTTTTTCATGGAAGGTAAAAAACCTTTTGTTTAGCAATCTGCTCTCTTCTTCCAAAACACCAACCTCTACCTTACATCCCTCTTTTTTTAATTTCTCAACTCCTTTTCCGGCAGATTTGGAGCTGGTATCAATGGCACCAATAACTATCTTTGGAATACCTGAACGAATTATCAAGTCTGTACATGGTGGTGTTTTCCCACTGTGAGAACAGGGTTCCAGGTTAACATATAAGGTGCTTTTTCTAAGAAAATCCTTCTCCTTTACCGAACGAATAGCGTTTACCTCTGCATGATTCTCCCCAAATTTTTGATGGTAACCCTCTCCAATTATTCTATCATTGCAGGTAACAACCGAACCCACCAAAGGGTTTGAGAGCGTATTTCCCAGACCTTTTCCGGCAAGGTGTAAACACCTTTTCATAAAATGTGTATGATTTAAAATCAGGGAACGTTCCATCTTAAAAAAGCAAACAATAATTAGTAAATTTGACTACCAAAGAATTAATATCATTTGGATGACAATAAAAGACATTCATCAGCAAATCCTATCAAGTTTAAATAACTTTTACCCTGAAATGGAAGTCAAAAACTTCTCATACTTGATACTAAATTCCATTTTTAATTATTCCAGGTATCAAATACATGAGAATTTTGAGAAGCCAGTCAATGAAAGTCAATATGCCAAAATTAAGAATATTGTTGAGGAGTTAAAAATATATAAGCCAATCCAATACATATTTAAGAAAACAGAATTTTACAATTGTATGCTAAGTGTCACAGAGGATGTTCTTATCCCTCGTCCTGAAACGGAAGAACTTGTTGATTGGATTATTCAGGATCAACCCAAAGAAGGAAGTTATATACTTGATATAGGTACCGGAAGTGGATGTATTGCCATTTCCCTGGCAAAAAACCTTCCACATTCAAGAGTATCGGCTATGGATATTTCTCAGAAAGCAATAAAAATAGCCAGTTCCAATGCTGTTGAAAATAGCACAGAAATCAATCTTTTTCATGGAGATATATTTAATTTGTCTAAAGAAATTAAAACCAATCATTTTGATATTATTGTGAGCAACCCTCCCTATGTCAGAGAAAGTGAGAAAGCATTGATGAAGCCTAATGTATTAGACTGGGAACCTGAAATTTCCCTATTTGTGCCGGATGAAAACCCATTGATTTTTTATAAAGAAATAATAAGGATGGCTTCTAAATCCCTAATCAGCAATGGCCAAATATTCCTTGAGATAAATGAAGTTTTCCCTGAGGAAATAAAGAATATTTTAACCAAGTATAAATTTACTTCCATTGAAATCAGAAAAGATATTTCAGGGAAATCCAGGATGGTAAAAGCAGTTAAAAAATAAAATCATTCGTTTGTTCAATGGAAAAAAATAAAAATAAGCAGCCAAAAAAACTGGAGCAATATTTGAATAAAGCAAAGAATCTTTGTTCAAAACAAGAGAAATGCAGATCGGAGATATTAAAGAAGCTTGATGAATGGGATGCTTCTGAGGAATATCATGAAAGAATAATCGAAATCCTTTTAGATGAGAAATACGTCGATGAGGTAAGATATTCATCAAGTTTTGTAAGGTCAAAATTCAGACAGAATAAATGGGGAAGAATTAAGCTAAAGTACGCCTTACAGCAAAAGAATATACCCCAGGAAATAATTCAGGAAGTTATTTATAATGAAATTCCAGAAGAAGCATATGAAGAATGTCTTCACCAATTGCTTGTTAATAAAAACCTGGGCCTAAAAGGGGACCACAAAATGAAGAAGCTTTCAAAAATGATTTCTTTTGGCACCAATAAAGGCTTTGAATATGAAATTGTTAAGAGTTTCTCAGAGAACATCCTTTCTAAATAGGAGAAATAAGAATTCACGACCATTTAACATTGAAAACTTTACTTGTAAGAGTCTGTAAATTCGTGGCATATTCTGTACTTTTGTATGAATTACTAAAATATAATTGAATATATGGTATCACAGGAACAATTAAAAGATATTGAAAAGCGTCGGGATGCGCTGAGGAGGTATCTTTGACATCGAACAAAAAGAATTATTTGTAAAAGGAGAAGAAATCAAAACTCAGGCTGAAGATTTTTGGAATGACCCAAAAGCTGCCGAAGAACAACTTAAGGTAGTCTCAAAAACTAAAGTCTGGCTAAATGCATATAACAATATACAAACTGCCCTGGACGACCTGGGAGTAATATATGATTTTGTAAAAGAGGGAGAGGCTACAGAAGAGGAATTAGACCAACAATTTAATACAACCCTTAAATTAATCGAAAACCTCGAGCTTAAAAACATGCTTAGAATGGAGGAAGACTCCTTCGGCGCAATTGTGAAAATAAATTCGGGAGCAGGTGGCACTGAAAGCCTGGATTGGGCTGAAATGCTTATGAGGATGTACATTCGGTGGGGAGAAAGAAACAATTATAAGGTGCGGGAAATTGATTACCAGCCAGGGGATGAAGCAGGCGTTAAATCCGTCACAATAGAATTAACGGGTGAGTTCGCCTACGGCTATTTAAAAAGTGAGAACGGGGTCCATCGTCTGGTTCGAATTTCGCCATTTAATGCTCAGGGAAAACGTCAAACAACATTTGCATCGGTTTTTGTATCGCCTGTCGTAGATGAAACAATTAATATAGAGATCAACCCTGCTGACATTAGTTGGGAAACATATAGATCAAGTGGTGCGGGCGGGCAAAATGTAAATAAAGTTGAAACCGCTGTGCGACTTCGCCATGCTCCTACCGGGATTGTAATTGAAAACCAGGAAACACGTTCACAGCATAAAAATAAAGACAACGCTATGCGCTTGCTCAGGTTTCATCTTTATGAACTTGAATTACGAAAGAAACTTGATGAGCAAGCAAAATTAGAAGGAGAAAAGTTGAAAATTGAGTGGGGCTCTCAAATCCGATCTTATGTTCTTCACCCCTATAAAATGGTTAAAGATTTACGAACAAATCACGAAACATCAAATACCCAGGCAGTACTTGATGGAGATTTGAATGATTTCATAAAATCATACCTGATGGAATTCGGTGGAAAGCTCTAATTCTTAATTCAAGTTATATCAATAATGTATAAAATTTATCACAATCCTAGATGCAGGAAAAGCCGGGAGGGGCTTGCTTATTTACAGGGGAAAACCAATGATTTTCAAGTCCGTGAATATTTGAAAGAACCTTTTACTGTTGATGAATTAAATCAAATCATATTAAAAACCGGAATGAAACCCTTCGATTTTGTACGGAAACAAGAAGATCTATACAAAAAAGAATTCAAAGGGAAGGACTTTTCCGATGCACAATGGATCGATATTTTGGTAGCAAACCCAAAACTAATTGAGAGACCCATTGTAGAGAGCGCCAAATTAGCCGTATTGGCCCAGCCACCTGAAAATATTAATGAAATCATATAATCAAGCCAATAATAACCACAATTTAAAATTTACTGAAATGAAAGTACGTATTGAACATGACACTATGGGAGATGTAGAGGTGCCCGCTGATAAATATTGGGGAGCACAAACTCAAAGATCAAAAGACAACTTTAAGATTGGCAATGGTACTATGCCCATTGAAATTATCAAAGCTTTTGGAGTTCTTAAGAAAGCTGCGGCAATGGCCAATATGGAACTGGGGGTTTTAGCAGGAGATAAGGCGAAAATTATAATGCAAGTTTGTGATGAAGTTATTGATGGAAAGTTGGATGACAATTTTCCACTTGTTATTTGGCAAACTGGTTCTGGAACTCAAAGCAACATGAATGTAAATGAAGTAGTTTCAAACAGAACTCATGTTGTACTTGGTGGAAAATTAGGAGAGGGCCAAAATTTCATTCATCCAAATGACGATGTGAATAAATCACAATCATCAAATGACACCTTTCCCACAGCCATGCATATTGCCGGTTATGAAATGATTACAAAAGTTACTATTCCGGGAGTAGAAAAATTAAGAAACACATTAGCTAAAAAAGCCGAGGAATATAAAAATATTGTAAAAACGGGTCGTACTCACTTAATGGATGCAACTCCTTTGACACTTGGGCAAGAGTTTTCTGCTTATGTATCGCAATTGGATCACGGTTTAAAGGCCCTCATAGCTACCTTTGATCATCTGTTGGAACTTGCTTTAGGAGGAACTGCTGTTGGAACAGGATTAAATACCCCAAAAGGATATGATGTATTGGTTGCAGCAAAAATTGCCGAGATTACCGGAAATCCTTTTATTACTGCTGAAAACAAATTTGAATCTCTTGCCGCTCATGATGCAATAGTTGAAACTTCCGGGGCATTAAAAACCCTGGCTGTGAGCCTAATGAAAATTGGAAATGACACTCGTTTATTGGGATCAGGACCTAGATGTGGAATTGGAGAAATAAACCTTCCGGCCAATGAACCTGGTTCTTCAATTATGCCCGGCAAGGTAAATCCTACACAAAATGAAGCACTAACCATGGTCTGTGCTCAGGTAATTGGAAACGACACAGCTATTTCTATTGGTGGCATGCAGGGGCATTTTCAGTTAAATGTATTTAAACCTGTTATGATTTCTAATCTGCTTGAGTCAGCTAGGTTATTGGGAGATGCATGCGTATCGTTCAATGACAATTGCGCTGTGGGTATAGAACCAAACTTAGTAAACATCAAGAAGAATCTTGAAAATTCATTGATGCTTGTTACAGCACTAAATACCCATATCGGATATGAAAATGCAGCAAAAATTGCAAAGAAAGCACACGCCGAAGGCACCACTTTAAAGGAAACAGCGCTTGCTCTTGACCTGGTAACTGAAGAGCAGTTTGATGAATGGGTCGATCCATCAAAAATGATTGGTTCATTGTAATTAAGCACAACAATTGCTAATCGTTACGAACAAGAAATAGAAGATGTACAAGAATGGCTTTC